>OMKS01001525.1_pt1 | contig 20478 bp, 19 predicted proteins | sample 1674721 | NCBI WGS metagenome assembly OMKS01 (sample SAMN06264996, study PRJEB25208) | sediment metagenome | isolation source: hot spring sediment | place: USA: California | collected 2014-09-02
GGCTTGCTCATGGGGTCGGGGGGGTGATTTGGTATTTTTTGATTTTGTAGCGCAGGGAGCGAAAGGTGGTTTTAAGCAGTTCGGCGGCCTTGGTTTTGGAGTTCTCGGCCCGCTCGAGAGCCTTGATGATCATTTCCCGTTCCAGTTCGGCCAGCACCGGCTCCAGGCCGCGTTCCAGGGCCGCTTCCGTGAGGTTGTCGATCAGCTGGCCGGGTGCCGTTGGTTCCTCCTCTTCCGGGCGGCCCCGCCGTTGTCCGGCCAGGGTCAGGCTCTCCGGCAGGATGATCTGGGAATTTTCCATGGCCACGCCCCGCTCGATGATGTTTTCGAGCTCGCGGACGTTGCCGGGAAAATCGTAATCCATCAGGACCTCCATGGCATAGGAGGAGATCTTGCGGATATCCTTGTTGAAGAGCCGGGAGTACTTGGCCAGGAAATGGTCAACCAGCAGTGGTACGTCTCTCTTGCGCTCCCGCAGGGGGGGCACCCGGATCGGGACCACCGCCAGGCGATAGAAGAGATCCTCCCGGAAGCGGCCGGCGACGATCTCCTCCTCCAGGTTGCGGTTGGTGGCGGAGATCACCCGGATATTGATCCGAATGGTCTCGGTGCCGCCCACCCTTTTGATCTCCCTCTCCTGCAGGACCCGTAGCAGCTTGGTCTGGATCAGGGGGGTCAGTTCGCCGATCTCGTCCAGGAAGGCGGTGCCATGGTTGGCGTGCTCGAAAAGGCCCGCCCGGTTGGCGGTGGCCCCGGTGAAGGCCCCCTTGGTATAGCCGAACACCTCGCTTTCAAAGAGGCTTTCGGGGATGGCGCTGCAGATGATGGGGACAAACTCATGGTTGCTGGCGGGGCTCAGGCGGTGGATGGCCCGGGCCACCAGCTCCTTGCCGGTCCCCGATTCGCCATGGATCAGGACATTGGCCTGGGTGGGGGCCACCCGGCGGATGATATCGTAGATTTTCAGCATCTCGGCGCTGCCGCCGATGATTCCCTCAAACTCGCTGACGGATTGCTGGGCGGTGCTGGAAAGAAGGGGCAGGTCAAGGTTGCGGCGGCTTTTTAAGGCCCCCCGGATAATATCCTTAATCTCCCCCACCTTGAAGGGTTTGGTGATGTAGTCGAAGGCCCCGTTTTTCATGGCCAGTACCGCGTCGTCGGGGGAGGCGAAGGCGGTTATCAGCACCACCGGCAGCTCCGGCCGAATCTCCTTGGCCTGGGCCAGCAGGGACAGGCCGTCGGGGGGGGGCATGCGGATATCGGTGATCAGCAGGTCAAACTCCCGCTCCCGAAGCAGCTTCAGGGCCGCCGCCCCGCCGCCGGCGCACTCCACCCCATGGCCCTCTTCCTCCAGCAGGATCTTGAGGAATTCCCTTATGCTCAGTTCGTCGTCCACCACCAGGATTTTAGCCATGGGGGCATTATAACGCAGAGTGGTCCGGGGGCAAACAGGAAACAGGAAGGCATGGCCCATCCCGACCGGGCCCCAAAAAAAGGGGCCGCGCCGGAAAGATCCGGCGCAGCCCGGGAAAGGCTGCTTAACCGCGGGTTAGGCAGGCTTAGTGGTCGTAAGCGCTGCCGGCTCCCCGCGGGAAGCGGATGTTGTCCACCATGGCCTGGACTTCGGCCGGCGGCGGCGGGGTCAGGCGGGAGACCACGATGGTGATGATAAAGTTGAGCAGCATCCCCACCGCCCCGATCCCCTCGGCGCTGATCCCCATAAACCAGGGGGCCATGCCCAGGAAGTTGACCTGGATGATATAGAGGAAGGTGAAGCTGATGCCGATGACCATGCCGGCGATGGCGCCTTCCCGGTTGGTCCGTTTGTCGAAAATGCCCAGCACGATGATGGGGAAGAACGACGAGGCAGCCAGGCCGAAGGCGAAGGCCACCACCTGGGCCACGAAGCCTGGTGGGTTGATGCCGAAGTAGCCGGCGATCAGCACCGCGATCCCGATCATCACCCGGCCCACCAGCAGGCGCTGGGCCTCGCTGGCCTGGCGATTGATCATTCGGTAATAGAGGTCATGGGATATGGATGACGAGACCACGATCAGCAGGCCCGAGGCGGTACTCAGGGCCGACGCCAGGCCGCCGGCCGCCACCAGGGCGATGATCCAGGCGGGCAGGTTGGCGATCTCCGGGTTGGCCAGTACCATGATGTCGCGGTCGATGAAGACCTCGTTGGCGTTGTCGCTGGGGGTGTTGCTCAGCAGGCGCTGCCCCAGCTCGCCGGTCTCGCCGGTGAAACTGGGGCGGCCGCTGAAGGGGGCCCCGGGACCATACTGGATAACACCGTCGCCGTTCTTGTCAACCCAGGCGATCAGGCCGGTCTGCTCCCAGTTCTTTACCCAGGAGGGCGCCTCGGCGTAGGGGGTTTCGTGGAGGGTATTGATCATGTTGTAACGGGCGAAGGAGGCCACGGCCGGGGCGGTGGTGTAGAGCAGGGCGATGAAGAAGAGGGCGTAACCGGCCGAGATCCGGGCTCCGCGGACACTGGGCACGGTGTAGAAGCGGATGATCACGTGGGGCAGTCCGGCGGTGCCCACCATCAGGGCCAGGGTGATGCAGAAAACATCGAGCATGCTTTTGCTGCCGGGGCCGAAAGCCTGGGTGTATTCGGCAAAGCCGAGATCACGATGCAAGGCGTCGATGATTTCCAGTACATATCTGCCGGTGTTGGGGCCGCTGGTGATTTCCGAGCCGAAACCGATCTGGGGAAGGGGTACCCCGGTGATCATCATCGAGATAGCCACCGCCGGGATCATGTAGGCGATGATCAGCACCACGTACTGGGCCACCTGGGTGTAAGTGATCCCCTTCATGCCGCCCAGGGCGGCATAGAAGAAGACGATGGTCATGCCGATCAAAACCCCGGTATTGACGTCAACCTCGAGGAAGCGGCTGAAGACGATGCCCACCCCCCGCATCTGGCCAGCCACATAGGTCAGGGAGACGAAGATGGCGCAGATCAGGGCCACGAAGCGGGCGGCGTTGGAGTAGTAGCGGTCGCCGACGAAGTCCGGCACCGTGAATTTGCCGAACTTACGCAGGTAGGGGGCCAGCAGCAGGGCCAGCAGCACGTAGCCGCCGGTCCAGCCCAAAAGGTAGATGGCACCCCCATAGCCCATGAAGGAGACCATCCCCGCCATGGAGATGAAGGAGGCGGCGCTCATCCAGTCGGCGGCGGTGGCCATCCCGTTGGCCAGAGGGGAGACCCCGCCTCCGGCCACGTAAAAGCCCTTGGTGGTTTTCACCCGTGATATCCAGGCGATGGCCAGATAGATGCTGAAGGTGAGACCAACCATGATGTAGGTCCAGGCCAGAATAGACATTTTCTTGGTTCTCCTTATGAAGTGTTCAGCCGTCGGGCTGGTTGGTCGTTATTCGTTGACGTCGAACTCTTTGTCCAGTTTCTGCATCAGCACGTAGTAGACGAAGATCAGAACCACGAACACGTATATCGCCCCCTGCTGGGCAAACCAGAAACCCAGGGGAAAGCCGCCCAACTGAAAGGCGTTGAGCTGCTCCACGAAGAGAATGCTGCAGCCGTAGGAAACCGCGGCCCAGATGGCGAGCAGAATCACCATGTAGGTCAGATTTTTCTTCCAGTACAAGGACATATCCTTGGTCATTGCCTCTTTCCTCCTGATGTGGATTGGTCGGGGATCATAATTACCCATGGTTAAACGGCGAAACAGTTTACGCAAACCCATAAAAAAAAGCAATTAATATTTAAAACAGCCGCCGCCAGCCCCGGCCGGCATTGTAGAGGTCCTTCAGGGTGGTGATCCCCATGGTGTGCATCTTTTTGACCAGGTAGAGAAAGAGGTAGGCGGTTTGCAGGGCGTCTTCGTAGGCGTTGTGGTGGGTGAACTCCGGCAGGCCGTACTGCTTGCCCAGGGCGGCCAGGTTGTAGGAGATATCCATACGGAAGCGGTCGTGGTACTGGCTCCACTGCATTTCGGTGTAGCTCTGGGCCAGGATCATGGTGTCCAGGCAGGGGTTGAAAAGCGGTGAGCCGTAATATTGGCGGCAGGCCCGGTTGAGGAAAGCCGTGTCCAGTCCGACGTAGTGCCCCACCAGCAGAGAGTGGCCGCAGTAGCTGATAAAGCCGGGCAGCACTCGAGCCAGGGCCGGGGCCTCCTTGAGCTGCTGGGGGGTGATCCGGTGGATCAGGGTGCTGTCCTTGGGCAGGGAGCGGGCCGGTTTGACGTGGGCGTAGAAGGAATCCCCCACCCTGATTTGCAGGTTGCTGATCCGCACCGCCCCGATGGAGACGATCTCGTCCCGGCGCCGGTTGAGCCCGGTGAGCTCGGTGTCAAAGACCACGAAATCGTAGTCGGCCAGGGGCCGGTTTTGGTCAAGACCCCTGAAATATAGGTGGTTGGCGGCAAAAAGGGGATGTTCGGGAGGAGTGAGCCCCAAACGGGCCAGCAGGTTTTTCAGCATGGGTTGGCCCGCTTACCGTTCGGTCAGACGGAACTCCTGCTTGATATGGTTCTGCAGGCGCCGCACCACCTCGAAGGATTCCTTGAGGGTCTGTTTCTCCAGCTCCGAGAGCTGGGCCGGGTTGATATAGTTGTCCGGCTGCTCGCCGGCCTCCATCTTGAACAGTTGATGGAACAGGCGCAACTGCATGAGAAACTCGTAGGCCTTCACCGTTTCGTTGTACATCTCCGGGGAGATATGGCCCCCCTCATGCAGCAACTGCAACCGGCCCAAGGTGTTGCTTTCGCGAATTCCGTGCTTTAAGGCAAAAATGCGGGCGAAATCGACAAAAGGCACCAGGCCCTTGGTCTTAAGGTCCAGGGCGTTGCGATGTTGGCCATCTTTTTCCACGATGAAGTTGCGGAAAAAAGAGAGGGGAGGCCGGGCTTCCATGGCGTTTCTGGCCAGATGGTAAAGAAAGAGTTCCTGGCCGGGTATGCTTTTGACCAGATGATCCCGCAGGTCGTTGGCTAAAGAGAGATCGCCGTAGCCGCCCCGGAAATCGAAGAAGATGGTGGAGTGCATCACATCCTTGGGTTCGGGGGTGCGAATCCAGGAATCGAACTGTTTTTTCCATTCCGGAGCCGGCAGCCGCCACTTGGGGTTGCTGGCCATCATCTCGCCGGGGCAGAGGGGATAGCCGCAGGCCACCAGGTTTTCAATGGCCCGTTCGCTGAGCATTTTGAAATACCTGGCCGCCGCTTCCCGTTTTTCCTCGTTTTCCGGCCAGGCGTAGATCAGGGCGTTGTCCTGATCGGTCTTGAAGGTCTGTTCGCTGCGTCCCTCGCTGCCCATCAGCAGCCAGCAGAAGGGAAGGGGGGGCGGCCCCAGGTCTTCCATCAGCAGGGTCAGCAGCCGCTCCAGGATATGATCGTTGAGTATCGTGATCATCCGGGTGATGTTGTTGGCCTTGGCCCCCTCCTCGATCAGGGTGCGGACCACCGACGGTACCTTGCGGGCCAGGGGATGCAGTCCTTCCAGGGTGCGCTGGGCCACGATCTCCCGGAAGAGATAGAGGGGGGATGTGCCCTGGAGCAGCATGATGTCGTGGGTGGTGATCATCCCGATGATCTCCCCCTGTTTCTCCACCGCCAGATGGTGGATTCGGCGCCGCATCATCCGCAGCATGGCGTCGAAACAGACGGCGTGGGCGGGGATGGTCTGGACCGGGGAGGCCATGATTTTGGTCACCGGGGTCTGGTAATCCAGCCCGGCGGCCACCACCTTGGTTCTGAGATCCTTGTCGGTGACAATCCCGATGATTGCGCCGCCGGGGTCGGTGACCAGCAGGGAGCCGATGCGCAGCTCGGCCATGCGGGAGGCGGCCCGGCGCACCGACTGATCGGCGGCGATGGTCTGGGGTTTTCCCTTGATGCAGCTTCCCACCTGGGTGGAGAAGAGAAAGAGGGTGCTTTCGGTGCGGGGGGCGATCCGGTGGCGGCGCAGTTCGGCGTAGGCGGTGTTGACCAGTTTTTCCGAGAGGCTGCGCAGGAAGTAGTGACTGACCTTGGGCGAGGTGTCCAGCAGGTGGCGGAAGGCGGCCTTGCTGAAGAGGAAGCAGAAGGTGTCCTCCACCGTCTCCACGTTAAGGTTGGCCCTGGCGTTCTGGATAATGGGCAGGGCGCCGAAATATTGCCCCTCCCCCCGGAAATCCTTGAGGCTGACCTCCCCCTCATCGTTGGTCAGATAGATTTTGACCCCGCCCTTCTGGATCAGGTAGAGGTGTTCGACCTCGGTCTCTCCCTGGCGGAGGATGACGGAGCCCTTGGGGATGAAGTCGATGACCGCGTGCCGGGCCAGCTCCCGCAGGGCGTCGTCCTCAAGTTCGTTGAAGGGCATGGTCTCGCGGAGGAAATCCAGCACGGTCTCCGGGGCGATCTTCTGGGCGTCGTTTTTGGGGGCCATGGCTGCTGCCTCGCTATTTCTCCAGGGTTTTGATCAGTTCCGCCTTGGGGAACAGTTTGAAATAGAGCAGGCCGGCAAGCCCGGCCATTGCCATATGGAGAGGGAATTCAGGGAAGAAGTGGTTCTCGGGGTGGAGCAGGGAGAGGGTGGCCAGCACCGCCAGAAACTGGTAGCCGATTCGCCGGAATCGGAGTATCTCCCGCAGGAGGTAGAAGTTGATGACGGGTACCACCAGGGAGAGAAAGAGCAGCAGGTCGAAGGCCCCGAAGAGAACGATGGCCAGCAGCTTTTTGCTGGTGACGAAGAGCAGGATCAGGGCCAGCAGCAGGTTAAGGTAGAGATACTTGCCGCGTTGGAGCGGATCGGAGATATTGTTGAGATAAAAGAGCAGTTTTTGCGGATCTTCACTTTGCTTCAGGCGCGCCAGAATGCTCCGGCGGCTTTCGCCGGCGGCTAGGGCTGCTTCGATTTTATTTTCCAGGGGTTGGGGCATGGGGTATTATCCGCTTATTGTTCCGCTTTGTCCAGGGGGGAAGGGCAAAAAAAGGGGGATCGCCGCGGTCCGGTGAATCCCCCAGGATTATCGATTGGAGGCGGCGACCGGATTTGAACCGGTGAATAATGGTTTTGCAGACCACTGCCTTACCACTTGGCTACGCCGCCTTTCGACAAACGGCAAACCTAAACAAAATTACTTGCTTTGACAAGTGAAATATGGAGCGAGAGCAATTCATGCAAGAGGCGGTCGCCACCCTGGAGAGGTGTTTGGCCTATCGGTTTGGCCGGCCGGAGCTGCTGGCGCGGGCCCTGGTCCACAGCTCCTGGGCTGCCGAGCAGGGCGAGCCCGAGGAGAACAATGAGCGTTTGGAGTTTTTGGGCGACGCGGTGGTGGATCTGGCGGTGGCCGCCCTGCTTTATGAGTACTACCCCGCGATGCGGGAGGGAGACCTTTCCCGCCGCCGGGCGGCCCTGGTCAACGAGAGTCATCTGGCCCTCCTGGCCGGGGAGATCGGCCTGGCTCCCCTGTTGCTCCTGGGCCGGGGCGAGGAGCGGGGCGGCGGCCGGGGCAAGCCCTCCATCCTGGCCGCCGCCTTCGAGGCGGTGATCGGAGCGGTTTATCTGGATGGAGGCTACCCGGCGGCCCACGCCCTGTTGGGCCGGCTTTTCGCGCCCTGGGTCGCCGATCCTCCGCCCCTCGGGCAGAGCGACAGCAAGAGCGCCCTGCAGGAGATCTTGCAGGAGCGTTACGGGGCAACGCCGGAGTACCGCCTGGAGGGTGAAGAGGGGCCGGCCCATGAGCGCCGTTTTACGGTGGCGGTCATTTTCCGGGGACAAGTCCTGGGCCGGGGGGTTGCCGGCCGCAAGAAGGAGGCGGAGCGCCGGGCCGCCGTCCAGGCCCTGGCCGGCCTGGAGAAAAAAGATGGCTCAGTTCTTGCCCGGGGAGATCTTCTATGTTAACTTACACGGTTGAGCGTGATCGCTACAGGGTCCTCGCGGGGGTCCACCAGCCGAAGGTGGACCTTTTTTTTGCGAAAAATTCGTGGATTCGCAATCGGATTTCCGACCCTTCCCGTGCTTCGTATTCATAAACAATAATTTGCCGCGTTTGTAAGCTGTGGTCAGAAACCTTCTGTCTAAGAGAGGTGTGCCTTGAAAAAGAAGATCCTTGTCGCCAACCGTGGAGAGATCGCCCTGCGGATTATCCGCGCCATCCAGGAGCTTGGCCACACCGCGGTGGCGGTGTACGAGACCCCGGACAATGAAGCCCTGCATATCCGCACCGCTGATGAGGCGGTCTGGCTGGGGGACGGGCCCCGCTGCGACTACTTGGATATCGCCAAGGTGATCGCCGCCGCCAAGAAAACCGGGTCGGTGGCGATCCATCCCGGTTACGGCTTTCTGGCCGAGAACCCCGAGTTCGCCAAGGCCTGCGAGGATAACGGGATCATCTTTATCGGTCCCCCTTCCGGAGTGATTCAGGCCCTGGGCGATAAGGTCACTGCCCGCCGGATCATGCAGGAGGCGGGAATCCCCCTGGTGCCCGGCACCTCCAGCCTGGCCCTCGGTGAGGCCGGGGTCGAGGAAGCGGTAGAATTCTGCCAGACCCACGGTTATCCGGTGATGCTCAAGGCCACCGCCGGGGGCGGCGGCCGCGGCATTCGCCGGATCGACGACGAGCAGCAGCTGCGGGCCGAAATTCCGGTGGCCCGGGCCGAGGCCAAGGCCGCCTTCAACAATGACGCGGTCTTTCTGGAAAAACTGGTCATCAACCCCAAACATATCGAAGTGCAGGTGATCGCCGACCAGGAGGGCACCACCATCCACCTGGGCTCCCGGGACTGCTCGATTCAGCGCCGTAACCAGAAGCTGATCGAGATCGCCCCCTCCCTGATCCCCGACAAGCAGCTGGTGGACAAAATCTGCGCCACCGCGGTTACCGCCGCCAAGGCCGCCAACTATTTCAACGCCGGCACCGTCGAGTTCCTGGTGGACCAGGAGTACAACTACTATTTCATGGAGATCAATACCCGGGTCCAGGTGGAGCACACGGTCACCGAGATGGTCACCGGGATCGACATTGTCCGCACCCAGATCAAGCTGGCCCTGGGCAAAAAGCTCTCTTTCAGCCAGCAGGATGTCCAGATCCGGGGTTATGCCATCGAGGTGCGGATCAATGCCGAAGACCCCCAGAACAACTTTATGCCCGAGGGGGGCAAGAGCGTCGATGTCTACCGTTCGCCGGGCGGCTACGGGGTGCGCCTGGATGGTTTTGCCTACCAGGGTTACACCATCCCCGAGGTGTACGACTCCCTGCTGGTCAAGCTCACCGTCCACGGTTTTTCCTGGAACGAAACGGTGGACCGTTTGCGCCGCTGCCTCAACAACTTTGTGATCATCGGCCCCAAGACCACGATCCCCTTCTACCTGCGGGTGATCGAGGACCCCGATTTCAAGAAGGGGGATTTCGACACCTCTTTCCTGGACACCCACTCCTACCTACTGGATTACGATGAGGTGGAGTCCGAGGGCAACAAGCTGGCCCATCTGATCGCCGAGATCCATTACCGCAAGCAAAACCCCTACGCGATATAAGGAGATACAGCTATGGAACGAATCGTCCACGGCATGAGCCCCAGCGAGGCGCTGCAGAATCTGCGCGAGGCCGACGGCTATTATGTGACCAATACCGCCCGCGACCTGTCTCAATCCGACTACAAGAACCGGATCCTGCTCCATACCGATCTGCTGGCCGCCAAGCCCCGGGAGAAGGCGGGCTACTTCTCCCTGGAGATCACCGGCGGGGCCTCGATCCACGTGGATATCCTCCGTAAGCAGGTCGATCCCTTCCTCAAGTTGGAGCTGTTGCGGGAGAAGATGCCCAAGACCATGTTCCAGACATTGTGCCGGGGGATCAACCTCTTCGGTTACCGCCCCTATCCCCAGAACGTGATCCGGCTGGTGGTCAGCGAGTTCGCCAAGTATGTGGATGTTTGGCGGGTGTTCGACTTTTTGAACCATGTGCCCAATATGGTCGCGGTGTTCGAGGAGGTGCAGAAGGCGGGCAAGATTCTCGAGCCGGCGGTCTGCTTCTCCACCGGGCCTGAACATACCAACGAGTTTTATGTCAAAAAGGTGGGCGAGATCCTGGCGGTCACCGGCAAGGAGATCGTGCTTTGCATCAAGAACCACGGCGGTCTGGGCACTCCCAAGCGGATCGGCGATCTGGTGGACGCGATCATGCAGAAATATCCCGATATGGTGGTCCATTACCACGGCCATAACACCGACGGCAACGATGTCGGCCGGATCACCGCCGCCGTCCAGGCCGGGGCCAGGATCGTCGATGCCTCCGATCACGCTTTCTCCGGCTTCTACGGTCCCCCTTCGATCCTGACCGCGGTCAACACCTTGAGCGAGTACGGTTACAAGGCCATCGGCCTTAATGAGGAGGCGGTGGTGGAGACCTCGGAGGTGCTGCGGGGCGAGCGCCAGTATTACGACTACTTTGAATCCCAGTTCAAGGGGTTTGATCCCACCGTCCAGATCCACAAGCTGCCCGGCGGGGCCGCCGGCAGCAGCTTCGAGCAGGCCACCAAGGGCGGTTTTCTCTCTAAGATGCCCGACATTCTCCACCAGGAGCTGCCCAAGGTTCAGAAGGAGCTGGGCAACTTCTGGAGCGTGACCCCAGGTTCCCAGATCCTCTGGACCACGGCGGTGGCCAATGTCCAGGGCGGGGAGCGCTACGGCAACCCCTCCGGCGATCTGAAGAACCTGCTGCTGGGCAAGTACGGCCCCTTCCCCTTCTACCAGCCGGCCGATTGGATCTATGAAAAAATCTTCGGCCCCCAATGGCGGGAGATTCTGGAGCAGGAGGGGGGGATGGACGCCATCGAGGATATGGATATAGAGCAGGAGCGCCGCAATCTGGCGGAAAAGCTGGGTTATGAACCCACCGAGCAGCAACTGGTCTCCTACCTCCAACATCCCAACGACGCGGTGGCTTTCTTCAAGTTTGAAGAGAAATTCGGCAAGGTTTACGTGTTGCCGCCGGCGGTGCTCTTTCGCCGGGGCGGCTTCAAGCTGGGCGAGATCGTCAAGTTCTGCGACCATGAAGGCAAGGAGCATGTGATCGAGGTCGGCCCCATGCAGAACGATGAGACCGGCAAGGCCCACGTCTATCTCAATGTCGATCACCACGAGCGGCGCTACGAGTTTGAACCGGAGGTGGAGCAGGGCGGTGGCGAGGCCAAGGCGGTTAAGCTCTCGAAAAGGGAGATCGAAGAGTTGGCCAAGGCCGGTGATTACCGGGCGCCCTTTGGGGCCAATGTCTGCGAGGTCAGCGTCAAGGTCGGTGATGAGGTCAAGGTTGGTGACCGCCTGCTGATTTTGGAAGCGATGAAGATGCAGACCCCGGTCAACAGCTCGGTGGCCGGCAAAGTGGAAAACATCGCGGTCAAGGTGGGGGACGCGGTGAAGCCCGGCGAGGAGCTGATCCGCTTAGGCTGAGCCTGAATCAATTCAGCAGCCAACAAAAAAGCCCGGAATTGCTTCCGGGCTTTTTTGTTGGCTGCCTGCCGACCAGCGAAGGGGCCGGGCCTTCAGCTGATCTCGATCACCGAGTTCTCCTCTCCGAAGGCGTTGGGGCAGCGCAGGCTGTTGTTTGGGTCGGTCCACCACTGGCCATCCACCACGAAGCGATACTCGTAGCGGCCCGGCTTGAGCTTGAGGCTTTTTTTATGCAGTCCGCTTTTCAGCTTGCGCATCTTGCCCTTGCCGCTCTCCCAGTTATTGAAATCCCCCACCAGATAAACCTCGCCGGCATCCGGGGCATTCAGGGAAAACTCATGGGCCCGAGAGGGGGCCGGAGCCGCTTTTTGGGCGCAACCACCGCTCTTGCTTTTGCAGACTTTTCCTGCCATCTCTTCTCCTCCAATTCACATTTATAAAAAATCGTCACCCGGGGATCGATATGCTCGGCTGCTCTCTAGCCATCTTGGGGAAAACTGTTTGTCCCTGTCAATAAAAAAAGTATTCCGGTTGCGATTATTCTAGCTGAAAGTCAGCCGGTTGAAACCGCCCTCCGGATACCAGGGCCGGGTGGCTGCGATGCCGGTGATCTCCATGATGCACACCTCCAGCACCAGGTAGGTGGTGGTGCCCTTACGGACACAGGCGGTGAGGGTGTCGCCGTGGTGGCCCATGGCGGCATGAAGATGGATTTTCGGCTCCCGCTCATCCCAGAAGATGCTGCCGCCACCCAGGGTCTCCCGTGCCGAATCCAGGCTTTTCCAAACCGGATCGGGCGGCATCACCGCCTCCTTCGGCCCGGTGACCACCTCGGCGGCCCGCAGACCGCCCAGCACCCAGAACCAGCCGCAACGAATGTTCTCCTTGACGATCACCTCCCGCAATCCGGTCAGGAAATCATCCCCCTCATCGAAACGGATGGTGAAGACCCGTTCCGCCCTGCCGCCGCGATATTCCATCTTTTCCCCCTTGGGCTTTAGCGTTATGATCGGTTATGGTTCCGGCAATTATATGAAATTATCCGCTTATCCTCAACTGGCACTTTTCTCTTTGGCGGCGGTGGCCACCTCCGGTTTCGGGCAGACCTTCTATCTCTCCGTTTTCGGGGGTGCGTTGCGGGAGGAATTTGCCCTGTCCCACGTCCATTACGGGGCGCTGTACAGTGGGGCCACCATTGTCAGCGCCCTGCTGCTGCTCCGTTTCGGCGCGATTGCCGACTCCTGGCCCCTGCGGCGGGCGTTGTTACCGGCCATCGCCGCCCTGGCCGCGGGCTGCCTGCTGATCGGTCTTGCCACCGGTCCCCTCATGCTGCTGCTCGGTTTTCTCGGTATTCGCTTTGGTGGCCAGGGGATGATCGCCCATCTGGGGATGACCACGGCCGCCCGTTACTTTGCCGCCAGCCGGGGCAAGGCGGTGGCTCTGGCCGCCACCGGCATTCCCCTGGCCGAGGCGATCATGCCGGTGGTGGCGATTATGCTGATGACTCTGGGGGGGTGGCGGCTGCCCTGGTTGGCGGCGGCCGGGGCCCTGCCGTTGCTGATCCTGCCGGCGCTGAGCTTTTTAGTCCGCCGAACCCCCGAGCTGGGCGGCGGCGGTTCCGGCATGACCGGCGCCCATCAATACACCCGCCGGGAAGCCCTGGCCGACCGGGGTTTCTACTTCCTGCTCCCGGCGGTGCTGATCACCCCCTTTGTGGCCACCGCCCTGCTTTTTCACCAGGTGGCCATCGCCGCCGCCCGGGGCTGGTCCCTGGAGCTGCTGGCGGCGGCCTTTGTTTTCTTTGCCGGGGGTCACCTGCTCAGTCTGCCGGGGGGCGGCTTCCTGGTTGATCGTTGGGGCGGGGAACGCTGCTTGCCCTTGGCGCTGCTGCCCATGGCCGGCGGCTTGCTGCTGCTGGCCGCCGCCGCCGCGACCTGGGTTCCCCTGGCCTATCTGGGCCTGCTGGGGGCAAGTATCGGCCTGGCCACCGCCGCGGGGGGAGCGGTCTGGGCCGAGCGGTACGGGGTGCTCCACCTGGGGGCGATCCGCTCCCTGGTCCAATCGGCGATTGTTATCTCCACCGCCGTGGCCCCGGTGCTGATCGGCCTGCTACTGGATCAGGGCCTGGGAATTCCGGGGCTGGCGGGGGTTCTGGCCGCCCTGACCCTGGCGGCCTCGGGACTGGCGGCCTTGGCGCCGACTCAAATTCGTGGTTGATAGCTTTCGGAACAATCGCTAAAACGTAAAAGGGGGTGACTAGCAAATTTACCAACTTTACCTGATATTGAATCAAGGAGGGGCATGATGAGGAAGGGAGATATTTTAAAACTGGGACTGGCGGCGGGATTTTTCACCCTTAGCGCCTTGGCGTCCTGGCCGGCGGCGGCCATGGATACCATGTTTGCCGGGCCCCGGGCCATGGGGATGGGCGGGGCCGGTTACCGCCTCCATGGTGATTTCTTCGAGTATATCGATCTGGACGCCTTGAGCGAGGGGATCAGCGACGCCTCGGAGTTGGCTGAGCTGATCAACCTGGTGAGCAGCCTGGAGGGGGTCACCCGCCAGGGTAACGGGGTCACTGCCGATGCCGATGCCGGCGGCGGTCTGGGGATTCGGGTGGGACGCTTTGCCGTGGGGGCCCGGGTCTTTTTTGCAGGCCTCCGGCCGGGTCTATGAGCTGGATACGACCAATCTGGATCTTGACACTTCGGCGACCAGCGTGCGCGATCAGATCATCAGTGTCGATATGAGTGGCACCGCCTATGATCCCAACGTCGGTTTTCAGGTTTTCACCCCGGAGCAGCGTGACCAACTGGCGGCGGCCATGGGGGTGGCCAACGATGATGAGGCGATTCGGCGCTTGGACTACATGGCCGCCCAAGAGGGGATTAAGGCCGAGGATTTGGCCGGCGCGGTCGATCTGCTGGCGGATATTGTCGGCAGCGGCAGCGGCGGCGACCTGGACGACAACACCACCTCGGTGGTACTCAGCGGTTTCGGGCTGCTGGAGATCCCCTTCTCCTACGGCTATGCCGTCAACGAGTGGCTGGGGTCGGGGCCAACGTCAAACTGATGCGGGGCCGGGTTTACAACAATCGGATTCTGGTCTTCAGCGACAATTCCGACGAGATCATCAGCGAAACCACCGAACGGTACAACGAGAGCACCACCTTCGGTCTGGATCTGGCCCTGTTGGCCCGGCTGCCCAAGGTCAATCTCGGTTTGATCGGCCGTAACCTCAACTCACCCAAATTCGACGGCTTCAGCTACGTGCCCACCGGCAGCAGCGAAACCGTGCTGGTCTCCGACGTCAAGGTCAAACCCCAGGTCACCGCCGGCGTGGCCTACATCCCCTTCACCACCCTGAACATGGAGGCCAACCTGGATCTCACCAACAATGAGACCACCCTGCCCGGTTACCGCACCCGTAACCTCTCCTTCGGTCTGTAGTGGGACGCCTTCCGCTTTCTCGCCCTGCGGGGCGGCGCCTACAAAAACCTGGCTGAAAGCGATATCGGCTGGGTTTACACCGCCGGGCTGGGCGTCAACCTCTGGGCCGCCCGCCTGGATCTGGCCGGGGCCTTTGCCGCCAAGAAAGAGAAGTATGACCAGGATGACGAGCTGCCCCGGGAGATTCGCGGGATGGCCCAGTTGAGCATCGATTTCTAATTTCCATAAAAAAAGATGAGAATCGAAGCGGTAGTTCTGCGCCTGCTGGTGGCGGTTCCCCTCCTGCTGGGCCTGGTTGCCTGCAGTGGCGGGGGTGGGGGGACGCCGCCGCCGGCTCCCACCTACACGGTAACCGGGACCATCATCGCCGCCAGGGGGAGCGCGGCGGATTGGGATGTCAACGATCCTTACGCCCCCTACCAGAAGGGCAACGATAGCTGTGCCACGGCCCAGCCCCTGCCCAACCCGGTGACCCTGGGGGGCTACCTCAACGCCCCGGGGGCGGGGGCTGCGGGCCGCTCCTTTGCTGATGGCGATCTCGATGACTTCTACCGGGTTTCCCTGCAGGCGGGCCAGACCGTTACCCTCTATACCAGTGAGGATCCGGCGAGCCACGATCTGGATCTCTATCTGTTCAACGACGACTCCGACTGTGACGTCCTTGTCACTTGGTCCGCAGGCATCGGCGCCACCGAGTCGGTGACCGCCACCGGGGCCGGCGATTATGTTATCCAGGTCGCGGTCTATTGTGATAATAGCGATAATAGCGGCGGCTGTGGAGATACCGCCAGCAACTACACCCTGGTGATCGGCCAGAGTGCTCCGGCCGCCGCCATGGCCGACACCGTCGATTCCGGGGCCGAATTTGTCCCCGGCGAGGTGATCGTCCGTTTTGCCGCTGGCCATCAGGCCCTGAGCCTGGAGCAGGCCGACCACCGGATCCAGGCCCTGGGGTTGGCCCGCAAGGCCGGCGGGGCCCCCAGCCGCAATATGCTGCTGAGTTTGGGCGATGCGACTGAGCGTGCCTCGGCCCTGGCCGCCCTGGGGGTGAGCAAGGTCCCGGGGCAGGCCCTGAAGCGGCACGGGATCGAGCTCTCATCCGAGCAGCAGGCCCGGCTGGAAACCGTGGCCGCGGTCCGGGCCCTGCGGACTCGGCCCGAGGTGGCCTCCGCCGATCTTAACTATATCCGCCGGGCCCTGCTCGTTCCCAACGACCCCTTTTACAGCTACCAATGGCACTATCCCCAGATCAACCTGCCGGCGGCCTGGGCAAAAAGTACGGGGAGCGGGGTGATCGTGGCGGTGGTCGACACCGGGGTGCTGCTTAATCATCCCGATCTGAAAGAGCAACTGGTTGACGGTTACGATTTTATCTCCGATCCGACCAACGCGGGGGATGAGGATGGGATCAACCCCGACCCCGACGACCCCGGTGACTGGATCCTTCCCGATGGCCGCAGCTCTTTCCACGGCACCCACGTGGCCGGCATCGTCGCCGCCCGCAGCAACAATGAAACAGGGGTGGCCGGGGTGGCCTGGGGCGCTCAGATCATGCCCCTGCGGGTGCTGGGTCGTTTCGGCGGGTCGAGCTACGATATCCAGCAGGCTATCCTCTTTGCCGCCGGTCTGGAAAACGACGCTACCGGTGAATTGCTTGAAAGACGGGCCGACATCATCAACCTCAGCCTGGGCGGCGGCGGAGCTTCGTCCTCCGAGCAGGACGTCTACACCCAGGTCCGCAAAAAGGGTGTGATTATCGTGGCGGCCGCCGGCAACGAGAACAGCTCGGTTCCCAGTTATCCGGCCTCCTACAACGGGGTGATTTCGGTCAGCGCGGTGGATATCAACAAGCAGCGGGCGCCTTACTCCAACTTCGGCTCCGAAATCGACGTGGCCGCTCCCGGCGGCGATATCTCCCGCGATGTCAACGGCAACGGCTACGGTGACGGGGTACTCTCCACCGTCGGCGATGATGGGTCCGGCACCATCAAAATGGGGTACAATTTCCAGCAGGGCACCTCCATGGCCGCGCCCCATGTCGCGGGGGTGCTGGCTCTGATGAAGGAGGTAAATTCCAAACTGACCCCGGATGATGTCGATGGATTGCTGGAGGCGGGCACGCTCACCGAGGATCTCGGCGATCCGGAGATCTATGGCTACGGCCTGATCGATGCCGCGAAGGCGGTTCAGGCCGCCCCGAATACCCCGGATCCCCCGGATACCCCGGCGCTGCTCCTGGCCAACCCCGCCAGCCTCAACTTTTCCACCGACCAGAACAGCTTGACCCTGCAACTGCGCAACGGCGGCACCGCCGCCCTGACCGATGTCGCGGTGACCGACAACGCCGATTGGCTGACGGTTGCCAAGGACAGTGTGGATGACGAAGGCCTGGGGCGATACAAGGTCACGATTGACCGCGCCTATTTGCTTCCCGGCAGCTACAGCGCCGCCATCACCGCCACCTCCAGCGTCAACACCGTCACTGTCCCGGTGATCATGCAGGTGCCCGAGTCCGAGGTGGATCTGAACGCCAACACCGGCTTCCAGTGGATCGTCCTGGTCGACCCCGCCACCATGGAAACCGTCCAGACCGTCAGCGCCGACAATGACGAGGGGGTTTACGGGTTCCAGTTCAGCGGGGTCCCGGCTGGTCGCTACCTGCTCTTTGCCGGTTCCGATGCCAACAACGATGACTTTATCTGCGACGCCGGTGAATCCTGCGGCTCCTGGCCCACCCTTTCCGCCCCCGGTGAGGTGGTGGTCGCGGGCGATGTCGGCGGAGTCAATTTCGTCAGCAGTTACGGCTTCAATATCGGGGCCGCCGGCCTGCTGCCCGATCGGCGCGGTTTTTCCCGCACTCCGGCGCCGTTCAAACAGTTGGGGCGTTAGAGATGAAAACATTAATCGTCCTGGTGTTGCTGGCGGGGGGGGCAATGCTCTCCGCCTGCAGCGCCGTGCCCAGGGAACCGTTGGGCGTTGAGGTGCTGTTCGCGGGGCCGCAGTGCGGGCGCTCCGCCGCCCCCGCCCTTACCCTGATGGAACGGCAGGCGCAACTGGACCGCTTTTATGCCCGATTGGCAAGCCTGGGGGAGCCGCCGCCCCAGGCGCCGCGGCTGGATTTTGACCACCACCGGGCCCTGCTGATCGAAATGGGTCAGCGGCCCACCGGCGGCTATGGCTTGGCCCTGGTGGAGCCCACCGCCTCCCTGGGGGAGGGCCGGTTGGAGCTACGGGTAGATTGGCAGGAGCCGCCCCCCGGCCTGGCCCAAACCCAGGCCCTGACCAGCCCCTGCTTGCTGTTGCGGATCCCCGGCGGCGATTACGATCGCATCACGGTGCGCGACCGCCAGGGGCAGGTTCGCCTGGAAAAATGAGCTTTTGTTCAAGTCGGCCCCACTTCTTTATCCTGCTGTTTTTTGGTTAAGGTTGACAACAGGTCGACAGAAAAAAGTAAGGTATGACCATGGGTTGACTTGTGATCCGTGTCCTGTCGGTTAGCGATGAACTGGAGGTGACGGATAACGGCGGTGGGCAGCACAAGATGACCATCGGCAACCTGCGGAATGCCATTGGGGATGAGGGCACCATCGAGGTGAGCGCCTACTATGGCGATCCCACCAGCGAAGAAGGGCGCCAGTCATTCCCCGGCGATTTCATGGCGGGCCGTTCCGATGACCCCGAAAACAGCGATCAGGTGGATGCCGCCGATGCCGACATCCTGCTGGAGAGCGTGGTCTTTACCGATATCGCCATTACCAAAGGCGACCAGCAGATCGAAACCTTTAACGGCGAGTGGTTGCGGGTGGAGATGCGTTTGCCCGACGACCTGCAAAGCCGTTACAGCCCCGACGACTACATTGAGTGGTGGTCTTTTGACGAGGAGAAAGGGATCTGGGTTCAGGAACACGCCTTCCCCGAAGAACACCCGGAACGGGAAAAATCGATTCAGGCGGATGGCTTTTCCCATGCCCTTATTTTCGAAGATGATAATGGGGTTTGTTACGCTCGAGCTTACGCCCGCCACCTGAGAGGAAGATGAACCCGTGGCCAATGTCCAGGTGGAGGCCCGGGGGGTTACTTTTCAGAGCTCCACCTATGCCACCACCGGCAGTGATGGCAGGGCCTGCATGACCGTGAAGCGTTCGGAGGATGAAAACGAGCCCGAAAGGATCACGGTCCATGGCCGCCTGGGTTCCTTCAGCAGAACCTATAAGGTGACCGATGCGGCAGAAGGGGATGAAACAAGCAACGAGATTTATGTACCCACCGCCGACGGCAGCACCATTCGCAACACCAATCCGGAAAACTGGCTGCTTCTTGGCAACAAGCTGGTTATGGCCTATGACGGCCGGATCCAGGGCTCGGTCAGCTATGAGGATTCGGGGTCGCCGGCGGTTGGGATCCGGGTCCGGACCAACCTGGGGGTAACGGCCATTACCGATGCCGCCGGGAATTATGAGCTGAAGGTTCCCCAGGGCACGGTGCTGGTGGCGGTGGTAGGGGCCCCCAGCCAGGAAGTCGCGGTGGGTGAGTCGCCGGCCACGGCTGATTTTATCATTCCCAACCAGGCCCCGGTGATCGACGATCTCCAGGCTAATCCCGGTCTGGTGGTGGATGCCGGTACTCTTGTGGCTTTTCAGGCCGTGGCCCATGATCCGGACGGTTACCTGCTGGACCAGGATCCTGCGGACGCTCCCTATACGGTTACGGTGGATCGTCTTCCCGCGCGGCTGGATTGGATCGCCGATAGTGCTCTCTATGGCCTGTATATTTACGGCTGGCGAGGCAACGCCGAGGTGGGGCTTAATCGCTATTATGGCCTGCCCGCGGATATGGGTACTCTGACCTGGGCCGCTGCCTTTCCCGCCGACTCCTATTCAATCAAGGCCGAGGGCAGAATGGGTGAGGACGGCAACGACTGGCGCACGGTTCTGAATCAGTCGGCGGTTCCCGCCAGCCTTCATATCCCGGTGGCCGGGTTCAATCTGGCTGACCTGAGTTATCACTTGGACGACAAGCGCTTCACCTGGCAGCTGCAGGGAGAGGCTGACGCGGTGGATTATGTGGAAGTAGTGGTATACGCGTATGAGTGGAGCTGGACCGCTGCCATGGCCCCGGCCGCTTCGGGGGTTTGGAGCGTTCCCGACCTGCCGCAAGAGATCGCCGATTGGGTCGATTTTACCGTGCCGCCCCATGATGCCGGGATTGAAGCCGGTGACTTTGACGCCGTCAGCGGCTACGATCACCTGGTTGCCACCTATACATTCAGGGGGATCACCCGGAACTGAGCAGTAACCGGATACTGTGGGCCTACTCCTGGCTGGAGGAAAATTGGGATTGGGATGAAACACCTCAGTTCCTGTCAACCTCTGCCTTTGCCAGTGAGCAACCGCAAGGAGGCCGGAATAAGCCTGGCGATGGGATCAGCGGGCTGTTGCGTCGTTAACCCACGCTAAATCAAAACCGATCAGGTCAAGGGGGAGGATGTCGAGCGGCATCCTCCCCCTTGTTTATTTCGCGCAGCAGATCATTCTTGTTGTTGACCCCGGCCTTATCAAAAACCCTTTTCATGTCACTAGTGTCCGGTTAGATTTCAAATAAATTCAACTGTTTACACATAGGGGG
>OMKS01001527.1_pt1 | contig 20462 bp, 14 predicted proteins | sample 1674721 | NCBI WGS metagenome assembly OMKS01 (sample SAMN06264996, study PRJEB25208) | sediment metagenome | isolation source: hot spring sediment | place: USA: California | collected 2014-09-02
ACCTGGGAACAGCAAGGTCAAGATTTCTTCTCCACTGCACATGGACTGCTCTCGCAGTCGTGCTCATAAAACTAAACAGTTACGATTATTTTATACGAGGAGGAGAGTCGATGTTACCAGACAAACTGACGCCTGCAGAACTGGAACACTTGTTAGCCGCAAACCTTGATACAGCGGCGTCAACCGCGCCGGTAGACGAACCGCATCTCTTACGGCTGATGCCGGAAACGGCGCGCCAGGCCCTGATGCAAACGATGACCGAGCAAACCTACGCGCGCGGCGATGTGATTTTCCACGAGGGCGCGCCTGGCGATGTCGCCTATCTCGTTTGGGCGGGAAGAGTGCTCGTTATCAAGGGCGATCTGGATTCACCGACCATCCTGGGCTATCGCGGGCCGGGCGACATCGTGGGAGAGATGGCGCTGCTCGAAGATCAACCACGCTCGGCTTCACTCATTGCGCTGACGGACCTGCGACTGCTCCAAATCCACAAGGATAACTTTATGCGGCTGCTCAGCGACATCCCATCGCTCAGCGTAGAACTGATGGCGACGATGAGCGCCCGGTTACGCGCCGCCGATACCATCCGCGAAGCAACCACACAGGCAGGTTATCAGCTCGAAAAACAGGTCTCGGCCTTGATGACCCGTGAACAAGACTTGCTCACCCTCCAACAGATGCGTCAGGAAACCGTCGATCTCATCGTCCACGACCTGCGCAACCCGCTTAACATGATGATCAACGTGCTTGAATTGCTCGACGTGACTTTGCCACCGGAGGTACGTGAAGACAACAAGCAACTCCTCGAAGTAGGCCATTCAGCTTATGCACGGATGAAACGGCTGGTCGATACGTTGCTGGACACATCGCGCCTGGAATCGAGAGTCGCGCAGTTAGACTTGAAAGCAACCAACGTGGCGAAACTCATCAAAACCGCCATCAGCTCGATGGCGTTATCCTCGATCCAGAAGGACGTCCACTTTCTCACAGACATCCAGGAAGACCTACCCATTGTGATGTTGGACGCAGAGCGCATTGAGCGCGTCGTATGCAACCTGCTCGACAACGCGGTCAAATTCACGCCCAGAGGCGCGATCACCATTGCCGCAACATTTGAAGAGGGGCACATTGTCGTAAGCGTCAACGATACGGGGCCGGGCATTCCGTCCAAAGAACGCGAACGCATTTTCGCACGTTTTACACAGGTAGAAGGCGAAACAACACACAAGCGCGGCTACGGCTTGGGATTGCGCTTCTGCTATCTGGCAACACAAGCGCACGGCGGGGAAATCTGGGTAGCGGCAGGGGATAATGGCGTCGGCAGTAAGTTCGTGTTTACGCTACCAGTCAATGAGACTCTTTAGACTGGAGAAGCTTTTCAAGCAGTTGGATGTTCCTCTGTTTTCCGGCCTCACGCAGGTCTCGTGCAACTTCAGTAAAGTAAGAGTGGTCTGACAAGAAGTCCAACTGCCGCCGGTACCACGCCTCGAGCGTGATCGATGCACCATACGCAACTAGCTCGGCGTACAAGTCGTGGCTGGTGTCGAGATAGTCTTCACGCCCAAGCGAGTCCAGGTCAGCGTCACACACCAGCGCTTCCAGGAAGTTCTGTGGCGCTTGCGGCATCTGGGTTGCCATAATCATACCTGCAATCGTCTCGATCTGTTCCGGGCTATAGCCGAAATCGGGCAACGTCTCCCACGCTATGCGGACGCCAATCGATTCATTTTCCGCGTATTGCTCGATATACCCCATATCATGGTACAAGACAGCCGTGCGCAGCAACAACAGTGCGCCCCCATCCACACCGGCTAACGCCGCCAGCCGTTCGATAGCCGGCAAAACGTCGGCGCAGGTATGCCGGATGCTGTGATAACGCAATTCCGGTGGCAAATCACGTGCCAGGCGCGCCAAGGCATACGCCTTTACGCTATCCCAATCTGGCTCAGGCACAACAGTATTCCTCACACATATCCCAATCCCCTAAAACTACAATGAGTGGCAAAGCGACGAAACATTCGTTACGAACAGAACAAGCAGCGCTCTGTACAGAGCGCTGCTTGTCGGTAAAGCAAACAGCTCGCGACTAGCCGTGTTGGATAACGGACTGCGCCGCTGCCAACCGCGCCACGGGCACGCGGTAAGGGGAACAGCTCACATAGTCCAGGCCCACGCGATAGCAGAAGTCGATGGAAGCGGGATCGCCACCGTGTTCGCCGCAGATACCGATCTCGAGATCGGGGTTGGCGGCCTTGCCTTCTTCGACGCACATCTCGACCAAGCGCCCCACCCCAATCTGATCCAGCGATTGGAAGGGATTTTCGGGCAGGATGCCGCGATCGATGTACTGGAGCAGGAACTTACCTTCGGCATCGTCACGGCTGTAGCCGTAGGTCATCTGCGTGAGATCGTTGGTGCCGAAGGAGTAGAACTGCGCGTGTTCGGCGATCTCGGCGGAGGTCAAGGCGGCGCGCGGCACTTCGATCATCGTCCCGAACAGGATCGGCACTTCGATGCCTTCTTCTTCGATCACCTGCTTGGCGACGGTTTCTAGCTTCTCGCGCTCGAGTTTCAATTCGTTGACGTGACCGACGAGCGGGATCATGACCTCAGGGTGCACGTCCACGCCACGCTTGGCGCAACGGCAGGCGGCCTGAACGTAGGCGCGCGTCTGCATCTCAGTGAGACCTTCGTACATAATGCCGGCGCGACAGCCACGCAGGCCCATCATCGGGTTCACTTCCCACATACCAACGACGGCCTCCAGCAGGACTTCTTTTTCCTGCAATTCTTCCGAGTCGGGGGAGGTGATGCGCAGTTTGACCACCTCTTCCAGCAGCTCGTGGTACGGCGGGAGGAATTCGTGCATCGGCGGGTCGATGAGGCGCATAATGACGGGCTTGCCGTCCATCGCATCGAACAGATCCTCGAAATCCTGCTCCTGGAAGGGCAACATTTCTTCCAGAGCGGCGTCGCGGACGCTCTGTTCCTTCGCCAGGATCATACGCACCACGGCATCGCGAGCGCGCTCGTCAAAGAACATGTGCTCGGTGCGGCACAAACCGATGCCCTCAGCACCGAATTCCACCGCGCGGCGCGCATCTACGCCCGTGTCGGCGTTGGCCCGGACGCCAAAGTTCTTCGCCAGGCGAATTTCGTCCGCCCAGGAGAGCAGGGTTTGCAAATCGACCTGGTCTTCGTACTTGGCCTGCACCAGAGGCACGGCCCCGGCGAATACCTCACCGCTAAACCCGTCGATGGAGATGGTATCGCCTTCCTTGATGACGATGCCACCGGGCGCGGTAAAGCGCTGGCGGATGAGATCAACGCTGATGTCCTCACAACCGGCCACACAGGGGATGTTGTTCCCGCGCGCGACGACGGCAGCGTGCGAGGTCATACCACCCTTCTGCGTCAAAACACCCTTCGCCACCAGCATACCGGGGACGTCATCGGGATTCGTCTCAGGACGAACGAGAATGACATCGGTGCCTTCGGCAACAGCCTCCTGGGCGCGATGCGCATCGAAGATCGCGACACCCACAGCCGCGCCTGGGGAAGCATTCAACCCCTTCACCACCAACGTCTTCTCGGCCTCGGGATCAAATGTATCACGCATCAGCATATCAACGTCCGATGGCGTGACGCGCATAATGGCTTCTTCCCTGGTGATAAGGCCCTCTTCGGCCATATCCACGGCCACTTTTACTGCCGCCGGAGAGGTGCGCTTGCCGTTGCGGGTTTGGAGCATCCACAGTTGACCGCGTTCGACGGTGAACTCCATATCCTGCATATCGCGGTAGTAGTCTTCCAGTGAGTCGACGATTTGTGTATACTGAGCGTATACTTCGGGCATCACGTCTTTCAGGCTGGTGATTTTTCGCGGTGTGCGGATACCGGCAACGACATCTTCGCCCTGCGCATTGATGAGGAACTCACCATATAGCCCCTTCTCGCCGGTCGAAGGATCGCGGCTGAAGGAGACGCCGGTGGCGGAGTCTTCGCCCATATTGCCAAAGACCATCGTGCAAACGTTGACGGCGGTCCCCCAGGTGTGCGGAATACCTTCGTGCTCACGGTAGACGACGGCGCGCTCACCGTTCCAGGAATCAAAAACGGCCTTGATCGACATGTGCAGTTGCGTGTAGGGATCGGTGGGGAAATCCTCGCCAAACTTGGCGTGATACATCTGCTTATATTCGTCGACCAGCCACTTAAGGCCATCAAGACTCACGTCAGTGTCCAGCTTGACGCCCTCTTTGTCCTTCAGTTCTTCGAGTTTGTGCTCAAAATGTTCGCGTTTGTAATCCATCACGATATCGGAGAACATCGTGATAAAACGGCGATAGGCGTCATAGGAGAACCATTCGTTGTCGGTCAATTTGGCCAACGCGGCGCGGGTCACGTCATTCAACCCCAGGTTGAGGACGGTATCCATCATCCCCGGCATAGAAACCTGGCTACCGGAGCGCACCGAGACCAACAGTGGATTCTCTGAATCACCAAACTTCTTGCCGGTTTGCGCTTCGATGTCCTTCATAGCCTCAAGGGTTTGTTCCCACATCCCCTCGGGAAATTCGCCGGTCTCCATATATTCCACACAGGCTTCCGTCGTAATCGTAAAACTCGGCGGTACCGGGATCTGCTCTGCCGTCATATTAACCAGACCCGCACCCTTGCCGCCGAACAAAACCTTCATCTCATCAAGACTTGGTGTATGCCCTAGAATTTTGGCATACGCTTCCTTACCGTTACGCGCTAAATACACCCACTGCTTACTCATACTTCATTTTCCTCCAGAACTTAGTTAGACATATCCGAATTATTATACCTAAAAGTGCGCTGAGAACAAGGGGATCATGGCTGTTGCTGCTGGCTTGCCACGACCCGGCGTTGCAATACATACCAATCGGCAATAGTGCGGAAACGGTCTCCGGTCCGCATCAACGGCCCCATCTGGTCGCCATTCACGCGAGCATCGATAGCATACGTGTAGACCGGTACGTACAGTGGAAGCGCAGGGACTTCCGTCATAAACAACTGCTGGAATTCCTGATAGAGCGCGAGGCGCTGGTTTGGATTGACCGTAATCCGCGCCTGCTCGATGATTTCGCTGATGCGCCGGTTTTGGAAACTTGTGTAATTCTGTCCCTGTCCCGGTAAGGCTTGTGTTTCATGCCATAAAGGATAGGGGTCGGGATCACCAGGGATGATTAGGTGTACCAGCGCCGCATCATAGCTACGCGATTCGAGCAAGCCGGTGAGCGCCAGCGATGGCACAGCTTGCACAGTCGCCGAAATCCCAATGCGCGCCCACTGGCTGACAATTTCCCGTGCTACCGCCAAATCCTGCTCGTCGTTCGATGTCATCAATGAAAAGGCGAGAGGGATACCCTGCATGTTGCGCAGCGTATCGGCGGTGTTTGCGCGCCGCCATCCGGCTTGATTCAATATATTGATCGCCTGTTGCGGGTCGTAAGCGTACATTGGGACGTCTGTAGTATCGTAAGCCCAGGTACCTGGCAGCAGTGGCGTCTGCGGGATAACGGCCTGGCCCATGAGCACGGTATCCACGATAGCCTGACGATCTAAAGCGTAAAACAATGCCTGGCGTATCTGCGCGTCGTCGAACGGCAAGGTATCCGTCACCAGCCCGTTAAAATACAACATCACCATTTCCGCGGTCTCCGCCGAGTGCAACTTTAGGTCCTCATCGGCAAAGGCCTGTGGCAAAATATCCAGCGTAATCCGCGCTACGCCTTCCACGACGCCATCCTGATAGGCCTCAAAAGCCGCGCGCGCCGTTGGATAAAAATACAGGATGATGTTTTCCAGGTACGGCTCCGGCCCGTAATAGCGTGGAAAACGCCGGAAGGTCAGCGTTGTGATTTGTCCCTGCTCGGTCTGCACCTCGGTCAACCGGAAAGGGCCGGTGCCAATGGGTTGGCGGTTGAACTCCAGATTGGGCAAATCGGCGGCACGAATATCGTTCAGTTGGTGCCTAGGCAGCAACCCCACCGTTGTGTAATCGAGGAAGGGCGCATAGGGTTCTTGCAGGACAAACTGCACAGTATAATCGTTCAATTTGGCCACTTCGACTGAGCGCCACAGCGCACCTATGTCCGGCGGGCCGGGATAATCAGGGTCCTGCAACAGGCTGATGGTAAACAGCACATCATCGGCGGTAAAATAGAAGCCATCGTGCCAGATGACACCCGGGTTGAGACTGAAGGTGTACGTGATTCCGCTCGGGTCGATATCCCAGCCGGTTGCCAGGTCCGGTTCCACCGCGCCTGCCATCCCGATGCGCGTCAGGCCGCTGAACACCAATGCCACGACATCACTGTCGGCGTCATTGTAGAAACTAAGCAGAGGATTGAGGGACTGTGGATAGCCCCCCACACTTTCGATGTACGTACCCCCGTTTGCCGGCCGGAACTCGGTGGTATACGTCGTCGCCATATAAGCCAGAATCATCGCGGTGAGCAAGAAGCCCGCCCCGACCAGAAGCATTTGCCAGCCAATTCGACGGAACATAACGCTAAGCGCAATACACAGAAAAAGGACGAAGAAGGAAGGTAGGGAACAATTTCCTCGGGAATGCTTCCCTAACCCGGATAAACCGGAACCAAAAAGGTTTTTTGCAGCCCGTTTTCTTGCCTGTTGAGCAAGAATTTGGGCGGTTAGGCACTAAGGGACACTTCCCTTACACTCCCCCGGCTCCGTCCTTTCTGAAATACAAAAAGATTACCCAATCAGCAAAACGTTTATAACTGCGACCAGGAAAAACAGGATCGAAGCCCCCACGGTTAAGCGGAACAGCAACAATTCAGGGCCGCGACGATTGCGAATCATGCTGGTCTGCGCACCGCCGAAAACGCCGCCCATGCCACTGCTGCGTACCTCAAAGAGCACCAAAACGGTGAGCACAACGCCCAACAGGATTTGTACGATATTCAAATAAGTCTGCATGCTTTATCTACCTCCAGGTTCAGGTAGGCGGATTATAACACGCTACACCAAAATGACAATGTGCAGGGGTATAGTGCAGAACATGGGGCAAATTCCGTAGCCGCGCTTTCCAAAGCGTGTGTTCGGGCGCGAAATGGATTTCGCGCTACGGTTCTACGGTTCCCTATAATTTATCCTATACCCAATGTGCAGAGCGTAGGGGGAAAGGAGCAGGGCAAGATGACGCTCGAGATATAACTGCGCCCATACAAAGCCTGGCGTAGGTTTACGCAATTCGTGCGTAAAACAACGGCAGTGGTTCAACCGGATCAGGCGAGAAAGTCAATGCACGCAGCGCACGGTCCACGGCCTCATCGCGCTTGGCGGCGTTGGTGGCGTGGATAGTGAAGAGCGATGTACCGGTCTCGACCTTATCGCCCACTTTGCAGTGCATCACGATCCCCACACGGTGGTCGAGGGAATCACCTTTCTTTTCACGGCCTCCACCCAGGCCTAGAGCAACCATACCGATTTCGTCTGCGCGTACTTCAGCCAGATAACCGTCTCGGGATGCCGGGACAGTCTCGATGAGCGCCGCCTGTGGAAAACGATCCGGCTCATCCACATAACGCACATCCCCACCCTGCGCGATGATCAACTGGCGGAACTTTTCCCAGGCCCGCCCGGAGACGATGGTTTCCGTCACCTGAGCCACACCCGCTTCGGGGGTCTCCACTTTCCCACCCAGGCATAGCATCTCGGCGGCGACCGTAATGCAATGTTCGCGGAAATCTTCCGGCCCCTCTCCGTGGAGCACATCGATGGCTTCGCGGACCTCGAGGCTATTGCCGACCGCGCAGCCAAGCGGTTGGTTCATATCCGAAATCAGCGCCGTCACCTTACGTTCGAGTGTCCCCCCAATGCGCACCATCCCTTCGGCCAACGCCCGTGCGGATTCCAGGGTTTTCATAAACGCGCCGCTGCCCACTTTTACGTCTAGCAGGATGGCATCGGCCCCGCCGGCGATTTTCTTGCTCATGATCGAACTGGTGATCAACGGCATACTGGGCACGGTGCCGGTCACGTCACGCAGGGCGTAAAGTTGGCCATCCGCGGGCGCGAGATTGGCCGATTGTCCGGTGAGCACGATGCCAATTTGCGCTAACTGCGCCTTGAACTCGGCTACGCTCAAATCTGCGCGATAGCCGGGTACGGATTCCAGCTTATCCAACGTACCACCGGAAAATCCCAGTCCTCGCCCTGACATCTTCCCTACCGGCAGGCCGCACGCCGCGACGACGGGAACCGCCACCAGACTCACCTTGTCACCGACGCCCCCGGTCGAGTGTTTATCGACGACAAAAGACGCAACGTCCTTCAAGTCCAGCACTTCGCCGGAATAGGCCATCGCCAACGTCAGATCGCCGGTTTCGCGGTCGTCCATCCCCCGCAGCATAATCGCCATCAGCAACGCCGATGCCTGGTAATCGGGTATGGCGCCATCCGTGTACCCCTGGATGAAAAAGTTGATCTCTTCCGTCGTCAGGGACCCGCCATCGCGTTTCTTCTCGATCAATTCCACCATGCGCATAGGCCAGTTCTCCATTCGTCAAACGGGTGCAACGCACGTAAATCTACACACCCCCATGCGTTGCACCCTATCATCTAGGCTGAAGTCAAACAAATCCTTGTGGCTAGTCCGCCACGTAAAAAGCTATCCCGATTGTCCCTGGTCCGGCATGGGTACCGACCACAGGGGTCAATATTGTTTTATACATAACCTCCGGGGTAAAAAGCTCTTTGAGCCATCCTTCCATCAGGTCCGCATCCTCGCCGGCCTGGGCGTGGATTATGGCCGCCTCCACCAGACGCCGGCCATCGACGCGCTCCTTGACGATTTCCACCACCCGTTGCAGCGATTTGCGGCGCATACGCACCTTCTCCAACGGCATGACCTTGCCATCTTCGAGATGCAGCACCGGCTTGAGATTGAGCGCCGTACCCAACAGACGCGCCGCCCCGCCGATGCGCCCGCCACGATGCAGGTATTCCAGCGTATCCACAGCAAAGATGATGTACATATTGTCGCGGACATGCTGTACCCGCTCCACAGCGACCTCCATCGGCTGGCCTTCACGTGCGACGCGGGCGGCAGTCAAGACTTGCATGCCCAGCCCCATCGAAACCGAGCGAGAATCCACCAACTCAACGTGCAAGTCTGGCAGATCGGCCTTCGCCTGTATCGCCGAGGCGAGCGTCCCACTCAACTCCGAGGAGATAAAAATCCCCAGAATATTCGTCGTCCCATATTTCTCTGCCACGCCCTGGAAGAATTCGATAAATGCTCCGGGTGAAGGCTGCGACGTCGTGGGGAAAGCCTCGCGCTCCTGAAGCCATTGGTAGAACGTTGGCGCGTCCAACGAGACGCCATCCAGGTAGGTTTCCTCACCCCAATGTACCGTCAAAGGAATAATCGGTACATCGTACTCAGATACTAACTCCGGTGGCAAATTAGCCGTACTATCCGTCACTACAACAAAACGATCCATTGGTCTCTCCTTAACACATAAGAACTGAAGAATGAAATTAGAATAAGACTACAGCCTAGTCATATCATACTATAGCGGACAAAGCCCAGATGACAAGCACTTGCCAAGATTACAAAAGTCTCACAAGATGCCTCGGCGAACGACTATCTGCTATGAACAAGATGGTAGCAAAACGCAAATACGTGCTGAGACTTTTGTAATCTGAATAAGTCAACAGCTATTATACTAAATATGCCAAATGTGGTACAATAGCTTTCAAGTATAAAATCGCGCGCGATTGGATAAGGAGTTCGTATGCCCAAAATACTCGTTGCCGACGATGACAAAGTGATGCTCGGGCTACTTAAAACGCTCATGGAGATGGAAGGTAACGAAGTTGTTACCGTAACCCGTCCTGAGGACATCGTGCCGGCTGCCCAGGCAGAAGAGATGGCCCTGATCTTGATCGATTACCATCTCGCCGGAGGCAACTCGATGGGGGCATTACGCGCATTGAAAAGCGACGCCGTTCTGAAGACGATTCCGGTTCTCGTCACATCGGGGATGGATCGTGAATATGAATGTAAAAAAGCCGGGGCTGAGGACTTTATCCTCAAACCCTTCCGGCCTAACGAGCTTCTTGAGCGTATCAGCACCATAATCGCGCAAACTGAGTAAAGGTATAGATTAGAAAACAATGACTAGAAGAAGGCGCAAAAAGAATACACAGCCTAATGCACAATGGTACAAGATGGATCTGCATCTGCACACCCCTGCATCGGCAGACTATCAACAGAAAAACGTCACCTATCTTGAAATTTTACAAGAGGCCGAGCAACGCGGTTTAGACATCGTCGCCTTTACGGACCACAACACCGTGGCCGGCTACAAACAGATGCTCGAGGAAATTGATGACCTCGAGTTGCTCAAACGTCTCAACCGCCTGAAGCCGGAAGAGGAAAAAAAGCTCCAGGAGTACCGGCGCTTACAGGAGAAGCTACTCCTGCTCACCGGATTTGAATTCACCGCCACGTTCGGTTTCCATATTCTGGGGATTTTTCCATCCGACACGTCCATCAGAGAGTTGGAGTTCCTGCTTTTGCAGATGAACGTCCCCGACGACAAACTGGACGACGGTGCGACCGATGTCGGCGCAACGGTGGACGTCTTGACAGCCTATCAGATGATCGCCGACGCGGGCGGACTCGTCATCGCGGCCCACGCAAACTCGTCGCACGGCGTCGCCCTACAAGGTATCCGCTTTGGCGGGCAGACGCGCATCGCATTCACGCAGGACCCCAACCTGCACGCACTGGAAGTCACCGACCTGGAAAAAGTCGGTAAAAAAACAACTGCGCGCTTCTTCGATGGCTCCAAGCCTGAATACCCGCGCCGTATGCGCTGCATCCAGGGTTCGGATAGCCACCGCCTGGCGCGCGATCCCAATAACTCGCGCAATTTGGGCGTCGGCGACCGCGTCACCGAGATTCTGCTGGACGAGCCAACCTTCCCAGAGGTATACGCCGTCTTGACGGGCGACGATTTCGCCCGCACACGCCCCTACCGCGCCGAGGCCCATCCCTACGACTACATTCAGGCCACCCGTACAGAAGGCCCCAACATCGTGCAGGACTTTCACGAGCGGTACAACAAGCGCGGTGGTTACATGGACGCCATCGTCGCCGACGTCTGTGCTTTTGCGAACACGAACGGCGGCACACTCTACATCGGCGTCTCCACCGACGTCAACGCGCCTCCGGTAGGTGTGGGGAATACCCCCACGCGAGTCATCAACACCCTCAGGTCAGAAATCGAAACGCGCATCACGCCCACTGTGCCGGTAACAATTGACGTGCAAGAGACCCAGAACGTCAAAGTGGTGCGCATCGTAGCGCCGCGCGGCGAACATCCGCCTTATACGCTGGATGAAAGCGAAATCTACATCCGTAGTGAGAGTGAAACCACGCCGGCTGTACGCGATGAAATTGTGGAGCTGGTGAGATACGGGTTAGGCAAAAGCGTGCCGGAGAAGGCCAAAACTGGCGCGGATGATAAAAGCGCCGGCGAAAAAGCGTCTAGAGAAGCAGAGACTCCGCCTATCGATCCGCCGCGTACCGGCGTAGAAATCGCCGCGGTGGAAACGCGCAACAAAGTGCGCTACTACACGATGCGCGATTTGCGAAACGGCAACCTGGTCAACAACGTCACCCGCAACTCCGCCCGCCGTCTCTGGCGTTACGCCATCGATGAAGCTGAAAACAACCCGGTCAAACCAAGCCAGGTACGCTGGATGGGCAATATCGGCATTTGGAAACAGCGCGAGTACCGCTCGCAGATGCGCTACGACCTGGTGGAGAAGGCTGGCGATACACAGCACGTTTACTACGGCGTGACCGAAGAAGGGATTCACGGCCCGTGGGCGGCGCTGGTGGGCGAATAATAGGAGGCTCTATGCGCATCCTATCCATATCCGAAATGCGCGCTCTGGAATCGACCGCCGATATGGCCGGCCACAGCTACGCGCAGATGATGGAACAAGCCGGCAAAAGCCTGGCGATTGCGGTGGTACAACACGCGCCGGTCAAAGGACGGCGCATTCTCGTCCTCGTGGGACCGGGCAACAACGGCGGGGATGGCCTGGTCGCTGCGCGTCTACTGCACGATTCCGGGGCGCACGTCACCGCTTATCTCACCGGCAAACGCGATCCCGAACAGGATATTGTCTTCAAGCAAACGCAAGCGTCCGGCGTGAAGATTGTTTATGCGCCGGACGATCCGGGGTGTGAAACGCTACGCCGTTTGACGTCCCAGGCACACGTCATCCTCGACAGTCTGCTGGGGATTGGGGCAACCCCGCCGTTGCGCGGCGTCGTCGCCGACGTATTGCGGAACGTAAAGGCAGGATTGGGGCAAACCATTACGGACCCGGTGACACCTTTGAATCGTCCGCCCAAACTCGCGCCGCCCCGCCCGTTGATTGTCGCCGTGGACGGCCCTTCAGGGCTGGACTTCGATAGCGGCGCAATCGACCCGTTGGCACTCAAAGCGCACCTGACCGTCACCTTCGCCGCGCCCAAGTGGGGACACTTCACGCTTCCGGGCGCGGAATACGTGGGCGAGCTGCTGGTTGCCGACATCGGTATCCCCAAGAGCGTCGAAATCTCGAGCAAGGGCACGGCCCTTGCCGCACCCAAAAACGTCCGGCAGTGGCTGCCGTCGCGCCCGCTGGATGCACACAAGGGCACGTTTGGTAAAGCATTGATCGCCGCCGGATCGGTGAATTACACGGGAGCCGCGCTACTGGCGGCTTCGGCGGCGGTGCGTGCCGGGGCCGGCCTGGTCACGCTGGCGATTCCCAACCTACTGCACACGGCTATCGTCCCGGCGTTGCCGGAGGTCACCTACATTTTGCTGCCACACACACTCGGCGTATTGGATGGACGCGCGATGGCGCTGCTCGCGGAAAAGATAGAGGGCGCAGGCTCGCCGGGCGAAGATTCGCCGGGCGAGCCTGTACTCGCATATTCGGCCATGCTCGTCGGGCCGGGATTGAGCTACACGCCGGAAACTGTTGCTTTCATGCGCCGGCTTTTGGGACTGGAGACGGGAAAACGCAACACCGGCTTTGTGCCAAGCGAGGCCAAGCCCGAAGGCAAACGCCCGGCCTTACCGCCGCTGGTGGTAGATGCGGACGGCTTGAACATTCTGAGCGATATCCCCGACTGGCACACGCTGCTGCCACCGGAAACGATCCTCACCCCCCACCCTGGAGAAATGGCCCGTCTTACCGGCAAGACAACGGCGGAAGTACAGGCCGACCGGCTGCACATCGCGCAGACCAGCGCCGCCGCGTGGGGGCACGTCGTCGTGCTCAAAGGCGCGTTCACCGTGATTGCCGCGCCGGATGGGGAGGCCGCGCTGCTGCCCTTTGCCAACCCGGGATTGGCATCGGCAGGGACCGGCGACGTTCTGGCAGGCGCCATCGTCGCGTTACGGGCACAGGGGTTGGATGCGTTCCAGGCTGCCGTTGCCGGGGCTTATCTGCACGGCCTGGCCGGGGAAATCATACGCGAGCGTCTGGGCACGGCGGGCATAGCCGCCAGCGACGTGGCTCACGCTTTACCCGAAGCCATCCAGAGAATTACGTAACCTTGCGAAGGGTCAGTCGAACTAAACTGCTCGCAATTTAGTTCTCAACCCTCGCAAGGTTTTCTTACTGCAACGATTGGGCGAAGGTGTAGCCCAGTTCCTCTGCCTTGTGCAAGTCCTGGTACGTCGCGCCGCCGGGGAACTCCCAGGACTCAACCAGCTCCCACTTGAGCTTTTCAGCCCATTGCGCGATCTCGCGCCGCGCACCCCCGCTCCAGCCAAAGCTACCGAAGTAGGCCACCTTACGGTTCTGGATACGCTTACGATTGAGCATATCCAGGACGTGTGCCATAGGAGGAAAGAGTTCGCCCTCGTAGGTGGGCGCGCCGACCAACACACCGCTGCGGGTATAGACCGAAGGCAGGATGTAGCTGGTGTGAATGTGCCGCACGTCGAAAATGTCGACCGGCACGCCTGCGCGCGCGACGCCCGCCGCCACGGCCTCGACCATCTTCTCCGTATTGCCGTACATCGTCCCGTAGAGGAACGTTACGCCCACGTCAGGGCCTTGCAGGGCATAGTCCGCCCACTTTCGATAGAGTTCGATGATGCGCCTCGGGTTCTTGCGCCAGAGCAAGCCATGCGAAGGCGCTACGATGTCGATGGGGACACCATCCAGTTTATCAATAGCCTTCACCACCGGTTTGGGGAACAGGGCTACGATATTGGCGTAATAACGCAACGCCTCACGCTCGTAGAATTCCAACTCCGCATATTGATCATCGAAGATCGCGCCTTGCAGCGCGCCGTAGCCGCCGAAAGCGTCGCAGGAGAACAGCACCTTCTGCGTCGTCTCATACGTCACCATCGTTTCCGGCCAATGCACCATCGGCGCGATGTGAAATTGCAATTGGTGCGACCCGAGGTCCAACGTCTCACCATCTTCGACCACGTGAACGTTGTCCGTCACCTGGTAGTAGCTTTCCAACATCTTCACCGCGCGGCTGGTGCAGAGGAACGTCACGTCGGGCGCGATGCGGCGCAGCGTGCGGAGCACGCCGGTATGATCCGGCTCCATGTGATTGACCACGATATAATCTAGCAGTGCCGGATCGAAGACCTCGGCAATCTGATCGAGCAGCGCGTCGCCCTTGATGTCCTTCGCCGCGTCCACGAGGACTTTCTTCTCCCCGTCGATGACGTAGGCATTGTAAGAGACGCCCTCGCTCGTAATCGGCCAGAGGCCCTCAAAAAGGTCGGTCGTCCGGTCGTTGACGCCAATCCAGTATATTCCAGGTTTTACGCTTACCGCGGGCATGCCCGTACTCCTTACTCGTTATAGAGTGTCCACGTCTTGTCAGACGAAAGATCAATCTCATACTGCTCGGCCAGGGATTCACCGTCGCAGTCGCCTGCCATCAGGTCATACGTGCCCGGTCGCACGTAGAAAAGGCGCGTGCGACCTGTCATAATGGTCTCGTTCGTGCCCATCTGGTCGTCGCCCCAATCGTCGCCGGTGGAAAGGGAGATGAAGATGTAACACACCTCCGTATCTGAGGTATTATCCACGAATAACCGTGAGGTGGCGCGCGAAGCACCCACGGTGATTGTCGTGTCACGATCGACATACCACGCGGTCGCCATCACCGCTTCGTCGCACGCTTCGAGCTGAACATCGTGTTCCCCGGCAGAAACAGTGAAGGTTTTGCTAGCGCCCGGCGCAATCGTTTCATCGCCGCTGAGCCAATCTTCGCCCCATTGATCACTGTCACTGCTGGAGATCAACACATAGCACACTTCATCGGGAGACTGATTGACGACCTTGATTTCAAAATCATCCGAACTGGTCGTCCCGCTCCCCGAAAAGAGAGCACAGCCTAGGGAGGTCATCAACAACGCTATAACGATCAGTAACACCGTATGCCGCTTCATATACACACCTCCTAAATGTGGTTAGTTAAAGGCATTATACAATAAGCGAGATAAAGGGACAAGCCGCACATGTGGGTTTTTCTTTGCCTTACTGCAATATCTGGTACAATGAACGCATAGATGGTATCACTATCCTAGAGAAATGTCATGATCAAACACAAATCAACCTGGCTTTCCAACACTTGGATGTGGCTCAAATCAGAAATCCCCGTCATCCTCCTCTTCGCCATTCTGACCATTTGTGTCACGTATCCGGTTATCACCCAACTCGATACCCACCTGGCACAAAATCCGGATTGGGGAACGGATGCTTTTCATCACACGTATGTGCTCTGGTGGTTCAAGCAAGCGATTTTCACGCTCAGAACCAGCCCCGCGAATCTTCTGTGGATACAATATCCACACGGTGGGTATTACCCGATGTTGAACACCTACGCCGCCGTCTACCTGCCGGGCGTGCCTTTGTTGTTTTTTCTTCCTCCGGCAACGGTTTACAACGTGCTGTTCCTGACGAGCCTTTTTCTGAGCGGATTCTTTGGCTATCTACTGTGCGCCTATCTAACCCAAAACCGGCTAGGGGGCATCCTGGGTGGCATCATCTATGCGTTTTTCCCCAGTCACATGGCACACGCTTACAGCGGGCACCTCGAACTGACGTCGATTTATGCGTTCCCGCTCTTCTTGCTCTTGATGATCCAAACCTTCCGCCAACCACGATGGCGTACCGCTATCGCGTGCGGGATGACGCTGGCGGTCTCTATGCTTATCCAGCCGATGTTTGGGCCTTTCTTGCTCATCCCTATCACACTGGTTTGGTTGCTGTACGAGACCCTGGCCCTGAAACAGCCCTTCGACCGTGAGACGCTTGTGAAATTGGGCGGCGCTTTCGGCCTCGCGCTCTTGCTCATCCTGCCCTTTTACCTACCGGTGCTGCGCCAACAATTCTCAGGGCAAGGCGACTACTTACAAGATGGCGGTATCGTGATTTTCTCATCCGATTTATTGGGCATTGTCTCCCCCTCGCCGCTCAATCCTGTCCTCGCCAGACTGGGACTGGTCCCCGATTATGCGCGCGCGGCCCTGCCGACCGATTTCCGGTTTGCCGAGCTATTCAACTATGCCGGTATCATTCCCCTCGCGCTCGCCGCGCTGGCGTTCATCACCCATCGCCGGAAGACCACCGGATGGGCAGTGCTTGCCCTGGGTGCGGCGTTGCTGGCGCTGGGTCCGGTTTTGAAGGTCGCCGGTGAGGTGATCACGTTCGCTGCCGATGACGTGACGAGCACCATACCACTACCCTACGCTGTATTGATGAATCTCCCCTTTCTTGCTTACAACCGTGCCCCTGCGCGACTGAATACCACGCTCATGCTGTGCATTGCCGTTCTGGCGGCTTATGGCATGGCCTGGCTCTCGACGCGCTTACGCCCACACTGGCGGTACATCTGCGGCACAGGTCTGTGCATACTCACGCTGATTGAATTCAGCGCAGTGTGGCCCGCGCAGACCACCCCACTTGCCACGCCAGAGGGATTCACGGCCCTGGCGCAGACCCCCGACCGCGCGCCGGTTTTCAGCGTTCCCTGGCCAGAATGGCACACTCGCGAACTCTCGCTGTACTATCAAACGCTCCACCACCATCCGATTTTCGATGGTTGGGTGCAACGCAGCCTACCACGGGGAGAGACTTTTGCCGACGAATGTCTGGATGCGTTGCTGCGACCTATGCCCGAAGTAGACATCATCCCCACGGCCTCCGCAACCGCGCGCGCGGCCATCGCGCAGGCCGAAGGCGTGGGGTACGTCGCCCTCTTCTCGCATTACGTCGAGAATCCCGGCGCATATGATGCCCTTTTCACCGAGGCTTTCGGCCATCCTTTAGGCGATAGTGACAGGATAAGCGTCTATCAAGTTCCAACCGAACCGCTTCCACGCGACGAGCTGACCTACATCCTCCCGGCAGAACGGTGGAGTGCCGTGGAAATCTGGGCCGGACGTCCGGCGCGCTGGATTTACGAATTTGGAGAGCTATATCTTTACTCGCCGGAAAGGCAATCGGGCGCGTTGCAGTTCACGGCGCTCCCTTTGAACGCCGTCCAGCGGCTTGAAATCGAGGTGAACGGTGAAGCCATACCGGGCATCCTCATCGGCGATCCTATCACGTACACCACGGCCTTGCTAACGCTAAATGCCGGGCAGAACCTGATCCGCTTCCGCCCCACAGCCGGCTGCGAGATCATCCACGGCGATCCACGCTGCATGGGAGTAGCGCGCACTGCCGGGGCGGAATGTGATCCCTACACACGTGAAGCACGCTGCTTGAGCATCCTGTTCCAGGATATTCGCTTCGAACGCGCGGAATCTGCGCCGGGTATGTACGCCGTCGATGTGACGTTGGGCGATGGCGTCGAGGTATTGGCATACAATCTGCACGGTGACGCTGCGCCGGGACAGCAAATCGAGGTGGTCGTGTATTGGCAAGCCTACGCTCCTATTACCAACGATTACGTCATCTTCGTTCATCTTTTGGGGCCTGACGGGACACTGGTAAGCCAGTTCGATGCCCCCCCTTTAGGCAAGTTGTATCCCACGACGGAGTGGAAAACAGGCGTCATCTTTACACACGTGGCAAACCTGACAATCCCCATCGACGCAGCGCCTGGAGAATATCACCTACTGACTGGAATGTACACGTATCCCGACCTACAACGGCAGGCGGTCATAACCGAGCGGCCCTTCGCCGAGCATAACCTGGTTTGGTTGCGAGACATTGTTCTTAGGCCAACGGACGAATAGACATGCCATGACAGCCATAGCTCGCGCCCTTAAAAAACCCTTGATATGGGTCATTGTGCTTACGCTTGCCTATCTCGGCATCTTAGCGCTGCGCCCCTCGGAGGCATACTTCGGCGTGCCGGGCCAGTGGACGTGGTCGGGGCGACCGCCGGCGGCAAGCACCATCCCGCGCTGGTGGCCGGGCATCGTTGCGTTAGGACTCACCGCCATAGCAGCAATCACGTTCGACAAACACTGGCCTAATCTCTCCCGGCGATGGCGCGCTTTGGCAATAGGATTCCTGGTCATCGCCATCCCCCTCACGCAGATACTGCTCAAATACGTTCACTACCAGAATCCGATTGAATTCTATCTTTATCGCACCATCGGCCCGCACAACGGTTTTTGGCAAATTGCCGTATCGATCGAGGCGCTCGGCGATTATTTACGCACGTATCCGGCGCAAATGCAAGCAATGGAAGGCGTTTTCGGGCATCTGACCACCCACCCACCGGGCAATATTCTCTACCTGTGGTTATGGCGCACAGGATTCGAGGCCTTGCCTGGATTAGCGCACAGCGTCGCGCACTGGTTGCGTGGGTACAACTGCGCCGACCTGGCCTTCGTAACGCTGCCCAATGCGCACATCGCCGCAGCCCTGGGACAAATGAGCCTGCCCCTACTGAGCGGGTTCACCGTCCTGCCGCTATACGTGTGGGGTAAACGTCTGGGCGGCGGGCAGACTGGCTGGCGCGCCGCCAGTATGTTCGCACTCGTCCCGGCGCTTTCCCTGTTCACGATGCGCTGGGATAGCGTCTACCCATTTTTCGCCGCAACAGCTTTCGCCACATTGCACATTGGCCTGGACGATAACAAACCGGCGCTATGGCTATTGGCAGGCGGGATCGTGTCAATTGCGTCGTTTTGCAGCTTTGGCAACGCGCCCTTGGCGCCAGGAATGGCGCTCTACGCAGCATTCTACCTTTGGGCAAAAAGTCCGCATGCACTCTGGCAAGCGTGGCGTGGCTGGCTAGCTTTGCTGCTCGGCGGATATAGCGTGTGGGGCATCTTCCACGTGACCACGGGCGTCGCGTTCTGGGATTTATTAGCCATTACCGGCAATATCCAAGCCACATTACGCAGCAACTACAGTTATGGGCAATGGCTTTTCTACAACATCTATGATGTGCTCGCTTTCACCGGCGTGCCGGTGGGCGTCGTTTTTGTGGCAGAAGCCGTGCGCGGGTGGAAGCGAATGTGGCGGCGCCGCATAAACATCTTCCTGTTACCTGCGCTCACCGTCTCCGGCGTACTCATGGCCGTAAATATCGCGGGTGTTTCGCCAGGAGAAGTCGGACGGCTGTGGATGATATGGATGACCGGCATGGCTGTTGTGACGGCAATATGGCTACAAAGTCAGTCCAAATCACAGCGCACCTACACGCTTCTCGTAGGGTTGCTCGCCCTACAAAGCCTGTGGATGACGCTCTTTCTGCGCGTCAGCCCCACCGGCATGCCGAGTTACGTCCCACGCCGGCCCGGCAATCCGGAGGTTGCCACAACGGTACAGGTGACGTTCGAGCAGGACATCCGGCTCGTAGGCTATGCCGTAGAACCAGTGCAGACAACGCCGGGAGGGACGGTCGATCTCACCCTCTACTGGCAGGCCAAGACACGCCCCGATCTGCCCTACACCATCTTCACCCACCTCACCGCTGCAGGCGGTGCACTGCAAGCGCAGAACGACGGGATGCCTGCCGGGAACACGCTCCCCACCTCCTGCTGGCTGCCCGGCGAAGTGGTAGCGGATCATCGCCCCATCGAAATCCCGGCGGACGCGCCGCCTGGCGCATACACCGCGCAGGTGGGCCTCTACTACCTGCCCACGCTCACACGCCTGCCCATCATCGACGGCGGCGCAGGTGACTTTTTCCGCTTACCGTTTACAATAACAGTCGAAGAATGGGCGAATGGGAGAATCGGCGAATGAGCGATTTACTCATTTCTCATTTCTCATTTCTCATTTCTAATCCTCAGGAGAAGCTGGCATGCGTATTGGGATAATTACCGGAGAATACCCACCCCTGGAAGGCGGCGTGGGCGACTTCACCCGTGAGTTGGGAATGGCGTTGCACGCGAATGGTCACGAGATCCACGTCCTCACCACGCAGATGAACGACCGGCAAC
>OMKS01001528.1_pt1 | contig 20460 bp, 13 predicted proteins | sample 1674721 | NCBI WGS metagenome assembly OMKS01 (sample SAMN06264996, study PRJEB25208) | sediment metagenome | isolation source: hot spring sediment | place: USA: California | collected 2014-09-02
CGGCGACCACCGAGATCTACACTATCCTCTTCGTCGGCAGCGTCAGATGTGTATAAGAGACAGCCGCCAGAGTATGCTCAGCGGGCAGTACCCTTCAACGATTGGCTGCACCACGAACGGCATCGAGATGCGTGAGGATGTGTGGACGTTGCCGAAAATCCTCAAGTCCTACGGCTACCACACCGCCAACATCGGCAAACTGCACTTCAAGAACCACGCGCACCGCGATCACCGCGAGCCGCACCCGCGCTATGGCTTCGACACGCTCATCCTCTCCGACGAGCCGGGCTGTTACGACGATGCCTACATCAAGTGGGTGGAAGAACGCGATCCGTCGCAGGTGGAAAACTGCCGCGTCTCCACGCCGCCCGCGTGGGACGGCACGCCTGTGATCAAACAACCGCGCAACACGCACGAGCCGTATGTCTTCGAAGGGCCGGAGGCGATGACGCACACGGCGTTCGTCGTCGAAGAGATGCTCACCTACCTTCAACAACGCGACGCCCGCCAGCCGTTCTTCGCCATTGCCGGGATTTACGCGCCACACACGCCGCTCAATCCGCCCGCGCGCTTCGTGGAGCTGTACGATCCCAAGACGTTGCCGCTGCCGCACAAGGACGCCGATCCCGGCAACGTGCCGTGGCGCGATATGGGTCTCACGGACGACCACTGGCGCAAGGTCAAAGCCTACTACTACGCCCTCATCACCCACGTCGACGATCAAGTGGGACGCCTTCTGCGCTACCTGGACGAAAGCGGCCTGGCCGAGGATACGCTCGTCATCTTCACCTCCGATCACGGCGAGCATCTGGGCGACCACGGCCTGATCCAGAAAGGCCCGCCTGGCCTGGATAGCTGCGTCCACGTGCCGTTGATCCTCTCGTTCCCTGGGCGTTTCGGTGGACAGAAGCACCCCGAATTGATCGAAGCGGTTGACCTCGCGCCGACGATTCTCGATTACTGTGGGGTGCAAACGCCCCCGTTCTTCCAGGGGCGCTCGTTCCGCTCCTTGTTGGAAGGCAGCGACTACGAACCGCGCGCGTCGGCCTACATCGAACACAAGGACTCGTTCAATCGTTCGTGGAAGACGGTGCGCACACACGAATTCAAGTACTGCGCTGCCGACAACGGGAGCGAACTGCTGTATGATCTGGTCGCCGACCCGCACGAGCAGCGCAACGTCGCCGCCGACCCCGCCTACGTCGACGCGCTCCACGCGATGCGGCGTGAGCTGCTCCGCCGTTGGTTCACGGTGGAGAATCAGTATCCGTTGAAGACGGGGAAGTATTGAATGGACTTTGAATTCGTCGCCGTGATCGATTGCCTACTTGCCGACGTGTTCGCGTTGTTCAGGGATGTGGATCAATACAACGAGCACGAGGGTTCGCCGGTGCCTGTCCTGGACAAGATTACGGACGGCCCAGTGCGGGTGGGTACGCGCTACCGTGAGGTGGTCAAGATGCTGCCCTTTGTCACAATGACGATCCTTTCCGAGATCACGGCGTACGAACCTGACCGTTACTTGGCCTCGCGCTGGTGGAGCAACGTGATGGAAGGGCGTCTTGCGTATACGTTCGAGCCTGTGGATGGCGGCACGCGCGTCGTCCAGCGGATGAGCTTGAATCCGCAGGGGGGCCTGCGCGTATTCTCGCCGTTGATCAGGGCGATGTTTTCCCGCGCCGGAGAGCAGCGGCTGGCGTGGATCAAGGCGTTTTTGGAGACGCGAGCGTCCGCGAATCAATCGAAACTGGACGATGTGGCAATCATGCAGCGCTAACTTTGTCAACGGATTGAGCGGATTTTAACGGATTTTTAACTTGTAACTTTCAACTTAGGGTCTGTAAAAGAATAAGTTCCTGACTGTGACCTTCCCGGAAGCTGACCGTAGCTCGATCAGGATGTTTTCCAAGTGCCGCCGCACGTCCACAGCCTAGCTTCCGGGAAGGTTGGCACGGGAAGTTATATTTTACGAACTCTCAAAACCTGCAACCATGTTTATAGGAGGTAAAAAATGAACGCACAGGAGTTGGTCAAGAAATTACATTGGCTCGGTCACGACAGCTTCCGGCTGGACGGACCGCCGGTCATCTACTTCGATCCATGGAAGTTGGAGGGCGACTTGCCCACCGCCGACCTGGTGCTGGTCAGTCATCAACACGGCGACCACTGCTCGCCAGACGATGTCGAGAAGGTCAGCGGGCCGGATACGGTGATCGTCGCCAATCACCTGGCGGCGAAAGAGCTGCCCGGCGCGAAGGTGATGCGCCCCGGCGACAAACTCACCGTCGCGGACGTCGAGATCGAGGCCGTGCCCGCGTATAACATCAACAAGTTTCGTGAACCCGACGTTCCCTATCATCCCCAGGAGGATGAGCACAACGGGTATATCGTCACCGTAGAGGGAGTGCGCATCTACTTTGCCGGTGACACCGACCATATCCCGGAGATGGCGGACATCACGTGCGACGTCGCGTTGCTGCCGGTGAGTGGTACTTACGTGATGACGGTGGAGGAAGCCATTGAAGCGGCGAACACTATCGACCCGAAATTCGTCGTGCCGATGCATTACGGCGCGGGGATCGGTTCGGAAGATGACGGTACGCGTTTCGCCGCGGCGTACAAAGGAAAAGTCGCACTTCTGGATGCCGTCGCCTGATCCACCTAGTACATCTCGGCATAAATGACTCCCCAGTTACATGGCTCTGAGGGGAACGGCAGTTCCCCGATTTGGCGTAGCGTCGCGGATCTGGCGATCCGCTCCGAGCGTAGCTATCTGGGGAGGAACGTACGCCGCGCTTTACTAGATTTTCGCCTTTTGCACCGCTGAGTACGCTGAGGAATATCAAGAATAGTGCGGAAACTCTGCGCTCTCCGCGTACTCGGCGGTTAAATTTTTGTGCGTGCGTAAATCCTGTCTATTTGCGAAGGTTCTTGCAAATTCTTGCTTGGTTTTATGGAGGTATGTATGCCCATATTCGAATTGACGTTCAGGCCCGGCGTGACGACGCACGTTGAGGTGGAGGACCGGAATCTGCTTTTTTACGCTGTCCATCGCAAAATCGATGCGTTGCCCGACCAGGCTGCGGTGATCGAGAACGCGCTGGATAGCCCTATCGGAACGGGCCGGTTGGAAGCCTTGCTTGCGCCGGAGGATCGCGTCGTTATCATCGTGGACGACATCACCCGCCCCACGCCCACAGCAAAAATCCTGCCGGTAATCCTGGCGCGGCTGGCGCAGGCCGGCATCTCCGATGAGGCCGTGCTCATCTTCATGGCCCTCGGCACGCACCGCCCGATGACGCGCGACGAACTGCGCGTCAAGTTGGGCGACGAGGTGTTGGCGCGTTATCGCGTCATCAACCGCGACTACCGCGACGGGGACTACGTCGATCTGGGGGCGACCGCCAGCGGTATCCCCATCGAGGTCAACCGCGAGATCGTTGACGCGGATTTTCGCATCGCTGTAGGCAACATCGTCCCGCACATCACGTCGGGGTGGGGCGGCGGATCGAAGATCATCCTGCCGGGCGTGTGCAGCCAGAAGACGGTCGATGGGATGCACTATGCGGCGTGCCTGATGCAGCCGGTGCTGGAGGTCGTCGGTCAACGCGACAACCAGGCCCGCGTGGAAATGGACGACATCGCCGGGAAGGTCGGCCCGAACTTCATCGTCAACACCGTGCTGGACGAGGCGCAGCGCATGGTGGGCGTGTTCGCGGGGCACTACATCGAGGCGCATCGTGCCGCGGTCGCGCTGGCTCAGGAAGTGATGGTTGTTCCCATCCCCAAACCCGCCGACATCGTCATCGCTTCCGCGCATCCGTGTCACTTCGACTACTGGCAGGGTATCAAACCGTACGTCTTCGCGCATCTCGCAGTGCGTGAGGGTGGCGTGCTGATCTTCTTGCTCGATGGCGTCGAGCGCCTGTGCGGCGATGCGCCCTCGCACGAGAAGACGGTGCGCACCTACCTTCCGCTGACGGTCGCCGAGCAGGTGGCGGCGGTTGAGCGCGGCGAAGTGGACGATCTCGCGGGGCTGAACGTGCCGCTTTACCACGCGATGGTGTGCGCCCGTGTGCAGCGGACGATCTGCGTGACCAATCACCTCACGCCGGAAGACCTGGCACTGCTTGCGTTTGACAGCACACCCGATGTGCAGACGGCATTGGAACGCGCCTATGACCTGATGGGCTGCGATGCGACGGTGGGCATCATCCCCTTCGGCGGCGAGACGTTAACACGGGTTGCTTGAGTGTTTGTCAGCAGATTGAGCAGATTAAGCAGATTTAAATATTCTTAATTCGCTCAATCTGCTTAATCTGCTGACCAAAATGAATGAGGTGAAGTATGGCTCATGATTTGACGCAGGCGCATTTGGAGACCCACGCGGCGTGGGAGACGAACGCGGCTTTCTGGGATGCGTGCATTGGCGAGGGGAACGACTTCGTCGACGTGTTGATCTGGCCGGCGACGCAACGCTTGCTTGAGCTTCAGCCCGGCGAGCGGGTGCTGGATGCGGGGTGCGGCAACGGCCTTTACGCGCGCAGACTCGCAGCGCTCGGCGCGGAGGTCGTCGCCTTCGATTTCTCGGCGGAACTGATCGCCCTGGCGCGCGCGCGCGCCGTTGACGGCGAACAGGCGGGCAGCATTGCTTATCACGTCCTGGACGCCACCGACGAAGCCGCGCTGCTCGCGTTGGGCGCGGGCAGCTTCGACGCGGCGATTTGCCAGATGGCGTTGTTCGATATGGCGGAGATCGCTCCGCTGATGCGCGCCGTAGCGCAGTTGCTCAAACCCGGCGGGCGCTTCATCTTCTCGGTGATGCACCCGTGTTTCAACAACGCGCACACCGTTCACTTTGCCGAACAGGAGGACCGCGAGGGCGAGATCGTCACCACGTATGGCGTGAAGGTGACGGGCTATCTCAGCGCGTCGGTCGAGCGCGGCGCGGCGATCCGCAACCAGCCGCAAGCACAGTTGTACTTTCACCGCCCGCTGCAAATGCTCCTCGGCGCGGCGTTCGACGCGGGCTTTGTGCTGGATGCGTTGGCCGAGCCGGGTTTCCCGCCAGAGCACGATTCGGGCCGCGAGGGGCTGTCGTGGGGTGGGAATTTGAGCGAGATTCCGCCGGTGCTTGTGGCGCGGATGCGGATGAGTCGGTAGTTCGGCGGAGTATCTTTGGTAAAACGGAGGAAGAGAATGCTATATAAAATTAGTGGCCTGAATACAGCAAAGACTGAACTTGAACCCGTCCAATTTTATGATTTTGCTCATTACGGTAAACTCGAGAAAGATCTAGAAGAACTGATTGCTTCAAATCTTCTTGATAAACTATTTGAGGATTCGAGGTTGATGCCTTTCTTTCAAGAGAGACAGTATCAAGCCGAAGCAGATATTTATGCATTAAACGAGAAAGGCGAGATAGTAATTTTTGAGCTAAAGAGGTCAACCGCCTCTTATGATGCTGTTTTGCAGGCTTTACGATACTCACAAAATACCGGTAAATGGACATTTACTGAGATACAAGACAGGTATAACAAATACGTAGGTAGAAACTCAGACATTCTAAAAGCACATCACGATGCCTTTAATTTGGAAAACCCACTTACTGCAACTGAACTGAATAAAAAGCAGCATTTAATCATAATTGGAAGTGCGGCGGATGATTATCTAATTGACTCAGTGAATTACTGGAAGCAGAACAACATAAGTATTGATTTTCTACCATATCGTTTGTACGAAATTAATGGGGAGATTTATTTCGAGTTTTTTGCACTTCCTTATGATGTTCACATTAACCCTTCTGATACTAAAGGCGTGTTATTCGATACAAATAGAAGTTGGGATGAAGATTCTATCTGGTATATGATTGAGAAGAATAGAGTGGCAGCATTTGGCGATGCTATGAGGTTTGTAGAATATCTTAATCCTGGTGACATTGTCTTCTTCTCACATAAATACACAGGAATCATTGCTGCGGCAAAAGTAAAACGAGGCGGTATAAAACAAGACGGACCAGATACTCTATATCAAGATGTAGAATTTTTGACAAAAAAACCGGTTCGAAATACGCAAATTTCCGGATATCCATTTGCTGATGTATCAACAGTCACTGGAAAAAGTTTCTATTGGGCCAGAACAATTAAAGTTCCGTATTTAACAAGAGAAGAATCTGACAAACTACTCGTCGAATTGAATAAATTCTTATAACATAACTATTTAGCCGTCATTCCGAACGTAGCGGAACGAGTGAAACGAGTGGAGCGAAGTGAGGAATCTCTACCAGTGCAGCGCCGAGACCCTTCGACTCCGTTTCACTCCGCTCAGGGTGACGGTCACATGGCAGACAGGCTGAATAGTTACGCCAACGTTACTTATAAGATTAGGGGTCCATTTATGTCTGACTACGAGGAGCAAGAGAAAAGAATCGCCAAAATACTCGGCAGCAAAGCTGTTCCCAGTGTCAACAGAAAAACACTGAGGAAGTTCCAAGACCATCTCAAGAAAAACTTGGTATTACCTTGTTCTCTCACAGGAATCGATGATTTTCCGTGGGAAGAACGCTTTGTTTTTGGGTTTGGCAGCAAAGCCGAATACAAGAGGCTAAAAAAGACGCGACCTTCCTACACAGACACCTTTGAATTATTCAATATAGATGAGGTGGATCCAGACGATGGTATCGTAGCCGTTGTGAAACGAGTATCGGACAAGAAAGAATTTGCCCTTCCCCTGGCAGACCTGGAGGCTACAGTCAAAGAATCGAAGAACTACCAACTACTTGATGACTATTCAGTTTGGTTTGTCAACTACAGATAACATGATTGTCCAACTGCAAAGCACAAGGCGTATGCCGCGCCTAAAATGGCATCAAGCCGATTGCTCTTACCGCCGTGTTTCCAGGGGTAGGTTTTTGCTCATTCGGCCAGGAGGAATATCGTGAATCTCAACATTCGGCTTTTCCGTGACGACGACCTCGACGCCATCGTGCAACTCTCGCTGCTGGCATGGGAACCGGTTTTTCACTCGCTCGAACAGGTGTTAGGTCACAACATCTTCGCATTGCTCCAGCCGGATTGGCGTGACGGCCAAGCGAAGGGCGTCGCGTCGGCGTGCCAGGATCGGGAGAAGTACACGACCCTGGTTGCAGAGGTGGACGGCGTCGTGGTCGGTTTTCTGGCGTATACGTTGAAGCACGAGGAGAAGATCGGTGAGGTCGATCTACTCGCGGTCCATCCCGACTATCAGCATCGAGGCGTTGGTACGGCGCTGAATAACGCCGCGCTGGAACAGATGCAGGAAAGCGGAATGAAACTGGTCGTCGTGGAAACCGGCGGCGACCCCGGCCACGCCCCGGCGCGACGGTCGTATGAGAAAGCCGGGTACACACTGCTGCCGATTGCTCGCTATTTCAAGGATTTGACGACGACACAGGAAAGAATCTGCTGAATCTGCTCAATCTGCCTAGTTACGTTGATACACCAGAACCTGGCTTGGTTCAGCCATCACCTGCTAGGGGAGGAGTTGGAATTAGCGTAGCATGGTTTTCGACACTCGTGGCGAGGACAGGTGAACGATGATGCGCCGCATCGGATATTACATATCTTCCATTCCTGCAATCTTGGGACAGATTCGCAACTGGTACGTCTGTTTTGATCTCCTGTTCAACGTAAAACCTGTGGTGATCCGCCTGAGAAACGGCTGCCGGTTCAAAGTGCGGAGTCTGATGGACGTGTGGGTCGTTAAGGAAACCTGCCTCGACCGCGATTACGAAGCCAACGCCGTTTCGATTCAAGATAATTGGACCATCATCGATATAGGCGCCGGCCTTGGAGATTTTGCCGTTTCAGTCGCCTATCAACATCCAACTTGTCAGGTCTATGCGTATGAACCCTTTCCAGAATCCTACAAGCTGCTGGAAGAAAACATCGCCTTGAATCATGCCAGCAACGTGATTGCCTTTCCCAAAGCCGTCGGCGCGCAGTCAGGGCAGATGACGCTTTTTGCCACCGGCGCAGCCGTTCAGCACACAACAACGAAGACATCGGGTCCGGCAGAAGCAATCTCGGTACAAGGACTTGGTCTGGATGATGTGTTTGCTGTGAACGCCCTCACGACCTGTGATTTCCTGAAAATGGATTGCGAGGGCGGCGAATTCGATATCCTCTTCAATGCGAGCGCCGCAACGCTGCAGAAGATTAGAAACATCAGTCTTGAGTATCATAATGGGGTTACAAAGTTTTCCCATCAAGATTTGGTCGACTATTTGCAGCAAAGAGGCTTTCAAGTGATAATCGCATCCAATCCCGTACATAGCCATTTGGGATTTCTGTATGCCTACCGATCGTCGGAGACAACGTGAGTGAAGTGCCCCCTGAATTACGGACCCCATTTTCCCACGCCTACATTCTCGGCGGTTCGCCGTGCAGTGGAAAAAGCACCATTGCCGAGAGATTGGCTGCGCAATACAAGCTTCAATACTACAAGGTGGACGATCACGAAGAAGACCATGCCCGGCGCGCTGATCCCGACCATCATCCCGTGATGGTTGCGTATGCGAACATGAGCTGGAATGAGATATGGTCGCGTCCTGTCGAGTTTCAAGTGCAGGAGGAATTTGCCTACTACCGGGAACGCTTCGAGATGATCCTTCAGGATTTGGCCGATTATGATGTGGGGAAGCCGCTCATTCTCGAGGGCGCCGCCTATTTTCCGGATTTGATCAAACCGTATGGCGTCAACCCCCAAAGAGTCCTCTATCTGGTGCCGGCGCAAGCGTTTCAAATCCATTACTACCGGCAACGACCGTGGATACATCACATTCTGAAAGAATGTGAAGACCCCGAGCAGGCGTTTGAGAACTGGATGATGAGAGATCATCGCTTTGGGCAAGAGATTCTTCGGCAGGCCGAGGCTAATCACTACCGGACCCTGGTGGTGGATGGGAAGCAAAGCATCCCCGAGTTACTTGAGATCGTGAGCGATTGCCTGGGATTGGCGTAAGGATGAAGCCGGTGTTATACATCTTTTCCGGGCTTCCCGGAACTGGAAAGACCACCATCGCCAAAGCGGTCGCCGAACACATCCGGGCGGCGTATTTCAGGCTCGATACCATCGAACACGGCTTGCGCGAAGTCTGCTCCATCGATGTGCAGGGCGAAGGCTATCGTTTGACGTACCGGATCGTCGCCGATAACCTGCAACTCGGCAACGACGTCGTCGTCGATTGCTGCAATCCCTGGACCTTGACGCGAGAAGAATGGCAAAGTGTCGCTATCGAGCAGGATTGCGATTTCGTCAACATTGAGGTCGTTTGCTCGGACGAACATGAGCACCGCGCGCGAGTTGAACGGCGCCGAAATGACATCGCCGGGTTTACATTGCCGACCTGGGAAGATGTGCAAAGCCGCGATTACCAGGCGTGGGATAGAGAACGAATCTGCATCGACACGAGCGGCAGAGAAATCGCTGACTGCATCGCCGAATTGCTGGCTAAGCTGGGGCCACCCCCGGCTTAGCCAAGTCTGTAAGTCGTAGTAGAGCGAGAAGGCGAAGACTACAAAAGTCTTAGCACGTACTATGTTTTGTAAATCTGTTGTTCAGCGTAGATCGTTGCTCAATCCGGCGCCTCATGAGACTTTTGTTGTAGTCTGGCTCCCAACGAAACGCCCTGCATCCGCAAAGCCTGCACCCGGTACAGATACGCCGCCTCGCCTAGCATCCGCAGGGCCACATCCGCTGCGTGACGCTGTTCCGGCGCTTCCAGGTCCGTCCCGCGCGTCCAGGCATTGAACGCCCCCATCGCCGGGCCGCACCAGATTTGGTAATCCATCTCGCGGCCCGGCTCGCCGGTGATGCCCCATCTCGTCGCCAGTCCCAGGTACCAACGGAAAACGAGCGCCATTTTGCGCTTGGGGTTCTCCGCTGCCCGTTCGAGCTGCGCGGGATCGCGTTCGGTGAAAAAGGTCACGCAATCGTCCCACACCGCATCCAGGCGGCGTTGGAACACCTGTTTTTCCAGGCCGGCTAGTTCCGCCGCCGGGATGTCGTCCAGCGAAGCGTAAGTCTGGTAGAGCTGGTACAGCTTCCGCGCGCGCATCGGGAACAGCGTCCCTCGCTTGAGCACCTGGAGATTCACGCCCATCTCGAACATATCTGCCGCCGGGGCCATCATCACGTCCGCCATATCTGCCTGGGCGAGCAATGCCTTGACGTGCGCCGACGTCCCCGCCTCGACGCAGGCGTGGTTGATCGATCCGGTGACGATGTAGGCCGCGCCCATCATAAACGCGCCCAGCGCCGCCACCGGCGTCCCAATGCCGCCTGCCGCGCCCACCCGCACCGGCGTCGCGTACCGCTGCTGCGCCTGGATTTCGTCCCGCAGCGCGAGCATCGCCGGCATCAGGCACACGAGCGGGCGATTGTCGGTGTGCCCGCCGGAATCCGCCTCCACGGTGACGTCGTCGGCCATCGGGACGTGTTCCGCCAGCGCCGCCTGCTGTGCGCTGATTTTCCCCTGTTCGATCAACTGCCTCAGCACCCTGGCAGGCGCGGGCTGCATAAACTGCGTCGCCACCTCCCGGCGCGAAAGCTTGGCGATAACTTTGTTGTTGGCGATGACGTTGTTGCCATCGGAGCGCAACCCGGCGACACGGTAGCGAACGAGTGCGGGCGTCAGGCGCAGGTAGGCGGATGCCTCGATCGTGGTCACGCGATGTTTGAGATACAGATCGACGACGTGGTCTTCCAGCGCCGGTTCGTTGGGACTGTGGATCAGATTGAAGCAATATGGGCCTTCGGGCAGCGCCTCCTGGATTGTGTGGATCGCCGCTTCGAGCCGCTGCGGGGATAAGCCGCCGGCCCCGAACGCACCGAGCATCTTCTCCCGCCCTAGCGCGATAACCAACGCCTCGCTCGAAATCGCGTTGGCCATCGAACCCGCCATATACGCATACTCCAGGCCGTGCGCCTCCCGGAACCCCGGATCGCCAAACGCCTGTGGCGTCGCCGGCGGGACGGCAGCCAGCACGTGGATACCATCCTCTGCCCCATCTCCTGTGGGGAACACGCTGTCCGCGTTTGTTGCGCTGATCCCTCGGTGATTGCGGACGACGTAACACGGCTGCTCCAATGCCCGCAAACACGCCTGTATCCCCGCTTCATCGTAAGCTATTGTCGCCTCTGGCCCTTGCCATATTGCGTTCTGTCCTGCAAACATCGTGTTCAATGTCATCGTTGTGTCCTTTCCCAGAAATGTGGTGGTTGCCAGGCTTGCCGACAACGAATTTTCAACGAATGAACGAATGGGCGCTTGCTCAACGCGAGTTTTTCGTCTAGCCGAGACCTAAATTGGTCTGACAATTTCATTCGTTTATTCGTTTCCTAATTCGTTGTCAGCCCAAACTGCAATCCAAGCCCCTTGACCTCATAGATGCGCCGACCCTTGCGCCACAAGCTCGCGTCCCCCGTGATATGGCTCCCTGCGACGCTGTCCGAGATGTGGACTTCGAGCGTCACTCTGTCCCGTTCCGCCGGGACTTGCCCGCGATACTTCCACGTTGTAGTGTGGCCGGGGAGCGCGCCGCGCGGTTGGCCGAGGCCGTGCTCCCGCGCGTAGACCTGCATCGCCTGGAGCATCGCTTCCACGCCCAACGAGCCGGGCATCACCGGGTCTTCGTGAAAATGGCAGGCGAAGAACCAGTCCCGTGGATCGATAGGGATATCCGCGTACACGTAACCCCGCCCATAGAGCCCCCCGCCGGTGACGAGGATGGCGTTCTCCAACAGGCGCAGCCGTCCGGTATGAGAGAGGAGGCTGAGGCTATCCACCGCAACCGGCTGTTGCGCCTGCGCTGCTTGCAACCACGTCGCTTGCGCCTGGCCGCCATCAAGCCCCACCTGATTCTCTAATGCCTGTGCGGTGAAGTACCCAAAAGACGCCGTTCCTTCGTAGAAGGGTGCGCCCTCACACGCCACCGCGAACGTGTACTTTTGCACGATGATGCCCTGAATCGCCGTGGACGCCGTCAACGTGACCCGGTTCGTGAGCGTTTTGCCCCGGATGTCCTCATCCGCGCTGTGCAGCGTACCTTCGCCGTCGAGATTGCGGAAGTAGAAGTCCACATCGGGGTGGGGGAGGATCGAGCCGAGGTAGGCCGAAAGGAAGCCGCACGGCTGTAACGCGATTTCCATCAGGAGTGCGTAGGGCAGATGGCTGCTCTCGCGGTAGAACCAGGCATCGGCGGGGACGTCGTACTCGCTCACCAGACCGGCCCCCACCTGCACCTCGCCCTGCCGCCCGTCAATCTCCAGGATACGGCTCATCATCAGCAGATCGCCGTTGGGGATGCGCGGGATGCGCCGCTTGCCGAAGACATCGTACATCGATCCGAAACAGTCGGCCACTGACCCGGCAGCGAAGGCTTCGAGATGATGTTTGTCGAATAGTGGGGGACGCGAAGATTCGCGCGTCGCTAGTCGAGTAGTCGGATCGTCGTTTGCGTCTCTGGACGGGGTCTGCTTTCCGTTGAAATCCGTTCGATCCGTTGAGAGTATTTGCCGCGCCGCCGCTGCCTGCATCTGTAATAACTCGCCTGTCTGCTGTAGCGCCGTTTGTCGGGCTTCCAAAAACGCCGCGTGTCCCTCGGCGACGCGCGCGGCGTGTTGGCTAAGGTTGTCGAGATATTGCGTTCCATAGTCGTTAGTCGGGGACGCGAAGATTCGCGCGTCGTTAGTCGGGTAGTCGGCGTAGAGCGGCGACAAATCCACCGGGATGCGATGGCTGACCAGCAGCGCCAACACGGCGAGCGCCGTCTCGTAATCGCCCGCGCCGGGGCGATTGATGGGGATGACGGCGTGCGGTTTACCGGCGAGGATGCGCCGGATCCAGCGCGAGCACGTCCCCTGCGGCCCCAGTTCGACGAACACCCGCGCGCCGCCCGCGTAGGCCGCGTGGACCAGCCGGGGGAGGTCTACCGGCGCGCACGACATATCCGCCATTGCACGCGCTAACGTGTCGCGCTCGAGCGCCAGCGGGCTGTATCCCGCCGCCGAGTAAAAGTCGATGCCGGGAACGGGATACGTGGGATGGGTGTACAAATCCACGAAAGCGCCGTGCTCCGAGCGCGTCGTCTCGTTGTGGATCACCGCGTCGAAGGGGACGCGCAGCTTGTGGCAGTCCAACGCCGCGATGACGCGCGCGCAGCCCTGCGGATCGCCCGCAATGACGACCTCCTGCGGCGTGTTTGTGATCGTCAGGTAGACGCGCGGCTCGCGTTCTACCTGCGCTTGCACGCGCTCGACGGGCGCTTTGAGGATGTAGACGTGCCACAGGTCATCTTTCACACTGTCCGGCAGCCCCCAGGCCTCGCGGACGGCGTCCATCGGCCCGCACAGGCGCGTTGTGAAGAGCGGCGACGTGCGCCATAGCTCATTGCCCACGTCGCCATCGCGCCACACGCCGAGCGCCCACAGCATACTCACCTCGCCCAGACTGTAGCCCAGCGCCGCGCGCGGTTGTACGCCGAAGATGTCGCGCAATAGCCGCGTATGCAGGATGGCGAGGCTCGTCCCGGACGAAATCATCGCCAGTACGTCGCTCCATAGGCCGGCTTCACGCGCGCGCCGTTCCGCCTCGGAAAGCGGGTGCAGGCTGCGCGGGTAGAGTTGCCGCGCCGCGAGCGCGTGACCGGGTCGCGCCGTCACTTCGGCGAACAACTCGTGCAGGCGTGGAAACACCTGGAACAAATCCCGTCCCATCTCGAGATAGGCGTTGAAGGCCCCCGGATAGACGAAAGCCACGTCCCCTGTCTGCCCCAATGGCGTTGGCGTGAAATAACTGCCCTGCGGCGACGTCCAAGGCTTTGCACTCTCGAACGCCTTATCCAGCCCCTCCAGAGCAAAACCAATCTCCCGTAACGTCGTCGCCGTATCGTGGCCGACAATGGCGACTGCGTAAGCTGCCGAGGTTGGTCTGCCAGCCTCCACATTCTGCTGGAACGCGCTGTAGACGCGCTGTGCGACAGTGGCGAGGCCTGCATTGCTTTCCACATCGCGTTGCAATCCTGTCAACTGCGAGTGCAGGTCCTTGCGCGAATCGCCTGCCAGTGGAAAGAGAAGCGTAGTCTTCTCGGTCAGATTTCGGCAGATGATTCTGCCCGCACTGCGGTGCGCGGGTTCTTCGAGGATGACGTGCGCGTGAATTCCCTCCTCGTGTAAGTCGAAAGCCGCGTATCGCCGCGCTGACGCGGTCCGCTGCGCTGTTTCGTCTTCGAGCAGCCAGGGATGCGCTGTGGCGGGTGCGTAGAACGGACTGTTCTGCCACTGCGCTGCGTCTTGCGGCCCCGTCCAACCCGTCGCCGGAGGCAGATAGCGCCGGTAAAGGCACAACGCCGTCTTGAGCAGCCCCGCAAGGGCCAGGCGTGTTCCTACGGTTGGCCGTACATTGCCAAACGCGCACGTCAAATCATCGCCCGCCGTGCGATATGCCGCAAGTACGCCGTCCATACCTGCTGCCGCCAGATCACAATCCGGCGCTTCGAGGTAGCCGATGTCTAGCGGCGTCACCCCCGCATCGGACAACGCCCGCGCACACGTTGTAGCAACGCCATCCCCCGTTCCCAAACGTAGCGCGTTCACCGTCGCGTAAACGCGCGGACTGCGCCCATCATCGCGGGCCACAATCACCGCGCACGCGCCGCCCACGTTCTGCTCGACGACGAGCACCGCATCCGTTTCCCCGGCAGCCAGCAACCGTTCTGCTTCACTGAGCACGTGCGAGACGGCGGTAGCGGCGGATTGTGATCCGCCGTGAGCTTGTAGGGCAACGACGCGCGCGGACGCGGGCAGCCCGGCGTCGCGGAGCGCGCCCTCGACCACCTGCTCGACGCTCCGCACCACCCCTGCCGCCTCATCCGGCGCTGTAATCCCTGCATAGACCAACCGCTCGAACGCCGTCACATCCGCGCAGCCCTCGAACGTGATATCCATGCCGGTAATCGCAATTTTGTTCATTAGCCCTCTCAAAACTAAACCACGGAATGCACAGAATACACGCAGTAGAAAACAAAAATCTGCTTAATCTGCGTGCAACCTATGGTTGCCCATCTGCTGACTGAAGTTGATTTTGTTGGAAAAGCTGGTTCAAACGCGGGCTGAGCGTGATTTCCGCCCCCGTCACCCGGCTGTAGACCACCCCGTGCGCATCGTGGACGGTCACGTCGGCGACGAGGCTCGTGTCGCTGCTCGACTGCACCGTCAGTGTGGCGTACACCGGTTCGCCGAACCGAGCCGGGCGGAACTGCTCCCCGCGCTGAATCCGCAGCGGCAGACCGGGCGACTGCTTGAAGCGCGCGGCCCAGATCAGTAAACTCTGCAACTGCACGTCGGTCAGATAGGGATTGAACGTCTGCACGGGGAATTGCCCCTGCGTTTCCAGGCCGACTTCGGGCAGCAGGCAGCGCATCGTCAGCCCTCCTGACCCGATGTTGAGGACGCGCTCTACGCCCCGGAAAGCCGGCCCGTGGAACAACGTCTTCTCGGTGTACAGGCGCTCGCCGGGTATGCTCTCCGTTTCGTTGAGGTCGAACGCGGTAAACACCGGCGCCTCAGGGAGTTGTCGCAGTAGCGTGATGCGCGCGCTGTAATGGTAGCGCAGTTTGCCCTCCGGCGTCTGGCTGCGAATCAACCCCTCGAAAATCAGTTCGTCGTGCGTTTTGACCGTCTCTTTGAGTTCCAGCGTGTATGCATCGACCAGTGTCTTGTCGAAGACGATGCCCTTGAGCGCCTTGTATTCATCGGCGCTGAAGAAGGTGTAACCGGGATAAAGCTGCTCGCAAGCGTTGACCATCCACGCGACGGCGCACACGGTCGGCAGCACGGCTTGCCCGCCGATGACGTGGTCGCGCAGGAAGGGATTGGCGTCCAGTGAGAGTGTGCGACGTAGGTGATGCTTGTGTAATTCGCCATCCGGTTCAGGGGCGGGCGCAACGAGCGGTGCGCCGGCCACGATTTGTGGCACGCGAGGCGCACCGGCAGCGAGTTCGCCGGCCAACAACGCCGTCCCCGCTTCGATGGGGATCACGTCGATACCACGCTCGCTGAACAGCCGCTTGAGTTCGGGCGTCACCATGCCGCCGTCCCAGGGACCCCAATCGATGGCGAGGGCACGGCAGTCTGGGTAACGGCGCGCGACCAGGTGCGCTGTCTTGTTGAGAATCTCGTTGGCGAGCGCGTAATCCGCCTGCCCTACGTTGCCGTAGAATCCGGCGACCGAGGAGAAGAGGATCAGGTGTTGCACTTTTCCTGCCGGGACGCACGCGAGCAGGTTTTCCAGCCCGGTCACTTTGACAGCGTAGACGCGCTCGAAGTCGGCCTCGGTCTTGTGCTCGATGCGCTTGTCGGCGAGCACGCCCGCGCCGTGCAGGATGCCGGTGACGCGGACGCCCAGGCGGGCGGTGGCGTCTGCGACGGCGGCAGATAGCGCCGCGCCGTCGGTTACATCCACGCTGAGGTACTCGGCGTGTCCGCCGGCCTCTTCCACCGCGCGCAGTGTGCTCTCGATCTCGCGTTTGGCCATCACGGCGTTGATCTCGCGTTGCACTTGCGCGGGCGTGAGGCGTTCACCGCGTCTTGTCGCCGCCTCGAACGCGCGTTGTTTTAGCGTTGTTTCGTCTTCCTCGCCAACAGCCCACGCCGGTTCCTGTCCCTCAATGGACGAACGCCCCAACAAAATATACGTCCCCCCATACCGCTCCGCCAGCCTGATAACGCACTGTGCCGTGATGCCCCTGCCCCCGCCGCTGACAAGGAGACAGGATGCAGGATGCAAGATGCAGGATGCAGGACTATCTTGCTCCTTGTCTCTAGCCTCTTGCTTCCTGCTTCCTGCTTCCTGCTTCTTGCCTCTTGCCTCAACTGTCACTCGCCCGTGCGGGCCATGGCCGACTTCGATGAGGCGGCGGTTGGGGTCGTCGAGTTCGGCGAGGATGGCTTGCACGGCGTCGAATTGTGGGGCGATGTCTACGGTGCGGCAGAAAACCGTGGGCCACTCAAGGCTGAGGGTTTTGGTCAGCCCGGCGAATCCACCGGCGACGGGATCGAAGTTTACGGCGAGGTCTGGCGCGCCGTCCGCCGTTCCACCCAGGCCGAGCGCGCCGTCCATGCGCGTCACCGTGACGAAGCACGCCCGTCCTTCGCGCGCGCCGGCGTGCAAGGCGCTTTTGAGATGTTTCGCGATCAGGAAGACGTGTTTGAGCCGCGCCTTTGCCTCTGCGGTGAAAAACCCTGCATCATTCGCCCCATTGCCTTCATTGCTCGGGCCGGTCTCCGACGGTTCGCCTGAGTTCACCGCAGGCCGCGGCCGCCCCGTCCCAGGCTCCACGTGGATGAACCCCGCCACCGGCCCGACCGCCGCGAGCTGCGCCGCCAAATGCGCCTCGCTGAGGTCTTCGAGAATGATCTCTTGCACACCTTCCGGCAACGGCGGCCGTTCGGGGACAACCGGCGTTGGGAAACGTAACAGCACCACACGCTGGCCACGCGCGGTCAAGGCTTGCGCCAGTGTGATGCTCGTTTGGTCGCCGTCATCGCTGACGATCCACACGCCCTCCGGTGACGGCGCATTCTTCAGCTTGTCCGGCGGCGGCAGTGGGCGCACCCTCACTTCGAGACGTTGCAGCGCGGGCTGTTCAGCGAGCGCGGGATTGTGATCCCGCGCAAGCGAATCAGGCGCTATGGCTTTTTTTTTATCCGTATCTTTTACCTGCTCACCGCCCCCGTCCTCGGGGGCAGGTGAGTCAGGCGCGCTCTGCGCGCCCATATACTCGACAATCTGCCCGAGGGTGCGCAGTTCGGCGAGAGCGTCGGCGCTGAATTCGGGTAAATCAGAGTGCAGGTCTTGCAGCGTGCCGAGGATTTCGACGCGCTTGATCGAGTCGATGCCCAGGTCAGCCTCCATGTCCATCGTCAGGTCGAGCATCTCCGCCGGATAGCCGGTTTTCTCGCTGACGATGTCTAGCAGGGAGCGGGTTAGCGCGGCGCTGGCAGGAGCGCCGGATTGTGATCCGGCGCGAGCGGATTCGGCGGAGGTAGCGGGCGCGATGGGTGCTTGTGTTTCAGTGGTCTGCGCACCCATATACGCGACGATTTGGCCCAGGGTGCGCAGTTCGGCGAGGGCATCGGCGCTGAATTCGGGTAAATCAGGGTGCAGGTCTTGCAGCGCACCGAGGATTTCAACGCGCTTGATCGAGTCGATGCCCAGGTCGGCCTCCATGTCCATCGTCAGGTCGAGCATCTCCGCCGGATAGCCGGTTTTCTCGCTGACGATGTCTAGTAGCGAGTGGGTCAGTGTTTCTGTCGGTAGACGGTAGACAGGGCGCGAAGACTCGCGCGACGGTAGACGGGGGGGAGAAGCGGGCGCTCGCTCACTGCTCTTGTTCTCGGACACTTGCTCACCGCCCCCGTCCTCGGGGGCGGGTGATGTGGCGCGCGAGGGTGGCGGCGCAGGCGCTGCAACAACCACGGGCAAGGGCGGTTCGGGAGCGGGTGACGGCGCTGGTTGGGTGACTATCGCGGTAATGGGTTGTGCATCCGCATCAGGCAGGACTATGGGATGATGCCCGTTGCCATTCCCATTGCCGTTTCCGTCTCCCAGGGCAAGCGCGTTGTGTTGTGCCTGCAACAGCTCGACGGTCGCGCGCATGTATTCCCCCTGTTGGCCTAAAAATTGCTTGTGGACGTTCAGCGTATCGGCCTGGATGTCGTGGAAGCGCGCGACGCTGCGGGCGAGGCTTTCCAACACCTGCGCCGCCGTCGTCGTTTGCTGCGGGCTGGCGCTCCCGGCGGTGAAGATCTCGCCCTGCTGCTGCATCACTTGCGCGAAGATTTTTGCGTAGTCCGCCTGGCAGTCCAGGTAGTGTTCGTGGGCGTGCAGGGTTCGTTGTTGGTGATCGAAGGCGCGCGCCAGGCCGCGCTCCACGCTTTCCAGGACGCGCCCGTAGTCTGGACCGGCGCCGGCGCCGGATTGTGATCCGGCGGAAGCGGGCTCGCGAAGATTCGCGCGTGGCGGAGTGCTGGATTGTGATCCGGCACGAGCAGCGGGTGGAACTTCGCCGGATTGCGAACCGGCGTATGCTTGTTCTGCGGATGTGTGCCCGTTCCCGTTGCCGTTCCTTTTCACGCGCTCCCCGTCCTCAAGCGCCGTCTCGAACGCCTGCCGCGTTTTCTCACTCACGTAATTATTTCCACTCAAACTCACTGTCAGTGTCATTTCTCACCGTCCTTCCGAATTACGAATTACGAATTACGAATTACGAATTACGAATTACGAATCCCCAATCCCCAGTTACCAATTCCCAATCACCGTTCCCCATACGGATCGATATCCCGCAACGGCAACCCCGCGACGCGCAGTTGCACGACGGCCTCGCGCAATTGGCGGTCGCTCGATTTCTGGCGGCTGGAATTGAGCGCCACGGCGATGTGCTCGCGGTCGCCCAGGATGTCGTTCACCAGGTTCGTCACCACCCGGCGCGGGCCGATCTCCACAAAGATGTCGCCTCCGGCAGCGTGGATGTTCTCAATCTGCGTTTTGAAGATGACCGGGTGCAGGATGTGCTGGGCCAACACCTGTTTGGCCGCACCGAAGTCTTCTTCGTCATCCGCGCCGGCGGGGTAGGGTTGGCCGGTGGTGTTGGAGTAGACGGGGACGCGCGCCGCGTGGAACGCCGCCGGCGCGACGGCGCGGGCGAACGGCTCCGAAGCGTAGCTGACAAGCGGCGTGTGAAAGGCCGCCGCCACGGGCAGCGCTGCGACGTTGTAGCCCTGTGCCTTCAGGCCTGTCTGTGCCTGGGCGATCGCTGCCGTCGGCCCGGCCAATACCACTTGCGTTGGGGCGTTGACATTGGCAATCACGACTTCCGGGAAATCCACAATAGCGCGCTCGATTTCGGCCAACGGCGCTTGCACGGCCAACATTCCCCCGGTGTCGGTTTCTGCCTGCGTGGGTAATGTCATCGCCTTCCCGCGCGCCTTGACCAGCGCCAGGAAGTCCGCATCGTCGAGGACGCCGCCCGCCCACAGTGCTGCGAGTTCGCCGAAGCTGTGCCCCGCCGTAAAGTCGGGTTGGAAGCCTGCCTGGGCCAGAATTTGATACAGCCCTGCGCTGAAGACGCCAATGGCGGCCTGAGCGTATTCGGTGCGGCGCAGTGCTGCCGTCTGTGCTTTTTCTCCCGCCTCGTCGAAGGCAGGAATTGGGAAGACCACCGACGAGAGCGGTTGCAGTCCCTCGCGGATGAAGAGCGCGTCCATCGCGGCGTACATCTCGCGCAGCGGCGGGAAGTTCAGCGCAATCTCCAATCCCATATTGACGTACTGCGACCCCTGGCCCGGAAACAGCGCCACGACGCGCCCTTCGCACGGCAGTCCTTCCGACCGGTAATGGATGCCCTTGGGGTGTTCCCACGT
>OMKS01001529.1_pt1 | contig 20459 bp, 12 predicted proteins | sample 1674721 | NCBI WGS metagenome assembly OMKS01 (sample SAMN06264996, study PRJEB25208) | sediment metagenome | isolation source: hot spring sediment | place: USA: California | collected 2014-09-02
GGGGGCCTTCAAACAGGAAGAATATCAACCCTGCGCAACTTGTTCCGGCAATTTAATGATTTTTGGGGGATACCCTGTTCAAATAGAACTTGACTTTCTGTGCGTGAATCCCTATATTGGTTCCATAATTTTGAACAAGGGAGATTGCATATCGAAGTTCGTTAATGGTCTGGTGGATTGATTCAACATAATTTATCCGTGTTCAGAAGCAGGCAGGTCCATCGATCAGGTTACGAACTTTAGCCAGACCGAATGTGCGTCGGGAAAAGCAGTTGCAGCGGGTTGCTTTTTCCGGCAGGGTTCGGTTTTTTTTTGTCCAAGTATCCGGAGGGTTTCACCATGAAACGAATCACCATCCTGTTTACCGTCCTCTTCACCGTGATGGGAACATCCCGGGCCTTCGCGGTCAGCGAGGCGGGCGTGCTCTTTTTGCTGATCTCGCCCGGTGCGCGGGCCGTGGGTATGGGAAATACCTTCGCCGCCGTCTCGGATGATGCGACGGCTTCGTATTACAACCCCGCCGGCTTCGCGTTCCAGGGCGGCCGCGAGATCACGTTCATGCACGCCAACTGGCTCAGACAGCTCGTGGACGACATGTATTATGAATACCTGGCCTACAAGCAGGAGGTCCCCAGCCTGGGCGGCGTGATCGGCGGCAACATCACCTTCCTCAATCTGGGCGAACAGGTGCATACCGGGCCGGACAGCCCGGATCCGATCGGCACGTTCACGAGCTGGGATTTGGCCGTGACCCTGAACTATGCCACCCGGTTGACGCCCGACCTCGGCCTGGGCATCGGCATGCGCTATATCCGCAGCAACCTCGCCCCGATGGGCGCCGGCGAAGAAAAGGGCAAGGGCGTCGGCAATGCGTTTGCGGTGGATCTGGCCGCGCTGTACAAAGCGCCGTTTTTGCCGGGTCTCTCCCTGGGCGCCAACCTGTCGAACATGGGCCCGAAGATCACCTATGTGGATGCGGCCCAGGCCGATCCGCTTCCGACGAATCTGAGACTCGGACTGGCCTACAAGGTAATCGATTCCGAATTCAACAGGCTGCAGATCGCGGTCGATACGAACAAACTTCTCGTCGTGCGCCACAAGGACAAGAAGCCCGATCCGTTCTACAAGGCGATCTTCACGTCATGGACGGACGGCTCCCTGTCCGATCAGGCGCGGAGGCTGATTACGTCCGTCGGGGCGGAATATGTGTATTCCGACCTCATCTTCCTGCGGGCGGGATATTATTATGATGAAGAGGGCCGGGTCAAGTACCCCACATTCGGCGCCGGACTCCAGTATTCGATGTTCCGGTTCGATTTCGGTTATATCGCCGCCGAAGAGGGGCATCCGCTTTCCGATACGATGATGTTCTCGCTGACGGCGGCATTTTAACCCGATGCGATGATCCGTGTCGATCACATACCCATGAATCATACATGCCCCGCGGCGTCTGTCGTGGGGTATTTTTTTCCTGAAGAGGAAACGGCATGAAATGGCTTGTCGGCGGTTTTGTAGCGCTTCTATTCGTCGGTCCTGTTGTGGTCCGGGGGGAGGCCCCCCCTCCCGCGCATCGGTTCCGGACGGGTTCCGTCTCTGAAAAGAATCTTGTCACCTCCTCCCGCGCACGGTGGGAGTCCGGAAGCCTGATTTGGGATGACACGCGACCCCGGCCCGGCCGCGCCGATTCGGTACGCGTGCTTGCGCTGATGGCGCAGTTCGAGCAGGACGAAGATGAAAAGACTACCGGCGACGGCCGGTTCGACCTTTCCGAGCCGGAAGATCTCGTCATCGACCCGCCGCCGCATGACCGGCGGTATTTCGAGCATCAGCTTCTCGCACTCCGGAATTATTATCTGCGCGTCTCCCAGGGCCGGCTGCGGGTCGGTTTCACCGTCCATCCCGATGTCATCGATCTGCCGAATCCCATGGGTCATTATAATCCCGCGAAGACGGCCGGGGACACCGACCGGGGACTGGCCGAGCTGTTCCGGGACGCGATCGAACTGGCCGATGCGGGGGGCGTCCCCTTTTCGGCGTATGATGCCTTGATCGTCTTCCACGCCGGTGTCGGACGCGATTTCGACCTCGGCTACGACCCCACGCCGAAAGACATCCCGTCCGCCTTCCTGAACCTCAGGGATCTCCGAAAACACCTCGCGGGTGGCGATGCGGGTTTTCGGGGGATCGCCGTCGAGGATGGTTCCCATCATGTGACCGAGGGCATCATCCTGCCCGAGACCCAGAATCAGGACGGCTATGAAATCGGCCTGCTGGGCACGGCGGCGCTGATGTTCGGATTCCAGCTCGGGCTGCCCGCCCTCTGGAATACGGAGACGGGCGTCTCGGGCATCGGCCGCTGGGGGCTGATGGACCAGGGATCCGGCAACTACAACGGCCTCATTCCGGCCGAACCGTGCGCATGGTCCAAGGTATTCATGGGATGGGAGACGCCGGTCACGCTGCATGACGGTGCCGGTCTCAGGGTGGCCTGTTCCAAAGCCCGGTCCGCGCCGCGGATATACCGGGTTCCCATCCATGCGCATGAATATTATCTGGTCGAAAACCGGCAATACGATCCGAACGGAGACGGGGTCACGACGGGGACAGATGCCGACGGACGCGCCGTGACGTTCACCGCCGCCGGCCTGCTCGAACTCACCGAACCGATCGGGGTGATCACCGGGGTGGAGGAGTATGATTTCGGCCTGCCGGGATCGGGCATCCTGATCTGGCACATCGACGAATCCGTCCTTTCCAAAAAACTGGAGGACAACCGGGTCAACGCAGACAGGCATCACCGGGCGGTCAATCTCCGGGAGGCGGACGGTGCCCAGGATATCGGCGAATATTACGGATTCCTCCATGGCGGCGCGGGCGCCGAGACGGGCGTGCTCCACGACGCCTGGTTCGCCGGCAACGAGATCCATATGCTGGTCAACGGCTCGGAGGTCGTCGCGTTCACGCCGAGGACGCATCCCGGCACCCGATCCAATACCGGGGCACATTCCCATCTCGTGTTCTCGGATTTTTCCGTGTCCGACACGGTGATGACTTATTCCGTTTCCAACGAACGGATGCAGGCCGGATTTCCACGGTACTTTCCGGCCGGACTCACGCCGTATCCGGCGCTTTACGGCGATCTGGACGGAGACGGATTTCCCGAGATCGTCGTGGCGACGCGGGAGGGCGCGGTATATGCGTGGCGTCATGACGGGGAACCGGTCGTCCCGGATCAACCCGTCGCCCGGCGCGTCACCGTATCCGGCGATTCGATCGCCTATGCCCCGGCGCGTCTCACAGAAGCCGGCGGATTCGTCACAGTCCCCCCGGTCATCCTCGAGCTTCCGGAAGGAAACGGCGATGTCCTGGCCGCGGCCGCAGGCGACCGCGTCGTGGCCTGGCGTGTCGAGAATCGACGGGCTGTGCGTGTGCTCGATTATGCGGGCGATGCCGGCGAAGTGACGGCGCTGGCGGCCATCGGCGGCCGTCTCTGCATCGGATATGCCTCCGGCGGCATCCATATTCTGGATTCTTCCTGGGCCCTGCGTCTCGGGATTGTTTGCCCCGAAGCCATCGCGTGTTTCGCGGGCCTCGGTCCCGAAGGCCCCGGGTTCGCCTACGCCGTCACGGAAAAGGGGACTTTTGTCCGGATCGACGATGTGGCGCGGGGAATCTTCCAAATCCGAAACAATGAAGGCCCCGCGCTCGGGGCGGATGAGACGGTCCGGCATCTTTTCGTCGCTTCCGACGGTGTCGTGCTGACGACTTCCACCGGCCGCATCCATCTTCCGGACCGGCAAACGGTCCCGTCCGCCGGTCAAGCGCTCGCCCTGGCAGATGTGAACGGAGACGGCCGGACGGATGTCCTGTATCCCTCCGACGGCCGGATTCACGCCGTCGATATGACGGCCGTGACCACGGCGCATTTCCCCTTCCCGCCCCATGCGCGCGACATCACGGTGTCGTCTCCCGCGGCCGCGGACGTCACCGGAGACGGGGAAACCGAGATCCTCGTGACGACCTCGGCGGGGAATCTCGAGATCTACAAGCCCGACGGGAAACAGATCGAAGGCGCGCCCTTCTCCGTCGGCGGCGCGTCGGCCGTTTCCCCCACGATCGCGGATCTCGATCGCGACGGCGATCTCGACTGCATCACGGTGAGCGAAGACGGGATCGTCCAGGTCTGGGACTTTCCCGGGCGGCACAACGGGGCGTCGCTCCCCTGGGGGTCTTACCTGCGCGATCCCCAGCATACGGCGCGCAATCCGGAGGCCCTCAGCCCCCTTACGCCGGGTCCCGACTTTTTCCCGGTCCGTCTCGCCTACAACTATCCCAATCCGAATATCGAGAATTTCACGGTCATCCGGTACCGGCTCGAACAGCCGGCGGAGGTCTCCATCCAGATTTATGATCTGGCGGGGAACCGGATCGACTCCTTTGCCGGGACGGGGCACGCGCCGGCGGACAACGAGGTGATCTGGCGGCTGGACGGGATCGGTTCCGGCGTGTATCTCTGCCGGATCCGGGCGTCCGGGGCGGCGGGGGAGAAGACGGCGATTTTCAAGATCGCGGTGGTGAAATGACACAGGCTGCTGACCTCTGAAACGGAATGAGTGAGGATGAGTGACGCGTGACCAGACGGGGACAAGAGAACGGGGTTTGATGATGCGAAACCGTTTGACAATTGTTTTTTTGATCCTCCTTGCGGTTTCCGGCTTCGGTCAGTTTTTGGAATACAACCATCCCGGACTCGACTGGCGGACGATCGAGACGGAACACGCCTATGTCCATTACCATCAGGGCGTCACGCGTTCGGCGCGTCTGGTGGCCAAGATCGTCGGCGAGATCTACGAACCGGTCACGTCGCTCTACGGATACGAGCCGGACACGAAACTCCATTTCATCGTGCGCGACCATGAAGACAACGCCAACGGCGCGGCCTATTATTACGACAACAAGGTGGAAATCTGGGCGCCTCCGGCCGATTTCACGCTGCGGGGCGATCACGACTGGCTGCGCAACGTGGTCACGCATGAATTCAGCCACATGATCTCGCTCGGCGCGGCGCGCAAGTTTCCCCGCCAGATTCCCGCCGTCTATTTCCAGTGGATCGGTTATGAAGACGAGAAACGCAGGGATGTGATCCACGGGTATCCGAACAAGCTGTTTTCCGTGCCCTTCGCCGGCACGGTGATGCCCATGTGGTTCGCGGAGGGCATGGCCCAGATGCAGCGGACGGGATTCCGTTTCGACACCTGGGACACGCACCGCGACATGCTGCTGCGCACGGCCGTCCTGGATGGCGGCCTGCTTCCCCTGGCCGAAATGGGCGTCTTCGGGAAGAACAGCATCGGGAACGAGCGGGTCTACAATCAGGGGTATGCGCTGACGCTCTATATCGCGTACCGCTACGGCGAGGAGACGGTCGCCGCGCTCTGCCGGGCCATGCGGGCGCCGCACGCGCTCGGCTTCAACCATGCGGTCCGGAAAGTGCTCGGCAAGCCGGAAACCGCCCTGTACGCAGAGTGGAAGGACTGGATCACCTCCGGATACACGGCGGGCGCGGAATCCATCCGGGAGCATGAAATCGCGGGCAGACTCGTGGAGGATCGCGGCACAGGCAACCTGCATGCCGTGTGGTCGCCGGACGGCAGACGGATCGCCTACCTCAGCGACCGGGACCGGTTTTACATGTCCCAGCGCAGCCTGTTCGTGACCGATTCCACCCTGACGAAAAAGCGGAAGATCGCCGGAGGCGTGACCTCGTCGGCCTCGTGGTCGCCCGACGGCGGACGCCTGGTTTATGCCCGTCAGGTCCGCGAGCGGAACGGCCGGAAATATTTCGATCTGTTCGTCGCCGATCTCAAGACCGGGAAACAAACCCGGATCACGAAAACCCGGCGCGCGCGTCTGCCGGACTGGTCTCCTTCCGGGAGCCGGATCGCCGCCGTGGCCGAGCAGGACGGGACGTCCAACCTCGTCCTCGTCCGTCCCGACGGCAAAGGCTGGAAACCGATCACGGCATTCGTCCAGGGCGAACAGATTTTCTCGCCGCGCTGGATGCCGGACGGCCGTTCCATCGTCTTCGGGATTTCTTCCGCCTCCGGACGCCGGGACATCGCGCGGATCGATTCCAGCGGCGGTCCGGTTCACTATCTGCTCCGGACGACGCATGACACCCGCGATCCCTTCCCCGCCCCGGACGGACGAACCCTCTATTACGCAAGCGACGAGTCCGGCATCTTCAACATCCGGAAACGCGATCTCGAGACCGGCGAAGACATCCCGGTCACCCGCGTCGCGGGCGGGGCGTTCATGCCGGCCGTGAACGCATCCGGGCGGCTCGTGTACTCCCTCTTCCGGTCCGACGGGTACAAGATCGCGCGGATGGACACGATCCGCGCCGTGGACCCCGTTCCCTATTCCTCTCCCTACGAAGTCATCCGAGAGGCGGCACGGGAGGCATCCCGGCCGGTTTCGGCGTACGATGACGGCGCGATTCCGGAGTATTCCTCCACGCCCTACAAGTCCGTCTATTCCAAGCTCGCTTTCCTGCCGCTCATCCGGATGGACTATCCGGGCAAGATCAAGGCCGGATCCTATTTTTACGGGAGCGACTTTCTCGACAAGATCTCGCTGTTCGGCTTCGCGGCGATCAACGGCCGGAGGGATTCCGATCTGTATGCGGCCCTGAATTACCGGCGTTTCACGCCCACCCTGTTCGCCGAACTGTACCACATCCGGAAAAACACCTCGGAAGAGGATTACCGGTACGCCTACACGTTGATGGCGGCCGATCTCGGGGCCGACTGGAAACTCGGCGAATCGAACGAGCTGCGCACGGCCTATCAGTTCAGCCGGTACGACGCGACCATGACGCTCGTCACGCCCGGACAGGACATCAAGATCCCCTACACCTATCATATCGGCAATGTCTTCCAGCTCCGGCTCGATCATTACGGCGTCCCCCCGGCGCGCTATTCCGGGATCGCCCCCCGACGCGGGCGGAAGATCGGGCTGGAGCTGACGGCCAACCGGCAGCGGTTCATCGACGGATTCGAGGTGCACAGGGATTACGGCACCCTGATCGTCAAAAAGATTCCCTACAACTATTTCCAGTTCCTGGTCGACTGGCGCGAATACCGGCCGTTCGTCATCCCGTCCACCAGCCTGGCGCTCCGCTTCCGCGCGGGCGCGATCGACCGGCCCGTGGACGGGTTCTACAATTTTTTCGCCGGCGGCCTGGACGGATTGAAGGGATATCCCTACTACAGCATCGAAGGCCGGAAACTGATTCAGGCCGGGGCCGCGCTCCGGTTTCCGATCTGGCGCAAGACCGGGCTGCGGTTCGCCTTCTTTCATATCGACAATGTCTTCGGATCGGTTTATGCGGATGTCGGCAATGCCTGGGATGACAATACGCTCTCCGGGCTCGACTGGAAGACGGATGTCGGCGCCCAGCTCCGGTTCGGGCTTTGGGCGTTTTACGGTTTTCCCATGCGGTTCTTCGTGGACGCGGCGTACGGATTCGACAAATTCGAACACGAAGGCGTGACGTACGGGAGGGAGTGGCGGTGGTATTTCGGGATGCTGTTCGATTTCCCGGATTGAACGGAAAGAAACGGATTCAAGGCAGGCAAAAGCAGTCGCAAAGCGAGGAGGGAAAGCATGAGAGGCGTTGTTTTATTTTCCCTTTGGATGATCGGGCACGTCACTCCCGCGCTGACCGGTGAACCGGCCGGCGGATTCGGTTTATCCGGAGACGGCGATTTCCGGATCGCCCTGGCCGGAACGTCTGAAACGGTGCCGGCCTTGCATTCCGCGGCCGGAGAAGAGACGGGTGCTTTCGGCATGAAAGATCCCAGACTCGGGGCCCTGTTTTCGGCGGTCCTCCCGGGAACGGGAGAGTTTTACGGCGGGGCCTGGCTCAGGGGCGCGGCGTTTTTGGGAGCGGAGTTCGCCCTGTGGGCGGGATACGCCCATTTCTCCGGGAAAGGACAGGATTGGGACGACCGCTTTCACGACTACGCGAACGGCCACTGGAGCGAACCGCGCTACTGGGTGGGGGTGGCCGGTGAGGCGGGCATCCTGGGGGTGACCGAGTCCAATTACACCGATTTCCTGACGGAGCTCCGCGCCTATGAGCGGGCCAACAACAGCCATGCCCTGCATGTGGAGAAAGACCAACAATACTACGAGATGATCGGAAAATATGATCAGTTTCGCTACGGCTGGGACGACTGGGAGGAGGGCCGGCCGGCCCTGACGCCCAACCGGGACTGGTATGAAACCATGCGGCACCGGAGCAATCAGGAGTTCAAGAAGGCCTCCACCTGCGCCATGATCGTGCTGGCGAACCATGTCGTCTCGGCGCTCGATGCGGCGTGGACGATATCGCGCGGGAATCGCAAAATCAAGACGGCCATGCGGTTCGATATGCGGCCGGTCCGGAATGAGATGGTGCCGTTTTACGGTTTCCATGTGACATGGTAAAAATCCTGGATGTCATTGAACGAAAAGAAAAGATGAGGCTTCCAGTGAAGAAAAGCGTATTCAGGCTGTCTTTATGGTTTCTCCTGGCCGCGCATTCCGCACAGGCCGGGGGATTCGCGGAACGGCTCAGCGGCCCGAAGCCCGATGATGCGGAGATGTCCGGCAGGGGCAAGGCGTTTTTCCTGTCTCTCCTGGTGCCGGGTGCGGGCGAATATTATGCCGGATCGAAGAAATGGGCGACGGTGTTCGCCGTGAGCGAGCTGACGCTCTGGACGACGTTCACCGCGTTCCGCATGTACGGGAATATGAAGCGGGATGACGCCCGCCTGTTTGCCGCGGCCCACGCCGGTATCGATCTTTCCGGCAAGGATGACCGGTATTTCGTGAACATCGAAAATTTCATGAGCCTCGGCGATTATAACGCCTTCAAACTGAAACAGCGCGATCTGAATGCCCTCTATCCGGAGGATGAAACCCATGCCTGGCAGTGGGATTCCGAGACATCCCGGAGACGGTACGAACGCATGCGGGTGGCGAGCGACCGGGCGTACAGCCGGTCCACGATCGTGGTCGCCGCGGTGATCCTCAACCATCTGGTCAGCGGGGTGGATGCGATCCGGGTGATGAATCAGAGGGAATCGCTGTCCGAAAAGAATCTGCAGGTGGGGTTCGTCCCGCTTCACGGACCGGGGATGGCGCTCGCCGTGCGCAAATCGTTCTGATTTTCAAAAAAAGGCGCCCAAAAAACTACGGCTGACGAAAAATCTCCTGAAAAGGTCTCCGCGTTCCCTGAAGGAATGGAACGCTTCCGCCCTGTCCATTGGATATCCGGATGCGTGAGGCGGCATCACAGGGCCATTCCTTCCCGGACCCGCTGCGAGCGGCACCGGCCGCGAACGCTCCGGCCTTTTCCGGGCGGAGATTTTTCGAATGCCGCCGCATTACAACCAACACCACACCTTCTCCATTTTGTCTTCCCGGCGATTTTCAGGCCGGGATCTTACAGGCTTCTTGACTCTGCCATTTTGAATTTCTTTCCGGTGTGTCTGCCTTCCTTTCGCGTTTTTCACGGGCCATCCCCACACCCCTCATCTGTCATGCCCGAGATCTTCTGCCGGGCATCTTTTTGCGCGGGCGGTCTGGGAGTCGCAGGTTCTTTTTGCCCCTTTTTTTTATTGTATTCATGGCGCATGAAGGGTTATATTGAGTATCCCTTTATCCTGACGTTTTCCCTGCCGGAGGAAAAACACATGCGCTATGCCATCAGGCTGTTCTTCTCGATTCCCGTCCTGGTCGTCCTCATCCTGACATTCATCCTCGCGATCGCCGCCGCGACATTCATCGAGACGATCCACGGGGCGGATACGGCGCGCGCGCTCGTGTACAACGCCGGGTGGATGACGGCGCTTTACCTTTTCATCACACTCCATCTGATCGTCCATCTCGTCCGTTTCCGGCTCTGGCGGAAGGGGAAACGGGCGGTATTCCTGCTCCACGCCGGTTTCCTCGTCCTCCTCTCCGGGGCCGCGATCACGCGGTTTGCGGGATTCGAGGGACGCCTCCATTTCCGCGAGGGCGAGACCACGAACCGGATGCTGTCGTCCCGGGCGTTCCTCCGCATGGAGGTCAGGGAGGGGGATCAGACCGTCCATGCCGAAAAGAAATTGTTGCTGTCCGCGGTCACGCCGAACCGGATACGGATGCATGCGCGGACGGGGAACCGGAACGTCCGGATCGCCTTGAAATCGTACTATCCCGCGGCCAGGCCGGTGCTGATCGAAGACGAATCCGGCGGGCCCGTGCTCGCCCTGTCCGTGACCTCGGGGGAGATGTCCGGGCCGGTTTTCCTCCGCGACGGCGGATCCGACACCTTCCAGGGATGGACGTTCGCCTTCCACGGGGCGGCTTCGGGCGCGCGGCCATCCGTCGCCGTCCGCCATGTCGACGGCGAGCTGACGGTCACATCCAACCGCGACCTGGAGATCGTCTCCATGCGGGACGGGACGCGGGAATTCCTTCCCGCGGGCGAATCTTCCGCACTCACGGCCGGGACGCTATTCGTCTCGGAGGCCGTCCGCTTCGCGCTCCAGCAATTTGTCCCCTCGGGACGCATCGGCGCCGTTCCCTCCCGTGACCGCCGCGGGGAGGATGCGGTTTTCTCCGCGCTCGTCGTCGAGGTCGTCTCCGGGGATTTCCGGAGGGAGGCCGTGCTGTTCGGCGGATCCGGCGCGGAGGGCGAACCCGAAATCCTGCGGGAGGGCGACCTGGAGGTGACCCTCCGGTACGGTGCGAAACCCATTGTCCTGCCGTTCTCGCTCACCCTGAAAGAATTCCGGATCGACCGGTATCCGGGGTCGCGCATGCCCTCCGGATATACGAGCGAGGTGATCGTCCGCGATCCCGACACCGGGATCGCGTTCCCCTTCCAAATCTACATGAACCACATCCTGCGATACCGGGGATACCGGTTTTTCCAGTCTTCCTACGACACGGACGAGAAGGGGTCGATCCTGTCCGTCTCCTGCGATCCCGGCACGGCGCCGACCTATGCGGGATACGCGCTCGTGTCGCTCGGACTCGTTTTCGCCCTGTTCGCTCCGGCCGGGCGTTTCCGGAGGCTGGGTCGATCCCTCCGCGGACCCGGGGCGGGAGCCGCGGCGATTCTGGTCTTCGCCCTTTTCGTCCCCGCATCCGCGGGGGCGGCCGGGAAGGACGAGGCCCTCCAGTTCATGCGGAAAATCGATGATGGGCATGCGAAGGCGTTCGGCGGGCTGATCGTCCAGGACGCGCGCGGCCGGATGAAGCCGGTCAATTCCCTCGCCCACGAATGGATGCGCCGGCTCGGCCGTCCCGAGAAGGCGGCCGGGGTTTCACCGGACGCGTTCCTCCTGGCGGTTTTCACGGAATCGGTTCCTTTCTTTGCGGAGGATGATCCACGGAGGCAGGAGGCCGTCGCACTCCTCCGCGGCGGGGAGTTCAGGCTCTTTCCCCTTCCCGGCGCGCCCGACCGGGTCTGGCACGCCGAAAACGAACCGGGACTCTCCGCGGATGCCGTGGTGCAGGAACTGGTCCGATCTTACCGCGCGGCCGTTTTGTCCGCGGTCGAGACGGGGGAGTGGCGGGAGGCGGACGGGGCGCTGGCCCGGATCGACGCGTATCAGAGGCGGCACGGCGAGGCAGTCTTCCCGCCGGAGCACCGTATCCTCACCGAGATTCTCTACAATAACCTGAATATTTTCCAGAGACTGGGCGTCTGGCTCCCGGTCCTCGGCGGGGCGATGATTCTCCTGATCCTGGCCCATCTGATTTTCGGTCGGGCCGCGATCGGGAGGGTCGTATACCTTCTTTCCGGCGTTCTCCTCGCCTGTTTTTTCCTGCAGACCGTGGGACTCGCCCTGCGCTGGATCGCCTCGGGGCATGCCCCCTGGGCCAACAAATATGAATCGATGATCTACATCGCCTGGGCGACCCTGCTGGCGGGCATCCTGTTTGCGAAAAACGCGCGCCTGGCGTTCGGCGGAGGCGCGTTCCTGTCCGGACTGATCCTGAGACTGGCGCACACGCCGGGTTTCGATCCGAAGATGACCGATCTGCCGCCGGTGCTGAAGTCCCACTGGCTGATCACGCACGTCTCGGTCATCACCTCGAGTTACGGATTCTTCGGCCTGGCGGCGCTCCTGGGCCTGTTCGTCCTCCTCTTCTTCGCGCTTTCCGGAAGACGCAATCAGGAACGGTTCCGTCCGGCCGCGGACCGGCTGGCGGTCGTGACCGAACGGTCGATGTGGGCCGGGCTGACGCTCGTCACCATCGGCAATTTCCTGGGCGCGGTCTGGGCCAACGAGAGCTGGGGCCGCTACTGGGGGTGGGACCCCAAGGAGACCTGGACGCTCGTCATCATCCTGTCCTATGCCCTCGTGCTGCACCTCCGGCTCGTCCCCGGCTGGGGCGGGGTGTACGGGCTGTCCGCGGGAGCGGTGCTGGCCTTCCTGACGGTGCTGATGACCTATTTCGGGGTGAATCTGTATCTGTCGGGATTGCACTCCTACGCCGGGGGGGAAGCGCCTCAGGTGCCGGCCGGTCTTTTTATCGGATTGGCGGGGCTGTTCGTGCTGATCGCCATCGCGGGGATCCGGGAGAAGCGGTCCGGACGAGGCCGACAGGGCTGACGCGGACGCGGGTCCAAGGAGGGGGAATCCGGGACGATAAGGACCGGCCGAGGAAAGACCGGTTCCGCCCGGATGGAAGGTCTTTTGCACGGGGATCTTGTCCGATTAAAACGGGGTGTGGGATGGAACGCGGGATCCAAATCACATTCGAAAAATACACCGGGGAGGATTTCCCCGAATTCAGGGACATGGTGTTTGCCCTCTACACCGAAGATGCGGTTGGCGAGAAAATCACCGTCCGGAAAATCAAGAAGACGATATCTGCACTGGCCGACAGGCCGGGAACGGAAGATATTTTCCTCTTCAGAAATTTCGCGGAGCCGATCGGTTATGCGATCCTCATCGATTACTGGAGCAACGAATACGGCGGTCCGATCGTCTTTATCGACGAGTTCTATGTAAAACCGCCATCCCGGGGCCAGGGCGTGGGGAGCCGGTTCCTCGAATTCTTCATCCGAAGCCACAGGAACCGGGTCAAGGCCCTGCAGCTGGAAGTGTCCGGAGGGAACAAAAAGGCCATCGGGTTTTATCGAAGAAATGGGTTCCGGAGTAACGAGAATCTGAGCATGATCCGGAAGATTTGATTGATCTTAGCAAACCACTGGCTTTGCCAGTGGTTCACGATCTTAAACGGGTCGGCACTAAACGTGCCTTCTTTTGATCGCGGCCTTTGGCCGCAATCAAAAGCCACCGGCTTTGCCGGTGGTCGTTTATTCTCATGCCCAGAGCCGCTTGATCTCAATATGCATCTTGTGAAGGAGGCACATCCATGAAACGATTGTCGCTCTTGCTCGTATGCGTCGCGGTGCAGACACTGTCCGCACAGGAGAACCGGCTGATCCTTTCGGACGGACGGCCCGTTTTCGCCAGCGGCATGAACCTCGCCTGGATCCATTTCGGGCGGGATCTGACCGATTTCGACGAACCGGAATTCACGCGCGCCCTCCAGGAAGTGTCCGCCGCGGGCGGCAATACGATCCGCTGGTGGCTTCATGTGAACGGTTCGACGAGCCCCCGTTTCGACGACGGCCGGGTGTCCGGACTGAATCCCTCCGAGATTCCCTCGCTCAGGAGGGCGCTCGATCTGGCCCGGGAGCACGGCATCGTCCTGATTCCGGTGCTCTGGTCGTTCGACATGCTGCAGGAACAGGCCGGGGTGGATCTGACTCGTAACCGGCGGCTCGTCGAGGATCCGGATTACACCCGGGCCTATCTCGAGAAGGCGCTGGTCCCGCTGGTCCGCGCGGTGAAAGGCCATCCCGCGCTCCTGTGCTGGGAAATCTGCAATGAACCCGAGGGCATGACCGAAGAATTCGGCTGGACGCCCCGGCGGACGACCATGGCCCATGTCCAGCGGTTCCACAACCTGATCGCGGGCGCGATCCGCCGGGAAGATCCCGCAGCGCAAATCACCACCGGATGCTGGAACATGCGGGTCATGACCGATATCCCTCCGTTCAGAAACCATTATTCGGACGCCGAGCTGATCGCGGCCGGCGGAGACTCGCTGGGGACGCTCGACTATTATCAGGTGCATTTCTATCCCCGGTGGTTCGACGAAGACACGTCCCCGTTTCATCACCCTGCGGATTACTGGGCGCTCGACAAACCGATCCTGATCGGCGAGTTCCAGGCCAAGGGCCTCGTCGACCTGGGCGAAGGCTACCGTCCGAAGACGACGATGACTACGGAGGAGGCTTATCTGTATGCGATCCGGAACGGATATGCCGGCTGCCTGGCCTGGACCTGGACGGGACATGACGGGCATGGCGGGGTGCCCGAGGCTGCGGACGGGATGGGAATCCTGAAGGCGCTTTATCCGGATGCCATCATGATCCGGTCCGATTGATCGCCATCGGGTGATCAAAGTTTCTTTGTTGAATCTGTGGGCGATACTGGGCTCGAACCAGTGACCTCCTGCTTGTAAGGCAGGCGCTCTGAACCAACTGAGCTAATCGCCCGTCAAAAAATGAAACACAGGCTCAGGATCGAACAGGTTTGTCGTCCTTTTCGCCTCTCCTGTATAGAATCGCAACCGGAATCAGCACGCAATAGCCGATCACGAGAAGAATGGGCGCGAGCGTTAACGACCAGAAACTGTCCCACGGGCCGATTGACAGCGCGATATAACCGACAACCAGGGTCAGAATCCCGGAAAAAAACAACACCCAGTTGGTCTTCGAGAAGGGCAGGGGCTGATTGATTTCCCCCCTGAGTCTTCTGGTTTGCCTGGTCATGATGTTTACCTCTTTTTAAACGAATTTTAATTTAAGGAAGCACATCCTGATAGTCAAGTTAAAAACGCGGCCGTCTCCCGTTTCCGCATTTTCACCCCGGAATAACGGGGTATGCCGAACCCTCTGTCCACATGAAAGTTCATATCGTCGGCTTACGTTTTTCAATAGCCATAAAGTCCGCTCCGCCCGGTGCCTCTTTCGAACTTCAATTCCTGCAGCATCGGTGATTTGACGTTGATCCTGAAATAAAAACGTCTGTACGGGCCGGTCGGTGTCCATGAAAACTGGGCCTCCCAGCAATGGAGGTCGCGATAAAAGACAAAATCCTGGCTGACGGCTTTTCTCTCCTCGAGATCCCACCGGGAACGGTAGGAAATCTTCCAGTGTTTGGTCAGGTTGAAATCCAGATTCGCCTGCGCCCAGACCGTCTTCTTCACCTGGAGGGGATTGATCCGGTTCTCCGTGTAACTCAGGTTGCCGCTCAGGTTCCAGGGAATTTCCATGGAACCCGGCTTATCATCCGCCTCGAAACGGTCGCCGCTGATGTTCCGCACATTCTCCAGGCCGCCGTTCAGGAAATCGGACGGGTCTTCCGGATCTTCCGCATCCCCCGACATCCCGGACTGTGAAGCCCTTTCGCCTTCCTGTGTCTTCAGCTTCCCGCTGAAGCGGAAATTCAGGTTCAGGCTCAATTGTGTCATCCGGCCGAGGCGCAGTCGCCGGAAGCCCTGCGGGTCGGACCAGTCCGCATCCGAGACAAACATCCGGTCGATCTTCTTCCCGGCGGAATCGGTCCGGTAAAATGTATGCGTCGCATTCATGCTCACGCCGAGGCTTCGGGCCGGGTTGGCCTGAAGACGCGAATTCAGATCCGATAATTTGAATTGAGGGGCCTTCCAGTTGTAGGCGGTGGAGAGATTATAGGTGAACAGGTCGAACTTCCGGGCGTTTTCGCCTTCTCCCACCTTCATCTGAAAGAGGTTTTGCAGGGACATATTCATGCTCTGCATCTCCGAAGCCGGTGTGCCGCGGAACAGAGCACCCGAATACCGGTCCATCCGGATCGTCTGATCCGCCGTATCGATGACCGTTTGATAGTACCCGTACCCGGATCTGGAGAAATCCGGCTGATACTGAAAACTCACGTTCGGCGTCATCACATGCCGGACGATCACATTTTCCATATGGCGGGAACGGAACACGCCGTAGATTTTCGTGTTGAGGTTGAGTGCCGTGTTGTAGGTCGTCAGGTGATAGAATCCGTGCTCTTCCCGCTCTTCGGCCCGGTTGGTCTCGGGATCGATGAAATAGATCTTGCGCCGGTCATACAGGGTCTGCTTGATATCCAGGCTGGGCCGTACGGTCAGCCATCCGAAGAGTTTGGGTGAGATATATACGTTCATGGAATGATCGAAACCGACCCCTTCCTGCCGGCGGACGGTCTTTACGCCGCCGGAGGTGCTCTCCCGCTTGCTGTTCAGGAATCTGGAGTTGAACTGATAGGGAGCCTGTATGGCGTGATACCAGCGCGTATCCGACCGCCTCCGCGATTTCGGGGCCGGGATCAGCGAGGTGATCCGGTTTGAAACGCTGATTTCGGGCAGGGTCACCGAGATGTCGTCGGTCGTCAGATTCCGCGTCTGGTTCAGGTAAAGCTGTATGTTCCCCGAACTGCCCCACCGCTGTGAAAGCTTGGCGTTGGAGCGGATTTCCTGGGTGAGCCGGTGTTCCCGGCTCGTGCTGAGTTCCTGATAAAACCGGCCGGAACTGATGAATGAGGCGTCCACGGTCAGCCGCGTGGCGGGCGTCAACTCCTGGGAATGCGAGACATTCAGATCCCAGCGCCGTTCTTTCCGATCAAACGCCTCGAAATTCTTACGCGTCCACGAACCCGAGACGGAACCCCGCAATTTGTAGCGCACCTGATAATTGGCCCTGCTGCGTACCAGAAAACCGCTCTTCTCGAAATAATCGACCTGATTCTGGAAGTCCCAGTATTCGCTCGGCGCCCAGTAATATCCGATTCCCCGGAGATGCCTGCCCTCCGTGACACTCTCTCCGTACCGGGGGATCAGGAATCCCGAATGCCGCCCCCTCCGGATGGGAAAGACGGCGAACGGGAGCGCCATCACGGGTATCCGGCCGATGAAGAGGACGACGGGCCGGGCGATCACTTTGTCGTTGACTTTGATCTTCATCTGCCTGGAATGGATGCGGAAATGCGGATCCTGCTCGTGGTCGCAGGTGGTGAAAGACGCCTCGCCCACATTGAATTCCCGGGGACGGACCAGTTTTAGCGCCTCACCGCCGTAAAATCCTTCTTCAAAGGCCGAGCGTCCGCGCAACACCCGGCCCTTGCGTGTCTCGAAGTTGAAGACCATGACTTCACCGGTCATCACATCCACGCCTTCTTTGAATTCCGGCGCGCCGAGCAGCCGTGGGCTGGGGAGGGTGTCGCCCGCTTCGGTCGCGACCAGAACCGTGTTCCACACTCCCTCCGCGCGCATCTCCCTGGCGTCCCAATCCACCGTGATTCGTTCGGCCTTGAGGGTGATATCCTGGTAATGGACCTCCGCCCGGCCATCCAGGAAAGTCTTCTTCTCATGGACTAAATTCTCGATGGATCTGGCCTTGTACGTGATCGGACCTTCGATGCCGGATCTCTTCCCGCCGGTGGATCGGGCCGGATCAGGACCCGTGCCGGATGCCGCGGAATCCGCCGGGGAGGCCGGGGTGCCGACGGAATCCAAAACGGCGAACCGATTCCGCGACGATGCGCCTCCGGAATCGAGATCTTCGGAAAATGCATGGGCCGGAAAAATGGAAAAAAGGGCGCAACTTGCCGCGGCGGCGAAAAAAAGACATGGCCGGGTAGAACCCGGCCATATGGGCGGATAAAAGATTCGAAGGACTGTTTTTATGTATGGGGTATCCACGGAATCGGCAACCCGCGTGTCTGAAAGTTATTCATCCTGGCGCAGACAACCGGCCATCCATGCGGCGCCGATGATGCCCGCGTCGTTGCCGAGTTGTGCGGGTACGATTTCCACGGCGTTGGACGGGACGCGCAGGCAGATCGCATGCACCGTTTCGCGCGCCGGACCGAGGATGCGCTCTCCCGCTTTCGCCACACCGCCCCCGATCACGACCCGCTCCAGATTCAGCAGATTCACCACATCCGCGATGGCGTGGCCGAGATAGACACCCGTATCGCGGAACACCTCGACGGCCAGCGCATCGCCCTCATCGGCGGCCCGGCTGATATCGACGGGCATCAACACTTCCGGATCGATCCGGGTGAGCAGCGAGGTCCTTCCCGCTTTCAATTTCTCCGCGACCTGACGTTTGAAGCCTTGGGTTCCCACATAGGCCTCGACGCATCCCCTGCGGCCGCATCCGCAGACCCAGCCGTCCATATCGAGGGTGCTGTGCCCGAATTCGCCCGCCGCGTTGGTGATGCCCCGGTAGGGGCGGCCGTCGAGCACCATCCCGCCGCCGACGCCGGTTCCGAGCGTGACCATGAGCATGAACCGGGTGCCACGCCCCGCGCCGAACGCATATTCGCCCCAGGCCGCGACATTGGCGTCGTTGTCCAGCACCACAGGCATGTCCAGATGCCCGCCGAGTATGTCGCCCACGGGGACCTCTTTCCAGTCCGGCATGTTCGGCGCCTCATGTAAAATCCCCTTGTCGACATCCACCTGCCCGGCCGTGCCGATGCCGATGCCCGCCAGTTCATATCCGTCTTCCGTCATCATCTGCCGGATCGTCTCGGCCGTCCGCCCGAGCATTTCCGCGGCGGGGGCGTGAATCTTCGAGGGGATCTGTGTTTTACGCACAATCTTTCCCCCGGATGAAACGAGTCCGATTTTCACATAAGTCGCGCCGACATCGATACCGGCGCACATCGCTTTTTTCATGAACAACAACTCCGCTTTCTCAAGAAATCACTTCTTGTCAGGTTTGTTTTTTTCGACGTCCCGGCCACCAGCCCTCCAGGCGGCTCTGAATGTCTTTCTCGCGCCCGATCGGCTTGGGCCGGTAGAAAATCCGGTCCGTCAGGCCGGAGGGCAGGCAGTCCTGCCCCGCGAATCCGCCCTCATGATCATGCGCGTACTCGTAATCCTTTCCGTAGCCCAGGTCCTTCATCAGCCCGGTCGGCGCATTGCGGATGTGCATGGGCACGGGCGCCGCACCGTTTTCCCGGACCTCGGCGAGGGCGGCCTCGACCGCCAGATACGCCGCGTTGCTCTTCGGCAGCGACGCCAGATAGGTCGCGGCCTGGGACAGGATGATCCGGGCCTCCGGCAGGCCGATCTGATGCACGGCCTGGAACGCCGCGTTGGCCAGCACCAGTCCGTACGGTTCGGCGTTGCCCACGTCTTCCGAAGCGAGGATCACGAGCCGCCGCGCGATGAAGAGGGGATCTTCGCCGGCGTCGAGCATGCAGGCCAGCCAGTAGACGGCGGCGTCCGGATCGGATCCCCGCACGGACTTGATGAACGCGGAAATCGTGTCGTAATGGGCGTCTCCCTGTTTGTCGTACCGGGGAATCCGCCGCTGGACCGCCTCCTCCACGGTTTGTGCGCGGATGGATTGGGACCCTCTTTTCTGTTCCAGCTCGACACAGATTTCCAGCGTGTTGAGGAGAATCCGCGCGTCGCCTCCCGCGACCCGGATGAGCGCGGTCCGGGCCGTGTCGTCCACGGTCGGCGGATTCGCCGGCAGCATCCCGTCCTGCGAAAGGGCGCGGTCGAGGATGGCGATCTGCGCGTCCTGTTCGAGCGGTTTCAGGACAAACACGCGGCACCGGGAAAGCAGCGGCGCATTGACTTCGAAACTCGGATTTTCGGTCGTCGCACCGATCAGAATCAGGGTGCCGTCTTCGACGGCGTGGAGCAGCGCGTCCTGCTGGGCCTTGTTGAACCGGTGGATCTCGTCGATGAACAGGATCGTCCTCCGGCCCAGCCCCTTCTGATGGGCCCGGGCCTGATCCACCACCTTGCGGATATCCTTGACGCCGGCCGTCACCGCGCTCACGCCGACGAAAGCGGCGTCGGTTTCCCGGGCGATCAGACGGGCCAGCGTGGTTTTTCCCGTGCCGGGCGGACCCCAGAATATCATCGACACCGGCGCGTCGTCTTCGATCATCCGGCGGAGCACCTGGCCCTCGCCGACCAGATGGGCCTGTCCGAAGAATTCTTGCAGGCTGCCGGGACGCATCCGGTCCGCCAGGGGCCGGAACCGGGATTTTACTTCTTGCCGGCTGTCGCCGAACAGATCCATCGTTTCTCCGGAATCGCCTTGATAAAGCGCGTCTTCCGCCTGTGCTGCTTTATCGGAAACGGAGGTTCGCCGTGAACCTTCCCATCGGGCGGCGCCGGCCGCCGGGGGATCATCGCAGGGCCACGGACGAAGCTGCCTGCCGTCAATTATAAACATTTAATTTAATGGAATCTCTTTTGAATGTCAAGGAAAACACCGTCCAGGGTATCCCCCAAAAATCATTAAATTGCCGGAACAAGTTGCGCAGGGTTGATATTCTTCCTGTTTGAAGGCCCCC
>OMKS01001532.1_pt1 | contig 20454 bp, 15 predicted proteins | sample 1674721 | NCBI WGS metagenome assembly OMKS01 (sample SAMN06264996, study PRJEB25208) | sediment metagenome | isolation source: hot spring sediment | place: USA: California | collected 2014-09-02
GCAGGACGCAAGACACATAAAGCGTGATATGTGACAGAAATTCACACATCACCTCAACTCTTTACTCTTAACTCTTTACAGGAGGCACCTATGGGACAGCTATCGGCAGAACATACTAATTGGCTCACCACCACCTTTGGCGACCGGATGACGACCCGGCGCGTCGAGCGCAAGCTTTACAGTCACGACGTCGGCGAAATGCCGCTGTTGATCAAACCGCTCATCGGCAAACCGATGGCCGATGCGGTGGTCCAACCGACGTCCGAAGCGGAGGTCATCGCCCTGGTGAAGTGGGCGGCGGCAAACCACGTTCCGCTCGTGCCACGCGGCAAGGCCACCTCGGGGTACGGCGGCGTACTGCCCGTGAAGGGCGGCGTGGTCATCGACTTCTTCCGCATGGCGAAGGTGCTGCACGTGGACGTCGAAGCGCAGACCGTCACGCTGCAACCCGGCATCGTTTGGGAAAACGCCGACCGCGAGCTGAAGAAGCACGGGATGACGCTGCGCACCTATCCGAGCAGCTACCCCTCGGCGACGGCGGGTGGCTGGCTGGCGCAGGGCGGCGCGGGCTACGGCTCCTTCGAGGCCGGCTGGTTCCGCGATAACGTCGTCAGCGCGCGGGTGGTACTCGGTACTGGCGAGGTGGGTGTGTTCGACGGCGATGGCCTGGATATGATCTACGAGGCCGAGGGCACCACTGGCATCATCACCGAGATGACGGTCAAGATTATGCCCGAAGTTCCGCTGGACATCCTCTCCATCGGTTGCCCGGATGCGCGCGAGTTGCAACACCTGCTGGAAGGCTTCCTGGAGTGCAACCTGCCCATCTGGTCGATGCACTTCATCAACCCGCGCATGGCAGCGATGAAAAATCAGGCTCCTCCGATGATGCACCAGGGACACCCGGTCGAAAAGCACGTGGAACTGCCCGAAACGTACATCACCACGATCGCCGTCCGCCAGAAAGATAGCGCGTCCGTGCGTTCGCAACTGGCCGAGCGGATGAGCACCGGCAAGTGCAAGGCCACCCTCCTCAGCGATGAGATTGCGCATCACGAGTGGGAAAATCGCTTCCGCATTATGACCGTCAAGCGCCTGGGGCCGAGTCTGGTCCCGGCGGAAGTCGTCGTGCCGCTTTCCGGTCTCGGCGCGATGCTGTCCGATGTCGAGACCAAAATCGCGCAGCCCGTAGTGAAGGAAGGGATGCTCATCCACCAGGGACGCAATCCCAAGGGCGAGCCGGAAGTCGTCATCCTCGGCTTCATTCCCGCCGACCAGCGCAAGTTGAGCTACAACTTCGTCTTCCCGCTCTCGCTCACCATCGCCGGGATCGCGGAGAAGTACGGCGGGCGGCCGTATGCCACCGGCCTGTATTACTCCAAGATGGCGCCCAAGATTCTGGGACAGGAGCGCGTCAAGGTGATGAGGGAATTCAAGGCGAAGGCCGATCCCGCAGGGATTCTGAATCCGGGCAAGGTCATCGGCAACGCGCTGATCAGCAACGCGCTGATCGCCGCCAATGCTTTCGAACCGCTGCTGCGCCCCTTCGGCAACGCTATGAGCGCCAACGTGGGGGAAAAATTCCCCGACAAGCCCGTGCGCGGCATCCCGGCGGACGTCGCGTGGTACGCCTACGCCTGCTCGCAGTGCGGCTACTGCGTCCAGGAGTGCGATCAATTCTATGGGCGCGGGTGGGAGAGCCAGAGTCCACGCGGCAAGTGGTACTGGCTGCGCGAGTATATGGAAGGCCGCGAGAAGTGGGATCAATTTATGGTGGACACCTTCCTGGTCTGCACCACCTGCGAGCTGTGCAACCTGCGCTGTTCGGCCTCGCTGCCCATCGAGCCCTCGTGGATGAAACTGCGCGGCAAGCTGGTGCACGAAGACGGTCAGATGACGTTCCCGCCGTTCGAAATGATGGCCGCAGCGACCACCGACCAGGGCAACATCTGGGCCGGGTATCGCAAGAATCGCGACGCCTGGTTCCCAGAAGATTTGCGGGAAAAGCACTCCGGCCCCATCCCCCCCACTGGGGGGGAAAAGAGGGGGGGCGCCGCCTACTTCGCCGGATGTACGGTGAGCTACGTCGAGAACGACATCGGGCAGGCGACGGTGCGGCTGTTGGACGAGGCCGGCGTGGATTTCACCTACGTTGGCAAGAAGGAAAACTGCTGCGGCACGCCGATGCTCGTCGCCGGTAAGTGGGAGGTCTTCGCCGAAACCGTGAAGAAGAACATTGCGGCGGTCAAAAGCGTCGGGGCTGACACCGTGATCACCTCGTGCCCGGCGTGCAATATGATGTGGCGGCACGTCTACCCAGAGTGGGCCGAGAAGCTCAGTATCGAATACAACATCACCTCCAGGCACTACAGCGAGGTCGTGGCAGAGAAGATCCGCGACGGCTCGTTCACCTTCCCGGAGGCCGGCATCGAACCGGTCAACGTGACGTGGCACGATTCCTGTCACATGGGGCGCGTCTCGCACATCTACGAGGAACCCCGCGACGTGATCAAGGCCATTCCCGGCGCAAACTACGTCGAAATGGAGTACAACCGCGACGAGGCACACTGCTGCGGCAGCGTGCTGACGCTCATCAAGGACCCGCCGATTGCCGCCGATATCGGCAAGCACCGGCTGGACGAAGCCGTCGAGGCCGGGGCACAGAAAGTGCTGGCGGCGTGCCCGTGCTGCGAGTTCCAGTTCCGCGTCACGCGCGACAAGAAGAATCTGGACGTCGAGATCGTAGACCTGGCGCGCTTCTGCGCTGAAGCCCTCGGCTACACCGACTTTCCCGATCCGCACCCGGAGGTCAAGGCGCAGTGGGCGGTCTTCGAGGCGATGATCGCGCTGATGACGCCGCAAGGCTTCGCCGATCTGATGGGGACGATGTGGCCCGAACTGATCGACGCGATGCCGTTCGGCATGGGCAAAATGATGCGTGCGATGGGCAAGATTCCGGGTGCACTGGGGATGATGAAGCCGATGTTCCCCATCCTCTTCCCCAGACTGCTGCCGATGATGATGCCGAAGGTGATGGACACGATGCTCGCCCGCGTCGCCGCGCAGATCCCGATGCCCGACTACATGGCCGAGCAAATGCCCGACCTGATGCCGAAGGTGATGGACAATCTGATGCCGCACATGATCGGCGACGTGGTGCCGTTGGTGACGGAGCCGATGATTGCATATCTGAAGGCAGGTTAGACCAATCACAAAAACGCGCCCGATTGCTGATGCAATCGGGCGCGTTATGTCTAGAATGTTGCTCAAAAATCCTTAACATAGCGCAGATTTAGGAGATAGCCGCTATTTGCGCATCAAGCGCGGATAGTGCATCAATGTACCATTGCCACTGCACATAATCGTCGTCGGCTTCGAAATCCTCTTGGCTTTCAAGCGTATAACGCACGCGCATATCCGCAACAGAGCAACCCCACTTGCTCTCCAATGACTGAATCCGCGCCTCATACCGCGCCCTGCGCCCCAGGAGGATCATCCGCGCTTGTTGCCGGGCAGCATCCAACGGATCCACATAGCCCAGTAACGCTAATACACTTTCTGTTGTATATGTTGTCATTTCTGTTCACCTGACCGGAACTGTACTTTTATTTTAACACAGATTTTCTTTAGCGCGTAAGCTTACGTTCCAGCGCCTCCAGCCACGCGCGAAGTTGCACAGCGCGCGGATCACCGATCATCCTGAAGAGGGCCTGGGCATGCCGCCAGCTTTCCTGGGCGCGCTCGATATCACCCAACGCGCCGCACGCACCGCCGATGTGCATCATAGCCTCGGCTTCGGATTTGCGGTCATGCAATTCATACACGATCCCGAGATACCGTTCATAGCATTTAAGCGCCTTCGTATGCTCTTCCTGCGCCGTATAGATTTGTCCCAGAAAATACAACGTCGTCGCTTCGGCTTGGCGATCCAGGCGTTGCGCAGATTCCAGCACGCGCTCCAAAATCACCATCTGTTCCGTCATCGGCAGCACCCGGCTCAACATGGGGAAAACGCGCAGCACTACGTCACACAGCCAACGATCGACGTTCCCCGGATGAGGCCAACTGGTATCGGCACCGCTCATCCGCAACCAGGCCGCCCACAGATGCGGCCAAATCGCGCTAAAACGCCATACACCTTCCTCGCGGTAGGGTCCGCGCGCGTTGTAGAGATCGCCGGCGCGCGCGGCTTCGGCCAGCACGTAATGGGCATAACGCGCCATCACGAGACGGGTGCGCTCCGGCTGTCCAAGCATAAGCTCTTGCGCGTAAAAGGACACCATTTCGTGCAGCGCATAGAGCTCAGTCTCGGGTGTGTACATAACCAGGTTGCTGCGGACGAAAGCCACGAGCAGCGCGTCGGCAGTCTCCATGTCGACGCCCCAGACCACCAGAGCCGCCAGCCGGGTGAAGGGCGCAGGGAACACCGCCAACGCCTCGAAGTAAGGGCGATGTTCGGCAGGCATGGCTTCATAGACCAGTTCCAGCGCGATGGTGACCGCAAGGTTGGCATCGGAGGTGCGCAGCGCAGTTAGTCGCTTTTTGATTGCATTATACTGCGACAGCAAAGCACGCGGCTGACCGTGTCCACGCGGCGTTTGTATATAAGAATCCCGCAATAGTGCCCCCACCAGGCGCAGTGCGAGTGGACTACCGCCAAAACGTTGTAAGATTTTGTTGAGCGCCCGCTGCCGCATCCTGGCGCACTCAGGTGCAATCTGCAACAGCAACGCGCGCGCATCTTCCGTTCGGAGCTTGTGTAAACTAAGCGAATATAGCTTCGACGAAACGGGAAATTCATTTCGTGCGGTCACAATCACCGCCGAGGGCTGGCGGGGCAACAAACGCCGTAGTTGTGTAGGGCTGGAGGCGTTGTCCAACAACAACAGAACCTTAAGATTACCGAACGTCTCTCGATACAGACGATCCAATTCGCCTGGCTCTTCCGGCAACAGGGCATCGGGATAGAACGGTCTGAGCAGGCGGCGCTGCGCCTGACCGGGATCCAGGGAAGTGACAAAATCCGGCATTCCGCCACGCAGATCGATCTCGAGGCAACCATCGGGAAAGTCCTTGGCCAGTTCTGCGACTAGCCGGCGGGCCAATGCCGTCACCCCTTCCCCGAGATCGCCAGCGGCACTGGTGATCAGCACCCCGCGATCGAAGTTCGCCAGCAGGTCCGCCAACTCCGCACGCCGGCCAACAAAACCAACCGGCGGCGGCGTGATGTTAAATCGCAGCGTCGGTGGACGGACAAACAGCTTTAGCTCAGTTCCTGGCGAAGGTTTTTGCAGCACGCCACACTCCATCGGTCAAACCCAAATCCACACCCTAACCCGGATAAACCGGAACCAAAAAGGCTTTCAACGCCCGTTTTCTTGCGCATTGTGCAAGAATTTGCGTGGTCAGGTCCTATTGTAGAGGTGCTTGCCGATAAAAGCAAATGGCATCCCGGCAAAGGAACATTTGCATTGGTAAACTGGCCAACTTCTGCTATAGTTAAAGTTAATCCAGGCGCTTCCACACCCATCTCTACCACTCGCCATCACGACTACGCGACTTATGACTATCAGACTATTTTCACAAGGAGGTACGCAATGGCAGTCATCACTATTTCCAGGCAATATGGCAGCGGCGGCGACGAGATCGCCGAGCAGATCTGCGACATTCTGGGCTACACCTACTTCGATAAAGACCTCATCGCCAAAGTCGCGGCGGAAGTCGGCGCGTTCAAGGAAAAGCAAATCGTTGATATATCAGAAGATACATATATGATGCGTAACTTTATGGAACGGCTGTTTGGCGGACGCCGCATTAAGGTCCAGACCGGGCCATTGGTCGCCGGCAGTACGAAGTCGGCACAAGTTCAATCTCTGAACGAGGAACAGGGCGTAGCTTTCATGCGCAGCATCATCATGGGAGCCTATCAACGCGGTAACGTCGTCATTGTGGGACGCGGCGGGCAGGCCATCTTGCGCGAACAGCCGGGTGTGCTCCACGTCCGTATCGCCGCGCCGCTTGGAGCGCGAGTGTTGCGCATCAAAGAGCGGAAGAACATCACCATCGGGGAGGCCACCGATCTCACCAAGAGCAAGGACTTGGCGGCCGAGACGTACCTGCGCACGTTCTTCGATATCGATTGGAACGACCCGCTGCTCTACCACCTCACGTGCAATAGCGGCAGGTTAGACGTCAATGGTGTAGCCGAAATTATCGTCGGCGCGCTGGGCCGCCTCAAAACGGTCAAACTTGGACTGGCGTAATGTGTCAAAAATCATCCCGAAAATGGTAAATAACCATTGACGAAACTAGGTGGTATGCTATAATCCCCACCAGAGAGGCGCTATTGATTATGGTAGGAACACAGAAAATGAACACACTCCCCTTACCCCCACTTTTTCATTTCTCTTTTCCACTTTCCAATTTCGAATTAACAACTTTAGGAGGATCATATTATGGCAGAACGTAAAATGGTTATGGTCGATGGCAATACCGCATGTACGTGGGTCGCCCACAAAATTAACGAAGTCATTGCCATTTACCCAATTACCCCGTCCACCTCAATGGGCGAGATGGCCGACGCCTTCTCGGCGGCGGGACAAACAAACATCTGGGGGACGGTTCCCCTCGTGGTCGAGATGCAGTCTGAAGGCGGGGCCGCCGCCGCTGTTCACGGCGCCCTGCAAACCGGCGCGCTGACCACCACCTTCACCGCGTCGCAGGGCTTAATGTTGATGATCCCTAGCATGTTCAAGATCGCAGGCGAGTTGACCTCGGCGGTCATCAACGTATCGGCACGCAGCCTGGCAACGCAGGCGCTCTCCATCTTCGGCGATCACAGTGACGTGATGGCAGTCCGCTCGACCGGGTTTGCGTTGCTGTCCAGCAACTCCGTCCAGGAAGCGCACGACTTCGCGCTGATTTCACAGGCAGCGACGTTGGAAGCACGCGTGCCGTTCATCCACTTCTTCGATGGTTTCCGTACCAGCAACGAGATCAACAAGATCGAGCAATTGACGATTGACGATCTCAAGGCGATGATCGACGACGATCTGGTACGGGAACACCGCGCGCGCGCGATGAACCCCGACAAGCCTATCGTGCGCGGCACATCGCAGGGGCCTGACGTCTACTTCCAGGGGCGCGAGACGGTCAACCCGTTCTACGCCAAGACCCCTGGCATCGTCCAGGCAGCGATGGACAAGTTCGCCAAGCTGGTAGGACGCGAGTACCACCTCTTTGATTACGTCGGTGCACCTGATGCCGAAAATGTTATCGTGATGATGGGATCCGGAGCGGAAGTAGCGCACGAGACGGTCGAATACCTGAACGCGCACGGCGAGAACGTCGGCCTGCTCAAAGTTCGCCTCTATCGCCCCTTCGACGTGAATGCGTTCGCGGCGGCTTTGCCCAAGAGCGTGAAGCTGATCGCGGCACTCGACCGCACGAAGGAACCCGGCGCTATCGGAGAACCGCTATACGAGGACATCATCACCGCGCTGACCGAGACTGGTCGCACGGACGTCCAGGTGATCGGCGGGCGTTATGGGCTTTCCAGCAAGGAATTCACCCCGGCAATGGTCAAGGGCATCTTCGAAGAGATGAAGAAGGACACGCCCAAGAACCACTTCACCGTAGGCATCAACGACGACGTCACCCACACCAGCATCGCCTACGATCCCACTTTTAACATCGAGCCACCGGATGTCGTCCGCGCGCTGTTTTTCGGACTCGGCTCCGACGGTACAGTGGGTGCAAATCACGACACCATCGAGATCATCGGTACGGAGACCGACAACTATGCGCAAGGCTACTTCGCCTACGACGCCAAGAAGTCGGGTGGGTACACGGTCTCGCACCTGCGCTTCGGCCCGCGTCCCATCCGCCAGACTTGCCAGATTTCGTCGGCCAGCTTCATCGGCTGCCACCAGTTCGTCTACCTGGAAAAGCTGGATGTACTCGGCCCGGCCGTTGAAGGCGCCACGTTCCTGCTGAACACGCCCTACGACCCCAACGAAACCTGGGACAAGATGCCGCGTCACGTTCAGCAGCAAATCATCGACAAGAAGCTCAAGTTCTACGCCATCAACGCCTATGACGTCGCCGCAAAGGTGGGGATGCCTGGGCGCATCAACACCATTATGCAGACCTGCTTCTTCGCGCTCTCCGGCGTGCTGCCGAAGGATGAGGCTATCGAAGAGATCAAGAAAGCGATCCACAAGCGCTTCATCCGCAAGGGGCAGAAGGTCGTGGACGCGAACTACGCGGCGGTCGACAACGCCCTGGCCAACCTGGTCGAGATCGAGGTGCCTGCCGAGGCTACCAGCACTGTTGAAGTGCCACCCATTATGGCTCCTGGCGGGCCAGAATTCGTCTACGAAGTTGCCGCCAAGATCGCAATGCTCAACGGCGACAACGTTCCCGTTTCTGCAATGCCCGTGGATGGCACCGTACCTACCGGGACCACCCAGTACGAGAAGCGCAGCATCGCGCTCGAAATGCCGGTATGGAATCCCGACGTCTGCATCCAGTGCGGCAAGTGCGCGATGGCATGCCCGCACGCCGTCATCCGTATGAAGGTTTACGACCCGGCGCTTCTGGCAGACGCCCCCGAAGGATTCCAGTCGACCGACGCCAGAGGCAGGAAGTTCGCGGGAATGAAGTTCACGATCCAGGCAGCGCCCGAAGACTGCACCGGCTGTGGCCTGTGCGTGGAGACCTGCCCGGCGCAGGATAAAGAGAATCCCGGTCGCAAGGCCATCAATATGACCCCGCAACCGCCAATCCGCGCGCAGCAACGGGAGTACTGGGACTTCTTCTTCAACAAACTGCCCGATTACGACCGCACCGATCTCAACCTGAACACCGTGAAGGAAACGCAACTCCTGCGCCCGCTGTTCGAGTTCTCCGGCGCGTGCGCCGGCTGCGGTGAGACACCCTACATCCGCCTGGTCAGCCAGCTCTTTGGTGACCGCGCGATCATCGCCAATGCCACCGGCTGTTCATCCATCTACGGTGGGTATATGCCCACCACACCTTACACCTTCAATGCCGACGGGCGCGGCCCCACCTGGAACAACAGCCTGTTCGAGGACGCTGCCGAGTTCGGGTTTGGCTTCCGGCTGACGATGGACAAGCAAGAGCAGTATGCGCAGGAGTTGGTCGAACACTTCCGCGATAAGCTGGGTGACGAGTTGGCCGACGGCCTGCTCAACGCCGAGATGCAGACCGAAGCCGACTACGCCGCGCAGCGCGAGCGGGTGGCAAAGGTGCGTATCAAGCTGGCAGAGGACGATAGCCCAAAGGCGAAAGACCTGCTAAGCCTCGCCGACGTGCTGGTACGCCGCTCCGTCTGGATTTTCGGCGGTGACGGTTGGGCCTACGACATCGGCTTTGGTGGCCTGGACCACGTGCTGGCGCAGGGACGCAAGGTCAATGTCATGGTGCTCGACACGCAAGTCTACTCCAACACGGGCGGGCAAATGTCGAAGGCGACACCGCGCGGTGCGGTGGCAAAGTTCGCCGCTATCGGGCGCTCGTTGCCCAAGAAGGACCTCGGCCTGATTGCGATGACCTACGGCAACATCTACGTCGCGCAGATTGCGATGGGGGCCGACGATGCACAGGCGCTCCGGGCAATCCGCGAAGCTGAGTCCTATGAGGGGCCCAGCCTCATCATCGCCTATAGCCACTGCATCAACCAGGGCCTCCCACAGATGAAGTATGGTTTCGACCAGCAAAAGAAGGCCGTGGCCTCCGGCGCGTGGATTCTCTACCGCTACGACCCGCGTCTGATCGCAGAAGGCAAAAACCCGCTGCAACTCGACTTTGGCCCGCACAAACGCGAGGACAAACCGCAGTTGGACATCGCGGAGTACATGTACAACGAGGTACGGTTCAAGACGCTGAAGCAGTCCAAACCCGAAAGGGCCGAGCAGTTGCTGGCATTGGCCCGGCAAGATGCACTTACGCGCTGGGTCTACTACAAGCAGTTGGCCGCGTTGGACTATAGCTGGCAAGTGGCCGAGTGACACGGATAGCACCACGGATGTAGAAATACATGACAAAACCGCCCGCTGGATTGAGTCCAGCGGGCGGTTTTTTATAAACACTCTCCAGCTTATCGCGTAGTGAGCCACTGTTGCAGAATCGGTTCGGCATCCAGGATCGTATCGACGGCGCAAGCGATCCCGTCGACGGCTTCTGCACCCGGACGAACGAGCACAGCGCGCATCCCGGCGGCGACCGCGCCGTGCAGGTAACTCACCTGATCATCGACCATCGCGCAAGCGGATGCCGGCGTTCCCAGAATCTCCAACGCCCGCTCGAAGGCGTGCGGATGCGGTTTGCTCTGGTAGTCCACCGCGCGCACGTCAATGATGTGCGTGAAATGGCGGCGCACGCCCAACTGTTGCAGGATACGCTCCGCCCAATCTGCGACACTGTTGGTGAAAACGGCCTTCGCAATATCCAGGCGCGAGAGCATCTCATCGAGTGCGGGATTGGGCGCGATGTAACGGCTGACGTCGATGTCGTGCACGTAATCCAGGTAAGCGTCGATATCCACTTCTGGATGGTGCAGCAGCAAACCACGCATCATCGTGCCGTAGTTCACGAAGTATTCGTGGCGCAGCACTGCAGATTCTTCCAGCGAGATATTTAGCTGCTGCGCGACCCAATCGACAAGCCGCGTCCCCAACTCTTTGAAGAGGCCGGTATCGTTCGTGTACAACGTATCATCAAGATCAAAGAGAATATATTCCATCAATTACCCAATCGTTCCATGGAGTGGCAGCGCCACCAGACCACTGACCACCTTGGGGAAGAAGTCGGTGGATTTTTGCGGCATCCGTTCACCGGCGACAGTACACGCCTGCACCTGCTCGATGCGCGTGGGATTCACCAGGAACAAGAAATTCGCCTCACCCTTGTCCACAGCAACGTAGCCGGGGGCGGGATCGCGCAAGTAGGTCAGGTTTTTGAGCCGCCGCATGCTCTCTCTGCTCAGCCCCATTACGTGTTCGATGACCAATTCGTGTAGCACGGCCACGTCGAGCGCGCGCCAGTGCGGATCGCGGTCAGGCGCGAGCGCCGCCATCGCGTTCAGCGTCTTGAGTGTGAGCAGCGTGTAAGCACCATCGTAGAAGCCAAAACGCGGACGGTCGGTGGTTGCTGCCGCCAACCCAGCTTCTAACGCCGCCCAATCCGCAACAGCCTCAACGACGAAGTAAGGCTCCAGCGCTTTGAGCAGCGACTTGCTATCCAGCGCGTTATACGAGTGGATCAACCGGTGTGTCGGCAAGACCACCAGGCCCGGATCGCTCATGCTGACGAACGTCACCATCACGTAGTTGAAGGCGGCGTCTGTTGGCGCGTCAGGGTGTTGCTGGCGCATTTCGTCGCGGTAGTTCAGCGCGGTCTCGTAGCGGTGGTGTCCATCGGCGATGATGAGCGGCTGCTTCGTCGCCATCTCCGCGACCACAGCCTCGATGAGCGCCGTGTCGTTGATCACCCAAAACGCCTGCTCCACCTCCGGCTCGATCACCTGGTCGCGGACGAGGGCCGGCATGTGCGCATCCAGGAATGGCTGCAAGCGTTGATTGACAGCGGACTTTTCGTCAGGATAGAGCATAAAGATGTGGCCCCACCCCGTCTCCGTAGCGCGGGTGAGGTTAAGGCGATCCACCTTCGGGCCGCTCAGCGTGTGCTCGTGCGGCAGTACGACGCCCTCATCGAAGCGGCTTAGCTCGAGCGCGGCGGTGAGGCCGCGTCGCGTGTGCTCGACACCATCGGGCGTGGTGAACGTCTGCTCTAACACGTAGAGCGCGGGCGCCGGGTCGCGGATGAGCACCTCTTCGGCCAGCCAGTTACGCATATAGCCGTGCGCGCGCGTGTAGACGTTGTTTTCGTCGTTGTCATCCGGTGTGTGTTTGCCCTGGATGATGCGCGCGTAGTTGTACGGCGAGAGGTCGTAGTACTGCGCCTGCTCGGCGTCGTGAATGCGGTCGTAGGGCACCGTGATCACGTCGGATAAATCGCAGAATTTTTCGGGGTTGTAGCGCAACCCACGGAACGGTCGAATCGTTGTCATAAGTCCTCCTTCAGTATTTCAAACAGGATTTTCAGGATGAGAATTTCTCATCCTGTTCATCCTACAAATCCCGTCCAAACACGCATCTCACCCCAGATGTTCTTTAACCAGGTTGACGATCTCGCTGCCGATGCGCTCCTGCGCCTCGACGGTGCCCGCGCCGCTGTGCGGGGTGGCAATGACCTGCGGTAGCGCAATCAGTTTCTTCAGGCCATCGCTCTGCGGCGGTTCCTCGGTGTAAACGTCCAGTGCCGCGCCCGCCAGATGCCCGCTGACCAGCGCCGCGTAGAGCGCGTCCTCGTCCACCGTGCCACCGCGCGCTGCGTTGATAAGGCAAGCACCTTCCTTCATCTTTACAAACTGTTCCGCGCCGAGCAAGTTGTGCGTCTCCGGCGTGTGCGGAATGTGCAAGCTAACGTAATCTGCAACGGACAACAGCTTCTCCAAGCAGACAAGGTCCGCACTGTCGATATACGGATCGCAAGCCACGACCTTCATCCCCAGCGCGCGCGCCTTCTCGGCGAGCATTTGCCCGATACGCCCATAGCCGATAATGCCGAGCGTCTTCCCGGCGAGTTCGGTACCTTTGAGCTTCTTCTTCTCCCATTTCCCAGCCTTCATCGTCGCATCGGCCCAAGCGAGGCTGCGCGCCAGAGAGAACATCATCCCCAGGGCCAACTCCGCCACCGCGTTAGAACTCGCGGCGGGCGTGTTCACCACTTTGATACCCTGGCTTTCTGCCACCGCCACGTCGATGCTGTCAAGCCCCACCCCACCCCGGACGATGAGCTTGAGATTGCCGGAACTCTCTAGCAACGGGGCGCGCACCTTCGTCCGGCTGCGCACGACAATACCATCGTACTCGCCGATGACCTGTTTCAGTTCATCCGGCGTGATCGTATCACGCACGTCTACCTCGATGCCGGTTGCGCGCATCTCGTCAACAGCCTGGGCGTCCACCGGATCGCAAATCAATACTTTCGCCATGTTATCCTCCTCAAATGTCAACGGATTAAACGGATGGAACAGATTGGTCAAGCCAGTCCAAGAATGTCGTCGATCTGCCCGAGCAGCCAACGGATGTCAGTAACCATGAGGTCACCCATGTGGGCGATGCGGAAAGTCTTCTCCTTGAGCGTTCCATAGCCGTTGGAGATCATCGCCCCGCGCTCACCCAGGGCCTTGTTGAGATCGGCGACGCTGATGCCGCGCGTGTTCGCCACTGTGGTGATGGTGTTGGAGAGAAAACGCTCATCGGGGAACAGCGCCCAATGCTTGCGCGCCCACCCGCGGACGGTCTCCGCCATCTCGATGTGGCGTGCCCAGCGATTGTCCAGTCCCTCGGCGAGGATATCGTCCATCTGCTGGTTCAACGCGTAGATGAGGCTGATCGCAGGCGTCGCCGGGGTCTGACTGCGCTCGTAGTACTTGAGCATAGTGATGAAGTCGAAGTAATAGCCCCGGTTGGGGACCTGCCGCGCCCTTTCCAGCGCGCGCTCGCTGACGGCAGCGATGGTGAGGCCCGGCGGTAGCGCAAAGCACTTCTGCGAACTGGCAAAGACCACGTCTACACCCCAGGCATCGAACGCGATCTTGGCGCCGGCCATACCAGAGACCGCGTCCACCAACACCAACACGTCGGGATACTTCTGGCGCACCAGCGCCGCAATGTCCTGCAGAGGGTTCATCACGCCGGTGGACGTCTCGTTGAAGGTGAGGGTCAACACGTCGTAATCGCCCGCGCTCAGCGCTGCGTCGATCATCTCCGGCGTGAAGCCCTGGCCCATCTCGACCTCGATGCTATCCGCGGGTACGCCATTGCTCTTGGCGACCTCGAACCAGCGCTTGGAGAACGCGCCACAGACCGTGACCAGCGCGCGCTTCAGCACACCCTGGCGCAGCGAGCCTTCCATCAAACCGGTGCCAGAACTGGCGTAGATGAAGACCGGCTGCTGCGTGTAGAGGAGCTTTTGCAGCTTCGGAGTCACGGCGGCCTGCAAATCGGAGTAGTTTTTGCTGCGGTGGCCGATCATCGGCGCGGTTTGCGCCTCCAAAATCTCGTCCCGCACGTGGGTGGGACCCGGAATAAACAACTTCTTGTACATACATTCACCTCCTTTGATGAATTACGATTCGAGAATCATGAATCATGAATCATGATTCATGATTCATGTTTACGACAGTCCGGGAACGCCGTCGATAGTTCCCGTGATTTGCAACCTTAAGAAATTCATCACACCGATGACGAGGAGAGCGAAGACGAGGCCCCACACAAGCGGCAACCACGCTTCGCGCCAGCTGGTCAACGCGCTGTCACGGCCCAGGGCCATCACGAACAGCATCGCGCCGAGGCAAACGAACATCGCCACCACACCCACGACGCTGTAGAGCGCGACCGGGTAGAGCAAGACCGGTTCGAGCAGGTAGATCACGCCCGCCATCGCCAATTCAACGACAGTCAGGAACGCCAACTCCGACCAGGAACGCAGCGTCGCAGCGGCTTCGCCATCGGCCCACATAATCTGGTTGAAGGCCGGGACGAGGATCACGCTCATCCCCATCCCCATCAGCACGCCGGAGAGCAGGCGCACCCACGGCTGCGGCGCGTACCCCAAGAGGCCTTCCGGTCTACCAGTCAACATGGTGGTATAGGAATTGAAACCGTCCAGTGCCCAAATCCCGGCAAATGCCGCCAGCACAATGAACATCTGCCACTGCGGAAAGCGTTGGGAACGCCGTCGCCGCCACACGACCCACTGGATAAGCAAGCCCGTCAACGCGCCGGGAAATGTGCCGGAGCAGCGCTGGCACAGCGGCAACTGGTGTTCGTCGATAAAGAACGAATGTGAGGGGATACGGTGGCACACGGCCGCCGCGATGACGTCGGCTTTATCCAGAACACCGTCGGGCGTCAGAATGACGAAAAGTGCCAGTCCCACGAGAGCCAGAAGAATGCCGCTCCACCCCCAGGAACGAGGAAAAACGGCAGACGCTGACGTTTCCGGGGGGCGTGTGTTCGGCGCAGGGGTATCCATCACGAAGTCCTCATTTCTGGAGGAAGGTGCTCAACGCGATTGAGGTAGTGGACGATCCAACTGCCTCCGCGCTCTGGATGACCCCACTCAACAAGGCTCAACCCGGCATTGTTCATCCACAGGCGCGGCGTATCGGAGCCAACAAAGATCCGCACCTGCACACCGATCGTCCCGGCATGAGTCACGAGCAAGAGTTGCGCGGTGTCGTCAAAACTCTCGACTACCCGGCGCAGCGCTGCCAGAACGCGCGCGCGAAAGCGGCTGTAGCCCGGCGTTAACTCAGGGATGGCAGGCGACATATCCCACATCGACATCGCCAACGGCGCCCACCCCGCTGCCCACTCATCGAATTCGCGAAAGTCTGGCTCGATGGCGATTGATAGACCGAGGTAGTCCGCCACGATTTCCGCCGTGCATTGCGCGCGCTGAAGCGGGCTGGCAATAATCGCGGAAATGGGATCATCGGACACCGCGAGGTATTCACCGAGCCGGTGCGCTTGGGACTCGCCCAATGACGTCAGCGGCGGGTTTAGATCACCATCCGCAGTTTTGACTTGCCATTCCGATTGCCCATGGCGGGCCAGTAGCAATTTCATAGAGGCGATTATAATAGGCAGTAGCAAAAAGACAAACGGACTTTGGATTTTAGATTTTGGATTGTGGATTTGTCGATTTTTGGTTTTCATGGAGGAGATGGGATGATCATCGACGAGCTTTTACATTCGGTAGCCGGCAATACAGCGCAGGCGCAGCCGGTGGACGTGCGCATCGGAGGACATTGGACGGCCGTGACGGTGGCGCTTGGCGGGCAAGTCCGAGGCGGGCTATCATCCACGCTGGGTGGTGGGGGAGATGAACACCATCATGGGAAAGGCGCGCCGGTCAAAGATGCGGGGCGTTTGCTGATGTATAGCGCGGCACAATTGGCCGCGTTGGCCCATTCCAAAAGCCTGCTGGAAACGAGCGTGGGGTTTGCAACGATTAACGCACTGCTCGACGTGGACTTGGACACCTGCGTCGAGGTCAACGCAGCAGACGTCATCGCCGAACGCGGCGCGGGACGGAACGTCGCCATCGTTGGTCACTTCCCGTTCATCCCGCACATACGCACCATCGCGAAAACGTTGTGGGTACTGGAACTGCGCCCCCGCGAGGACGACTTGCCTGCCAGCATGGCGGCTGACGTGTTACCCCAAGCCGACGTCATCGCGTTGACGGGGACTTCATTACTCAACCACACCTTCGAGGAGCTGATCGCGTTGTGTCGCCGGGACGCCTTCGTGGTGATGTTGGGCGGCACGACGCCGCTGTCGCCGGTACTGTTCGAGTATGAGGTGGATGCGGTTGCGGGGACGCTGCTCGCCGACCCCGCCGCGGCGCTGCTCGCGGTAAGCCAGGGCGCGACGTTCCCGCAGATTCCAGGCAAGCGCCTGCTCACGATGTTTCGCAAGTAGGCAGCAGACGGTAGACGGGGAGAAATCCACCCTGTCTACCGTCTACTGTCTACCGTCTACAATAAAAGGAACGAAAGCAACGCCGCCGAGATTGATTTTCTGGATCTCGTCCCCGTGCCGGATGATCTTCCAAAGATTTTGGTAGCCGTGACGCGGACCGACAGGAATGACCAGACGCCCGCCATCGGCCAATTGATCGAGGAGCGCAGGTGGGATTTCATCGGGCGCAGCGGTGGCGATGATGCCATCGTAGGGTGCGAATTCCGGCCATCCGTCATAGCCGTCGCCGAGACGGCAGTGTACCTCGTAGCCGAGCGATTCCAGAGAGGCTTTGGCCTGCTCGTAAAGCTCGGGGACGCGCTCGATGGTGTAGACGTCCATCCCCATCTCGGCGAGAATCGCAGCCTGGTAGCCGGAGCCGGTACCGACTTCTAGCACACGGTCGCCGGGCTGCAAGTCCAGGGCATCGGTCATCAGCGCGACGATGTACGGCTGCGAGATCGTCTGCTGGCAGCCGATGGAGAGCGCATGATCACCATAGGCGGCGGCACGCTGCGTGTCCGGCACAAAGTGGTGTCGAGGTACGTGCACCAAGGCGTCCAACACCAAAGGATTCGTAATCCCCCGCGAACGTATAAGCCTCACCATCCCCTGTTGATCCATATACCTCCTTACTGGCAGTTTTGCACGGCAGGATAGTCGATCCACCCATCCCAACGAACGACGTCCGCCCCAGAAACAGCCCACACGGTCAACGGCAACGCCTCGCAGCGCCGCCCTGAGAACGTCAATTGGCCCTCGGCCAGCAGCGTCTCCGGTTTGACTTCTCCGCGATAGTACCGGTAGTCACCCGCACCGCCCACGGCCTGGAGTGTCAGCGTGCCATACCACGTGCCGGAGACAGCATCCTCGCCCCACGTTACCAATACCGGCGTCTCCAGCGCCAACGGCACGAACGTAGGAGCGATCGTGTTCGTTGGCTGGAGTGTGGGTGTCGGTGTAGGGCCTTCATCACTTACCTCGACGATCACCGCCAAAGCCGTTCCCGCCGCCGGTTCGCTGCCCTGACGCAGCTCCCAGGTCGAAGTATAGACGCCAGTGTCGAGCGGCGCGCGCAATGGCACGATCACCTGCGTGCTCGCGCCAGCGACAAGAGGCTGCATAGGAATAGCATCGGGCGCCCCCATCTGGTCACCGGAAACGAAAGCCACGCGCAGGTCCTCAGGCCACGTGCAGTCCCCAACATTGTGCGCGCTCAGATAAACGGCGACTGTCGTAGCAGGCAGCACGACGCTGCCCGGCTCCTGGCGCACCAGATTGAGCCGAACGCGGGGCGTACAAAAGGCTAACGTGTCACCTGAAGATGTCCCCTCGGTTGGCGTGGGGGTGAGCGTAACCGGTACAGGCGTCTCATCCATTGCTGTCGGAGTCAGTGTTGCCTCCGGTGTCGTCGCCGCAGACGGTGTCGTCGTCACAGATGACGTTATAGGCGACGCTGTTATCAAAGGAACTTCGCCGGTGGGATCAGTGGTGTTACTGGGGATTTCCTGTGTCATCTCCATCGTCACAGGCTCACGTACTGCCGCCGTGAGGGCCTGCAACTGCTGTAAAAGGAGCGGGATGTCGCCGCGAAGGCCCAACCATACCACAACGCCTACAATGATGCCGACCAATGAGACTGTCGTCATCCGAGCCAAACGCGACCAAAACGAACGCCGCCGTGATGCGGTCTGTTTCTTCGGTGATGATGGCGGTTCTGTCTTGTTGAGCGGAAATAGCGTAGGCGTGCGCACGGCAGGCTTGTTCTCCATAGCGACCGGCCACGTCCGCAATAGACGGTCATCCTCGTCGAGATCCTCCTCATCACGCGAGGAACGTCGCGATGACGGCGGAGGCGTCGTCGCCACGGGCGGCGGCGTCAAGGTCACAGGCGGTGGCGAAACTGAGGATGCTCCAACATACGCCTCCAATCCGATGACCTGCCGCAGCGCCGCAGCCATTTCAGCCGCACGTCCAAACCGCTCTTCTGGAGTTTTCGCCATTGCCTTAAGGATCACCGCTTCAAGGTCCTGTGGCACCGACTTCGCAAATCGCGCGAGAGGTGGCGGTGTGTCATTGATGTGCTGCATCACCATCCCCATAGGAGAATCGGACTCAAAGGGCAATTGCGCCGTCAACATCTGGTAAAGCACCACGCCGAGTGAATAAATATCCGAAGCGGCTGTGCCCTGCCGGCCCATCCCCACTTCGGGGGCCATATACGCGGGCGTACCGACCATCGCACCGCTGGCGGTCAATCCGGAAAGTGTCAGCATTTTGGCGATGCCAAAGTCGGTGAGCACCGGCTGGCCGTCTTGCATAAACATGATGTTGGCAGGTTTGACGTCCCGGTGCACCATGCCACGCTGATGGGCATAATCCAGCGCATCGGCAATCGCTATCCCGATGCGCACGGCCTCTTCCTGGGGCAACAATCCTTCGGACATACGGGTTTTGAGCGTCGGACCGTCGATGTACTCCATCACCATGTAGTAGATGTCCAGCGCGTCATTGTAATCGAAATCGTAGACCTGCATGATGTTGGGATGACGTAACGTGGCGACGATACGCGCCTCGCGTTTGAAGCGCGTAACAAAGCCTTCCTCACCCGCCAGGAAAGGATGCAGCACTTTGACCGCTACCATGCGGTCTAGCTGCGCGTGCTGGCCTTTGTAGACCTCCGACATGCCACCGTGCCCGATATGTTCGAGCACCTCATATTTGCCGAGGGTCTTCCCAATTAGATACAGAACACTACTCACACTAACTCCCCAGGAGCCGCAAGATTAGCTACTTGCTCTCGACAGGCGCGGATAAACGTGTCCAACACATCCCACGCGCGGTCGAAATCTGCCTCAGCGACGAAGATGTGATCCCGCGAAAAGGCCGACACTGCGATGATACTTACACCGGCCTCGACCAATTGCGACGTCAACGCCGCCAGATAACCGATGACGTCCCAATCCAATGGGATGTCAAACGTAATCAAACGATACGTCGGCGCAACGTTCAGCACCACGACAGACGAAGGAAGTTGCTCAAAAGCTTCCTGAGCCAGCATCAGCGTCGTCTCGTCCTTATCACGAAGGCAGGCCCAGAACGACGCCGGCTCTGTTTCCGGCGGCGGAATGATACATTCCCCTTGCGCCGAACTGATCTTAACGATCAAATAAGTCCTTCCATCGGTAAACAAATCCGTCTGGGCCAGAATATGAATCAATTCAGGCTGCACCATCATCGTCCACCTCCGTCAGGCCCAGCACAACTGCTTCGCGCCCCACCTCTGATCGACAATTCAGCGCAGCCTGCCGGAGGCTCTCGCCTGCGTGGAACCAAATCAACATAGGCTAATTATACCTGCGAAAGCGCAGGAATCAAAAAGCCGCAGGCAATCACGGTTGAGAAGTCTGGTATAATTCAAGCATTATGGCACTACTGTCAACTTCCAACTTAGCGAAATACTTCGGCCCGGATGAAATCTTCTCGCAGATTTCCTTCGAAGTCCATCCAGGCGATTGTGTGGCTCTGGTGGGCGTCAACGGCTGCGGAAAAAGCACGCTGCTGGACATCATCGCCGGCGTACTGGAGCCTGACGCCGGAACGGTGAGCCGCGCGCGCGATATCGGCATCGGCTACCTGCCGCAAATCCCTGACTTCGACACGACGGGGACATTGTGGGAAGCCATGGAGGCCGTTTTTGCCGACCTGCACGCACAGCAGAAGATGTTGCGGCGTCTCGAAGAACAGATGGCCTCACCAAACGAAACCGAGCGGGAAACAGCACTGGCCCGCTACGGTGTCTTGCTGGAAAAGTTCGAACACGCGGGAGGGTTCA
>OMKS01001533.1_pt1 | contig 20452 bp, 18 predicted proteins | sample 1674721 | NCBI WGS metagenome assembly OMKS01 (sample SAMN06264996, study PRJEB25208) | sediment metagenome | isolation source: hot spring sediment | place: USA: California | collected 2014-09-02
TCGGCAGCGTCAGATGTGTATAAGAGACAGCCCCTGGCCATCTACCACCTATACGCCAATCAGAACGACCTGGACTGGCTCGCCTCGGACCCCTATCGGGACGAGACCATCCCGGCCACCTTTGTCTATGGCCGAAGCTGGGGCGTGGACCTCCGCTACCGGGGCGACACCGCCCGGCGGATGCCCAAAAAATCCTGGAAGCTGTTTTTCCCCGGCTCCGACCTGTTCCAGGGCCAGGAGGAACTGAACCTCAACGCCGATTACGTGGACCAAACGCTGCTGCGCAGTTACATCGGCTACGACCTGCTCCGGCGAGCCGGCGTGCCCACCCCCCAGGCCGGTTACGCCCCCCTCTACATCAACGACATCTACTACGGCCTGACATCACAGACAGAACAGGTTGACGAGCGGTTCCTCCATCGGTTGGGCATCGAGATGCACGGCAACCTGTACAAACCCTGGTACGGCAACCTCGGCTCCCTCGACTTTATCGAGGACCCGGACAAAAGAGCCTGGTGGTACAACTATCACTATCCGAAGAAAACCAACCGGGACAGTGGGATGGAGGACATGATCGCCTTCATCCAACTGATCAACTATGCACCTGACGACCAGTTCCCGATCGCCATTGCCAAAGCTATGGACGTCAACGGGTGGCTGGACTGGTACGCGGTCAACATCCTCCTGGGCAATTTCGAGATGCTGGAAAAGAACTATTATCTCTACCACGATTTCAGCACGGGCCGCTGGATCATTCTGCCCTGGGATGTCGACCTCTCCCTGGGCCACAATATGTGGGCGACGGGCATCGGCGGGCTGCTCGACACCGAGATCAGTTGGGACAATCCCATTGACAGCGGCTCCGAGGAGAGCAAAAAGATAGATGGCAAGTGGAACCACCTGATCGACCGTATGATGGGCATCCCCGAATTCCGCCAGTTCCATTGCCGCCGCCTTCGTGAGTTGATGACCGACCAGTTCAGCCCAGAGGTGCTCTTCCCCCTCATTGACGCCGCCTTCGAGACGATCCAACCCTGGGGCGAGGCGGACCCCAACCGCTGGAAGCCGGAGGGATTTCAATTCGCCGCCGGCCCCGCCGAGCTCGAGACCTATGTCGTCAACCGCATCCAGTTCCTGGAAAGCCAGTTTCCCGCCTTTTGCCCCTCCATGCAGCCGCCCCTCCTCATCAACGAGTGGATGGCCGATAACCAAGGCCCCATCGCGGACGAAGCGGGCGACTACGACCCCTGGCTGGAGCTGTATAACGCGAGCGCCACGCTGACCTGGGATATCGGCGGCATGTACCTGACCGACGACCTGAACGAACCGACCCAGTGGCGCATCCCCGCCGGCACCCGCGTGCCCCCTCAAGGGGTCGTGCTGATCTGGGCCGACGGCGAGCCGGGCGAGGGCCCCCTGCACGCCAACTTTACGCTGTCCCCCACCAGCGGGCAGATCGGCCTGTTCGACCGGGACGAGTTCGACCACGCCCTCGTCACCACCGTGAGCTATACCGCCTCCATCCCCTCCGTCTCCTACGGACGTTTGCCCGACGGCAGCGCGCAGTGGGAGTACCTGACCGTGCCCACCCCCGGCTGGCTCAACCAGGGCCGTCCCCCGATCGTCGGCCAGACCGCCCACACCCCCATGTGGCCCACCGCCGGCATCCCCGTCACCATCACCACCGTCATCACCGACGAGGGCGACGTCTCGGCCATCGTCTGGTACCGCGCCTTTACAGCGGGCGCGGATCCACCGGAGAATTACAACCCCAAACCCATGCTCCCCAATGATGACGGCCGGACCTGGCAGGCCGTTCTCCCGGCCCACTCCAACGGCGCCTGGGTCGAGTATTACATCGAGGCGACAGACGAAGCGAGCATGGTCACGGTGGACCGTCCCGGCTGGCCACAGGGGGATTATCGGTACATCGTCGGCTGGCAGCGCCCTCCCCTCTATATCAACGAAGTGATGGCGATCAACACCCACACCGCGGCCGACGAGCAGGGCGATTATGACGATTGGATCGAGCTGTACAACGCCGGCCCGACCGACATTGACCTGGGCGGGATGACGCTTTCGGACAACATCGGCGATGACCTGGCGTACTCCCTCCCCGCCGGCACCATCGTGCCCGCTGGTGGCTACTTGATCCTGTGGGCCGACGACGCCGGCGCCGGAACCCACCTCAATTTCAAACTCTCCAGCGCCGGTGAATACGTGGGACTGTTCGACAGCGCCGTCGGCTACCGCGCCCCCATAGACGCGGTCTACTTCCCCCCCCAATCGCCGGACATCTCCTGGGGCCGCTTCCCCGACGGGGCCGCGTCGTGGCACGAGATGAACACCCCGACGCCCGGCCGCGCCAACCGCTTGTTTCCACCCCAGTTCTCGGCGGTCTCTCGCACGCCCCTCTGGCCCGGCGTGGGCGAGCAAGTCACCGTCACCGCCGTCATCAGCGCCGGCAGCCCCATCCTCACCGCCACGCTCTGGTACGACGTCGGCACCGGCTACCAGGCCATCTCCCAGCCCGGCGGAGCGATCTGCCAGTTCCTCCTGCCAGCCCAGCCGGATGGCACGCTGGTCGCATACTACGTGGAGGCGGTGGACAGCCTGGGGCAGCACACGCGCCACCCATCCGCCGCCACCCACCGCTACTTGGTCGGCTACACGCCCCCCACCGTGCGGATCAATGAATTCCTGGCCGACAACGCCACCGTCAACCGGGACGAGGCCGGCGAATACGACGACTGGGTCGAGTTGTACAACGCGGGGTCTACCACGGCTGACCTGGGCGGCATGACGCTCTCAGACAACCTGAGCCGACCGACCAAGTGGCACATCCCGGCCGGCACTCTCCTCCCACCGGGCGGGTACCTGCTCATCTGGTGCGATGGCACCCCGGAGCAAGGCCCACTGCACGCCAGCTTCCGGCTCAGTCGGCGCGGCGAAGAGATCGGCCTGTTCGCCGACGCCGCCCACGGATACGTCCCCCTCGACACCGTCGTCTTTGGCCCCCAGGCGGAGGACATCTCCTCCGGCCGCCAGCCCGATGGGGCAGAGACGTGGGTGCGGCTCGATCCCCCCACCCCGGGCGCCAGCAACGGAGGGCCTTGACCCCAGATGACCGGGGAGCGGGAACAGGAGCGCCGTCGCTTGGCGCGCCGATTGGAAGAAGGACCGGGGCAGTCCCTCAGCCTGCTCCTGGCGCAGGCCAGCGCCTACCAGGCCGCTCTGCCACCAGAGGCGGCCCAGGCCCGGCAGGCGCTCCACACGCTGATCGGGATGACGCAGGGTGGATAGTGCCACGAGTTTGGCGTCAAAGGCGCTCCACACGCTGATCGGGATGACCATCCAGTCCCTGACCGAACTCGGGGATCTGGTCGCCGACCTGCACCCGCGCGAACTGGCGGACCTGGGCCTCGGACCGGCGCTGGAGACGCTGGCGTTGCGCATCGAGCGGCGCTATGGTCTGGTCGTGACCCTCGATCTGCCCCCCGATCTCGCGCCAGACGTGTCCCCTCTCCCTGGCCTGGCCCTGGCGGCCTACCGCATCGCCCAGGAAGCGCTGCACAACGCCGGTCAGCACGCCAGCGCCGGGCGGGTCGGTCTCAGCCTGCGGCTCTCGGAGCGCGACCTGCGGCTGACCATCGCGGATGACGGCATAGGCTTCCGGCCGCCGCGCTCACTGAACGGCCTGACCGGCGAGGACAGATGGGGCCTGGCGAACATGGAACGCCAGGCCACGGCGCTGGGCGGCCGGGTCGAGATCAACTCCGTATTGGGTGTGGGCACCCAAGTACGGGCCACGCTACCACTGACGGAGACGAGCCCTCTCCCCGAACCGAGCGAACCGCTGTACGAGCCCCTCACTCCCAGGGAGCAAGAGGTGCTGCGCGGAGTCACCGCCGGGCTGACGAACAAACAGATCGCCGCCCGGCTGGGCATCTCGGACCGCACCGTCCAGTTCCACCTGGGCAACGTGCTGGGAAAACTCGGCGTCGCGTCCCGCACCGAGGCGGCTGTGCTCGCCCTGCAGCGCGGCCTCGTCTAGCGCGAGATCAAAAGAACATGCCCTCTGGAAAGACCAGTCCCGCGGCCGCCAGGGTCGGCGCAAAGGAGGGGGGCACGTGCGTGGGCCTAAAGTGGCCGATGAAACGATGACCATCATCCATCACCTTCATCTTTTCCCACGTAAAGAGGTCCTGGAGCTGGATGTGATCCCCCCTGAGACCCTGCACCTCGACGATAGAGACCACCCGCCGCACGCCATCCTCCAGCCGGTTGACCTGGACGATCAGGTCCAGAGCCTCGGCGATCTCGGCCCGGATGGCAGGCAACGTCAAGCTGGGCTCGGCCATCGTCGCCATCTTTTCGATCCGGGCCAGCGCATCGCGCGGACTCTTGGCGTGGATAGTCGTCAGTATGCCCTCGTGCCCCGTGTTCATCAGCCGCAGCATCTCTAGCACCTCTCCCCCCACCAACTCGCCGACGACGATCCGGTCTGGGCGCATCCGCGAGGCGATCTGCAAGAGGGTGCTCATCTCGACATCGTCGCCGCCGATGGCGCGGGCCGCCTCGGCCTCCAGGTAGACCACCCGCTCCTGGCGCAGGTGCAGCTCGTTGGTCCGCTCGACGGCGATCAAACGCTCACCATCGGGCATCAACTCGGTCAGCATGTTGGTCAGCGTCGTCTTGCCGCTGGCGGTCCCGCCGGCGACGACCACGTTCAGCCGGGCCTGCATCACCACCCGGAAAAAGTCCAGCATGGTCTGATCAATGCTGCCATACTTTAACAATTGATCGAACGTCATCTCTGGCGATAGAAACTTGCGAATGATCACACTGGGGCCTTGCACCGCGACCGGCGGGAGGACGACCAGCATGCGGCTGCCGTCCTCCAGCCGCCCTTCCGCCCACGGCCGCCCCTCCCCCGCCGGCGGCCAGCCGTGGCGCGTCAGCAAGCCGTTCGCCCAATCCACCACCGCCTGCTCGTCGGCAAAGCATATATCGGTCTCTTCCAATTTCCCCCACATCTCGATGTAAACTCGCTCCGGGCCATCCACCATGACCTCGGTCGCGTGCTCATCCTCCAACAACTTGCTCATCGCTTCCACCGCCGTACCCATCGTTCACCTCCATCACATACTGGACAATTTGCCCTATTGTACCCAAAGGCTTGGATCACCACAACCGCCAAACCGCCAGGTTGCGACCTGGCAATTTGGCTTGGGCGGAATTACGTGGTATTCTATGGAGGGCAACGAAAACGAACAGGAGCGGACGATGCGCGAGATAGCGAACGACGTGAAACGCTGGTTGGCGAACGACGAACAGATCGTCCTGGCGACGGTGGTGTGGGCCGAGGGGCCGTCCCCCCGGCCGCCGGGAGCGCGCATGGCCGTGACCGGGTCCGGTCAGATGGCCGGCTCGGTCAGCGGCGGCTGCGTGGAGGGCACGGTCTTTGAGCAGGCCCAACTGGTGCTTGCCGGCGGCGCGCCCCACCGGCTGCGCTATGGCGTGACCGACGAGAGCGGTTGGGAGGCAGGGTTGGCCTGCGGCGGCGTCATCGAGGTCTACGTCGAGCCGCTGGCGGACGTCCACTGCCGTTTGCTGGAGGTGTTGGAGGCAGAGGAGACCATCGCGCTGGCCACCCGGCTGGACGGTCGAGGTCACCTACTGGCCTGGCCCGACGGCCGGCTGGAGGGCGACCGCTCTCTGGCCCCGCTGCTGACCGGCCTGTTCCCCGGCCCGGCCGCCGAGCTGCGCTCCACCCCCGGTGGTGACATCTTCCTCCAGGCCCTCCCCCCGCCGCCGACGCTGGTCATCGTCGGCGCGGTGCACATCGCGGCCCCGCTGGTCGAGTTGGCCCAGACGGTGGGCTTCCACGTGCGGGTGGTGGACGCCCGGCGGGCCTTTGCCAATCGGGAGCGCTTCCCCACCGCCGACGAGTTGATCGTGGCCTGGCCGCAGGACGGGCTGCAGGCCGATCGGTTGGGACCGCAGCATCACGTGGTGATCCTCTCCCACGACCCCAAGTTCGACCTGCCGGCCCTCGAGATCGCCCTGCGCAGCCGGGCCGCTTACATCGGGCTGATCGGCTCGCGCAGCACGCAGGCCAAACGGCGGGCCGCCCTGCGGGAGGCTGGCTTTACAGAGGCCGAGATGGCCCGCATCCACGGCCCGGTGGGGCTGGACCTGGGGGGGCGGGAGCCGGCCGAGATCGCGCTGGCGATTCTGGCCGAGATCGTTGCCGTGCAGCACGGTAGAGCGAGGGAGCGACTGATCCCTCCCCGGCCCGGCGATGATCGGTCTCGAACGTTGACAGAGTGAGCGGGAGAAGTATAATCACGGGTGACGAAAGAGATCGTCGCATCGCACCCAAACTAGCTATGAAATTACAGGGGGGGAATATGACCGCGCAATTCAAGTTACGATGGCCCGTGGAGCGACGCATCATCACCCAATACTTTGGCGAGAATCCTCACATCTATGCCAAGTTCAACCAGGCTGGTCACGAGGGAATAGATTTCTCGGCCGCCGTCGGCACGAACATCCTGGCCTGCGCCGATGGTAAAGTGCTCGACGTCCGTCCCGACGACGGCAACGCCTACGGGCTGTACGTGCGCCTTCAGCACCAGCACAACGGCCACACCTACCAGACCATCTATGCCCACCTCTCCAAACCACTGGTCTCCAAGGGCCAGACGGTCCAGGCGGGACAGGTGATCGCTCTATCGGGCAATACCGGCCATTCCTTTGGCCCGCACCTGCACCTCACCCTCAAGTTGATCGGCGCCAAGACGCCCGGCTATCCTGACGGCGTGATAGACCCCCTGCCCTATCTGCAAGAACAAATCTCCCCTCAACCCAGCGACCTGACCATCTATACCACCGACCAGGTGCGTCTGCGCTCTGGCCCTACCACCGCGTCGGCGCACCTGGCGTGGATGGGCAAGGGAGAGCGTCTCACCGTGCTGGGCAGCGCCGACCAGGCCCGCGCCAAGATAGGCCGGCAAGAAGAATGGATCCAGGTTCGACGGGCCGACGGAATGGATGGATTCGTGGCCGCCTGGTACGTCCAGCTCGGCCCCACCGCTCCCGCCCCACCCGAACCGCAGCCAGAACCGCCGGAATCGTTGGTCGTCTACGCCACCGAACCGCTGAACGTGCGCAACGGCCCCTCGATCGGCACCAGCCGCATCGCCATCGCCCTGCCCCAAGATCCTCTGCCGGTGATAGGCGACGCGAGCAGGATGCAAATGAAAATCGGTGACCGGGGAGAATGGCTGCCGGTGCGCCTGCCCAACGGTATCAAGGGGTACATCGCCGCCTGGTACGTGCGGACGGAGCCAGGAGCGGCGCCAGATGTGCTGCTGACCATCTCTCCTACTGAGGACATGAATATGCGCGAGCGTCCGACGACCAGCGCCCGGATCGTCGGCAGACTGGCCCTCAACACCCCCCTGACCGTGCACGACGACCCGGAGCGGGCGCGGGCGTTGGTGGGCCGCTACGGTGAATGGCTCTACGTAGATACGCCGGAGGGGCAGCAGGGGTGGGTCGCGGCCTGGTACGTGCAGATTCAGCCGCCCAGCTTTGCCCTGCCGACCGCCCCCAGAGCGGAGGCGGTCGAGCCCCTGACCGTGTATACCATCGAGTCGCTGCCGGTCCACAACGGCCCATCCCTCGACACCAGCCGCGTCGCCGTCGCCTTGCCCAACGAGCCATTGATCGCCACGAGCGATCGTTGGATCGCCGAGTCGAGGCTGGGCCAGCGCGGGGAATGGTTACAGGTACGCCTGCCCGACGGCAAAGAGGGGTACGTCCCGGCCGGGTACGTGGGGAGCGAGCCAGACCCGGCCCCCATTCCCCTGCTGACCGTCTATCCGATGCGAGCAATGAGCCTGTACGAGCGGCCCACCGCCGGCGCCCGGTCGCTGCGCCAGTTGGAGCACAACACGCCGCTCCAGGTACACGACAACCCGGAGCTGGCCCAGGTCGCGGTCGGCCGGTTCGGTGAGTGGCTCTACGTGGAGACGGAGGACGACCAACGGGGCTGGGTGACAGCCTGGTTCATCTCCACCGAGCCGACTTGACCCGCCCTACGGCCCTACAAACCGAAATTGGAGAGACGGCACGGCCCCCCAGTTCAGCATCTCTTCCAACGTCGGGATGGCTGACCGGGCCTGAAATCCATACATCAGATCGAAAAAGCTGGTGGGCGTCTCCAGCTCGACGACCCGCGGCTGACCCTCGATCCCTCCCAGAGCTGCAGCCTTGGCGACGGCATCCTCCAGCACGCCCAATTCGTCCACCAGGCCCAGCGCCAGCGCCTGCTGCCCGGTATAGATGCGACCATCCGCCAGGTCCTGCACCTCCGCCAGCGGCAGATCGCGCGCTTGAGCCACCACCTGCACGAACCCGTCATAGGTCTCGTCAATGATGCTCTCCCACAACGACTGTTCCTCCTCCGTCATCTCGCGGAAGGGGCTGCCAATGTCCTTGCTGGGACCGGAGGTAATGACTACCGCATCCACGCCGATCTTTTCCATCAGGTCCTCGACGTTGAGGAACTGACTGATGACGCCGATGGAGCCGGTCAGCGTGTGGGGATGTGCAAAGACGTAATCCCCACCGCAGGCGATATAGTATCCCCCGGAGGCGGCCATCTCGCCCATCCAGATCACGACCGGTTTTTCCAATTCGAGCAGCATGCGATAGATGCGATCCGAGGCGACGACACTGCCGCCAGGGCTGTTGACGTGCACGACAATGGCCTTGACCGTCACGTCGGCCGCGGCCTGCTCCAGCAGATCGGCAGTCCGCTCCGGCGTAATTCCCAGGGTATAAAGGAGATACTCGTTCGGGTCGCTGGTGATGGCGCCATCCAGCCGGATCACGGCCACCGCATCCCCCACACCTCCCGCTGGCGATGCGGTCCCTCCCACCACCCGTCCCATCAAGCTGAGCGCCAGGAATCCCGACCCCACACAACTACACACCGGCAGGGTGAAACCCAGCAGAAAGGCCAAAAACACCCAGACCATGGTACGATCCTTCATCTTTATCCCTCCGATTTCACGAGTTGGAGAAAGCGGCGCTTTCCCACCTGCAGCACCCCTTCGCTCTCGATCTCTACCTCGATGCCGTCCACCCTCTCGTCGTCCAACCGGACCGCGCCCTGCTGCACCAACCGGCGGGCCTGGCTCTTGCTCGGCGCCAACCCGGCATCATAGATGATGTCCACGACGTTGGCAGAGCCGGTCAGAGCAAAGGTGGGCATGTCCTGGGGCAGCTTGCGCTGCTGGTGAACGCGCTCGAAATGGGCGGCTGCCCTGTCGGCCGCCTCGTCGCCGTCAAAGGCGGATACGATCTCCCAGGCCAACCGTTTCTTGGCCTCCATCGGGTGCACCTCGCCCCGCTCCACCTGCTCCAGCAGCTCATTGATCTGGGCCGGCGACCAGCGGGTGACCAACTCGAACCAGTTGCGCATCGCCTCGTCGGGGATGGACATGGTCTTGCCGTACTTGTCCTCCGGCGTGTCGGTGATGCCGACGTGGTTGCCCGTGCTCTTGGACATGCGCAGCGTGCCATCGGTGCCGACGAGGATAGGCATCGTGACACACACCTGCGGGCGCTGGCCGAAAGCCTCCTGAAGCTTGCGTCCGGCCAGTAGATTGAAGAGCTGCTCGGTACCACCCACCTGCACGTCGGTCTCCATAGCCACGGCGTCGTACCCCTGCATCAGGGCGTAAAAGAACTCGTGCAGCCAGATGGGGTCCCCGTTCTGGTGACGCAGGGCAAAGTTCTCCCGCGCCAGGAACTGCTGCACGGTAAAATGGGACGCCAGTCCGATGACGTCTGCGAAGGTGAGTTTGCTCAACCAAGTGCCGTTTTCACGCACAATGGTCTTTGCTGGGTCTAGGATCTTGAACGCCTGTTCGGTGTAGGTGCGCGCGTTCTCCATCACCTGTTCCCATGTCTGCTGCTGGCGCGCGCTGGTCTTGTCGCTGGGATCACCGATCAGGCCGGTGAAGGTGCCGATGAGGAACGTGACCTCGTGGCCCAGTTCCTGGAACTGGCGCAATTTGCGCATCGACACAGTGTGGCCGAGGGTCAGATATGTAGCGGTAGGGTCGAATCCTGCGTAAACGCGCAGCGGCCTTCCGGTCTTTTCGGACTCGATCAACCGCTGGCGCAGTTCCTCCTGCATGTGCTCCTTGATCTGCTCGTCGCCGAACTCGGCGCCGCGCATCAATGTGGCTACTTGTTCGTCAATCGTCGGTTTGCTCTTGGTATTCACTGGTAACCTCTTTCATGTCATGGATCAGGATACGGGGTAACAAAAAACCCACTCAACGTGGGCCGGGGGGAAGCGGATTGCAACGTCAAGCGGCGCAGGCTTGCCGCCGCCGCGCTACAATCCGCTCGCATAGATGTAGGTACAGAAACTCCGATCTCGGGGCATCAGCTTTTCACCTCGTGACCGAATTATACCGAAAACGAGTGAAAACACAATCCAGTAACCCAGTTGTAACTTGCATTGGACGGGATATGTGGTAGATTAAAGCCAGCGAGGAAAGATATGTCACACAGAATCACCCGCCGCCAACTGCTCAAACTGATCGCAGCCGCCACGACCACCGCCGCGCTGGCGCCGGCCCTCCACGCCCGCGCTGCCTACCCCCTGCCTCCCGACCCCGGTGACGAGGAGGGCGACAACGGAGCCATAGATCCAAACTTTTGGGTTCGGATGGGCCGGGCGATCCACACCGTCACTTTTTACGAAAAGGCCGATCCCTCGTCCGCACGGTTGGACACGCGGGTGCGGGATCAGTCATTCCTCATCATCGGCGAGGTGCGCGCCCCCTTTAGCGCCCACAACGACCTGTGGTACAAGACGCTGCTGGGCTACGTCCACTCCGCCTGGGTGCTCCCGATACGGGTCTATCCTCCCCAGCCCCTCATCTCCGACGTTGGAGATTGGGGATTCTGGGGCGAGGTCTCCCAGCCCTATACCGACGCCTACGCCGAACCCAGCCTCCAATCGAGGCGCATCTACCGGTTCTACGGCGGCAACGTCCTCCACGTGATCGACGCCTTCGAGGACGGACAGGGGGTCGGGTGGTACAAGGTCTACGACGAGTTCCCGCCCACAGCCCCAACCCATCAATGGCTGTTAGCGCGCGATATGCGCCGTATTCCGCGCTCCGAGATGGCGCCCATCCGTCCCTTTGCCGGCGAAAAGCGGATCGAGGTGGATATCGAGGCCCAACGGCTGAACTGCTACGAGGGAGAGCGGTTGGCGTTTACCACACTGGTCGCCTCTGGATTGGGGGGGGCCACCGCCACCCCCACGGGAGAGATGAGTGTGCTGCTCAAGCAGCCCTCGCGCCACATGTGCAACCATCCCTATCCTGGCGGCCCCGCTCCCCTGGGGGATTTGTTCGACCTGCCGGGCATTCCCTGGAACATCTTTTTCGACTTGAGTGGGACGGCCATCCACGGCACGTACTGGCACAACGACTTTGGCGTCCGCCGCAGCCACGGCTGCTTGAACGTCTCGCAGGAAGCCGCCCGGTGGGTCTATCGCTGGGCCTATCCCATCGGCGGCTACGAGGACGACTTCATCCAGAGCGACCATCGCGTTGGCACGCCGATCATCTTATTCTGACGGCCTAGGCCGCGCCTCACTCCACCACGGTGAACGTCTCTCCGATCAAGCGCAGCAGCGGCGAGATCGCGTCGCCGCCCATCGCCCGCAGCCGCAGCACGTACAGCCAGCGATCCGGCCCCTGCACCACCAGGGCCTCGGCTGGCCCACCCCTCGCCCCCGGCCACTGCTCGTGGAACAGAAACGCCGTCTGTCCCTGCCACTCTGTCTCGGGGACCCCTTCCAGATCAGCGGCGGGCGGGTCACCGGACTCGTAGGTCGCTTCCAGCATCACGATGGCGTTGTTGAGCAGCAGCGGCTCTGCTGGGCCAGGCGCCCACCACAACGAGACGTGGTCGTCGCCGTACCACCACGTTCGCGCGCCGGCCCATAGGTCCCCGCGAGCCTCCTGTTCCACGAAAGCCAGAGGCAGGCGCAAATTGATGCCGGCCGGCAAGACCTCTCGCAGATCGTGAAACGGGAGAGGGGAGAGACGGAACGTCAGCTCGCGCTCCCCCACGACCGGCCATGCAGACTGCACATCCACACGCAACCGCCACACCCCCTGCGGCGGCTCTAGCCCGAGCTGCAGCGACTCGTGGGATACGTAGCGCACCCGCCCCAGCCCTGCGCCGTGGTCCTCGGGGCGCAGGTCAAAGATCCACGTTCCCTCCTCGAGCTCGGGGGGAAAACGGAACCATTCCTCGCCCGCGAAGCGATGCCCCTCCTGGGGCGTCAGGTCGAAAGGCCGCTCCGGGTCCGGTGGACTGGACAGGATGGCCCGCACAGGGGGAGGCTCTTCCACCCCCGGCGGCAGGATCACATCCACTTCGATGACGACCGGCGCCAGGGCCGAGGCCTGCTCCGGCCAACGGACGCGCACTTCCAGCGGAGGAATCGGCGTGGCGGTAGGAGAGGGCAGCGGCGTCGGTGCAGGGGCCAGGGTCGGCGAGGAGACCACGGGGGAAGGGTGAGACCCGGTCGGTGTGAGAAGAGCGTTCAAAGACGCCGGCGCACAGGACGCCAACAGGACCAATCCCACTCCAATCCACAAGAGCCGAATACGCCAGTCGTGGTCTCCGGATACCATGGGCGATATGATAACACAGGATGATCAATAGGACAATCTGGTGACCGGTTCGCGTGATGCGCGGCCCCATCTCAGATCGGGATTTGGCAATCGCCAGAGAGCGGGGGAAATCCGCGGGACCTCAAGTTGTGGTTTAGGCAGAGGGCGATATAATAGGGTTCCAAGACCCCACAGATGCTCATTCGGGAGATGGTATGGACGGTCGGATTCTGATTGTTGACGATAGCACCTCGGTCGTTGAGGCTTTATCCCGTATCCTGACCGGTCGCGGCTACCAGGTCGAATCTTGCAGCGACGGGGAAAGTGGATGGGACCGCCTGCTCGCCGGCGTAGAAAATCGAACCCTGCCGGATTTGCTCATGCTCGATATCAACATGCCGGGCATAGATGGCCTGACTCTCCTGCGCCGCCTGCGAGATGACGAGCGCTTTGCCCTGCTGCCAGTGGTCATCCTCACAGTAGAAGCGGACGCAGACACCCGACTGAGAGCGCTGGAACTGGGGGCAAACGACTATCTGGCCAAGCCGGTCCAGACCCTGGAGCTGTTGGCCCGGGTCAAGACCCTGCTGGATTGGAAACTGGCGGAGCGGCGGCAGCAGCAGAGGATGCAACATCTGATTCAGGCCGGGAACGTGCTGTTATCCACCCTGGATCTGAACACCGTGCTCCAGCGAGTGATGCGCATCGCCATGGTGGGGATGCAGGCCGAGGGCACATCCATCTGGTTACGCAACGTGGACGAGCGGCTCGAATGTCGGGCGGCGTCTGGTGGAGGCCAGGAGCGCCTGATCGGCATATACCTGACGCCAGGCCAGGGGATCGCTGGCTGGGTATTCGAGCACAAACAGTCGGTCCTGGTGGGCAACGCGCAGATCGATCCACGGTTCTACCGCGAGGTGGACGCGCAGATTGATTTTCGCACTCGGGACCTCATCGCGGTGCCCCTCGTCGTCAGGGGAATCAGCATCGGTGTCCTGGAAGCGACCAACAAGAAAGAAGAGGTGTTTTCACCAGCAGATCTTGCCTGGATGGAAGTGCTGGCTCCTATGGCCGCCGTCGCCATCGCCAATGCCCGCCTCTTCCAGAGCCTGCGCCAGCGCACCAGCCAGCTCCAAACGCGCAACGAAGAGCTGAGAGCCTTTGCCGCCACTGTGGCCCACGACCTGAAAACTCCCCTGTCCAGCATCGTCGGATTTGCCGAAGCCCTCGAGACGAGTTGCATGGACATGCCGGAGGATGAACTGTGTCACTATCTGAACACGATAGGACGAAGCGGGCGCCGGATGAACCGGATCATTGACGCGCTGCTGCTGTTGGCCGGCATAGGGATCACAGAAGTGACCATCGGCCCACTGGATATGGCGAACATTGTGGATGAAGTGATGCAGCGCCTCTCGATGATGATCAAACAGCAAGAGGCCGAGATCATCCTCCCCGCCTCATGGCCAACGGCTATGGGATACGGGCCCTGGATCGAAGAAGTGTGGAGCAACTATGTCAGCAATGCCATCAAGTACGGGGGAGACCCACCCCGGGTCAAACTCGACAGCACAATGCAGAGGGATGGCATGATCCGGTTCTGGGTGCGCGACAACGGGCCGGGACTGTCGCCCGACTCTCAGAGCAAGCTGTTCGTCCCTTTCACCCGGCTGGATCGAAACCGGGCGGAAGGGCACGGCCTGGGACTTGCCATCGTCCAGCGCATCGTGGAAAAACTCGGCGGTCAGATCGGGGTGGAGAGCCAAGTTGGCCACGGAAGCCTATTCTACTTTACGCTGCCGGCTGCGGCCAGCCAGCCCCAATCCTAGCCCCAGTTTGTAGCAGGCGATTCATTGCCCCCTCAATGCGTTCAAACACACATAGCAAGTGACGCGGATCGGTGATCCGCCGCCACAATGCAGAATACCCTTCCGCCCTACCCGTCCTCGCTCCGCCGCCCCGGAGTGATGTAGACGACCGTCTTGTAGGGCTTGACCTGCTCCCCCACCTGATCTCTGAGCATGTGCCCGGAGACGTGCATCAGCGTGTCGTCAAAATCCGGGTCCTTGACCATCCCAGCCAGACAGGGGTAATGGTGATGTAGCAGCCCGGCCTCTTGCTCCGCGTCGTTCGCTGAGGCTCCGACCAGGCCCTGAGCCACGTGCCGAGCGCAGCCGCAGACAGCATCCCGCGCTACCTCCGCCTCGACGACCAACCGCGACACCGGGTCCACGGTGAGGCGCAAGTCAGGCCGCCCAAAATGGCGCGCGAACTCGGCGATGGTCGGGTCGTCGTACTCGACCCGATGACGGCGCACGTTGTAGTGGGTCTCGGTCAGCGAGCAGAGGGGCTTGGGGGTGACGCAGACCACCCCTTGATCGGCCAGCCAGCCCCGCAGTTGACGGGCCAGTCCTCGTGGCAGCCATTCCTCCCGGTCCACCGGCGCGATGACAGCCCGCGCGCCCGTCATCCGCGCCACCTCCGGCACCAACTCGGCCACCCCTTTGTGCTCACCGAAAGCGAGCACCAGATCGGCCGGCGGGAGGGAGGCCGGCAGGTAGTCCTCTGGATCGTCCACCACCGGCGGCAGGACCGCGGGCGCCTGCCAGACCTCGATCTGCCAATCGGCCGGGCCGTGGGCAAGCAAATTATCTACGTGCCGCTGTCCATACTCGGCGCTGATGATTGCCAGAATCTGCATCGCGACATCCCTCCTAATCGTCCAGCAGCCGCCGCTCTCCCTCCAACGCGCGGATGGGCGTGACGTCCTGGCTCACTTCCAACGTGCCCCGATACCCGCCCCGCTCATCTCGCACGGCAAAGTAGCGGATGTGGATGAAACGGCCCTGCATCTGAATCCAGAACTCGGCCTCGTCCCGCCGCCCGGCCCGGAAATCGTCCAGGATGCGCTGCACCCGATCCACACTGGACGGCGGGTGACACTTTTGCACCTGGCGGCCAATGATCGCCGGGGAACGGGGAAAGATACGCTCCTTGGTCTGCGAAAAGAAGCGCACTCTGTCATCCTGATCCACGTAGGTGACATCTACTGGCAAATGGGTCAACAACCAATTGACCTCCTGCGGCGTAAGGATGCCAGTGTCCAGGTGAAGCAAATCACCGGCCGTGCGCCGCCCCTCGCCCGGCTCCGCAACAGAGGGAGACGCCATACCGAGGGGCCACTGGTCGCCCGGCTCGACGTAACAGTATCCCACTTCCGACCCCTGAGCACGAATATCCAACCACTCCTCCCGGCTCAACGTTTCCAGCGCCATGGGGTAGAGGATGTGTTCCTCTTTGTAAATCATCTCGCGGATGGCCGTGTCGAGGGGCTTGAAAACTTGCTCGATCTGGGCGGCGAGCGTCTCGACAGCGTCGCCTGGGTCCCGACTCAGCAGCTCGTCCAACGCTTTCCATCCGACTCGCACGTCATCGTGAATCGCCCACATCACCGCTGTCGGCCCCGCAAGGCCATGCCTTTCGAGGTAGGGAAACAGGACGTTCTCCTTGCGCAAATAGTGCTTGTCGTACTGGACCAGTTCCTCCAGGGATTCGCGCGCCCGCTCCCAGCGCTCCGGGCTGAGGCCAGCTTTCAGGGCTGCCAACGTCCCCCGCAGCGCGTCAAGCACCCGCAGGACAGCATCGTTCTCTGCCTGGAAGGTGTGGACCGGATGACCAGGTATGGCGTCTGGCTTGTGCTGCTCTTCCAGCGATTCACGAAAGACCGCCACGTGGACGTCGCACAACCGCTTGACCTCCATCTCTGGCAAGCCTTCGTCAATCAAGGCCTGCTCGATCTCGGCCACCTCGCTCACGCCGACGTCTTGCAGCAGCGCGGCGAACTCGTCCTTGACCTCTGCGACTGACCTGCCCTCGTGCAACTGCCGAATCACGCTCTTGAGGGCTTCTTTGCGCCTCGCCTGATTATTGATGTGCTCGCTCACCTCAATCCTCCTTCTTGATAAAAAGATGACCGTCTTTCTATTTTCAGTATAGCAGCAAGACGGCCATCCGTCTACGACAAAAGTCGCATCGTGAGGGGCAATCACTCAAGGCGAGCGCACAGCCGTGACGACCCAGTTGGGGCTGTGGACAGGGTCGAAGGGCGCGTTTTGCATATCGCCACGGTACACCAGATCCCGAAAGCCGGCCGCCTCCAGCGCGCGCGTCAGCTCCTCGCTCCGCCAGGGCCGCAGCCGGGTCGAGGCGACTTGTTGAGTCCAATGGCTGGCGTGGTCCGCTCCCTGCCGTTTCAACGTTATCAGGTTAAAAGTCAGCGTGCCGTCCAGCTCAAAGTCGTAAAAGCGGACAAAGAGCCATTCCTCCTCTCCCTCGTGGCAGGATTGGGGTTCCATCCACCGCTCCTGCGCGGCCAGCACCCCGTCAAAGTTGCGGTTCTGGATCAACAGCAGCCCTCCAGGCCGCAGGCAGGCGGCAAAATCGAACAGCGCCGCCGCGAGATCGGCGTTTGTCAGCACGTGGGGCAGCGAGTTTCCCAGGCAGAGCAGGGCGTCAAAGGTCGCCCCATCCAGCGCCGCGGCCAACTCCCCAAAGCTGACCGCCTCGAACCGCGCCTTTACCCCAGCCTGGGCCGCGTTGACCCGCGCCCGCTCGATCATCCCTGCGCTCAGGTCGCTCCCCGTCACCTCATACCCCCGACGAGCCAATTCGATGGCGTGCATCCCGGTACCACACGCGACGTCCAGGATTCGACCGGCGTCCACCGCCTGCAGCTGCCGCTCGATAAAGGGCATCTCCGCCGCCAGCCGACCCTCCCAATTCACGAACCGGTCGTAATCGGGGCTGAATTGATCGTACATCAGACCACCAACAAGGCAATGTCGTGGGCAAACAAACCCAACCGATCACCGGGCTGCAGTGACGTATCCAGCCCTTGGGTCTGTCCGCCGACCCTTTGGTATTCCAGCCACGGGGCCATGCTGTTTCGCGTGGAGAGCAGCGCCCCGTTCAGGAAGACGTGACACACGTCGTCCGACGAGATCCCGACCCTCTCCAGTGCTGAAGCTATCGTCTCCCCGGGCCGGGGGATCAAGCGCACCACGCTCTCCTGATCGGGCCGTGAATTCGGCACGTGACGACGCAGCCGACCATACAGGTGAACCTCTATCATCGCCATCCTCCTCTCCAAAGAACCGAAGGCACGCTAATCGCCCGAGAACAATCCCCGCTCCCGGTGTTTGCCGGCGATGGCGCTCGCCAGTCGGTCCAAGGCTTCAAAATCGTCGGGCCGGGGAAACCCTTGACACAGAACCGGGTCCAGAACCTCGACCTGCAAGTTGGGGATCATCCCGGCGATCTGTTCGACCACCTGGCTGTTCCATCCATAGGATCCGATAATCGAGGCAAACTTGACCTTGGGCCGGAGGGCATTGGCCAACTGCACCGCATAGATCACATGAGGGTGCGGTCCTACGTGCACCGTCGGCGTCCCGATCACGATGGTGGCGGCATCCACCAAAGCGATAGCCAACTTGCCAATGTCGGTGACCGCCAGGTCAAACTGGTGCACCGTCACTCCCCGCTCGGCCAGCGCACTGACCAGGTACTCGACCATTCTTCGGGTAGAGCCATGCATCGAGATATAAGGCAGCACCACCTCGTTCTTGGGCTCCTCCGAGACCCAATCCCGGTAAGCATCCTGGATAAAAGCCGGACGGGGGTACATCGGCCCGTGACTCGGCGCGATCAATTCCACTTCCCGCTGCCCGACCTTGGTCAGGTTTCGCTGGATGACGCGGCGAAAGGGCATCATAATCTCGGCATAGTACCGCTTGGCCGCCTCATAGACCCGCCACTCTTGCTCCTCGGTCACGTACAGCTCGGTCGTCGCCAGGTGGGAGCCGAAAAAGTCGCAGGAGAAGAGGATGCGCTCCTCCGGCAGGTAGGTCACCATCGTCTCTGGCCAGTGCACCCAGGGGGTGTGCAGAAACTCGAGCGTCCGGTCGCCCAGTGACAGGGTCTCTCCATCCTCGACCGTGACGACCCGTTCGGCCGGGATGCGCAGCAGATCCACCAGCATGCCCTTCCCCTTGGGCGTCGTGACCACCTGAGCGTCCTCGTATCGCTGCAGCACCTGGGGGATGGTCCCCGAGTGATCCTGCTCGGCGTGATGAGCGACGACGTAATCCACGCGGGGCACGCGCTCCAACTGGAACATCAACACGTCGGCCATCGGGGGGTCCACAGTATCGAGCAGCGCCGTCCGCTCGCTCCCCTGGACCAGGTAAGCATTGTAGCTCGTTCCATCGGGCAGCGGGATCAGGGAATCGAACAACCGACGATCCCAATCAACCGCGCCCATCCAGTACAATCGGTCTCGAATCTCTCTCGCTATCATCAAATTCCTCCTCGCATAATCTCTCAAAAACATCCGATCTGTACAGTTAGTCGTTATGGCTCACGGATGGACACAGATTTCAGATTTTTTCTGCCAGTACTTTCCACACTGGCCGGGATGGCTTGGAAAACGGGCCGTCAACCGTGGATCAGCGCCGGCAGGCAGCGAGCGCAGACCCACAGACTCTGGCCCCGATGCCGAAGCGGCACGAGAGGGACCTCGTCCTCACCGGTCTCGCAGCGGAAGCAAGTCTGCGGGATATAGGTCGCGCCCCGCGCGTGCATCAGCGCCTCGGCCCGCACCTCGTCGAAGGGCTCGGCCTCCCGCTCCTCGACGCTCAACGCGCCAGTGGGGCAGACCGGCAGGCAGAACCCGGCCCCATCACACAGGGCTTCATCCACCACTTTCGCCTTGCCGTCCACCAGAACGATGGCCCCCTCGGCACACGGAATTACACACGCGCCGCAGCCATTGCACAACTCCTCGTCAATGCGCACAATCTGTCGCACCGTCACCATACCACCTCCCCATTCGTCTAATCCCGACTTTGCCAGGCAATCTCGAAAGCACACGTGATCGCACCCTGAGGGCAAATTGCATCACACGTAGCACAATAGGTGCAGTCATCTGGCCGGGCGACGAACGGCCCATAGTCGCCCATCTCCACCGCTCCCACCGGGCACTGTTCGACGCACACGCCACACCGATCACACAACGCCAGGTCAATCTCGGGCAAGGCCCAATCTTCCACGATACACCCCTCCAGCAGTCCGTTCCGATCCATCATCTCCAGTATAGCAGAAAGGCAACCAGTTGTCTGCGACAAAAGTCGCACTGTGGAAACAAAGACCGCGAGGACGTGTCCTCGCGGTCTTTGGATACTTGCCTGTGAAAACAGGGCCAGATCAAACTTCTATGATGGCGTCTTCGGGGCAAACTTCCTCACAGGAGCCGCAATCCGTGCACAGCTCGGGATCAATCACGTACGTGTCCTCTCCCTCGCTGATGGCATCCTCTGGACATTCAACCTCGCACGCGCCACACATAATACAAGCATCGGTAATCTGACGGGGCATGTTGACACCTCCTTATGTGAATTGATGGTCAAAGACCAATACCATTTAGTCAAGCACTACAGGACGGATTGGCAATCCACCCTACGCGCTTTTTGAGCCCTTATTAAATGAGGGTCTACACGGATTCGTGGGGGAAAATTTCGCAGTGACGAAAGCGAAAATACACCTGTAGGGCGGGTTTCTTACCCGCCGGGCGGGTTTCTTACCCGCCGGGCGGGTTTCTTACCCGCCGGGCAGGTTTCTTACCCGCCGGGCAGGTTTCTTACCCGCCGGGCAGGTTTCTTACCCGCCGG
>OMKS01001534.1_pt1 | contig 20447 bp, 16 predicted proteins | sample 1674721 | NCBI WGS metagenome assembly OMKS01 (sample SAMN06264996, study PRJEB25208) | sediment metagenome | isolation source: hot spring sediment | place: USA: California | collected 2014-09-02
GGTGGCAAGATACCACTACCTGTAGTGGAAACGAACCATTCTAATACAATATGTATGCCTGAGTAGTTACGTTTTTTGACCGATTCCTGGGGCCAGGGTGCGAATATCAGCAAAATTCTCCGGCGCTACCATTCTATCTGTGGCGGTTAAGGGCGCGCGCCCGGTAAGCACATGGTAAAATGTCGCCCCCAGACTGTATAAATCGCTCGAAGGATCGGTATAGAGACCTGTGCCATATTGTTCCGGCGGCGCATATTCTGGCGTACCCATGCCACGCATGACCGCTTTGGTATGCGGATCATGGGGATTCCACAGCTTGACCAGGCCAAAATCCACCAGTACAGCAGCGCCATTGGAACGTATGATGACATTTTGCGGTTTGATATCACGATGAAGCACGCCTTGCTGATGGCAGTAAGAGAGGACTTCTAGCAATTGTTGCATCCATACCAATACCTGTGGCTCAGGTGCCGCTCTTTCTCGTGTGATCCGATCAGCAAGATTCTCGCCCTCAATGTATTCCATGACCAGATAGGCATTCCCTTGTTCTTCGAAAAAATCGGTGACATTTACCAAATTGGGATGATTCAATCTTGCCAGGATGATGGCTTCCTGTTGAAATTGCTGGCGTAATTGCGCTAAGACATCTGGGGCAAGGTTGGGTTGGGGCAATATTTCTTTGACGGCCACAGGTATATTCAAGCGCGTATCCCAGGCGCGGTAAACCGCGCCCATGTCCCCTTGCCCTAACAGGGTAACGATGCGATAGCGAAACTGTAACATTGTGCCTCGTTCTAACATGGCAGATCCTTTCCCGCTGGCGGCTGTTTTTTCAGCTGGACTTTATGCACGCAGACGCACTTCTGCATTGGTGGTGTAGTTGAAGGCTGCGCGCATAAATAAGTTACCGGCGTGTTCAGCGCCCCAGATGGCTATGGTATCGCCTACAGCAATCGTGCCGCTAGGATCGCCTATCATCTTAACCGAAACGACATGCCCGGTATGAAGATCTTCAACTCGTAAGTAGCGTACTGCGACTTCGTTGCGATCCGCCGCGAAGGGCAACCACGCCAGGGGCGCGGCAATCAGAGCCAGGCCCACCGCCATTGCCACCTTGCCGCCAATGTCGCCTTTCTTCTCCATGACGGGGCCTTGCACATCTACCACCCGTCCCTCAGCCTGTGGCGGAGGATCCCATTGTCGCAAGCGGGTTTGTATATCCTCCTGCGCCGGCGACAGCAGCGGAGAAGGGCCGGGCAGCGTTGCCGGTAAACCAGGATAGTTAGCATAAGTAACTGCCATATTCGCAGGTTTACCTCCGGCCACTGGTGTTACCCCTTCAAGGCATTGAAAAGCGCACACTACCTCCCCGAAGGCGATCTCGTCACCGGAGTTAAGCGTCAGGATGCCTGAGATACGTTGCCGATTTACCCAGGTGCCATTGCGGCTTCCCAAATCTTGCAGCGTATAGGTGTTACCTAGCGGCTTGATTTCGGCGTGGCGCGCAGATACAGAATCATCTGGCAAGGAAATATCACAATCCGTACTGCGCCCAATCAACAGGGTGCGGGATTCTAGAAACACTTTTTGCCCATGCTGCAACAGCAAAAAAGCGCCCGGATCACCCGCGACAATAGCAGCGGCTTGTGACATTAAGACAGGTGTGGCCGCGGCTGGTGCGCCACATACCTGGCAAAACTTGGCCCCGCTGCGCATTTGGCGCCCACATTGACTGCAATTTGGCATAAGTACCTCGCAGCTAGCTACTTACGGTTAAGCAATTTGTGTTCAGCAAGAAAGCCGCAACCCTCCATCAACAATCCTCCCAGGCTGGCGACAATTGCCACTTGCCATATACCAGCAGCCGCTCCAGTACTGGCGCGCAAAGCGACGCTGCCCAAGGTTGTGACAAGCAGGTGCGCCAGAAAAGCGCGCCAGGGTTTCCGTCCCATAGCCGCATACGCTAACGGAGCGGCGAAAGCATAGGAAGGCAGATTCCACCATAAGAATTCCATCCGGGTCATCAATGGACCTAAAAACCAGGCCGCAGCAACCGCAGCCGCCCCCAAACCCATAAAGAGCATAACTTGCTGCCCGGTTGTCAGATTCCGGGTCAGGTTTTGAGTGAAGGCGACCAATTTTTGGGTCGGGCGGCCGCCAGCGGCGGGCATAGCAACCGTGCCGGTTCCAGGATGTCCATGACTGCGCTGCGTAAAGGATTGGAAAATTGTATCTCCTACAAACCATCCTATGGCTCCCAACAGTAAGGCGCCAATACTCATGGTTATATATCTGGGGAAGGGTGTGATTGCTGAAAAGAGCAGTATTTGGAAAGACAATACCCCCATCACAGCCATTAGCATCGCCGTGACAAATTCCCACACCCAGGAAGTGCCAGGTAAGGGTTGGGCTATGGGCTTGATGAAGTCTGTGGTCAGCGGCGTTATGATTCCAGATTGGTCTACATCCCTTAACGCTGCGGTCATGGCTGTAGCGTTATTAAAACGCCGAGCGGGTTGTAATTCCATGGCATTCAGAACCGCCGCTTCTAGTACGGGTGAAACCATAGCCCCTGTTGCTCGCAAGGGTTGAAAAGCTTGTGGGTTGGCCCAGCGGTCAATTGCCGGCAAAGGCGTTTGTCCGGTCAAGGCGTGATAAAACGTAGCGCCCAGACTATACAAATCGCTGCGAGGTTCAGTATGCCCTGTGATCCCAAAGTGTTCGGGGGAGGCGTATTCTGGTGTACCCATACCTTTGACAATGTGCTGTGTACCTGGATTGCGCGGATCCCACAATTTCACTAGCCCAAAATCCACTAAGATAGGGCGGCTATCGGTGCGGATGATGATGTTCTGCGGCTTGATGTCACGGTGAATGATATTGCGGGTGTGACACAACGCCAACGCATCGAGTAATTGCTGCATCCAGGCGCGCGCTAGAGGTTCAGGGATTCGTCCCCGTTCTTCGATAATCTGATCCAGACTTTTACCTTCGACAAAATCCATGACCAGATAGGCATTGCCGCTAAACTCGAAGAAATCAATCACTCTAGGTAAACACGGATGGATCAAATTAGCAAGCACTTGTGCTTCTTGTTGGAATTGCGCGCGTTGTTGCGCGAGCATCCCAGAATCCAGACCCGGTTGGGGCAACAGCTCTTTGATCGCTACTGGCGCATTCAAAACCAGATCCCAACCACGATATACAGCGCCCATTCCTCCTTGTCCTAACAAGCGCGCGACCCGATAGCGAGAGGTAATCAATTCCCCTGTTTGATGTGTCATTTTCAACCCCCTGAGCAAATTAGTGTCCGAAGAATTCTGTGGCAACCCGCAAGGCAAGCGGGTTTTGTGAATCCAGCGCCAATGCTTGCTGCAAAGCCGCTGCGGCTTCACGCAAGTTGCGCATAGATAAGAGACATAGGCTTATCTTCACATACGCCCGGGGATCGCGCTTATTCGCCCGCGCGTAAAGCTGATATTCTATCATCGCCTGTTGCCATTGTTTTTGTTGATAATGGACTTCGCCCTGGTAATAATAGACCAAGTCGCATACTGGCGTTTGATGCTTCGCGCGCGATAATTCCGTTAGCGCTTGAGACAATTTACCCCGCCTGAATGCCAGCGCACCTTTCAACAAAAGCGTCTCTGAAGCCCGGGGTGCGGCGCGTTGCAGTGAATTTGCCAGATGCTCAGCGCGGCTGAGCTGGTCAGTTAGCAAGTAGTTGAGCGCGAGTCCTGTTTTGATTTCGCTATCGTTGGGATGCCGATCATACAAACATTCCAAGATCAAAGCCGATTTCTTGTAATCACAACGGCCTGCATACAGGTCGGCCAATATTTTCCCCACGCGCACATCCGGCGTTTTTGGCGTCCACACGTTTTCCAGAATATAGATGGCTTGTCCCAGGTCACATTTGCCCCAGTGAGCTATACCTAGCTGGGTCAAAAGGTTCGAATTTTTCGGATAAGCCTGCAACCCTTGAGAGAGAATCTCAACCGCAGCGGGGTATACCTCAAGCACATTGTAGCATTGCCCTAAATTGAGGTACACTTCAACGGGCAGCGATGACAGGCCTGAATGCAACACACGCTTATAACAAACCACGGCTTGTTGAAACTGCCCGGCAGTGATCAACCGTTCCCCTTCGGCTAAGTATATCTGAGGGTTCTCCTTGCCGAGGGCTGGCGATTTCTCCGCTACCAGGCGAAGCGATTTCCCGCAATTGGTACAAAACCGCGCCGCGGAGCGTGTGAGTGCGTTGCAATGGGGACAGCGGGTGGTTTCGCGCAAATCCATCCCACAAGCGTTGCAGAAGCGCGCACCGGCGCGTAACGCAGTTTTGCATTTAGGGCAAACTTCCAACACGGGCGTTACGGAAGACTGCTGGAGTTTGGGCTGTTGCAAAAACAGCCCCCGCTCTTCTTGTAATGCCTTGAGCATGTGCCCGGCATTCGCGTAGCGTTTTGCGCTATTGACCGACATCGCGCGCAACACAATAGTTTCCAGTTTTTCCGGCACAGCCGGATTGTAATGGCTAGGCGGGCGCAATGAAGTTTTGCCGGTTAAGAGTTCAAACCCATCTGGCGGCAAGCGTATAGCCAACAAACAATAACAGGTTGCCCCTAACGCATAAATATCGGAGCGCATGTCCGTGCCGCTATGACTGCCATATTGCTCCGGCGGCGAGAAGCCCTGCGAGATAGCGCGCGCCATGCGTTGTGTGCGTGTCTGCTCGCCCACTTTGGCGATCCCAAAATCCACCAGAATCACTCGCCCGCTGGGGCTCAATCGGATGTTGGCGGGTTTAATATCACGATGGATGATAGGTGGGTTCAATCCGTGCAAATAGGCAACAGCTTCACAGATTTGGGTCATCCAATCCGTGACTTGTGCGATCAAGGGAAATTGCTGCGTGCGTTCCGCCTCCATAATTAGGTCCAAGAGATCCTGACCTTCGACATAATCCATCACTAGATAGCACCCCTCACCTTCTTCGAAGAAGTCGGTAACACGCACCAGGTTGGGGTGAATGAGTCTCGCTAGCAGTCTAGCCTCTTGTTCGAACAATTGCCGCGACTCTTCGGAGGGGTCATGGAGTTCTTTGATCGCTACATGGCGCGCACCCAGGCGCATATCTTGCGCCAGATAAACCGACCCATATCCGCCTGCCCCCAGGCGCTTGACGATTTTGTAGCGCGCCAGGAGCAGATGGCCGGCTGGTAGTTCGAGTAAGGGGGAAAGACCCATTTTGCTTTATGGAAGCTCCATTAGGCTCTCTAAAAATTCATCAAAACTTTCAGCTATTAGGTAAACATTGGCATAAGTTTTTAAGGCAGTCAATTCCTCTTCGTGATCCCAAAAATACACCTTTCCTGCTTGTGGCCCTGCCGTCACTAAGCATATCAAATTGCCGCCTGGATCACAAGCTATTGGCAGAAAATACTCTGGTAATCTGTTGTGATAAGTGTCCACATAATCAATCAGGTCATACATATCGCCCTCGCAAATACAAAAGAAAAAATGCACTAAACCATGTGTATCCACAGGACAATTGGCAATAGGATAAGCGTTTGGAATAGGTTGTCCACCATTATGGGCCATAAGAAAGTTTTTGTAAGAAAGTGGTAAATTTGCGTTGATTTTCTTTTCGGTATTACGGATTTCAAGTTGATTTAAAGGTTGACGGGATTTCACTATCTGCATTGTTAGCCTCCTGAACTAATAACAATTTATGAAGTCTCACTTTTTTTGAGAGAAACACCGCCCGTATGAGGTACATTGCGGTGCAAATCTGTTGGCACAAGTTGCATGGTTTTCTTGTCTTGGTGATGATGCCATGTGTAATTATCTGGTGTTTCTGAGTATCCAGCAGCGGCATTAGCTTTCGCGTAATCTGTTGTGTAGTTGCCTTTCATATCAATCTCAACTGATTTGAGTGCATGAGGTGAAAAATCGGGATACCCTTCGGCATCGTATTTAATACCATCGGGATATTTTTGTTTTAGTTTCTCACACTGTTTTTGATTTTCGAAGTGATAGGTTCGGTTAGCATATTCATCATAATTTAGCGGTTTTCTTTCTGATCCTGCTACGGTTGCTGGCGGGATTTGAGATTGATCCACATCATCTCCCTCGCCTTGCATCGCCTGCTGCCCGGTGGGACTCAACTTCTCTGGCTTGGTCTCTGGTACTTGGGACTCTTTTACATCGCGTGTTTCGTCTACGCCCATATCTATCCTCCTGGGTCCTGACCTTGAATACGACGCACTGCTGATTGGCTCAACATTTCCGAAGGTGGTTGCTTTTCGGCAGCCGCTTCCATTAGCGTCCAGGCCTTGCGTACTACCTCAACGCTGGCTTTCAATCTTTGCATGGCAGCATCAGCTACAAATTTTACTTCTTTCATTATTTCCCTCCAATACGCTGAAAAGCAGCGACGAATTGGTTGCGCATATTTTTAGTAAAGGGGAAATCAATCTCATGCGCCAGATAGCAATACGCAGCCTCAACCTCACCGGCATACCCGGCCTGGATGGCAACGAGCGCGCACGCATGGGCCACGTCATCCCAGTTGCGCGCCAGATCGCCGGGCGCCGTGCGCTTATCGAAGGTGAGCAAGGCTTCGCAGAAACCCGCGTGAAGCGCCTTATCCAGAGTCAATGGTTCGATGCGCTTGCGATATCCGCAGGGTTTACCGCAAAAGCGACACCCATCGAAGGGCAAGTAGGCGGCGCTGTGGGCTTGTTGGAATCCTGCCATGTGGCGAGTGACTTCGGCTTCCGGTAAACGCTCGGAATAGCCATCCCCCTTGATCGCCGGGATTTGCACAAAGGTCGCTTTTTCATACCCGGTCACGAAGATGGCAGCCTGGCCCACTGGCAACTTACCTAAGAACAGTTGTTGTTGCTCGTCCATAATCATCGCCCCGGCCATCGCCTCGCGGTCCCGGCTATCCAATAGCATGTGCGCGAGTTTGAGGTTGGTGTTACGAACGGCGTCAGCTGCCAGCTTGCTCGGTGATTGCTCAGCAATGAGGATCCCCTCGCCATAAGCGCGGATTTCGGCCAACATCCCGCCGAAAAAGCGCACCGCTTCAGCGCGCGTATCGGCAGCTACCTCGCTGCCGGCTACCGAGGCGACTTCTTCAAGCACCCGATGAGCTTCTTCGATCAGCGTGATGTGGGCTAGACGCCCATCGGCGCGATTGACCTTGCAATGCTCCCGCAGGTGGGTAAGCAGGAACATCATCGCTAAGGCCTTTTCGTTATCATTGAGCGTGTCCAATTCCAATACGACCGGCCCGCCGAGTAACACATCCATTGGAACCGAGCGTTGGCAATTGAACATATAGCCTTTGCTGCCCGCTAATAGGCTGCCAATCCGCCCGGCCGCGGCGGCGCGGATATTGTCGCGTACTTCGCCGGCGTAGCCGCGTTCCTCGGTGACACGGATGATCGTGGTATACAGGTCGCGCAATGTGGGGAACAGCCGTTTTTCCTGCGCCTCAAGCCGGTCAGTTAGCTCCCAGCCTTTCTCGCGGTAAATGCGAATCAAGGCTTCTTCTACCAGCGTGGGCAAAACGCCAAACTGGGGCAACGCCGCATTGAAGCACGTTTTGAGCGCCGAAAGATGCGCTTCCAGGCGTATTCCTGGCAACAACTCAAAGGGGTTTAGGCGGAAAGGCGAAACAGCCTCATCGCCCAACGTAAACACGCGCGTAGTCTCAAACCCGCGCCGGGTAAGCAATCCCCGGTATTCGGTCTTGGCCGGTTCAATGATCAATACCGGAATACGGTGCTGTTGCCAGAGTTGTTCGATCAGATACAGGCAGGTATTTGTCTTGCCGCTGCCCGTGAAGCCAACGATCAAGCCATGTCGGGTCAAGGCCGCAAGTTTGACGGCGCTTGTGCCGCCTGTCAAGAACATTCCCAATGCGATCTCATCGGCGGCGGTCTCGGAGCGCACAGCGCCTTGCCCATAGCCCGGCACCACCTGGCGTACTTGCACCCCTGCAAGCCCTGAACGTCCGGGGATAGGGAAGCGCACCAGTGAGGCCGCGCCTGCCGCATCGGTGAGATAGCGGAGCCGCTCTTTGCCGGGCGTAGCGATGACCGTATCCCACAGGGTTAGCGTCAGTTGCCCCAAAGCGGCTTGCAGTGCGGCGATCTGTTGCGGGGTGCGCGCCGGAACAATATCACATTGTACGGGCAGTTGTGGAGCAGCTCCAGACTGTTGATTAGGCATTGCTTCGACCGCAAGCGCATCTGCCACAGCGCGCGCAACAGTCCATGCCGCCGGGGGATCGGCAGCGGCGACATGGGCTGCACAGAGAAAGGGTTGATCAAGCCGCCGCACCAATTCCGTGTAGGCAGCGCCCACCAACGCGGCCTGGGGGTCTTGCCAACGTCCCTGGTAATAATGCCCGCTGTATTGGAAATCCGCCAGGCTTTGCGCGGTGGCCGCCGCTTGTGCTAGTTCTAGCCGCTCAGTCGCGGTTAATTCTGTAGGTTCAAGGTATAAACTGAGCAACGTAGGGGTAGCTGTGCGCAGCAAGGTCTCAAAAATCAAACGATAATCGCTGGTGGGCTTGCGCCAGGGATGCACGACATACGCATCCGCCAGGTTGAGCGGGACGATTTTTTCATGCTGCCGGACTTCAAGCAGATTTTGTCCCGGCAACATGCGGGCTTGCATCAACTCTGTGTCACTCAAGGGCTGTAATTCCAGGCGTAACGCTGCGCATTGTGTCTGAATATCAGCGATCAAGGCTTGCGCCACGCGCTGAGCATCGCGGGAGGGGCGCGCACGCGCCAATAAGGTTATCTCGATTGCGCCCTGCTGAGGCTGTGAGAAAAAGCGTAGCGCCAAGGCACACATTTTCCACTTCCATAAGCCAGAAAGCACTTGTTGCCACGTCTGCAATACCCAGGCGAGTTTATCTGTATCAGATTGCCCTAACGTTTCTGGAGCGGAGAGCCAATCCGGCAAACGCGCTACGCGCAAACCGAACACAGCTTGCTCAGCAGCTACCGGGCTAAGCAACAGCTCTGCTGGCGCAGACAGGCTCAGGCGTTCTATACGAATATGGGGCGACGTAGGTACTAGAGGCTGCGGTACAGGCGGGGGTGCTCCCTGTATAACGGCACCGCAGCTGCCACAGAAACGCGCCCCGACACGCATCGCCTGGCCGCATTTCGAGCAGGTGTTCATTGTTTCCACCAGGAAAGAGGCATCTTAAATCATTCTACGATTGGAATTATAAGCCTTGCCAGGCTCTAGCAATTTCAGGTCAATGCCCACGATATCGGCGCCTTGGCGCACGGTCTCGTTGACGGCCTTTTCCAATGATACAATATCATCTTCCTGAAACTCATTGGGCCTGGCTCGCAGCAAAGCCAAAAAATCTTTTTCAGTAGCCAACTTATACAGGCTAAAGATAAAACCAAATAACAGAGATAATTGCGCCAAAAATCCTAGCGGGCCTGTGCAGCACAATGCGCTGATCAACAGTATATTAGGTTCAGCACCACGGCCGCCAAAAAAGGAACTGCCTAACGAATCAGCGACTTGTTGCAAGTTAATTGAAACCAACATGGAATTGATCCAGGATAGACCGACTAATGCAAATAGGCCAAACAAAAAAATTACACGCGCAAGGCTAATTTGGCCCTTGATATATGAAACTTGCGAGATGTACAAATCTTCGCCGAACCGCGCGATGTATAGCCACACAGTCGCTAAGCCGCGTTGGATACGATAAAATGGCCGTTGTTCTACTCCTACACCTTTACCGGTCAAGATGATCAAGTCTACCCGCGCGTCTGGAATTTGACGTTGCCCGAATTGTTCGGTTACTCTATCGCGCAGATCCTCGGCACGTTGCCCTAATCCCTGTAACAACCAGGCCGCATGTTCTCTTCGCACGCCATAGCCGGCGAATGGCCCCCACAAGCTGGAAGATTGCCCGGTCGCGCCCACTTGTCCAATAGCAGACTGCGGTTGGCTATAGGATGGTTGCGGCAGATAAGTTGGCGGCGTTGCAGGAGGGGAATAAGATGTTGCTATGGGATTTGGGGCAGGCGACGGATTGCTCAGGTTGGGCATACCAGCCCCCACTTTGGTTGTGGGGGGCACTTGTGAAGCTGGCGCTTGCGCTGAAGCGCCGCACCGCGCGCAAAAAACCGCGCCAGGCCGAAGTTGATTACCACAATTTGCACAATTCATAGTAGTACCTCCGTAAAAAGTAGTAAATTAGTCCGCACTAAAAACCGGCTCCGTAACAATGAAGTAAGCACCTCCAGGACCCCAATCCGTCAACCATTCAGCATCCTCCGGCATCAAACGTATGCAACCATGAGAAACCGCTTTAACGCCTATAAATTCCAAATCTTGATAGATTTTCCCGCCTTCCTGGAGTGTGTAGGGAGCGCCATGAAGATAAATATTCCCGCGTGCCTCGAATAAATACCAGGCGTGATCTGCTAAAGTCCCATATCCATAAATAGTAGGAGCATAATGGCCTACATATCCCCGATGTGCGGGCGTGTAGTAAGGATAAAGCCCACTACTGATGGGTAGGGCGCGTACTTGAACATTATCTTCATAGACTCGTAGTAATTGTAAGGATTGATCCACAACCAAAACCTTACCTTGCGGAATGGATGGGTCTACAATCGGGTCTGTAGATAAAGTATCTGATGTAGCATTATCCAAATTAAACAATATACGCTCTTCTTCAGGCACAGAACGCACAGGGTTATTAAACAATATATCTCTATTGTCGTGAATAACATTGGTTCTAGTATTGTGTATTGGAACAAGCCACGTATCTTGTGCCATATACGGTACGGTTATCAGTGTAGTGGTAGTAATTACAAGTGTGTCTAATTCCATCTCAGCATACAAAGGCACAAATACTGGTAAAATGATACGCTCTACAAAAGGTAACGGTTCATGTTCACCTGTTACCTGCGTATGATTCGAGAGTATGGCAGAAAACACAATAACAATAAGTATACCAACACTGATCCAGACTAACCGGAGATGGTATTTGTGCTTCATTCACAATCGGCGGGAATGAGGATAATATCGCCTGGATAAATTGAATTCGGATCATTAATCTGATTTACAGCTAAGAGCTCTTCTGTGGTAATACCACACCTATCGTATGCAATGACAGATAATATATCTCCTTCTACAAGGGTATAAGAAACATAACCTGGTGGGGCCTCTGTAATAGGATCGGGCGAATGTATAACGGGTATTTGCCAGGCAAGGAAAACCTGGATTCCACGCAAATTTCGCTGCCATTCTTCCTCGCTAATGTTAGCGCGTGTCATAAGCTCAATCTCTGTGCCTGCTATCCCTACTGTCGAAAGCCAATCAATGGCATCGCCAGTAGTAATTTGTCCTGGGACCCCTTCCGTTTGATGCCGATAGCCCGTGGCTGCTGAGATAGCCTCGGTCAACTCAAACGTGGCTGAACGTGAACGCTCGGCCCCAGAAAAGACAACCCCCATCGCGCTATGATAGAAAATAACGGCATCAGCTGGCCTACCAAAAAGTGGATCCTCTAGCAGCAGATCGCGCAATATAGCCGTCTCTGGCTCGGAGAAAGCTGCTGTCCCGGCGTTTACTGGACGTGTACCATGGGTAGCCATAGGTTGCCATTGATAAGCCCAGTTACGATTCAAGTCTACGCCATTAGCATTCATCCGGCCAACAATAGCGTCCCTACCTGCAACATACCCATCAGGATTAGCGCAAGGTATCAAATATAGTGTGATGTTGGATGGTAGTTCGTTGGGATTCTCCCGAAAGTATTCTAGTGTTTTGCTCACAACCTCAACAGTATTCCATTCATAGCCGCCATGAATCGCTCCAATGATGAACCTTGCTGATTCACCTGTTCCAAGCCGATAAGCTTGTAAGGGTCTCCCTTCGATTGAATAACCATAAGTGAAGGTTTCTTCAAAAGGCGGCAAGGGCGTGGGGGTGGGAGTATTGGTGGGTGTTGGTGTAACTGTAGGTATTACAGGAGTAGCGGAGACGATAGTCGCTGTCATCATCCCCAAATCTACAGAAACAAGCGTAGGGGTAAGGGTAATTTCTGTTGAAAGTATATTGGGGTCAACAGAATTAGGATTCGAAGCATTTGTGAGCACGCCCAATCCCAACCCAATCCCCAGGCCAATTAACCCTATGAAGGCTATAGCAACCAGGGTATACAACCCAAGCACAATTTTTGTACGATTTTTATTTTTTATAGCAGCCACAACAATTACTCCTACATTAACCTATTACTGATTATACTGAGCTACTGCGATCAAAGCTTGAAATGTACGTTCTATCGAAGAAACCCCTCTTTGCGGGATTACAACATCGATAGCAATAATGCCTTGCTCTTCGCACCAGGTTAGAAGTTCGCCAGTGGGAGTATAAGCACTCCAAGATTGTTCAACAGAATAGTTTGCGGTATCGGCAAAGATTCTTGCTACATTCCCTGATCTGCTACCTGCGGCATATACCTCATTAGGCGAATTTACAGAGGCATGAAACTCTATGACGCGCAAATCCACACCCTGCGACTGCAATTGCGATAACAAATCACGCAATGCTCGCGTTTCCGGTTCTGAAAAAGGGGTCCTGCCTCCTGCACCGGCTTTTCCTTGCGGATAACCGGGCACGGGAGGATCCGGACGCCAATCTCTGGTATCCCAATTACGATTGAGATCAACCCCATTGGCATTGTAGCGCGAACCACTTGTATTGCCATCAGGATTAATCGAAGGAATAAAGTAAAACATGGTGCCTGCGGGTATAGATTGTTTGTTATTGTTAATTTGAGTAATCAATGAATTGACTAAATCACGAGTACTATCTTGATCCCCCTGGATACTACCTACAATGACAACCGCCGTTCTTCCTGAATACCCGATAGTTGCCAATGACAACTCGCGGCGTTGGACTGAATAGCCTATGTCACTCCATTGCAAAGTTGGTACGGGTGTTGCTTGAGATGTCGGTGTCAATGTAAAAATTTCGGGTGTTGCTTGAGATGTCGGTGTCAATGTAAAAATTTCGGGTGTTGGTTCCTGTGTAGGTGTTGCTATAGGTGGATTATTTACAACTGGGGTTGATTCTTGCGTAACCACAACGGTATTAGGGGGGGTAGGTGAACTTACTATACTTGTAGGCGCAGGAAAGAGTTGTTCCCAGAAAACCGTTCCTCCTATTCCGCCCGCAACACATAAGAATATTAGAACAACAATCGCTCCGATAATGAGTCCTTTATTACTTTGTTTAGCAGGTGCCCCCCCGCCAGATACTGGCGTAATTGTGGGTTGATAGCCATGCTGTTGAGGTATAGCTACTGTGGCAGACTTCATGGCTCCTCCAACAGCACCGTTACCCTGTAAAGCCTGCTGAAAATCCCTGATATTGGCAAAGCGCATGTGGGGATGTAACTGTGTGGCGCAGGTAATCGCTTGTTCTATGTGTGGCGGTAGATTTCGTACAAACTGTCCTGGCGGTGGCAACGGAAACGGCGTATTCGCCATCACCGGGTTGTATCCGGTCAACATTTGCAACAAAACCGCGCCCAGGCTATAAACATCCGTGCGCGGATCGCTTTGTCCCATCCCGCCGTATTGCTCCGGCGCGGCATACCCTGGCGTCCCCAAATTCATCGTGTCCCGTGTCTGTCCCGGCTTGAATAGGCGCGCGATTCCAAAATCAATTAGCTTGACCTGGCCCTGCGCATTCAACATGATGTTCCCCGGCTTGAGATCGCGAAACACCAACGGCGGGTTGAGGGCATGCAAATACTCCAAGACAGCGCAGAGCTGGCGCGTGATTTCCAGCGCCTCGGACAAAGGCAGCCGCCCGCCAGGAGCGCGTTTGAGCCGATCTTCCAGGGTTTCGCCTTCGACAAATTCCATCACTAGATACCAGTTGCCGCCCTCCGGGAAGAAATCGGTCACGGCGGTCAGGCCAGGATGCCGTAGGTTTGCCAACATCCCGGCTTCTTGGCGGAAAGCCTGGATAGCCCAGTTGCGTTCGGAAGCCGCTAAATCCGCCGGCGAGAGCTGTTTGATGGCGCATTGTCTGCCAGGCAGCCGGGTATCCTCGGCCAGATAAACGGTACCCATCCCCCCGCCGCCCAACTCGCGAATAACCTGATATCGGTTTTGTAGCGTTCTCGATTGCATCAAGGCACCTCTTCATCTAGGAACAAACTTAAGGGCAAAACGCCGGTTGGCGAGATATCGCCGGCCAGCGCCGCGGCTATCGCCTTGACCTGGCCGGGTGTATTGCCATAGGCAGTAAGCACCGTCGCACCTTCTGGGCACAACAGACTGGCCGCAGGATTATGCCAGGCAACTACGATGAGTTGCGGATTGCGCGCATATAAAGCGGCTATGAGATTCTCCTGCCATACATCGCCCACATTGATGCGCCGTTTGACGAGTTCCCACTCGCCAAAAACAATCTGGTCATAGTTTGAAGCCAGCGCCAGCGCGTTGGCGTACACAGCGCTACGACTATCCTGGTTCGCCACATTGAAAACCAGCTCGCGAACTTCATAACCCTGCGCTTGTAATGTTTCAGCCAGTAGCGAGTTGCCGCTGGCAGTAAAAGGCAACTGATCGGGTGAGATCAGCAAAAGGCGCGTTCCGCTCAGGGGCAGCTCTGATACGCCCGCTCTCACTAATGTTACCGATTCCTGAGCCAGACGCTCTGCCACTGCCGCCAACTCCGCAGTTCCTACAACATTTGGCCCGGCAGGTTGCGTAGTATCGAATAAACCATAAGCATACTTTACGCGCAGAATGCGCAGGACAGAGCGGTCAATTTGAGATTCCGGGATTTCACCGCTGCGCACTGCCGCAACCACGCTCTCCCATATAGCAATGTGCGCCGACATAGGCGCTGTGGATAGTAAGATATCCGCGCCGGCCTTTACCGCCAACACAGCAGCTTCTGCCTGGCTACGCCCCGCAGAAGCTCCCGCCATACCCAATGAATCGGTCATAATCAAACCATCATAGCCCATTTGTTCGCGCAACAAACCATTCAAAATAGCCGGAGAAAAAGTGGCCGGCAATACATCCATTTCAGGCACTAAAATGTGCGCAGTCATGATGGCCGCTACATCAGCTTCAATAGCGGCTGCAAAAGGCAGTAACTCACGGGTCTGCAAAAATCTCACAGAACCGCTTAGCACAGGTAATGCAATATGAGAATCAGCTGCTACGCTGCCATGACCTGGAAAATGTTTTGCTACAGATATAATACCATAATCCTGCAATCCTTCCACTGTCAAACGTCCATATTCCGTGACTAGATCAGGCGCGGCACCAAAAGAACGCACGCCAATCACTGGATTGAGTGGCTCATCATTGATATCTAAAACGGGCGCGAGGTTCATATTAAGGCCCATTGCGCGCAGCTCTTGCGCGGCCAACGCCGCTGCGATATACGCATTATCGGGATTGTCTGTGGCCGCGATGGCCATATTGCCGGGAAACTCGGTGACGCCCTGGGTAATGCGTACCACAATCCCGCCCTCGTGATTGAGTGAAATAAAGAGGGGGATGCCAACCCCAGAAGAGCGCGCTAAGGTTTGGAGTTGGGATGTAAGCGTGCTCAATTGCTGGGGATTGTGGGCATTGGCTTCAAGCAATACTACGCCGCCCACATGGTAACGGCCCACCATTACCGGCAATTCTGGGGAGCTTTCTACGCTCAAGCCCTGGAAACCCACCATCAGCATTTGCGCCACTTTGTCTTCCAGGGTCATGCCGGCAATGAATTGTTCCAGCTCTGCATCTGGCGGGACAGGCGCGGGAGTCCACAAGGGGGCAATGGAAGCGGGGAGGGCGGGCGTGGATACCAGGGGCGTGTGGGTCGCTGTAGCTATAGGCAATGGCATTGAAGTCAGCGTTGGGGTAGCGGATGTTACTTCAGAGGATACTTCCGCTGTGGCTAAAGCTACGGGTGAGAGCAATGTTGGCGGCGGTGTAGGGCGATTAGCCTGCACAATGGATAGGATTAAGATTGTAAGGATGCTTAAGTTTGTCAATGCCAGGCCCAGCAAAATCGCCTTTTGCCGCCTGGGCAACGTTGAAAACTTTAACCACAAAGCTTGGCCCATCTCATCCTCTCTTTAAGGTTGCGAGTCCTGCGCGCAACGAAATCCAATATCAAAATATGCTTGATTGGGGTAGCGAGGGTCTGTGCGCACGCGGCTGGTGGTGCGCAGGGTGTGGGAGGAGGTATTCCACGAGCCGCCGCGAATTTCGCGCATGTTGACCCCGTACCAGCCAGCCACCCATTCCATCACATTGCCAGCCATATCCATCACGCCGTACGGGCTGCGATCATCAGGATATGAGCCTACCGGCCTGATGTTGCCGCCCTGTAACACAGTATCTTCTTCAGCAGCCGGCGTGCCTTGCGGGGTGCGATAGTTAGCCCGGTTGGCGGTGAGCGTATTCCCCCACGGAAAACGCCGCCCATCTGTGCCGCGCGCGGCCAATTCCCATTCCCAGGCGGTGGGCAGCCGCGCCCCGCGCCAGCGGCAAAACGTATCCGCATCTTGCCAGGTGACATAGATGACGGGATAGTTATCGTAAGCCGGATTGCCATAGTAAAGGCGGCGGGGATTACGCCCGGTAGAGACTGGCCGATTACATACCCCGGCCTCGACACAGACGCGATACTCCGCAAAGGTGACTTCATAGCGATCTATGTAGAACGCCGCAAGCGTCATCTCCCGCGATTGGAGATAATACACATCATCAGCCGGGTCGTTGACCAATGATCGTGGCAATTCATCTTCGAAGGGCGTGCGGCAATCGCGGATTTCATATTCGGCGCACAGATTCGCCGCGAAGTCTATATCGGCTTCTGAGGCCCCGGCCAGAAAGGTGGTCGCCGGAATGCGCACCAAGTCTACCGGTAACGGGGTTAGGGGGGGCAAAGGGGGCACGGTTGGTAGCTCGGTGGGTGTATCTGTTGCAATCTCAGTGGGAGGTAAAACGGGCGCGGGTGTTTCAGTTTCGATCACGCGCGCTTCAGGGGAAGGCGAGAGCGTAATAACAGGGATAGCGGTCTCGCCTGGGCCTTCCAACCAGGCGCGCATTCCCCATACACCGAAGCAGGCGACCAGGACACACATGACCAATGCGCCGCTGATATAGAAGATGGATTTTCCTATCTTTGATGAACGCGGAGGCGTGTAGACTGGCGCATCGCTTGCCCCCACGAGTGCCTGGCGAAAAGTGAACGCGCTGCTAAAGCGTTGCGCCGGATCGAGTTGTGTTGCCTGGCGGATCGCCGTTTCTATATGTTTTGGAAAGGCGCGGCTCAGTGGGGCTAACGGCATACCCAGCGGCATCTCAGTAGGATCCAGCTCGGTGAGCAGCTGATGCAGCAGCACGCCCAGGCTATACACATCCGTGCGCGGGTCGCTTTGCCCCATCCCGCCAAATTGTTCTGGCGCGGCATACCCTGGTGTGCCGAGATTCACCGTATCGCGCGTTTTGCCCGGGTTAAAAAAGCGCGCGATCCCAAAATCAATCAACTTCACCTGCCCATCGGGGGTTAACATGATGTTGCTGGGTTTCAAGTCGCGGAAAATGATAGCCGGAGTTTGCCGGTGCAAAAACTCCAACACGTCGCATATCTGGATGATGATGGACAGGCTCTCTTCGAGGGGGAGCTTCCCCAAGCGCGCCAGGTGTTGTTCCAGAGTCTCCCCGGCTATAAAATCCATCACCAGATACCAGCAGCCCTTTTCGGGGAAATAATCAGTCACTCTGGTCAGTCCAGGATGATATAAACGCGCCAGAAGTTGGGCTTCTTGCTGGAAATACTGGATGGCCCAATTGCGATCTTCGGCGGGCACCTGTGCCGGCGAGAGCTGTTTGATGGCGCATTGGCGGCCCGGCAGCCGGGCATCTTCGGCCAGATAGACCGTTCCCATCCCCCCGCCGCCCAACTCGCGGAGGATGCGATAGCGATTTTGGAGCAATACCCCTACTTGTAGCATTTTGATAATTCCCTACCAACTAATCACTTGTGCTACTTCATTAAACAGCGCATCACCTGCCATCACTGTAACCTGACGCACGACAATCCCTAAAGGAAATTCTATGGCCCATACCCCTGCCTGCACAGTACCAGTATGCAACTGTAATGCGCGCATCCGATTCTCCCCTGCATAGACATACGCTATGCGCACCCATGTCACTCCTGCTAGATCACTTACACTGATCAACAGTACATTTTCTTCAGCGATCCAATGCCACTCCATTATCTCTGGCGCGTCAAAATCATTAGCCTCCAGGTGCCCTTGCCAGGAGTAGATGTGCAGTTCTGGTGTAAGCGCTTGGCGGTACAGAGCGCTTACCGTATCCTGGCCTGAAGTCTGCACCTTAATTTTTGCCGGATTTGCTGTCCCCAAAGGCAACTCCATCCGTGCCGCTGCTTTCACCACCGATTTCAAAGCACGAGGATCAAATCCCATACAACGTGCTGTTATAGCATCCACAGAAATTGGATCGGTACCCACAATGACGGTATTGAGCGGATAAGGACGCGGATTATACTGACTTTCCTCAGCGGCAACAATCGCATCCACAATTGCCAAGTAGCGCCGTTGCGGTGTTATCTGAAGAGTGCCCTGATTATCGGCGTAAAGCAAGATACGGTTCAAATCTGCCATCGAGCGCCAGATGGTATCATTGTCGAGATACATCCCACGTCGGCCAGCCGCTTGATCTACATCACTGGTATGGGCACAATCTTTGAGCACGCCATCTCCGTAAGGCCCATCCCAGGCGGGAATAATCCCTACCATGTTTTTCATTGCAACTGTAATGCCACCCGAACAATGGACTTTAGCTTTAGGGATACAAATAACAACATCCGCATTCAATACGGCAGGGGCGATACGATAACGTCCGATACTCGGTTCACCATACTCCAACAACGGCCTGTTGTGCGCATCATACCAGATGCGTTGCTCCGTGCGTAGTTCAGATAACGGCCCAAGGTCTACTAATGGCGTGTGCTCAGGCTCCGTCTTATTAAGGTCCTGCAATACGATTGGAACGCCATAATTTTGTGCTAGATATTCGACCATGGCCTGAATGCCAGTATTCCTGACCAGTGGATCAAACACATCAACAGACCAGGGAGCATCCCCCAGCATGATATACCCGTTAGGGCCACATGCCTTGTAGACATAATCAATGATCGGGCGTAAAAAAGCGGGGTGTGTCATCTGCCCATTACGCCAAGCTGAAGCATCCACTAAATTAGGCTTGAGCAAAACCCGATCACCAGGGTGAATAAGTCGGCCTAGCGGATTCCAGTTTGCTGTACCATATCCTTCTGGATTGAATAAGTGCAACGCTTCCCGCACCAAGCGGTAAGCACCATTACCAAGTGTAACACTATCGCTTGGATATGGATATTCAGGATAAATGTTTTCGGGATCAAACGGTGGTGCAATGGGATATCCTTGCAAAGTGGGATCGTGAGCTATCCAGACTTTTGTCAAATCGGCTTCATTAAAAAGTGGCGCATCAGGAATTGGCGTGGACGTAGGAACAGCACTGGGGGTGATTGCAGGAGTAGTGCCGGGCGCTACCATACCAGTTGCAGAAGTCGCTTCTGGCGTTACGGTAGGCGTTGCAAGTCTTGTACAACCGATTAACCATTGAACACCTGTAATAGCAGTCGTCCAAAACATTCCCTTGAGAAATGTCCGACGTGATATTGGCTTATATCTATAATCGTAATTTTTCATAATCGTCACCAATCCACTAACACTAGCGTGCCCCAAGTAGTTGGATCGCCCCATTTGCGTCGTGGCGCGGTTGAGAACATCACTTCTTGCGCATCGGACATTGGATTATCCTTATCGCTCAAATTGAGACAAAAACCAATCGCAGTTTCCATCTCAGGTAGCCCCCCCAGATAAATCCAGGGAATTGCAGCCTCAAGATTGTAACCATGGTCAGTTCGACGCGCAGCGAGTTCAATGCGGGGCTCAGAAATTTCATTAGGTAACCAGATATAGGCTTCAGGATTTAGTGTTGTAAAATTTCCAGGTGATAATCCCACTTGTATATCATCTCTGCTATGTGTGGTTGACTCAAAATCCGCTCTCAACTCGGCATCAACTTGGATTTCGATTATATCTCCATTATAAATCAATCTACCAGTCTCAAATTGAACGTGAACATCATCTATGACCTCCACGCCTACATAGAGTGCATCTTTATCCCATGCAATGTAGAAATTTCCCGATAGATCATCTTCGCCATTCCAGTTATCATCGGGGTTATATACCTCACTGGACTCTGGCGAAAATGAAAGGTGGAACATGGGACGTTTCCTGAGTAGAATAAGGTTGACTCTATTCTACTGGT
>OMKS01001537.1_pt1 | contig 20418 bp, 21 predicted proteins | sample 1674721 | NCBI WGS metagenome assembly OMKS01 (sample SAMN06264996, study PRJEB25208) | sediment metagenome | isolation source: hot spring sediment | place: USA: California | collected 2014-09-02
CTACACTATCCTCTTCGTCGGCAGCGTCAGATGTGTATAAGAGACAGATACAGGATATCGTCGAATGCACAGAAGACAGGATAGGCCAGTGCACGAAGATCTCGATATTCATGTCCGTGTTCAACGTTCATGTGAACCGTGCCATGGTAAGCGGTACGATGATTGAGAAACGCTACCGACCGGGGAAATTTCACATGGCGAATATGGGAAAGAAAACCGAAGATAATGAACGCATGATCCACTATATAAAGAACGACAGGGGTATCTTCAGGGTGGATCAGGTGGCCGGTCTCATTGCGAGGAGGATTTCCTGCTGGCCGGATACAGGGGATACGCTTCTGGCCGGGCAGAAGATAGGCCTGATACGGTTCGGCTCTCTCCTGGAGTGTTATCTGCCCAAAGGGGTCAATGTCCTCGTGCGGGTGGGAGACAAGCCGGTGGCCGGCGAGACGATTCTTGGAAGGATGGTATGATGAAAAGACAAGAGAACAAGAAAGAAAGAACCAGGAGATCAGTGCCGTTTCTGCCGAACTTTATTACCACCATGAGCCTGTTCTGCGGTTTCTATTCCATCTTGTTTTCCCTCAGAGAGAATTACTACTGGGCAGCCATTCTCATTCTTATCGCAGGGTTCATCGATGGTATAGACGGAAGGGTGGCCCGTGCCACCAATTCCACATCCGAGTTCGGGAAGGAATATGACTCGCTTTCCGATGTGATAGCATTCGGTGTATCCCCTGCCATCATGGCGTATCTCTGGCAACTCAATCAGTACGGACGTTTCGGTTTCATTGCAAGCTTTCTCTTTGTTGCGTGCGGTGCGTTAAGACTCGCCCGTTTCAACAGCGATACAACGAATCTGTCCTCGTTTACCGGGTTGCCGATTCCCATTGCCGCTGCTGCGGTCTCGAGCGTTGTACTCCTGTCTGCCAAAGTTGTCGGTCCTGTACCTGCTCTGGCAGTACTGGGAGGGATGTATGTGCTTTCTTTTATGATGGTAAGTACCATCCGGTTCCCGAGCTTCAAACATATCGCCTATATAAAGGCGCATCCCTTTCAACTTCTGGTTGCAGGGCTGCTGCTTCTTGTGGTAGTTGCACTGGCGCCGGAGCTTATGATCTTCCTGCTTACCATGGGCTTTATTGCCGGCGGGATAATCTCGAATGGAGTTATATATATAAGAGGTTTTATAAAGGACAAGAGGCAGGAAAAAGGTGCGGAACATGAAGGCGTCACAAGAAAGGATAATACTGTTTGATACTACTCTGCGCGACGGCGAACAGTCTCCGGGCGCAAGTATGGATGTTCACGAAAAGGTTCTGGTAGCTAAGCAGCTGGAGATTCTAGGGGTCGACAAGATAGAGGCCGGCTTTCCCGTATCATCTCCCGGTGATTTCGATGCTGTCAATGCTGTTGCCCAAGAGATTCAGAAGGCTGTTGTAGTCGGATTGTGCAGAACTCGTCAAGACGATATAAAGACAGCATGGGACGCTGTCAAGGATGCGGCAAGGCCGGGTCTTCATACCTTCATCGCGACCTCGGATATACACCTCAAACATAAACTGCGCATGTCAAAGGAAGAGGTCTTGAAATCCGTTGTCGAATCAGTGGGTATATGCCATGAGCTTTCCCCGAGTGTTGAATTTTCTGCTGAGGATGCAACCAGGTCCAGCTGGGATTTTCTGGTGGATGTCTTTAGCGCAGCGATTCAGGCCGGGGCAGACACCATAAACGTACCCGATACCGTGGGATATACAAATCCGCAGGAATTTTTCAACCTGGTGAGCTATCTCAAGAAAAAGGTCAAAGGCATTGATGATGTTACGGTGAGTGTACATTGTCATAATGACCTCGGGCTTGCAACCTCCAACTCCATCTCTGCATGCCTTGCAGGGGGCCAGGCAGATCGAATGCACCATCAACGGTATAGGAGAGAGGGCAGGCAATACCTCTTTAGAAGAGGTGGTGATGATATTCAATGTAAGGAAAGATCTTTACAATCTCTATACCGGGATCGATACGACCCAGATCTTTCCAACCAGCCGCCTGGTTTCTCATATTACCGGGATTCCGGTGCAGCCGAACAAGGCGATAGTAGGTGCGAACGCGTTTGCCCATGAGGCGGGCATTCATCAGGACGGTTACCTTAAAGAGAGGTCCACCTATGAGATCATGACCCCTGAGGCCGTCGGCATAGGAAAGTCTCATCTTGTGCTGGGAAAGCACTCGGGAAAACATGCCCTTAACGAACGTCTCGAGTCTCTCGGGTATCACCTGAACGAGAATGAGCTTGTGCGGGTCTTTAACCGGTTCAAGGAGATCTCTGACAGGAAGAAAGAGATCTTTGATGCCGATATCGAGGCTATTGTAATTGAAGAGATATACCGGGTACCGGATAAATACGAACTCAAGCATATCAATGTCAATTCAGGTACCGTGGTGGTTCCTACGGCTACCGTGCAGATTGTGGTGGATGGCGAAACCATTCAGGAGGCCGGGTTTGGCAACGGTCCGGTGGATGCACTTTATAAAACCATTATCAAGATGACAGGTTTCACAGCCGAACTCAAACGCTTCTCCGTCAGTTCAATCACAGGCGGGACCGACGCCCAGGGAGAGGTGACAGTGGAATTGATGGATCAGGACATGGTTTCTGTGGGCCAGGGCTCTGATCCGGATATCCTTGTTGCATCGGCAAGGGCGCTGGTGAATGCCATGAACAGGATGGAATTCATGAAGGCCAAGAAAACCATAGACCCCCCGAAACTCTAACAGGAGGAAAAGCACTTTGGGCATGACGATTGCTGAAAAGATACTCCAGGCTCATACCGATACGCCGGAGTTCAAACAAGGAGACATTATCAGGGTCAATGTCGATGTGGCCCTTGCAAACGATATTACCGCACCCATTGCCATACATGAATTCAACAAGAGCGCTCTGGACAGAATAGCAGACAGGAGCAAGGTGGTCTTTGTGCTCGATCACTTCACACCCAACAAGGATATTGCCTCGGCAAATCAATGCAAGATGGTGCGCGATTTTGCACATGAACATGATATAGTCAATTTATTCGACGGCGGAGAAGTCGGCGTGGAGCACGCCCTGCTGCCTGAAAAGGGGCTGGTGCTGCCGGGAGATTTTATTATCGGTGCGGACAGTCACACATGTACATACGGTGCCATGGGCGCCTTTGCAACTGGCGTGGGAAGCACCGACCTTGCAGCTGCCATAATCACCGGGCAGGCGTGGATAAAGGTGCCTTCAACCATGAAATTCACCTTTGTCGGCGAACTTCAGCCCTGGGTAGGAGGAAAGGATCTCATCCTGTACCTGATCGGTGATATCGGTGTGGACGGAGGTCTGTATCATGTTCTCGAGATTGACGGCCCTGCTGTTTCCTCTCTTGACCTGAGCAACCGTCTGACCATGTCGAATATGGCAATAGAGGCAGGGGCAAAGGCCGGGATCATTCGAGCGGATGATAAGACCGATGCCTATGTCAGATTACGTGCGAAAAGGCCATATACCCTGTATGAAAGTGATCCCGATGCGCAGTATGTGTCATTTAAAGAGTATGATTGTGCCAATATCGAACCTCAGGTGGCATTTCCCCACCTTCCAGAGAATACCAGGGGGATCAGTGAGGTAGGAGAGGTCCGGATCGATCAGGTTGTGATCGGGTCCTGCACAAACGGCAGGATCGAGGACCTGAGGATTGCAGCGGAGATTATGAAGGGGAACAGGGTGGCAAGGGGAATGCGATGTATTGTGCTGCCGGCTACACCCGAGATCTTTATCGCTGCCGAGAATGAAGGGCTGATCAAGGTATTCCTGGAATCCGGTGCTATTGTGGGTCCTCCTACCTGCGGTCCGTGCCTTGGAGGGCATATGGGTATCCTTGCCCGGGGAGAGAAGGCCCTTGCAACGACCAACCGGAATTTTGTCGGCCGTATGGGGGATACACAGAGCGAGGTTTATCTTTGCGGTCCGGCAATAGCAGCCGCGTCTGCTCTTACAGGCAGGATCTCTTCCCCGCAGGAGGTTATGTAATGATCTTTAAAGGAAATGTATTTCTGTTCGGTGATGATATAGATACCGATGCCATTATCCCTGCACGTTACCTGAACACCTCGGACCCTGATGAACTGAAGATGCACGCTATGGAAGACGCAGACCCGGAGTTTCCGTCAAAGGTGCAAAAGGGTGATGTGATCGTTGCCGGTAAGAATTTCGGATGCGGTTCTTCCAGAGAGCATGCCCCGATTGCCATCAAGGCATCAGGCGTGAGTTGCGTGATTGCCTCGAGCTTTGCAAGGATCTTTTTCCGTAACAGTTTCAACATGGGGCTGCCCATATTTGAATCGGATGAGGCATCAAAAGAGATACGAGAAGGCGACGAGATAGAGGTGGATGCTTCAAGCGGGGAGATCAGAGACATTACTACCGGCAAGAGCTATGTTGCCAGGCCCATCCCCCCTTTCATGCAGGACCTGATTGCAGATGGAGGCCTTATAGAACATATCAGAAAGACCGGAAAGATATAGAAGATGACATCCGGTTACACTGTTGCTATTGCAGGTGCTGCCTGTACTGCCGGTACCGAACTGGTAAAGATTCTTGAAGAAAGGGCTTTCCCTGTAGACAAGCTGATACCCTTGGACATAAGAAAGTATCTTGGCCACGATGTCGAGTTCAACGATGAGCATATACCGGTGCGGGTGATCGAGGAATCCTCTTTCAAGGGGGTGGACATCGCCTTTTTCGTTTCAGGCGATGATATAAGCAGGGAATTTGCATCGGCAGCGGTCAGTTACGGCAGCGTAGTCATTGACAGCTCATCTGTATTCCGGATGGATGAGAATGTCCCTCTGATAATACCTGAGATCAATCCGAACAAGATCTTCCAGCACAAGGGGATCATTGCAAATCCCGGGTGTCTGACTATTCAGATGGTTCTACCGCTCTTTGCTGTTCATCTCAAGGCACGGATCAAGCGTATCATCATCTCGACATACCAGGCTGTATCCGACCGCGGACAAAAGGCAATGGACGAACTTACTGATCAGATACGCAATCTTTACAGCTTCCATGAAGTCATACCCGAAGTATATCCTCATCAGATTGCATTCAATGCACTGCCTCATGTAGACAAGTTCTGCGACAACGGTTATACGGACCAGGAAATGAGCCTGATCAACGAGACAAAGAAGATCTTCGAAGATGATACCGTGCTTATCAGTGCCACTTCTGTACAGATCCCGGTCTTTTATTCCCACTCCCAGTCGGTTAATATCGAAACTGCACGGAGGATCACGCCTGATGAGGTGCGTGGATTGCTCAGGGAGACCCCCGGAGTCGTGGTGGAAGATGACCCTTTGCAGAATGTGTACCCCTTACCGATATATGCAACAGGAAGGGATGAATGTTTCGTGGGGAGAATACGCCGGGATCTGTCCGTCAACAACGGTATAGCCATGTGGATCGTTTCCGATAATATCAGAAAGGGCACTGCTCTCAATGCAGTACAGATAGCGGAACGACTGATATCTCACTGAAATCGTATGAATACGGCGAGAATGGAGCGATGAAAGTTACTCTCGGTCAGTATTTGCCGTTATCCTCGGTGGTACACGCAGCTGATCCGCGGGTGAAGATATTTCTTATGGCCCTGGGCATAGGCACGGCCTTTCAGGTCGATACCTTTTACGGACTGGGAATCTTTTCTTTGTCCTGTATGCTGCTGACTGCCTTTTCAAAGGTTCCTCCAAGGAAACTTTTTGCAGGGCTGACTCCTTTTCTCTGGCTGTTTCTATTCACCGCGCTGCTCCATGTGTTCATGACGCCCGGAGATCCCATCTCAGAGGTGCCCTATGCAACCCGGCAGGGACTCGAGAGCGGAATCCGCGTGGGTTTTCAGCTGATATTCGCCATCTGGCTGTCCACACTCATGACGCTGACAACCTCTCCTTTGGACATGGTATGGGCACTGGAATGGTTTATGACGCCTTTGAAATATCTCAAGGTTCCCATCGATGAGATCGCACTGCTCGTGATGCTTGCAATACGTTTTATACCGCTGCTTTTCGAAGAGACCGACCGCATTATAAAGGCACAGAAATCACGTGGCGTGGACATTGAATCAGGGGGGATGATCAGGAAGGTCAAGGCCCTTATCCCCATACTTGTGCCGCTTCTGTACGGTGTATTCAGAAGGGCTGACGATCTTGCCATAGCCCTGACACTAAGGGGATATTCCCCGGGAATCAAAAGGACAAGGATGAAACAGATCAGAGCGGCATCTTCCGACTATATTGCACTTGTCGGGATAAGTGTCCTTATGGTGTGTCTCATCAGTTTGTAAGACTGCAATACCGACATTGACATTTACCGGCCTCCATGGTTTGATACCGATAATAATATATTTGTTATGCGCGGTTATGCCAGGGTGGGGTATGGTAAGGAAGAGATCATGAGAAAAATCATTTATTTGGGAATCGTTATTGTTTTTGTTCTGGCGGTTCTTCTCAGAATGAACAAGATTACCTTAATGGCGGAGCAGGATGCTGTCGGCATCGAACAGTATTATAAGACAAACGGTATTCCGGTAGAGGTGGCGCAGATTCAGCGGGGAGAGTTCCTCGTGTATTGCCGGGTCAATGCTCTGGTCATGGGGCTCAAGCAGACAGAGATATTCACGCCCATCGCAGCAAAGATACTCAAGGTGCATCATCAAGTAGGCGATGCGGTCAAAGCGGATGAGGTGATCATCAGTCTGGACAAGGAAGATCCCCGGAGTTCGGCGAGGTACCGCCAGCTTAAGGCAATATATGAGACAACCCTGAAGAATTATAACAGGATGCTTGAGTTGCAGGGATCAGGTGCTGTATCCGTGAGCCAGTTCGATGAGATAAAGATGAAGCTCGATGTAGACAGGGCAAACCTTGAGAGCGTGGTGAAGTCGGTCTCCCTTTCCAGCCCTATGGACGGAGTGCTCGTTGATATCAATGCGCGGGAAGGTGAACTCATTTCACCCATGAAGACGGTTGCCACTGTTGCAAGGGTAGATCGAGTCAGGCTTATTGCTGATGTGAGCGAATCCGATGTTGTTCGTATCATGCCGATGCAGAAGATCATGGTAAACGGCATGAACGGCAAAGGCCAGAGTCTGGGCCGTGTAACCAAGGTTTCTCTGAATGCGAACCCCAAGACCGGGCTTTTTCATATCGAGATGGAGGCGGACAACAGCAATGGGCAGTTGCGGATCGGTACATATACCACGGCCAGGATAGAGGTTCTCAATGATCCGGATGCCCTCTATGCGGATCTTCGTGCCCTTCAGACAGACCCTGACGGGAATAACTATGTATATGTCGTTGTCAACGATCATGTAACGAAAAGGATGGTAGAGAGATCCGGGTTGAATGATGATTATGTACGCATAAGCTCCGGTGTTACCAAAGATGACAAAGTCGTGGTGAGCGGTTTTAAACGTCTCGGCGACAATATCAGAGTCGTATATTAATCTGTTATGCTTGCAATGGAAACTGCATGAATCTGATCAGAATCTTTATTAACAGGCCGGTAACCACGATCATGCTGGTCTGCGTGTTTGTGGTCCTGGGGATTATTTCCTACCAGCGGATATACGTTGATCTCTTCCCTGATGTCACCCTGCCCATAGTTCTGGTTACCCAGGTATACGAAGGTGCCGCCCCCGAGGAGATAGAAACCCAGGTAGTCAAGAAGGTCGAGGATGCGGTATCAAATATCAGCGATATCAAACACATATCTTCCAGCGTGTATGAGAACTTTGGTCTGACCATCATCGAATTCAATTACGGGGTGAATGTAGATATAAAGGCCCTGGAGGTAAAGGACAAGGTCGAGGCAATAACCCATGATCTCCCCGACGATGCGGACAAGCCCCTTATCGAGAAGTTCGACCCGTTCGGTGAACCGACCCTGAGCATTGCCCTGTTCAGCGACACCATGCCTATCCATGATATCTACGAGTATGCAGATAAGGTTCTCAAGGACAAATTCTCTCAGGTATCAGGCGTTGCGAGCGTGGATGTTGTAGGCGGAAGGGAAAGGCAGATAAATGTGCGTGTTGATCTGCCCAAGCTCATGAACTACCGGCTGTCTATCCTGGATGTTATCAGTGCAATAAGAATGAAAAACCTCGACGTGCCTGCAGGCTCGATGGACCGGGGCAAGTTCAAGATAGGCGTGCGGCTCAAGGGGCAGTTCGAAACTGTTGAAGAGATTGCGGATATGTACTTCGCAGTGGAAGACGTTGGCGTTATCCAGCTCAAGGATATTGCAACCATAGAAGACGGGTTCAAGGATATCGCCTCTGTGGCACGGTTCAAGGGTCAAGAGGCTGTGATCCTCAATATCTTCAAGCAGACAGACAGTAATGTGGTCAATACCGCCGATTCCGCATACAAAAGGCTTGAAGAGGTTAGGAACGAGCTTCCTCCAGGGCTCAGTATCGAGCTCGCAAAGGATGCTACTGATTTTATCCGGGAATCAATAAGCGATGCGCTGTCGAACATATTCCTGGGTGTGCTTCTCACAACGCTTGTACTGTTCCTTTTTCTCGGCGACATACGCATGGCCCTTGTAGCTGCGGTGGTCATTCCCTCTTCCATTGTCTCTTCGTTTCTTGTAATGCAGTTGTTCGGTTTTACCCTGAATATCATTACCCTCATGGCCCTGGGGGTTTCGATCGGTGCACTTGTCGCAAATGCAATTGTCATTATCGAGAATATCCACAAGCATATTCTCCAGCATGATGATTCCAGAGAAGGTGCTGCAAAGGGGACATGGGAGGTCGCTGTCGCGGTAATGGCTGCAGCAGGTACCAATATCGTAGTATTCATCCCTATTGCATTCATGAAAGGGATATTCGGGCAGGTATTCTATCCTTTCGGCATCACGGTGGTTGCTGCCACCGTATTTTCCATCCTGGCATCCTTTTCTCTTACACCCATGCTTTCGTCGTTTGCCATGAGAAACGCCAAAGACGCAGAACAGGGATGGGGCTTCATCGGAAGACATCTCATGTTCTTTTCCCGTTGGATAGATACCCTCAGAGGGGAATATCTGCTCCTGCTCGAGACCTGTATGAAATGGAAAAAGATGACCATCGTGTTTACCCTTGTGATGCTTGCAGGCTCCATCTATCTCATGAAATATGTCGGCGGGGAGCCTTTCCCTTCTTCGGACAGCTCCGAGATCAGTATCGTTGCAGAATTGCCCCAGGACATATCCATTACTGCAAGCTCTCAGGTTCTCTCACGGATAGATGCGATTGTATCCAAGATCCCTGAACTCAAGGACTATACCTCGACCATCGGAGGCAAGAACAAAGGCATCTACGATCTGAAGGTCCACATACGCCTGGTTGATGTAGGCATGCGTTTCAGGAGCGACAAGATAGTGGCCCAGAGTCTTGTTGAGGAACTCTGCGCCATACCTGACCTTGAATTCAGCGTAACCGCAGGCAGATCGCACGGAAATGAAGGGGACATGGATGTCGATATCTACGGTACCGAGTATTCCGAACTCGTGAAGCTTTCAGAGCAGGTAAAACAGATAATGAACGATACGGGAAACTATCAGAGCATAATCAGTTCGTACAAGAACCCGAGAAAAGAGATGCGGTTCATCTCGGATGATTTCAAGACATACGTGTACGGGGGGAACAATTTAAGACTGGGTACTGTGCTGCGTGCATCAATAGACGGGGATGACTCCTCCGTGCTCAGGGACAGGGGGGAGGAATACGACATCCATGTATCCCTGGACGAGAAGTATACCGATTCCATCAATCTGCTGGGGGCAATCCTTGTACCGCTAACAAAGGATGACATACTCAATCCCATCAACAAGGTGGGCATGTTTATCCCTTCTAACGCAGAGGCGAATATCGAGAGAAAGGACAAGCAGAGGAAGATAACACTTAGATGTTTCTTCAGCAGGCTTTCCCTGACAGAGAATATGGCTATCCTGCAGGAAAAGTTTGATGAGCTCGACCTCAAACAAGGATACAAGATCGAATTCGCAGGAGACGTTGAGCTTAATAAGGAGGCGAGTGAGGCCACGTCCCAGGCATTCATCATTGCCTCTGTTCTCACGTTCATGCTGCTTGCGGCCATCCTGAACTCGATAGTGCATCCGTTTACCATTCTCCTGAGTATTCCTCTTGGCCTTGCCGGGGTATTATACTCTCTGTTTTTCTCCGGTATAACCATGAATATGCTGGCCATGATGTCCATTGTCATGCTTGTCGGCATCGTGGTCAACGGTGCAATCCTGATCATCGACGATGCCATGAATTCCATAAAGGAAGGCATTGAGACAATTCCTGCAATCAGGCAGGCGTGCTCTGATAAATTCAGGCCCATACTGATGACCAATATAGCCATTATCTGCGGACTGCTGCCCCAGGCCCTCGGAGGTTCCGGTGCCAGCTTCAGGATGGCCCTGGCAGTTCCCACCATCGGAGGCATTATTGTATCAACACTTTTCACCATGATATTCATCCCGGTCATCTTCTATTATATGGAGAGGCTCAGGCGATCAGCAATGATATTAAAGAGATTATCAAGAGCGAAATGATATTGGCTGATTAAGTATTTAGCCCGCATTTTGAATCAGAGATGGAACAGGCAATGTGGGAGCGGCTTTCAGCCGCGATTTTCCGGAAAATGTAAAGGGGTTTTATCGCGGCTGAAAGCCGCTCCCACAGAACAAGTCATATGCATTGATTCAGATGATACCTCGAAAGCTTGCTTCGAGGTAGATCATTGCACATCATAGACTTGTTCACCTGCAGAATGTGGGTTCAAGGAATGATTTCCGATGGAATCATGCGAGGTGTAGACATGTCAGTGAGCCTTCCGGGAAGAAAGACTAAGATTGTATGCACTATCGGCCCTGCCAGCAGGAACAAGCCGATCCTTTCGAAGATGATAATCTCGGGCATGAATGTGGCGCGGCTCAATTTCAGTCACGCAGATCTTGCCGAGCACGAGGAGAACATCCACAGAATAAAAGGGCTTTCTGCCTCACTGGGCATACCAGTATCCATCCTTGCAGACCTGCCGGGCCCCAAGATCAGGATAGGCAGGCTTGAAGGCGGGTCATGTGTCCTTGAGAAAGGCAAGACCGTTGTCCTTACCATACACGATGAAATCGGTTCATCATCCCTTATACCTGTTGCCTTTGGCGGTTTTATTGAAAATCTGCACAAGGGAAGCAGGGTGTTTCTCAATGACGGGTTTATTCAGTTGAAGGTGCTTCACAAAACTGCTGAACAGGCTGTGTGCAGGGTAATCATGGGTGGAAAGCTGCTCTCGAACAAGGGCATGAATCTCCCGGATGCAAGGCTTAACATAAATCCGGTTACAGACAAGGATCTTGAGTTTGTCAGGTTCGGTCTAGAAGTCGGGGTCGACATGTTCAGCGTATCCTTTGTGAAAAGCCCCGACGATATCATGAAGGTAAAACGTTTTGCCTCGTCTCTTGGAAAAGAGGCATTTGTAGTGGCAAAGATCGAGCGCAAGGAGGCCCTGGAACAGATAGATGCAATACTTGATGCTGCCGATGCTCTGATGATTGCAAGGGGCGATCTGGGGGTTGAGATCCCCATAGAGAAGGTTCCCGTTGTCCAGAAGCAGCTCACTCTTAAGGCAAATTACCGAGCAAGACCGGTTATTACGGCAACCCAGATGCTGGAATCCATGACCGCAAATACCAGGCCCACCAGGGCAGAGGTAACCGATGTGGCCAATGCCATACTCGACGGCACAGATGCTGTTATGCTTTCAGAGGAAACAGCCATCGGCAGTTATCCGGTAGAGTCTCTACGTATGCTTGTAAAGATTGCACAGATGACCGAGAAGAACAGGGGGGGTGTTGCCGCCGGTATGAGTATTCCCAGTGCAATCAGGCATGAGCTTGAACGAAGCGGTGCATCAATAGGGGATGCACTTTCTCTGAATGTGGTCAATACTCTCCATATGCTGAATATACGCTTTATCCTGGTGCCGACGCAGACCGGGGCAACAGCAAGAAGGATATCCCGGTTCAAGGGGGGGGCATGGATAATTGCCCTGTGTTCGAATGAAGCTGCGTTGAGATCCTTGAATCTTTCATACGGGATACTCCCGGTTATGGCAGATCCTGATGGTTCGGATGAGCAATTTATAGGGTATCTGAAAGAGCAGGGCCTTGCAAGGCCTGAAGACACCCTGCTTATGGTAAGTGCCCTGCCTTTCGGGGGGGTAGGAAAGGAGAATTCCCTGAAGATAATAAAGCTTGACTGATCCTGGATGGACCCCTTAAGAGTCGAAATTGCAGGAAACGAAAAAGTAAACCACAGACTCACTCAGCTCGGTACTGTAATTGTAACGATATAATGCAGCAAAGGAAGTCCCCATCTCATGCCGGGTGAAATGGCCCGTGAATTCAAAGGCAATTTTCTCACTGAATGGGTATGATAATTCAACGAGAGGATGTATCCTCGCCTGAATACTGTCCATAACGTAGTTCTCTATCTTGTCTTTTTCAATATTGTACCCGGTTATCGGCTCTGCGGAGGGTAAGCTCCTGATAATTCCGCTGTATTTCAGCAGGATATCAAAAAAGGAGGTATCGTTGATTCTATTCAGACCCGAGAGGTTGTGCAATCCATTCATGATAGCACTTCTATATGGTTGGCCGGTCCGGGTGTTGTTTTGTAAAACCTTAAAATCCTGGGCAATAATACTTTCAGGATAATCCTGTGAGGTTTCGGCTCTTAGCGGACATATCAGCAGGATCAGCAGCAGTATAAAGAATCCGAAGAGAAATTGAATCCTGTAATTACATATGATCGCCATCCGATATCCCTCCTGCTTTGTGTAAGCAATGAGCAGGCCAATTAATGCATGGAGAATATCAGTAGCTTATAGCTGGGATTATAAGGGAGGCATTACAAGAATGTGTTTAGGAATACATTTGTGGTATAACCGTAAGGGCTAGCAGATCGATCAAAGATCAAATAGGGAGGAATCAATGGCATATTCAACGATCGAGTATGAAGTACATGAAAAGGGTATCGGGGTATTATCTTTGAACCGGCCGGATAAATACAATGCGGTCAACAGTGTGATGACCGAGGAATTGTATGATTTCTGGGGTCAGCGGCAGTATGATCTCGATACGCAGGTCATTATTCTAAAGGGTAATGGGGAAAAGGGTTTCTGTGCAGGGCTCGATATGACCGAGACCATGGAACGCAGCGCCGAATTAAGCCTTGACGAGTTCTACAATTTCCAGGCGCGCCTAGGCAGGCTGAATCTTGCCATGAGGCAGGTGTCCCAGCCGATTATCTGTGCGGTTCATGGAGCTGCGGCAGGCCTTGGTTTCAGCTTTGCTCTCGCATCCGATCTTCGTGTTGTCAGCTCAGATGCCAGATTCTCGGCGGCATATATCAATATTGGTCTTGGCGGAGCGGATATGTCGTGCAGTTATTTTCTTCCCAGGCTGATCGGCGCCGGCAGGGCCTATGAATTCATGCTGACCGGCAATTTCATGTCGGCACAGGAGGCAATGGATCTGGGTCTGGCAAGTCGGATGGTCGAAAAGGACAAGGTCTTTGATACGGCCCTCGAGTTGGCAAAGATAATGATCACAAAGAATCCCATGGGACTGAAGCTTACAAAGGAAGCGATAAACATGAGTCTTCATGCCGGGAGTCTTGAGCATGCCCTTAACATGGAAGACAGAAACCAGGTGCTCCTTGTAGCGCGAGGCATGCTGGGAGCGAAGGCAAGTAAGCATTTTTAATGATCATAACCTTGAATATTCTTGATAAGACAGGATAAGGGACAATAAAATAGATGTTGATGCCCTGCTGATTCCGGCAAGGTGCTACATTCGGATGATACGCAAGCTGCTTGCAGCTCTCTTCTTAGTCCTCTCCCTCCGGGGAGAGGATAAAGGTGAGGGGGGGGGACAGTAAATAGAGTCTTTGATACCTCGCAAGCTTGCGGCTCGGTATTTCATTATTCAAGGTTTGTATTATTGTCTGTATTTCTATATACTAAAATGAGTATAAAGGATTCTCATTGAATATACACAATGGAGGGATTGCCGTGTCTGATGGATTGGACATTCTCATTGTCGACGATGAAGAAAATGTGTGCGAAGTGATAGCCGAACAGATCAAAGAGTACTTTACCTGGGGAGAGGTTATAACCTTTACCGATGTTGACAAGGCGATCTCTTACTGTCTGGGTCGGGACAACGGTATTATGATATTCATACTCGACGTCTTTGTGGGGCATGATAATGGTTTCTATTTCCTGGATGCCATTGCTGAGAAATATCCTTTTGCGTATCAGGACACGATAATGATAACAGGAAAGGCCGGTGACGATGTTGTGGATATGTGCGTGGCTGCAGAGGTCAACTATCTCCTTGAGAAGCCGATTCGTCCGTATGCATTGCAGCTGGCAGTCCGGGCAATCGTAACGAAATATCTGAAGTTTGCAAAGAAACTTCTTCAGGATCCTGACTTTGCCGAGAGCGTTGAAAAGATCTGAGGCCCAGTCCCTGGGTCTTACCCCTGCTCCTGGGCGTCGCACAATCCCTGCCAGAGATCGTAATCGGACACCTTGGTTATGGTTATTGCCATCTCGTGAGCCTTGGAGTCCAATCTGATAACCTCTCCCCAGAGGGTCAGGTGAGGGTTGTTGAAGCTGACCACAATCTGTCTGCCGACGATGGTATGAGCCTTTTCCGGGGTGAACCTTTTACCCCTGTCCCTGGGAAGATTGGTCATCTGGAGGCAAAAACCTCCCCAGCTGATATCTTTTGTCTCGGCAATGATTTTTATGGTTTCATCTTTAATACCCGGGCTCAAGGCCTCCATGGTGGAATCATTAATATGGATGTTGATCATGCCCTTAATCTTTTTGCTCTTTCTCGGATATTCCCTTTTGATGGAGTCCATTTACCCGCCCTGTGTAAAGTGATTTTTCTTATTATAACAATTTTTATGATTTAATCAAATTTCATAGTGAATAATATTTATTTGCACAACTCATCTGTTCAGGCAGCTGATTCTGGTGTGCATATTCCACCTTGTATGATCTCTCTTGACTCTTGAAGCCCTGATTCTTAATATTTGATTATGGAGCGTTTCAACGAAAGAGGCATGTTGATAATTCCGAACCCGGTCCGGGAGAGTTCAGCATCCGCTAAGATCCTCGTTGCAGGCAGGCTGTTCTGTCCGAACGGGCATGATCTGATCAGTCCCAGGGCATTGTTTGACGGGCATCCTGGTATTCTGATCAAGGCGGCAAAGGGATCGAGACGGGGGTGTATAGCTCTGAGTCCTGTTTATGGATCGACATCCAGGATCGTTCTTGATATCGATCTTGTCAAAGGAGAGATCATGGACTTGTATTGTCCCGCCTGCGACATCTTGCTGCCGATCCATTCTCCCTGCAGCTGCGGTGCAAATCTTGTGGCATTATTCACGTCGAAGCATCCGGATTTTACCGATTGCATTGCCATCTGCAACAGGGTGGGATGCATCAACTCCCACATACTGATCAATGACGAGGTTATCTCCCTGTCAATGATTGATACCTTCTGACGCACATAAGGAAGGTGCCATTTCTCTGCAGAAAGTATCTCTGCAGAATGTATCTGCTCACCCGGAATACAGATGAAAATATCATTTGCCGCATAGACAGGGATGTATTTGCGAGTGTTAAATGAAGGATCGGATGTTCAGTGATAACAAATCTTGAAGCAATAGCTTGAAAGCCGCGGTTTCTTGTGTCAGAATAAAACCATAAGCAAGCAGGAGAGTCTCATGGAGCTGATTATTATACTGTCGGTCTTTATCTGTATAGTGGCGTTGATCTGGTACCTCTCAAAGAGGGCACATGGGAAAGACGATGCCGTTGTAGTCGAAAACATAAGGAGATCGGCTATGAACGGGGATGTATACGCTCAGTTCAAACTTGCCAATATTTATTTCGAAGGCAGGGGTGTGGAACAGGACGATGTAGAGGCTGCCGGATGGTTTCTCAAGGCAGCCCAGCAGGATCATGTGGAGGCACAGTTTATCCTCGGCACCCTGTATGAAAAAGGTGACGGTGTCGGCAGGGATGATGCCCAGGCATATCAGTGGTTTTCCAATGCGGCCAGTCAGGGTCATAACAGATCGATAATAATGTTGGAATCGGACAAGTGGCAGGAATATATCAGGAAGCACAATTCAGGCAGGGATGGAAGGGGAGATCAGATCGACCCGGACAGGGAAGAGATTACCTCGGAACATGTGGAGAAATATACGCAGAAGGCCGGCCAGGGTGATGTTGACGCACAGTATAACCTTGCAATCATGTACTATCATGGCGAGGGTGTAGAGCGTAACCTGGAGGAGGCATTATACTGGTTTCACAAGGCAGCCGAGCAGGATGATACCGAAGCGCAATATAATCTGGGGTTTATGTACGGAAGAGGAGAGGGCATTAGAAGGGATCAGGAACAGTCCATGCAATGGTTCATGAAAGCTGCGCAGCAGGGACATGCCGGGGCACAGGAGATCGTCGGGAAGATGTTGAAGAAGCCATGACAGCTTCGTGCCGTGCCGTGTGCTGTCAACCGTAACGGGGAAGTCCTTCTCGGCGCTATGACATGATATCTTCTGTCTGATGTCCGTACTGGTTTTAACGAACAGGATTATGTGGCTGATAAGGCAACGTTGATGTTGTAGGCAATTGTCTGGCAGGCGTTGCGGATAGTTACTTGCCGGTTTTTTTCTGCAGACCTGAAAGCCCTATGAGCCCCAGTCCCACCAGTACCATTGTTGCCGGCTCCGGTATGGCGATAACAGCTGTCTGTACCGTGTTGGTGAGGTTGTCGAAGTCCATTATCTCTGCTGATAGGGCAGGTGATAAATATCCAAGTGATATTAGTGCACCAATCAGCCCAATGATTTTTTTCATCTTTTTAAATTCTCCTCCTGACACATTACGATAATTTCATATCAGTCTTACATAACACCTTTTAGCTGCGAAATACCAAGATGTCGCCTTTAAACATAAATGACATGCCTTGTCAAATGTAATCTTGATCTCTTGACAATATTATTAAGCATTTACAGCACATGACTGCTTAGGCCGATGTTCCTTGACAGAAACAGGCTTCAAAGACATAATGATGGATAAAACAGTGGAGTTTATTCCCCATGCTGATAAAACTTTTTCTGGCCTTTACCCTGATACCGGTTGCCGAGATTTATCTCCTTATCACTCTCGGAGGATATATCGGGGCCATGCATACGGTTGGACTTGTTGTGCTTACCGCCTTAACCGGTGCTTACCTGGCCCGTCTTCAGGGGATGATAACCATGTTCAGGATCAGGGAGGCTGTGCAAAACGGCGTGATGCCCTCCGGAGACCTTATAGATGCCTTTCTCATATTCGCAGCAGGCATTGTTCTTCTTACACCTGGTTTCATTACCGATATTGCCGGGATTCTTCTGCTTGTTCCTGTGGTACGCCACTATCTGAGAGATCTGGTAATCAAGAAAATCAATCATATGATAAGCCGCCGGCACATTGAATTCAGGCAGTATCCTTAGGATAGAAAGATTATCCAGGATTATTGTGCTGGGTAAGTCACAGCCATAGTGCTTTGCTTTACGAGTATGGTGCTATTGGGCGCAGATCTTCTGCCACTGAGCATCGTCCGATGTGTTCAGGATAGACAGCGCACCTTCTCCCTTTTTGATATCGATTCTTACCAGTGAGCCATTTACCGTCAGAGACTGAGAAGGAAACATTACCTTGAGCGGAGCACCCAGGTATTCCTGAACCTGGGCAGGTTTCATGAATTTAAAAAGTGAAGGCGCTACAAGGCACATGCCGTTAATGCTGATATCTTTGGCAAACCCTCTGCCGCTAAAATAAACCCCCATCTTCAGCAAGGCAACGATCTTCACACGTTTCCTGATGTTTTTTCTCTTTTCCTCAACACTGTTTTCTTCACTCATATCATTATCCTGGATAACCATTTTGGGATCAGATCAGAAAATACTTCTTCTTTGCGAACTTCGTTTTGTTGGAAATCTAATCCTTTTATCAGCATGAATGGATAGCGTATATTGGGCAATATGTCCAGCCGGTAATATATCTTGACATATCCGTGTCAATGCACAATGGAGACATCTGTATGATGTGTCGAGGTATTCATGCCTCTGTTATTTTTCAATAAAGTTTTATTCAGGCAAGGTCGAAAAGATGTAAACCCATGACAGATAATAACAGGAGAAAACATAGCCGGTCTCAGATCAGCCTGAATGCCAGGATAAAGATCAATCTGTTCAATACCAAATCAACAAAGGTAATGCATGATCTTCAGGAGATTCTGGGTATTGTCGATACCAAGAACATCAGTATCGGAGGGCTCAATCTGACCGTAGTGGGGTCTCCGATGGCTGCAGGTATGAGCTTTACTCCGGCAACTGCCGGCCGGCTTGTAGGGAGACCAATAGAGGTGAAGTTTGATAATTACGACCTGAACATCTGGGGTGAAGTCATCAGGATCGATCCGAAAAGCATGCTGGTTGCAGTCATTATCTCAAAGGTATCGAATATAGTGTTGTGGAAAGAATTGTGCGAAGACTGCAAGCCCGAAGGGATAAGCATCTTCCCGGAAGAGTGGAGAAAAAGGGCACTTAAGAACAAGTGTTCTTAAGCCTGTTTTCCGTCACAGGCCGGGCTCAATCAATCAGAGAACCCTTACGTCATTATCAGATATTCACGTGTGCCCTGTAATATCGATTGCCTGCACAGAAGTCTTAACAGATGATTCGTACGGCAGGGTAGATCCTGAAACGATCCTGAAAATATAACAGGCGATACCCTCGATACGGCATCTGTCCATACAGGTTCACCGGAACCGTCACATGTACTTCTTGCCATGGGCATCAGACCTACAGATGCCGCTTCGACCATCAGGTTCTCTCTGTGTAGAGTAAGCACGATCGAAGAAATAGATCTCACTGTGAAGTGTTTACAGGAGATAGCAGAAAGGCTCAGACGCATATCCAGCATACACAGCACTTAGGAGAGAGATGCCTTGATTTTCAGTTTTGCGTCTATGAGATGCTTGTGGTCGAGACGCAAAAGATCTGCAAGATTGTGCACCAGATAATCTTCATGCTTTTCAAGTCTGCCGTCAGCATAGATCACCATCCAGATGGTCTCGATAATGCGGATCTTCTGCTCCAGGCTGTAATTCTTGTTGATCAGGTTTGTAAATTGCCACAGGTCAATGCTTTGCTCCACCTCTTTGCGGGCGTCTTCGACAAGGGCAAGCGCATCTTTTTCATCGAGACCGTATTCGTCTTTCACGATACTTAAGATAAGTCCCTTTTCGGTTTCACTGAATTCACCGTCAATGGTTGCGATCTCCAGCAGCAGAGCGCAGCTTGCTACAAGGATGTCTCGCCTGTCGTTTTTCTTGTTGTCTGATGTCCCTGCACCGGTGTTCACGGTGAAAAATCTTTTCAATCGTTCTATCATACATCCCCCGGTGATACATAACTGTCGCGACAATAGTGCCCAGAAAGGATAATCATGCAGCAAAGTGGCTGTCAAATGGAAATCTCAGATGGAATGTGCATTGTGCAATAACAGAAGAAAAAGGTATAAAGAGGTGCCAGCCGAAGAAGGTACCCGGTGAAGGCCTCGATACTCGAGATTGATACAGGACTCGCTGAATAGCCAGATACCCTCTTCAGGCCGAAGAGTTGAATATAAAGGAAAGGCAAGAGCGCCTGAATGTATCGGCCGGCAGGAATCTGGAGGAAGAATATATGAATACACCCGTATATCTCGACTATAATGCGACCACCCCTCATGACCCGGCGGTCATAGATGCCATGAAAGCCTGTCTCGACCATGAATTTGGCAATCCTTCCAGCACACACTGGTACGGTATCGCCCCGAAAAGGGCTGTCAGCAGTGCAAGGGCACAGGTTGCAGGGCTTATGAACTGCATGCCGACCGAGATCATTTTCACCGGCTGCGCAACAGAGTCTAACAACCATGCGATAAAAGGTGCGGCCCTTTCCAGAAAGGAAAGAGGCAGACATATAATTACATCGGCAATAGAGCATCCGGCTGTGCTCGAGGTCTGCATGCATCTCGCCCACATGGGTTTCGAGATCACTGTCCTGCCTGTCAAGAGTAACGGCATCGTGGATGTATCAGAGGTGGAAAAGGCCATAAGACCCTCCACGATCTTAATTACCATCATGCATGCGAACAACGAGACAGGGACCATACAGCCCATAGAAGAGATAGCCTGTCTTGCCAGAGACAGGGACATCCTCATGC
>OMKS01001538.1_pt1 | contig 20409 bp, 18 predicted proteins | sample 1674721 | NCBI WGS metagenome assembly OMKS01 (sample SAMN06264996, study PRJEB25208) | sediment metagenome | isolation source: hot spring sediment | place: USA: California | collected 2014-09-02
ACTCCAGCCCCAGCCAGCGCAGGTCGTCCTCCAGCGCGAAGCGGTGGTCCTCGTGGCTGCGCGCCTGGTCGGTGTCCTCGATGCGCAGCAGGAAGATGCCAGCCGTCTTGCGGGCCAGCAGGACATTGAACAGCGCGGTGCGCACGTTGCCGAGATGTATCTCTCCGGTCGGACTGGGCGCAAAACGCGTCTTGGCGGGGGTATCTGGCATGGCGCGCATGGTAACGGAATCACCGCCCCCGAACAAAAGTTATACACACGCGCCCAACGCGTGTTGGACTCACCGGCGCCGGGCTTTTATCATGCCGCTTTCCACTTTAAAACGGCTGCGTAATCATGAAGACCATCACTCGTCTGGGCATCGCGCTGCTTTTCCTTCTCGCTTCCGCAGGGGCCTTCGCCATGAATGACTCGACCAATCCCACCGCCACCCTCGAGACCAACAAGGGCAACATCGTCATCGAGCTGTACCCGGAGAAGGCGCCGGAAACGGTGGCCAACTTCATCCAGTACGCCGAAGACGGCTTCTACGATGGCACCATCTTCCACCGCGTGATCCCGAACTTCATGATCCAGGGCGGTGGTTTCACCGTGGACATGCAGCAGAAAGCTACCCGCGGCGAGATCCGCAACGAGGCCAACAACGGCCTGAAGAACGTGGCCGGCTCCATCGCCATGGCCCGCACACCGAACCCGCACTCGGCCACGGCCCAGTTCTTCATCAACGTGAAGGATAACGACTTCCTGAACTTCACCAGCGAGACCCAGCAGGGCTGGGGCTACTGCGTGTTCGGACAGGTCACCGAGGGCATGGACGTGGTCAAGCAGATCGAGGCTGTGCGCACCGGTCGCGCCGGCATGCACCAGGACGTCCCGGTGGATGCGGTGGTGATCGAGAAGGCCACGGTGAACAAGTAACACGCCCGCCCCCCTTAGGATCGGCCTCCGGACGCTCACTGCCCGGAGGCCGATCCGCTCCTACCAATACCGTCTGAGCAGTACCCCGGGTGAAGCACCGGGTACGGCCCTAAAGCGCCTCGCCGGTAACCTCGTCATCCAGCGGGTTGATCGAGTAGTGCCGATAATCCGGCAACTCAAACAGTTCGGGAGCGATCTGCGCATCGAGTTCATAATCCACCAGCGCCCGCATGTAACCGTCATGCGTGCGCTCCTGGATCGGGAACCCGTGCTCGAGGTAACGGGTGGACGCGAAGACCAGGTTGGCGAGCATGCAGTCGGTCTGGTATTCGGCCGGCGTCTTGTTGAGGTTGGCTGCCTGCTCGCCAGCCAGGGTCAGGTGGTACTCCACCAGCGCCAGGCGTGCGTCCTCGAGCAACCCGTCAACCGCCACCACCTCGTGGCAGAGCTCCCCGTTGGTCAGGAATTCGTAGTGCACCGGCGCGCGGCCGCCAATGGTGGGCGCCTGAGGATCACTGGATTCGTGCTCTTCGTACACCAGCTCGTGCGGGGGCTCGATCTCGATGGCCCGGTGCTCGATGTACAACACCTGGCGGGTATCGTGGCTGACGCTGAAGATCTGACGCGCGGCCCGATCATAGAGCACGAAGCCACCCGAATCCACGCCATCATCGATGCGCAGATACGCCTGGGTCACCAGCATGCGGACCGGATAAGGGTCGATACCCGGCTCGCTCTCCTGGAAGTGCAGCACCAGGTCGCCTTCGGCGCGAGGCGCGGCGGCCTCCTCGGCCGGCTCGGAACACCCGGCCAGCCCCAGCAGCATCGACAACACCAGTCCGATCGTCAGTCTCAAACGCATAGCTTCATCCCGTCTTCAGTTGGTATCGAGCGCGTGCAGTTTCGCCAGCTCGGCCTCGGAGAAACCGGCCTGGCGGCGCGCCTCTTCGTGAAAGGGGCCGCGCAGGCGTCCCGTCATGTATTCATCCAGCAGGGCCAGAAAGGTTGCCTGTGGCTCCAGCCCCCGCCGTTCACAGCACCAAGCATACCAGCGCGAGCCGATGGCGACATGGCCGATCTCGTCGCGCAGGATGATCTCCAGCAGGCCGACCGTGCGCTCGTCACCGACCTGGCGCAGCCGTTCCATCATCCCCGGGGTCACATCCAGCCCGCGGGCCTCCAGCACGCGTGGCACCAGGGCCATGCGCACCAGGACATCGTGCGCCGTCTTCACCGCCATCTCCCAAAGTCCATTGTGTGCCGGCAGATCGCCATAGTCATGACCGAGCTCCGCGAGCCGGTCGCGCAGCAGCGAGAAGTGATACGCCTCCTCGGCCGCCACCTGGAGCCAGTCGCCGTAGTAGGCATCCGGCATGTCGCGGAAGCGGTAGACCGCGTCCAGCGCGAGGTTGATGGCGTTGAACTCGATGTGCGCGATGGCGTGCACCAGTGCCGCGCGCCCCTCCGGGCTGCTGAGCTTGCGCTGGGGAACCTCGCGCGGATGTACCAGCAGCGGGCGGGCGGGTCGACCGGGCACCTCGATGGGCTCTGGGGACGGGGCGACGGCACGCGCGAGCTCCCCCGCCTGCCAGCGGGCCCGCAACTCGGCGGCTGCGGTCAGCTTGGTCGCGGGGTCATCCAGCATCAGCACGGCGTGGGCCGCCTGGTAGAGGCTGTCTGTCGTCATGGGCGAATACCGTACCCCATAGATTGCGATGCGAGTTTGAGACCAATCACGAGATCCATCACGTTGGTCCCGGTCGGCCCGGTGCGGATCAGGTCGCCGGCGGCCTCCAGGCAGGGGCCGGCGTTAGCAGCCCGCAATGCCTGCCCGGGATCAAGGCCATCCAGCATCATGCGTTGCACGCTCCGGCCATCGACCAGGGCGCCGGCATCCGCCGTGGGCCCGTCGCTGCCGTCGGTGCCCGCGGTCAGCAGGTACACCCCGTCGTGCCCGGCCAGCCGTCGCGCGGCGGCCAGTGCCAGGTGCTGGTTGCGGCCGCCACGGCCGGGACGCTCGGGCAGCCGCACCGTGGTCTCGCCGGACCAGAGGTGAACGCCGGCCGGGCCGTGCAGCAGTGCCTCGGCCAGCCGCTCGCCCGTGGCCTGCGCCTCGCCGGCCAGGAACTCGGCATGCCGGTGCACCCGGTGGCCACGCGCCGACGCCGCGGCGGCGGCCGCGTCCAGCGCGAGACGCCGGTCGGCGACGATACGGCAATCGGCAGATGCCTGCTCCCGCCCCGGCGCCGCGGGCATGAGGCCTTCCCGTATCCAGTCCGGCAGGCCCTCGGGCAGCGCCCCCGCACCTCCCGGCACCAGCAGGCCCGAGCCGATCACGGCCGGATCGTCATTCGGTACATCGGAGATCAGCAGGCAGGCGACCTGCCGGTCGCCAATCCAGTACAGCAGCCCTCCCCCCTTGATGCACGAGCAGCGTCGGCGCACGGCATTGACGGCACCGATATCCAGCCCGCTGCCGAGCAGCCAGGTATTGAGCCGGGCAAGCTGCGAAGCATCGAGTGACTCGGGCAACACCTCGACGAGACTGGAAGTCCCACCCGAGATCAGAAACAGGAAGCGGGCGTCTGCGGGGGCGGCATCGAGAAAGGCCAGCAGACGGCGGCCGGCCGCGAGACTGCGCGGGCCCGGCACCGGATGGTCGGCCTCGATGACCTCGAGACCAGGCTGGTTGGCGAGCTGCTCGGCATGGCCCTCGCGGGTGATCACGAGACCGCCGGCCAGGCGCTCGCCCAGCACCTGGCGCGCCCCGGCCCACATGGCCGCAGCGGCCTTGCCGATCGCCACGCCCAGCCACTCGCCCGCCAGCGGGTGCGCGGCCAGGTGGCGCGCCACCACACGCGTGCCGTCCACGGCCGCGAGCGCGCTGGCGTAGATGGCCAACAGATCCTCGCGCGCACCGTTCATGTCCGTCAACGCAGCTGGTCGAGCCCGCGCTGCAGGTCAGCCTGGAGGTCTTCGACGTCCTCCAGGCCCACGGCGATGCGAATCAGCCCGTCGCTGATGCCGGCATCGGCCCGCTGCTCCGGGGTGAGCCGCCCATGGGTGGTGGTGGCCGGATGGGTGATGGTCGACTTGGTGTCACCAAGGTTCGCCGTGATCGAGATCACCCGGGTGTGGTCGATCACACACCAGGCATCGGGCTGACCAGCGGCCAGTTCGAAGCCGATGATGCCGCCGAAGGCCGACATCTGCCGGCTGGCCAGTGCGTGCTGGGGATGCGAAGCCAGTCCGGGGTAGTGCACCTTCGCCACCTGCGGCTGGTGCTCGAGCCAGGTGGCCAGTTCCAGCGCCTTGGCGCTGTGCACCTCCATACGCAGCTTCAGGGTCTCCAGGCCCTTGAGGAATACCCAGGCATTGAAGGGGCTCATGGTCGGGCCGGCGGTGCGCAGGAAGCCGAACACGTCCTTGCCCACCCGCTCGGCGTCACCCACCACCGCGCCGCCCATGCAGCGCCCCTGCCCATCGAGGTACTTGGTGGCGGAGTGGATGACGATGTCGGCCCCCAGCTCCAGCGGACGCTGCAGGGCCGGCGTGCAGAAGCAGTTGTCCACCACCAGCAGGCAGCCGCGCCGGTGCGCAAGCTCGGCCAGCTCGCGGATGTCGACGATCTGGGTGAGCGGGTTGGACGGCGTCTCGACGAACAGCAGGCGCGTGTTCGGCTTGATCGCCGCGTCCCAGGCGGCCATGTCGGTCAGCGACACGAAGTCGGTCTCGACACCGAACTTCTTCAGGTAGTTGTTGAACAGTACCGTGGTGGTACCGAACACGGCGCGCGAACACACCACGTGATCGCCGGCCTCGAGCAGCCCCATGCAGGTGGCGAGGATCGCCGCCATGCCGGAGGACGTGGCCACGCAGGCCTCACCACCCTCGAGCGCGGCCAGCCGGTCCTGGAACATGCGCACGGTGGGATTGGTGAAACGCGAGTAGATGTTGCCCGGTTCCTGCCCGCCGAAACGCGCGGCGGCCTGCGCGGCACTCTCGAAGACGAAACTGGAGGTCGGGAAGATCGGCTCAGACTGCTCGCCCTCCGCCGTGCGCGTCTGTCCCGCGCGCACGCCCAGGGTCTCGAAACCGTATGCGTTGTTGTCATCAATGGTCATGGGCTTCCCCTCTCGGATCCGTGCGAGGCGGGCACAAAAAAACCCGCTTCAGCAAAAGACTAAAGCAGGTCCGGTGGACTCCCGCTTTAGCTGCATTTCTAAAGCGCCCGCAAGCTGAGATTCAAATCGGCGCGTGATCGAAAGCCTATGCCAGCACCTGTCGCCTGTCAAACCGCACAGGACGAGGCAACCGCTGCGCGGCCGGGCCGGTTACTCGACGATCACCACCAGGGCGTCCTCGGGCAGCGCCTCGAACAGCTCCATGACGTCCTGGTTGTACATGCGCACGCAACCATGCGAAGCGGGCTGGCCAATCAGCCCCTCCTCGTGGGTGCCGTGCAGGTAGATGAAGCGCTGAAACGAGTCGACGCCGGGGCCGCGGTTGCGCCCTTCCTCCAGCCCGTCGAGCCAGAGGATACGCGTGGTGACGAAGTCGTCGCCGGTGATGCGCGGCTCGCGCACGATCTCGGCCACCGTCCCGGTGTCCTGCCGGGCCTTGAAGATGGTGCCCAGCGGCGCCTCGGCGCCAATCTTGCGGCGCACCCGGTGCACGCCCAGCGGGGTGCGGTTGCTGCCCTCCGCGCTGCCAATGCCGTAGCGCGAAGTGGAAACCGGATAGCTGCGGATCAGCCTGCCGTCGAGAAAGTAGTGCAGGCGCTGCTCGCCCACGCTGACGATCACCACGCGTGCGCGGTCGCGCTGCGGGTATCGTTCGGCGAGCTCATCGAGGACCGGCTGCCAGGGATCGGTGAGCGGGATACGGGGCATCAGGTCGTCGGCCATTGCGCCTGGCGCCAGCAGGCACAGCGCCAGCCACAGTGCTCTCATGTCAGATCGAATTGTGCAGGTCGATGGTGGTGGCCAGCGCGCGATCTCGCTTGGCCTTGTTGGCATCGCTGCGGGCCTCCTGGATCGCGTCCAGGTAATCCTGACTGATGCCGGAGACGTACTCACCGGTGAAGACGGAGCAATCGAACTGCTGCAGGTCGGCATTGCCCTTGCGCACGGCGTCGATCAGGTCCTGTAGATCCTGGTAGACCAGGCGGTCCGCACCGATGGCCGCGCAAACCTCCTCTTCGGTACGTCCATGGGCGATGAGCTCATAGGCCGCCGGCATGTCGATGCCATACACGTTCGGGTAACGGATCGGCGGCGAGGCAGAGGCGAAGTAGACCTTGTTGGCCCCCGCGTCGCGCGCCATCTGCACGATCTCGCCCGACGTGGTACCGCGCACGATGGAGTCGTCCACCAGCATCACGTTCTTGCCCCGGAACTCGAGATCGATCGGGTTGAGTTTCTGGCGCACGGACTTCTTGCGCTGGGTCTGCCCCGGCATGATGAAGGTACGGCCGATGTAGCGGTTCTTGATGAAGCCCTCGCGGTACTTCACGCCCAGGCTATTGGCCATCTCCAGCGCCGAGGTGCGACTGGTATCGGGAATGGGGATGACCACGTCGATATCGTGGTCGGGCCACTCGCGCATGATCTTCTTCGCGAGCTTGTCGCCCATGCGCATGCGCGCCTTGTGCACGAACACGTTGTCGATCACCGAGTCGGGACGCGCGAAGTACACGTACTCGAAGATGCAGGGCGAATACACCGGGTCCTGCGCACACTGATGCGTGCTGATCTCGCCGGCGATGGAGATGAACACCGCCTCGCCCGGGGCAAGATCGCGCTCGATCTCGAAGCCCAGCGCATCCAGGGCGACGCTCTCGGAGGCCACCATGAACTCGGGGCCCTGCGCGGTCTCGCGCCGGCCGTAAACCACGGGCCGGATGCCGAAGGGGTCGCGGAAGGCGACGATGCCGTAACCGGCGATCATCGCGGCCACCGCGTAGGCGCCCTCGCAGCGGCGATGTACGCCGCTCACCGCCGCGAACACGTCTTCCGCACTGAGGCGCAGCTTGTCCTGGCGGAGCAGTTCCTGCGCAAAGACATTGAGCAGGATCTCGGAGTCGGAGGAGGTGTTGATGTGCCGGCGGTCCTGCAGGAACAGCTCCTGCTTGAGCGCCTCGGCATTGGTGAGATTGCCGTTGTGCCCGAGGGTGATACCAAAGGGCGAGTTGACGTAGAACGGCTGCGCCTCCGCCGAGGAGGAGCTGCCCGCGGTGGGATAGCGCACGTGGCCGATACCCATGTGTCCGCTCAGGCGGCGCATGTGGCGTGTGTGGAACACGTCGCGCACCAGGCCGTTGTCCTTGCGCAGGTTCAGTCGGCCGTCGTCATAGGTCACGATACCGGCAGCATCCTGGCCACGATGCTGCAATACGGTCAGCCCGTCATACAGCGCCTGATTGACGGGCGAGTGACCTACGATTCCGATGATGCCGCACATTCAAACCTCACGATTGTGTAACGATGCCGATAACCGGCATCAACTAGCATAGGAGAAGTAATTGCCCACGTGATCCGGCAGCAGCTCCAGCGTCCAGACGGCCGCCTGCTCGAACGGCGGGATCAGCAGTGAATTCTTCCAGAACTCGGCTCGGGGTGCAGTGGTCAGCCCCCCGAGCAGGAGCAACCCCACGACGAGGAGCCCGCCGCGCAGCACCCCGAAACCGGCGCCAAGCACCCGGTCGGTGGCGGTGAAGTTCGCAGCCTGTACCAGGTAGCGCAGCAGGAACTGCACGATCGCCCCGACGATCCAGGTCAGGATGAACAGCACGACCATGGCGATGCCGACCTTGAGGTTGTCGAGGCGGAACTCCAACTCGCCGAGCTGGAAGCTCGCGCTCGACAGGGCATCGGGCAACACCGAGGCAAAGGGCGCGGAGAAACGGATGGCGACCCAGATGGCCAGTGTCCAGGTGGCCAGCGAGACGGCCTCCTTGATCAGGCCGCGATAGGCGCCTACCACGGCGGATATGGCAATCACGCCCAGGATGACAAGATCGAACCAGCTCATTGGATTGGCGGGATCAGTCCTCGAAGGGAACGGTCGCGATGTGTGAGGTCGGCAATTCTAACAGAGCCGGTGATGTGAAAACACGCAAAACGGTCAGGGTTGCGAGACCACGAGCCCCTTGAGGCCCTGGCTCGTCTCGATACGGGCCGCCAGTGCCACGGCGGCGTCACGCTCGCTCACGGGCCCCACCTTGACCCGGTAGACCCGGCCGTCGGCGCTACTGAAGGGCTCGATAAAGGCCTCGAAGCCGGCCGTCCTGAGGCTGTCACGCAGGCTGCGCGCGCGCGCCTCCTCGCTGAAACTGCCGACCTGCACGGCAAAACCCGGTTCTGCGGCCGCCGGCGCTGCGGGTTCTTTGGCTGCGGGTGCCGCCGGCTCGGCGGCAGGCGCCGGTGCCGGCTCGCTCTCCGGCACGGCCCGCACCACGCCCTCGCGGCGCGGCGCGGGCGTGGCCGCCGGTTCCTCAACGGCCGATGGCTCGGCCGGCGCGGTGCGTGCTGCCGGCTCCGGCGTGGCCGGCAGCACGGGCAGGCGTTCGGGGACCGGGAACACGGGTTCGGGCGGGATCTCCATGTCCACGCGCACGTGCCCCTCACGACCGGAGCCGTCGAGCAGCATCGGCAGGAAGATCGCTGCCAGGGCGATCAGCACGGAGAGTCCGATCAGTCGCTGTTTGATGGGCGTATCCACGATGTCCCGTGTTTCTCTCAGGTCAGGTGCCGGCAGGCACCAGCCGAACAGGTGCCGGTGCGCATGAACACATTATAGGCTCCGGGCCAGCACGGCGGCCACGGTATAGAAGGAACCGAACACGATGATGCGATCACCGGGGGCCGCGGTCCGGCGCGCCGCCTCGAAGGCCTCGAACACCGTGGGCCGCCGCTCCACCCCCACGCCGGCGGGGACCAGCGCCTGCAGCTCGTCGGCCAGCGCCTGGGTGGGGCGGGCACGCGCCACGTCCAGGCCGCCCACATACCAGCCGTCGACCATCGGAATGAAGGGCCAGACAATGGCCTCCACGTCCTTGTCGGCCAGCGCGGCGAATACGGCCAGGGTCTGTCCGGCCACGGGCTCGGCTGCCAGGGTCTGGGCGAAGACCCGGGCGCTGTCGGGGTTGTGCGCGACATCCAGGATCGTCTCGGCCGGCCCGGCGATGCGCTGGAAACGGCCGGTCAGGCGCGCGGCGCCCAATCCCGCCTCGATGTGGCCACGCGATACCGGCAGGCGCTCGCGCAACAGCTCCAGCCCCATGAGCACGCAGGCCGCGTTGTCGAACTGGATCGTCCCGGGGAGCGCCGGCCGGGGCAGCTCCTCCAGGATCAGGTCGTCGGTGCGCCAGCTCCAGCCGCCGGCGTCGGCCTCGCAGTCGAATTCCTCGCCGACCCGGTACAATCGGGCCCCGACGGAGGCGGCATGCGCCAGGATGGATGCCGGCGGGTTACGGTCGCCACAGATAACCGGGCGCTGCGGGCGCATGATGCCGGCCTTCTCGCGGCCGATAGACTCGCGATCGTCACCCAGCCACTCGACGTGATCGAGGCCAATACTGGTGATGACCGCCAGATCCGCATCAACGAGGTTGGCCGCATCCAGCCGCCCGCCCAGGCCGACCTCGAGCAGGATCACGTCCACGTCCCGCTGATGGAAGACATCCAGCGCCGCCAGGGTGCCGAACTCGAAATAGCTGAGGCTGATGTCGCCCCGCGCGGTGTCGATGCGCGCGAAGGCGTCGCAGAGCTCGCCATCGCCGACCGGCGTGCCGGCCACGCGGACGCGCTCGTTGTAGTGCAACAGGTGCGGTGAGGTATAGGCGCCGACCCGATAGCCGGCAGCGCCGTAGATGGCCTCGAAGTAGGCCACGCAGGAGCCCTTGCCGTTGGTGCCGGCGATGGTAACAACCGGTTGCGGAGGTTTGGCGAGCCCGAGACGCCGGCCCACCTCCCCCACGCGCCCCAGCCCGAGGTCAATCGCGGCGGAATGGGCCGTTTCCTGCCAGGCCAGCCACTCGTCGAGGGTCTGAAACCGCATTGCGCCTGGAGGGGTCACACCGACCGGGACTCAGGGTGCCGGTCGGTGGGTCATGATGGACAGCAGGCTCGCCACCTTGTCGCGCAGGTCGCGACGGTCGACGATCATGTCGATCGCGCCATGCTCGAGCAGGAACTCGCTGCGCTGGAAGCCTTCCGGGAGGGTCTCGCGCACGGTCTGCTGGATCACGCGCGGGCCGGCGAAACCGATCAGGGCATTCGGCTCGGCGATGTGCACGTCGCCGAGCATGGCGAAGCTCGCCGAGACGCCGCCCATGGTCGGGTCGGTGAGCACCGAGATGAACGGCACGCCCTGGCGAGAGAGGCGTGCCAGTGCCGCCGAGGTCTTGGACATCTGCATCAGCGAGAACAGTGCCTCCTGCATGCGCGCGCCGCCGCTGGCCGAGAAACAGATCAGCGGAATCCCGTCTTCCATGCTGGCATTGACGGCACGCACGAAGCGCTCGCCGACCACCGACCCCATGGAACCGCCCATGAAGCGGAAGTCGAAGGCCGCTGCCACCAGCGGCTGGCCCTTGACCGCGCCCTTCATCACAATCAGCGCGTCCTTCTCGCCCGTGGCCTTCTGAGCGGCGACGATGCGGTCCTTGTAGCGCTTGCTGTCGCGGAACTTGAGAATGTCGATGGGCTCGATCTCGCCGCCGATCTCCTCACGCGGCGTCTCGTCCAGGAACATATCCAGACGGCGGCGCGCGTCGATGCGCATGTGATGCGAGCACTTGGGGCAGACCTCGAAATTACGCTCGAGCTCAGCGCGGTACAGCACGGCACCACAGGCATCGCACTTGTTCCACAGGCCCTCGGGCACGCCGCGCTTGCCGGTGGTGGCATCGGTGCGGATTCGCGACGGCAGCAGTCGTTCCAGCCAACTCATGGTGGTGTCCTCAATCCTGTCGTTGTTCTCTAATCGTGATCCCGGAGACTCAGGCCGCCTTGACGGCGGCGTCCATGGCCTCGCGCATAGAGCGTAACAATGCCGCGATCTGCTCGTGGCCGACCTCGGGCTGGGTCACGTTTTCGGCAATGCGCCGCACGATGGCGCTGCCCACAACCACGGCATCGGCGACCGAGGCCACCCGCGCGGCCGTCTGTGCGTCCGAGATGCCAAAGCCCACGCCCACCGGGGTCTGCGCATAGCGGCGAATCTCCGCCAGCTTGGCGGCCACCGCGTCGACGTCCAGGGTGGCGGCACCCGTCACCCCCTTGAGGGATACGTAGTACACGAAACCGCTGGCCGCCTGGCAAATGGCCTGGATGCGTGCCTCGGTGCTGGTCGGCGAGAGCAGGAAGATGGGGTCGACCGCCTGGGCCTTGAGCGCCTGCACGAGGTCGTGCCCTTCCTCCGGCGGCAGGTCCACGGTGAGCACGCCGTCCACGCCCACGGCCGCCGCCTCGTGGGCAAAGGCTGCGTAACCCATGATCTCCACCGGGTTCAGATAGCCCATGAGCACCACCGGGGTATCCTGGTCCTTCTCGCGGAACTCGGCCACCATCCGCAGCACGTTGTGCAGACTGACATGATGCTCCAGCGCCCGCTCGCAGGCCTGCTGGATCACCGGCCCATCGGCCATGGGATCGGAGAACGGCACGCCCAGCTCGATGAGGTCGACGCCTGCGGCCACCATGGCGTGCATCAGGGGCACGGTGTGTTCCGGGCGCGGATCACCGGCGGTAACGTAGGGAATGAGCGCCCTGCGCCCCTGGACCTTAAGGTCGGCAAAACGGTGGGCAATGCGACTCATAGCGTGATCCCCTCCAGGCGGGCGACGGTGTTGATGTCCTTGTCGCCGCGACCCGACAGGTTGACGATGAGGGTCTTGTCCGGGCCGAGCTCGGGCGCCAGCTTGCGCACATAGGCCAGCGCGTGGCTACTCTCGAGTGCGGGAATAATGCCTTCCGTGCGGGTCACCTCGTGGAAGGCCTCCATCGCCTCCTCATCGGTCACGGCCACGTAGTTGGCGCGCCCGGCGTCCTTCAGCCAGGCGTGTTCGGGGCCGACACCCGGGTAGTCCAGGCCGGCGGAGACCGAGTGCGTGGCGATGATCTGCCCGTCCAGGTCCTCCATCAGGTAGGTGCGGTTGCCGTGCAGCACACCGGGCTTGCCCGCACACAGCGGGGCAGCGTGCTTGCCGGTCTCCAGGCCATAGCCGGCTGCCTCGACGCCGTACATGGCCACGTCGGCGTCGTCGAGGAAGGGATGGAACAGGCCGATGGCATTGGAGCCACCGCCCACGCAGGCGACCAGCGCGTCCGGCAGGCGGCCTTCCTTTTCGAGGATCTGGCGCCGCGCCTCGCGGCCGATCACGGACTGGAAGTCGCGCACCATGGCCGGGTACGGATGCGGGCCGGCGACAGTGCCGATGATGTAGAAGGTGTCGTCGACGTTGGTCACCCAGTCGCGCATGGCCTCGTTCAGGGCATCCTTGAGGGTGCGCGAACCGGACTTCACCGACACCACCTCGGCACCCAGCAGCCGCATGCGGTAGACGTTCGGTGCCTGGCGCTGGATGTCATCCTCGCCCATATACACCACGCACTCAAGACCCAGGCGCGCCGCGACGGTGGCCGAGGCCACGCCGTGCTGCCCCGCGCCGGTCTCGGCGATGATGCGGGTCTTGCCCATGCGCTTGGCCAGCAGCGCCTGGCCGATGGTGTTGTTCACCTTGTGCGCGCCGGTGTGGTTCAGGTCCTCGCGCTTGAGGTAGATGCGCGCACCACCGAGCTTCTCGGTCCAGCGCTCGGCCAGGTAGAGGGGGCTCGGGCGGCCCACGTAATCGGCCAGATCACGGTCGAACTCGGCCTGAAAGGCCGGGTCGTCCTTCATTTGCGCGTAGGCCTCCTGCAGTTCCAGCAGGGGCTGCATCAGGGTCTCGGCCACGAAGCGTCCGCCGTAGGGGCCGAAGTGGCCCTGGGCGTCCGGATAGGCCGACCAGATCATCGGCTTGGCTGGTTCACTCGCTGTCGACACTTTTTACCTCATCTATAAAGGCAGCCATCTTGGCGGCATCCTTGATGCCCGGGGATTGCTCCACCCCACTGCTGACGTCCACGCCCCACACCCGGTTCTGGTGCAGGGCCTGGGCCACGTTGTCCGCACTCAACCCGCCGGCGAGGATCACCGGTCTGGGCAGTTTCGGCGGGATCACCCGCCAGTCGAAGGTCTCGCCGGTGCCGCCCGCCATTCCCGGGGCGTGGCTGTCCAGCAGAAAGCCGGCCGCATCCGGATAGGTATTCATGTAACCGGCGACGTCGATCGCCCCGCCCATGGGCACGGCCTTGAGATAGGGCCGGTCATACGCGCCACAATCGGCCGGGCACTCGTCGCCGTGAAACTGCAGCATGTCCAGCGCCACCTCTGCAAGCGTCTCGCGGATGGTCTCGCCGCGCGCATCCAGAAACAGCCCCACGGTGGTGACGAACGGCGGCAGGGCCGCCACGATCTCGCGCGCGGCCGCCGGCTCGATATAGCGTGGGCTCTTCGCGTAGAACACGAAACCCAGCGCGTCGGCGCCTAGCTCGGCGGCGCACAGGGCGTCTTCCAGGCGCGTGATGCCGCAGATCTTGATGCGGGTTCGCATGGCCTCGCCATCGTTTGCGAATCGGACCGTCTAGCCTACCAGAAATCGAGCAAATGGACGACGCCAACCACGCCGGGCGCGGGGGGGCTTTCAGCCGAACACCGGCGGCATCGACGGCGCGGGCAGACTTACCCCGTTGTCATAGTAGGCGGCGACGAAATACAGGCCGTGCGCGGGCGCCGTGACCCCACCCAGGGTCCGGTCGCGCACGCCGAGCAATTCGGCGGCCCAGTTCACCGGCCGCTCGCCCTGACCGATGGCCATCAACACACCCGCGATGTTGCGCACCATGTGGTGCAGAAAGCCGTTGGCATGCACATCGAGGTAGATGAAGTCGCCGGAGCGGGTGACCGTGAGCTCATAGAGGTCGCGTATGGGATGCTTTGCCTGGCAGCCCAGGGCGCGGTAGGAGGAGAAGTCGTGCTCGCCGATCAGTGCCTGACCCGCCTCGTGCATGCGAGCCGCGTCGAGCTGATGGTAGTGCCAGGTGACGCGTTTCTGGTGCAGGGCGGGACGCACCCAGCGGTTGTCGATGACATAACGGTAGCGCCGTGACCGGGCCGAGAAGCGCGCGTGGAAGTCTGCCGTCATCGGCTGCGCCCAGCGGATGGCGATATCGTCCGGCAGGTTGCAGTTTGTGCCCAGCACCCAGGAGCGCATCGTGCGCTCGGCCGCGCTGTCGAAGTGGATCACCTGCCCCACCGCGTGCACCCCGGCATCGGTCCGTCCAGCGCAGTATACGTCCACCGGGTGATCGGCCACGCGCGACAGGGCGGCCTCGACACGGCCCTGCACCGTATCGCCGTGCTCCTGGCGCTGCCACCCCATGTAGCGACTGCCATCGTACTCGACGCCCAGCGCTATCCTCACCACCAGCCCCCCAGCTGGCTCAAGCCTGCGAGCCCGGCCGCGAACAGCGACCATCCCAGCCACTGCAGGGCACCGGGCACCGCCGCAAGCTGCAGGCTCACCATTACCCCGGCCTCCGCCTCGGCACGACGCAGCGTCTCCTCGAACAGGTGCGCGGCCCGGGCCACGAGCGTGTCGCGCGCGCCCCCCCCGTCTGGCACCTGGCCGCGCGCGCGCCGGGCATGATCGAGCATCTGCTCGATACGCTCCAGCGTTAGCACCAGGCGCAGGACAAAACGCTCGACGGAGATGCCGATCCACGCCAGCGGCTGCAACAGCCAGTACAGCCCCCCCGCGAGCTCGTCACGGGTCGTGGTCTCGAGCAGCCAGTGTACCGCCGCCACGATCAGCGTGAGGCCGACGACCCGCTCGGCTCCCGCGCCCAGCCCCGTGACGGTGAGCCAGGCCAGGCCAGGGATGTCGGCGACCGGCGTGCCGGGCGTGGTCAGCCCAAACACCAGCAGGATGGCCAGGTAGAAGTAACGCAGGCGCTGCAGCATGCGGGCGAGTTTACGCAACTTGGCCACCCCGGATGCGGCGTACAGCACGAGCAGTAGCACGGCCACTGGCAGCAGCCCGAGCCAGTCCGCCCGCGACAGGAAAACCAGCAGGGTCAGGACACCGAGAATGCGGATCACCGGATGCATGGGCCGCGATGGTACCCCGTTTCCTGCGCGCAAAAAAAGCCGGGGCCCAGAAGGGCCCCGGCCGTCGGGTCACGCATGGCGATCAGGCGATCTGGCTCAGTAACTCCTGCGCCTCCTGCTTCTGCGCGGCATTGCCTTCGTTCATCACCTCTTCCAGGGTGCTGCGCGCGCCCTCGTCGTCGCCCATGTCGATGTAGGCCTTGGCCAGATCGAGCTTGGTGCCCACCTCGTCGCCGCCCGAGATCAGATCGCTCTCTTCCTCGTCGAAGTCGACCGATGGCGCCTCGGCTTCGGGATCGATGGACGGCGCTTCGGCCTCGGCGGTCGGGGCCTCTTCCGCGAAACCGAAGTCGAGATCGCCGACATCGAGTTCCATGGTCTCATCCACGCCGGCAGCCCCGGTGGACGACGACTCGGTATCGAGGTCACCGCCCAGATCGAACTCGCCGGTGTCGAGGTCAAGCCCCATGTCCAGGGCGTCGTCGGTTGCCTCGGTATCGGTCGCCTGCCCGGCCTCCTCGCCGCCCAGGTCGAATTCGCCCAGGTCGAACTCGAGCTCGCCGGTCTCCTCGGCCATGGCCGGCGACTCGCCGGTGGCCTCGGTGTCGGCCTCGCCGAGGTCGAATTCGGCGCCGAAATCGCCGAGATCCAGCTCGGCGGCGTCCTCGCCGAGGTCCATGCTCACGGTCTGGTCGGCCCCCGCGAAGCCGACGGGCTCCTCGCCTCCGCCCTGCGGGAGTTCCGGCTCGCCGAGATCAAAGTCACCCAGATCGAGCTCGTCTCCGAGGTCCGGCGCCTCTTCCGCGCTCGACAGCGACTTGTCCAGGTCGGCGCCCAGATCGATATCGGCCGTGGCCGGTTTCTCGTGTTCGAAGTCGGCCGCCGAAAAGCCACCGGTGTCGGTGCCGGTGAACAACGGCAGGCTGCTGTTGAGCTCCTTGCCCATGGCGGCCACGCGCGCCCACATGGGGCTCGACTCGTCGCCGAGCATGCCGTGCAGGTCGCGGGCAGCCTCCTCGAAACCGGCAATGTTCCGGGCGGCGAAATGCGTCTCCGCCAGTTTCAGGCGATAGACCGGCTTATCCGGGCTGTCCACAATCGCGGTTTTGAGCAGGTCCTCGGCCTGCTGATAGAGGCCATAGGCGATATAGACATCCGCCTCTTCGGTGGTGTCGTCGGTCTCGATACCGCCACCCTCGCCACCGGCCGCCGCGGCCGGGCTGATCGCCTGCGTGGCGTCGAGATCCACCGCCTTCGGCGCCTCGCTCTCGAAGCCGATATCGAGATCCGGCGCACCGAGGTCCGGGGCCGCCTCGGCCTTCGCCTCGGGCGCAGGCTTCTCTTCGGGCCTGGACGCCAGCGCGGGGGCGGCAGCGGCGGCTACACCTGCGGTCGCCGGTGCAGCACTCTGCTCACCGGCCTTGGCCTTTTTCCCCTTTTTCTCCTTTTTGACCGGCTGCGGCTTATCCGCAGCCTTGCTGCCGCCACGACGCAGCAGCAGCGCGATCAGGGCGATGATAAGCAAACCGCCGGCACCGGCTGCCATTAGCATGTTCGGATTGGCCAGCAGGTCGTCCACGAAGCTCGGCTCGGCAGCTGGCGCGGGCGGAACGACCTCGGGCTCCGGGACCGGGGCCGGCGCGGTCGCGGTATCCATCGGCGGTGCGGCCTCGGCGATCTCCGCTTCCGGTGCAACGGGCTGGACTGCCTCCGGTTCCGGCTCAACGGCCTCGGCGGCGTCGGCCTCGGGCTCGACAGTCTCAGCAGGCATCGCTTCCGCCGGCTCCGCTTCGACCGGAGGCTCAGTGGCCGGTGCCTCTGCAGCCGGCACGGGGCTCTCGGGCGTGGCCGGCGGCACGGCTTCTTCGGCCTGGGCCTGCAGGCTCTGCAGCTGTTCGTCTTTCAGCTCGATCAACCGGTCCTTGCGCACCAGGGTCTGCTCGAGCTCCTCGACACGCGACTGCAGTTCCTCGTTCTCCATGCGGCGCGACTCGGCCTGCTCACGCAGCAGGGCGAGCTCGCGCTGCAGGCGGGCCGTGTCCTCGCCATCGGCGACCACCTGCCCCCCCTCGACACCCGCGGTCTCCTCGGTGCCCATCAGCTCGAGACGACCCTCACGCTCGGCCACAGCCTCGTCGGTCGCTGCCTCCGAGGTATCGGTGGCCGCGGGTTCGGTCGCGGGCACACTGGTCACGGCCTGCGGGACGGCCTGGCCGGCCACCTGACTGCGATATTCGCGCCACAGGGCATTCTGTTCCTGCACCTCGGCGACGGCCTGTACCCGGCTCAGGGACAGGACCTCGCCGGTCGGCGGCACGCGCAGCACGTAGCCGCTTTTCAGGTTGTTGATATTGTTGTCGTAGAAGGCATCGGGATTCGCACGCAACAGCGCCAGCATCATCTGCGGCACCGACACGCTATCATCCGGGCGCGTGCGCTGCGCGATCTCCCAGAGGGTATCGCCGCGCTGGGTACGCAGCTCGTCGACCCGGGCCGCGGCGACATCAATCGGGATACGGGGGAACAGCTCGAATTCCTGCGGCGCAACCGCCACCGGTTCGGCATCACCGTAGCTATAGGTGTCCTGCGGGGCCGGCAGGATGACGCGGTCATCGCCGCCGGGCGGCGCCGGTTCGTAGGCCGGCGGGGGGGCGGGCTCGTAGGCCGGCGGCGGTTCATACGCCGGGGGTGCCTCCACCATCGGCTCCATCGCCGGGGCAGCTTCCGGGGCTACGACGGGGGCCGCCGCCGGGGTCCGTGGTGCCACCGGCACAGAGGCGGGGGCGGCCTCCGGCGTCACCACCGGCGGTGCAGCCGCCGCAGTACGACGCTCATCGAAGAACACCGGCGGATCGAGCAGGATCGTGTACTCGCGCAGCAGGCGCCCCCGGGGCCAGCGCATCTCGATCAGGAAATTGAGAAAGGGCTCGCGGATGGGCTGCGAGGTGGTAACCCGGATCACCGGCTTACCCCGCGCATTCATGACGGGCTCGAATTTGAGTTCGCGGAGCAGATACGGACGGTCGATGCCGACGCGCTCGAAGATCTCGGCCGACGCCAGATCGACCCGCAGGGTCTCCAGGTCCGTCTGCGTCGCCGAAACCAGTTCGATCTCGGCCTTGAGCGGCTGGTTGAGCGCCGAGTCGACTTCGATCTCCCCCAGTCCCAGGGCGTGGGAAATTGCCGGAATCAGGGACCCCAGCAGGGCAAAGCCCAAGGCCAATCTACGCACTTGTTGTTCCCCTCATTATCACGTTCATGCCGGCCATGCGCCCTAGCCTCCCTTGTATTTCTTCAAATTACCAGAGCCCTGACAGCCATTTCCGAGAGTTTACTTTAAGCAAGCCACTCGAAATAAGTGCTGTAACTATAGATTACAAATAGTCTTTTATCAAAATCTCGGCGATTTGAACACTGTTGAGTGCCGCGCCCTTGCGCACGTTGTCGGCCACGACCCACAGGTTGATGCCCCGCGGATGGGAAATATCCTCGCGAATGCGCCCCACCCAGGTGGGATCGCTGTTGGCGCCCTCGGTGACGGCCGTGGGGTAGCCGCCGTCCTTGTGCTCATCGAGCACCGTCACACCCGGCGCCTTTTGCAGCAGCCTGCGCACGTCCTTGGCACTGATCTTCTCGCGGGTCTCGATGTGCACCGCCTCGGAGTGGCCGTAGAACACCGGGACGCGCACCGCGGTCGGATTCACCAGGATACTGTCGTCACCCATGATCTTGCGGGTCTCCCACACCATCTTCATCTCTTCCTTGGTGTAGCCATTGTCCTGGAAGACATCGATGTGCGGCAGGCAATTGAAGGCGATCTGCTTCGGATAGACCTCGCAGTTCACCTCGCCCTTGCCGTTGAGGAGGTCCGCGCTCTGACGCGCCAGCTCCTCGATGGCCTCCTTGCCCGTGCCTGACACAGCCTGGTAGGTACAGACGTTGATGCGCTCGATGCCCACCGCATCGTGAATCGGCTTGAGTGCCACCAGCATCTGGATGGTCGAGCAGTTCGGATTGGCGATGATCCCGCGCGTGGTGTAACCCGCCAGGGCCTGGGGGTTGACCTCGGGCACCACCAGCGGGATGTCGTTGTCGTAGCGGTACTGCGAGGTGTTGTCGATCACCACGCAGCCGGCGGCCGCGGCCTTGGGCGCGAACTCGGCGGAGATGGAGGCGCCGGCGGAGAACAGCCCGATCTGCACCTTGGAGAAATCGAAGGTGGCCAGGTCCTCGACCGTCAGCTGCTTGCCGCCGAAGTCGACCTTCTTGCCAGCGGAGCGACTGGAGGCCAGCGGGTAAACCTTGCCGACCGGAAACTTGCGCTCCGCGAGGATCGACAGCATCGTCTCGCCGACGGCACCGGTGGCGCCGACGACGGCTACATCGTATTGCTTGCTCATAGTTTCACTTCCAATTCGGTGTTCGGTGAATGTTGCCCGCGCCCGATCAGCCCGCCAGCGCGGCGACGACAGCGTCGCCCATCGCGGCGGTGCCGATCTTCTCGCAGCCCGGCGAGTAGATATCGGCTGTGCGCAGGCCCTGGTCGAGCACGCGCCCGACGGCCGCCTCGACGCGATCGGCCAGCGCCGGCTGGTCCAGGCTGTAGCGCAGCATCATGGCCACGGACAGGATGGTGGCCAGCGGGTTGGCGATGTCCTCGCCGGCCAGATCGGGTGCAGAGCCATGAATCGGCTCGTAAAGCCCCAGGCCCGCGGCGTTGAGCGAGGCCGAGGGCAGCATGCCGATGGACCCCGTGAGCATGGCGGCGGCATCCGAGAGGATATCGCCGAACATGTTGGTGGTCACCATCACGTCGAACTGCTTGGGCGCGCGCACCAGCTGCATGGCGGCGTTGTCGACGTACATGTGGCTCAGCTCGACCTCCGGGTATTCCTTGCCGACCTCGATGACCACCTCGCGCCACAGCTCGGAGACCTCCAGCACGTTGGCCTTGTCCACCGAGCACAGGCGCTTGTCGCGCTTCATGGCCACGTCGAAGGCGGCGCGCGCGATCCGGTCGATCTCCTCTGCTAGCTTGAAGTCCTTGTCGCTGAGCCCACCGACGTCGTGCGTCGTCAGCTCGATGCGCACCGTCGCGTAGACGTTGGACCACTCAGGGTGGTGGTTCATCCTCTCGGCGACAAGGGCCACCGAAGCCATAAACCCGAAGGCCTGGACAAAGTCCCCGAACTTCAACGTTCGGCTCAGCTTGCCCTCGGACAGCGACCAGTGCTCACACTCGGTGAGCCGGGCCTCAACCTCAGCCTGTGAAAGCTT
>OMKS01001540.1_pt1 | contig 20397 bp, 24 predicted proteins | sample 1674721 | NCBI WGS metagenome assembly OMKS01 (sample SAMN06264996, study PRJEB25208) | sediment metagenome | isolation source: hot spring sediment | place: USA: California | collected 2014-09-02
TCGCTGTAGAGGCGGCGCGTTTGCTTCAGGAGCCTGTCCCGTAGGGGTTCGTGGGTTCGAATCCCACCCCCCGCACCATGATTTAGCCTTTTAGATTGTTATGTTCTCTGCATCAATGTGAATCTAATTCACACTGTGGTTATAACAGTTACACGCTTTTGCGTATGATTACGCCTTGTAGTGAGAGATCATTCCGATTATTTCCTTGTGAAATAACTCAAGTTTATTCAGATTATCTTTTGACAACATTCTACAATGCGCTATCTTGTGTCTTATTTCCTCTAGTTCATTCAATCGACCAACAACACCTGTTGGGTTCTTGAATGTTTCTTTGAATATTTCCCAATTTTTCCCAATCACCAACGTTAGATTCCCAAACTGCATGTAATTTAGTAAACTTAGTGCAGAATTCTCTTCACTCGATTTTATTTTACCTGCTTTTTTTGCAATGTCGTCTGGAATACACTGTATCCATTGGTCTCCGTGAATGGCTCTAAGTTTTTTCTCGATAAATAATCGAAGCTGATTTTCAAGCAAATACAAAATTGAGTAGGCGTGAGACATGATTCTTAGTTCATTTTCGAGTTCAAGCGGCTCTTTCAATGCATCAATGCCTCTTGCTGTTATTCTTGTGGAGTGCAGTCCTCCTAGAGTCCCATTGGCTTTAACTAAGCCTTTTTTGTCCAGATACTCCACATTCATCTGAATTTTGTTCATTGATAAACCAGTGGACTCTGCTAAGTCTTCTTTTTTGACAAAATGATAAGGGTCCTTCTCGTATGATTCCTTGAGGACCTCAAGTATTCTCCTTCTATTTTTTATGTCAGTAGATAGTCTTTTGTCTTCAACTTGGTCAATTCCATAAGCTGTGATGCGCGTCCAGAACTGCACACTCGTTGGCTTTTCGATTAGTCCTTTGGATACCAGATATTCCGCATTCGCAATCAAATCCTCTTCTGAGACTCCCATGTCAAGACCTCTCACGCGCACTGATTGAACATAGTCTTCCTTCCACTGTTCGTAGAGTATTTCCAAAATTTTTCTTTGAATTTCTTCATCAAGCAATAAACAGTTCACCAAATCCTATAAAATTTAGGTCTACTAATGTCTTAAGGCTTCCTAAGGTCATCTGCATTCATAAAGAGCCTGTCCCGTAGGGTTCGTGGGTTCGAATTCCACCCCCCGCACCATTATGCAAGAAAGTGTGAACTTCGGCGAAGGGTTAGTCACGTGAAAGGTGTCTATTAGTCTCCTAATAGCAGAAGATTGTTGAAAATAATCTTTTTTCTGGAAATCAGAAGCACAGCCTTAAAATGTCGCAGACAGTTCACGCAAACGTGCTAAAATGTTGTTGGAAACTAGTTTTTTCTGAAAAACTTGGAAACAAAAACTTTGTTTGGCGTTACCGTCCAAAGCCGCCCCATCTCGGGGTAGTAGTGCCGACAGTCGTTTTAATGCCGGATATAGTGAATGTAGCATATTCAGTTCCTGGAGTATATGTTCCGCCTTCATAAAAGCCGTGGTTGTCGATGCCGGTTGTGGTTCCCCCCAGAAACACTTTGTATTGACCCGTTGAGAGCTCAGCAGAAGAGAACACTAACGAGTTATAGCTTTTTGTGGGCCTAAACGTGAGAACTGTTTCGCCTGAAGCAGTTTGGATATTCACCAACGTGGACGCTGGCTGCACTGGATGGAAATTCACGTGCACAAAATACTGAGTGGACACTTCTGCGGTTGGAGTCTCAGGCATATTACCACTATCAACAGCCACTATTGTTCCGCCTGTGAGCTTGAATGAGCCCTCACTAGCATCTAGGGCACCTTCAGGTCTTGGTCCGCTGACTGGACCATTAATAATCACAAAGCCGCCATTTATCTCAATGCCTCCATTCGAGTCTAGGCCGTCAGCGCCAGAATCGATTACAATAAAGCCGCCGTTGATGTAAAGGTCGCCGGGAGCACCAAAAAAGCCGCCCCATCCTCCGCCTCCAGTAGAGCCGGCAGTCTTTCCAGCCGCGTTTATCCCATCATCGCTTGCAATAATCTCAATGTAGCCGTCGTTTATGATGATTTTTTCACTCTCCAGCCCTTCATAGGATTTCCATATGTTGATTGTTCCGTTGTTGATTTCCAGAACTTTGTCTGCGTGTATGCCGTCGTCACCTGAGGCAATGTTGAATATGCCGTTGTTGATGATAATCCTGTGGTCTGAGTGAATTGCATCATCAGAAGAGCTGATGGCAAAGTTTCCGTCATCTATAACTATGAATAATCCTGCCTTCAGCCCTTTGGTGGACACGTTGTCATCTGGCAGTGCGTTGCTTCCGCCGCCGCTGGTCAACGTGAATGTTCCGCCAGTCACCAAAAGGTCTGTTTGGGCAGTGATTGCGTCCCCTTTGGTGGAAGTAACCTTTATCGTGCCACCTTCAACAGAGATGTACCCCCTGTCCGCTTCTTCGTCATTGTCCGATTTCAAGCCGTCACCAACCGAGTTCACGGTAATGTTGCCGCCCTTAATCACCAGATAATCTTTGCCCCTAATCCCGTCGTCAACTGACGTCACCCTGATGTTCCCGCTTTTGATGACGAGTCCGTCGTTGCTTCGGATAGCGTCGTTAACGTTTCCGCGTACCGTGAGCGCCCCGTTTCCGCAGATTGTGAGGTCGTCTCTGCTGGCAAGTGTACCCTTGTCTACATTGTTTGCGCTGTCTTTCAGATAATTTTCTGTGTTGTCGGCGAGGAATATGACTGTTTTTTCTGCGTCTTCGACATAGATGGGGGCGTTTGTGGTGCTGCTGATGTTGACTCCATTCAAAATAAGTTTCACAGTCTCTTCATCGTTGGTGTCTACGAGTATCTGACCGTCCTCCAAAGTGCCGCTTATGCTGTAGGTGCCCGCAGATGTGATGGTCAGCGTTGTTCCGCTGATTCTGGCGCCGTTTTCATTGTCGACGCTGATGGAATCCCAGTTCAGCGTTATTGTGGTGACTTCGGAGCTGTCCCACGTATAATCTTCAGCCTCTTCGTGGTCATCTTGGTTGGGGTATGGTGTTTCAGGCTTCGTGGTGCTTGAAGAGTCGCTGTTTGTGTCGTCAGACGAGTTATCTGGTTCGTCAGTTTGATTGTTTGTTGTGTCTGTGCCGTCGTCTGTAGTGCTGTCCGTGTTTGTGTTGTCTTCTGTCGAAGTTTCCGTGTCGCCGTTGGTGGTGCTATCAGTGTCCGTGTTACCGTTTGTCGTGCTGTTCGTGCTTGTGTCATCTTTTATTGGCGTGTCTGCGTCGTCGCCTGTTGTGCTGTTGTCAGGTGTAACGTTTTCAGGTTTAGTATTGGGAACTTCTTGACCCCAATTTAAATTAACACAACCTACAACAATTAACAGTATACAAGCAGCTCCGAGAAGAAACATCAATGGTTTTGTCATTTTTACGCCCAATAGAAACTCTATAGCCTATATAACCGTTTTTCAGAATTTAGCACTTCCTATATTTTGATTGAAAACTATGTTGAATTCGATGCTGTATGAGAAAATTTCAAGAACAGACAAAACTTTTTGAGACAGACAAGTCTGCCAAAATTCCACCAGACACAGCTCATAAAATTACAACCTGCAATCTAGTTTCTGTTTTCAGAAATTCTGCGTTTACATCTTGGACAGCGCTTAGCAAGCTCCTCGAGACTCTTTTTTCTGTCTATAGCCCCCAATTTTTCCACAGTTCTCCACTTCTCCTCAACGTCTGAGCGGTGACAGTAGCCTCTCCGCTTCATCTCTTCAACAAGCTCCTCATGGCGGCTGTACAGGCTGTGAACCTCCAGAAGCCCCTTCTCCAGATAGCCCCTCACCGATTTCCCGCGACCAATGGCTCCAATGAGCATATGAATCTCCACATGCTCCCCCAAAAGATGCTGCCTACACATGACTCTCGGATTAACCATCCACATTCTCATAAACTAACACCTGCAAACCCTGACATTTTAAGCCTCTCCAAAACAACTCACCCATCATATTAGGAGCCTAATAGAGGTACATTGTTGAAAACAGTATTTTTTCTGTGAAAACCAAGCGACAAAAACTAACAGTTACCGATGCGCAAAATAAGCCGTCAGCTTCCAATCAACGCCGTCAACCCTGACGAAACCAAAACGCTGAAACTGGATAACCTCATTTGGCTTCAACGCCCTGCAAGCCTCCTCCGCCACGCCTTCAGCCACGGAAGCGTCAGGCATCACAACCTCGCATGGAACACCGCTACCAACGGGAACCCAGTGAATCAAAGGCGCCCCAACCTTCCTAGCCTCTTCGTAAGACTCGCCCAGAAAAGTAGCTTGAACCAAATCATCAACTTTTTCTACTCTGAAATTGAACAAATCCATGAAGCGTACCGCCCTCTTTTCCGCTATCCCATCTATGTCATCCTTTGAAATCAGGAACTCTGCCCTCCCCTTCACTGGTTTAACCTCAAAAAAGCGAGCCCCCATTTCGGGATGATCAGGATGAAGAGGCACCTGAGCCATAAACTCGTGTGGAACATTCTCCACCACCAATTTCACTGGATCCTGAACAAAAAAGTAACGTTTAGCATCTGTTTCAATCTGTTTTCGGTTATGCGCATACAAGTTCTTCCAGCTTAAAACCACATCCTGCGGCTTGGGACCCACATCAACCATCAAACTGCGGATTGCCTCCGCCGTTATTCCCCGTCTTCTTAGCGCCGCGAGAGTAGCAAGGCGGGGGTCGTCCCAGCTTTCATATTCTCCGTTAGCTAAGCCCTTCACAATTTCTGATTTGCTAAGCGAAGCTCCTGTTATTTTGAGTCTGCCGTAATGAATGGTTTCTGGATATTTCCACCCAAAATGCTTGTACATGTACTCCTGTCTGGCCTGATTGGTCAAATGCTCCTTTCCCCTGATGATGTGAGTTATCCCCATCAGATGATCGTCAACGGCGGTGGAGAAATTGTAGAGAGGCCAAACACAGTATTTGCTGCCCACCCGCGGGTGAGGATACTTTTCGGGGTCAATTATTCTCAGCGCAGGCCAGTCTCGAACAGCAGGATTCGGATGCCCCAAATCCGTTTTAACCCGCACCACAGCCTCTCCTTCGCCATAAGTTCCATCCAACATCCTTTTCCAGCGAACCAAATTTTCTTTCGCAGACAAAATTCGGCACGGACAAGACTGGCCCTTCCTCGTTTTTTCCTGAAAGTCTTCGCGTCTACATGTGCAGACGTAAGCGCTGCCTTTCTTGATAATCTCTTCAGCGTGCCGATAATATATTGGGAGCCTGTCGCTTTGGATGAATTCGGCGTCCCACCTGCATCCCAGCCACTCCAAATCCTCCCGTATCGCATCGTAGAACTCCAGTTTCGGCTTCTTGGTTTTCGCGTCAGTGTCCTCGAAGCGGAGAATAAAGGTGCCCTTATAGATTCTGGCGTAGTCGTGGCTGAGAATTATTGCCCTAGCCGAGCCTAGGTGCAGAACAAAGTCGGGGTTCGGAGAAAAACGGGTGACAACCTGCTCATACTTTTCAGCGTTCGGCAACGGCGGAAGCTGCCTTGTTTCCTCAGTTTTTTCTTCTGTAAGCGCATCAGGCCACTTCTCCTCGACAATCTCTCTCTGCTTCTCTAAGGTGAGCGCGTTAACTTCCTCCACAATCTCATCGATAATTGGGGTGACCTCTTTTATCTGCCGTCTAAACTGAGGATATTCGCCGAGCAGCTTGCCGAAAACTGGTTTCTGTGCAGCTTTTCCGTCGTAGCGAAGCGCGTTTAGGAGAACAATTTTTTTGATTATTTCTCTTGCTTCTTTTTTTTCGGTCGGATTCAAGGCACGCCACTTTAAGCTTAATGTTGTCTAGCGAAAATGAGGTCTGAGAGGCTTATGAGGTCTTCCCTCTCTTCTGAGGCTGGAAAACCTGCCAGCGCCTTTTTGGCTTTTTTTATGTAATTTTCTGCAAGCTGTTTGGCGTAGCTGATTGCCCCCAAAGACTCAATCAAATTGATTGTTTCCTGTATCTGCTCAGGAGACGCATCCTTGTTTCCCAGCGTCTCAAGAATCCGCTTTCTCTGACTCTCCGAAGCCTTTTCCAGCGCATAAACAACCATCAGAGTCCGCTTTCCCTCGCGGATGTCGTTGCCGACAGGCTTTTTCAGAACCGTCTCGTCCGCAATCAAAGCCAGAACATCATCGATTACCTGAAACGCGATGCCCGAGTAATGCCCAAACCTTCCTAGCCTATCAACTTGTTTTTTGGTTGCGCCGCCCAAGATTCCTCCGCACCTTGCAGACGCCTCGAACAGTGCAGCGGTTTTGCTTCTGATCATTTCGAAGTATTCCTCCTCGGAAACTGTTTCTTTGCTTTCGAACATCATGTCCCTTGTCTGCCCCTCGCAGAGGGTTATAGTTGCTTCACTGAGTTCCTTCAACACCTGAAGTATCCGCTTGGGCGTAACATGTTTGGTGTCAGTGTATTTGGTGATTGCCTCGTAGACCTTGGCGAAGAGCAGGTCACCCGCCACTATGGCTATGGGTACCCCCCATTGGGTGTGAACTGTTGGGACTCCCCGCCTCTTCTCATCTTGATCCATTATGTCATCGTGAATGAGAGTGAATGTGTGAAGCATCTCTAGAGCCGCAGCGGTCGGAATCGCATCCTCTTCCCTTCCTCCCACCATCATGCAACTCTTCAAAACCAGAAAGGGTCTCAGCCGTTTTCCTCCAGCATCAATTATCTGTCGGGAGGCTCTGTAGAGCAGTTGGGGCTCACTGTTTACGTCAACAACTTTATCGATGAAGCTGTTTACCTTCTCGGCTGATTCAGCTATCTGGGATGACAGACGACTCATGCCCTTCTCCTCGCATAAGCTTCAGGCTGAAAACCCCGCACCTTTAGCCACTCAGCAGTCTTTCCAGTTAACACAACCGGAACATCCTGCAACTTTGGAACAGAGTTTGCGCCCACAAGAAACATCGCATTTCTCACTTCCCCAACCCAATACCGTAGCGCCTTTTCTACATCTTCCGCGCCAGTTGTGGCTGGACCTAGAAACGGGTAAGCGGCGCTAGTCAGACTTGCGCCTAAAGCCAAAGCCTTGGTTGCATCCACTCCGTTGCGTATTCCACCTGAAGCTATTACCGGAATCTTGACCGACTGAACCGCCTCCACAAGGCTTACTGCTGTGGGTATGCCCCAATCCCAGAAAGTTTCGCCCAGCCTTTGACTAGAGCCATTCTGACGCGCCTTAGCCCTGTAATACTCCACCGCCGCCCAGCTTGTTCCTCCCGCTCCAGCCACATCAATCCCTGCAACACCCGCTGCTTCAAGCAATGCTGCATCCTCTGCGGATATTCCTGCGCCAGTCTCCTTCACTATGACCGGAACATCTAGCTCTTGGGCAAGCTTGCATATTTTTTGGAGAAGATTCGAGTAGTTTGTGTCTCCTTCTGGCTGCACCGCCTCCTGTAAAGGATTCAAATGGACGGCTAAAACGTTTGCTTTCACCATTTTAACCGCTTTTTCGGCTTCTTTGACGCCGTATTTACCGACGAGCTGCGGACCTCCAATGTTGGCTAGGATAAAGGCTGTTGGCGCCTTCTCCCTAACTACGCTAAATGAGCGCTCAACTTTTGGTTTGTCGATTGCTATTCTTTGGCTTCCGACACCCATGCCAAGGTGAAGTTCCTCCACCGCTTCGGCTATAGCAGCGTTTATTTTTGTGGCTTTCGCGGTGCCTCCAGTCATGGCTCCCACAAAGAGGGGCACAGAAAACTTGTAGCCGAAAACGGTTGTGGAGAGGTCAATTTTTTCTCTTTCTATTTCGGGAAGAGCCCTGTGGACAAGATGAACATCCTCAAATCCTGTGGTTACTCTTCGTGATTGAACATCTTCTTTAAGACAGACATCTATATGGTCAGCTTTCCTTTCTCCAATCATGTCATCCAAACTGTTTTCACCCTTTCTCGATAATTGTTCCAGTAACCTTTTCTCCCTTAAGAGCCTTGTAGACCCTTGACGGCTTTGTGGCATTCACAATCACCGTTTCGATGTCATGTTCAATGGCAAGTTTTACCTCATGCACCTTTCCGAGCATGCCCCCAGTCACGTCAGTCGCCTTCGACCCTTCAATCTTGTGTTTCAAGCTTTTCAATTCTTCCAACGTTAGATGGTTAATTAACTGTGCCGAAGAGTCTGCCTTGGGGTCAGCCGTGTACAGACCATCGACATCCGCGCCCATTATGATGCGGCATGCACCAAGTTTTATTGCAAGTGAAGAGACAAGCTGGTCTCCGGACAATATGGCGAAGCCCTGTTCCGAGTCGAGGACAGCGTCTCCGTAAAGAACGGGCACAAAACCCAGTTTAAGCATTTTTTTCAATGGCTCCAGTTCCATAGTGGCTATTCGACCAGCCTTCGTAACTGCACAGGAGGACGGGTGAACCTCTACTGCGGCAATATTATGGCTTATTAGAGCCTCCATAATCCAGCTGTTCAGCAAGGTCATAGCCAGATGGGTCTGCGAAAACCCCAGAATCTGTGACGGGTCAACATAACCCCCCGCTATATCGTAGCGTTCCGCAACCGGATGCCCAAAAGAGCCGCCTCCATGCACTAATATAAGCGGCGAAACCTTGGCTCGAGAAATTTCGTCTGCCAGCCGTTCAATTGCCTTCAAGTTGGGGGTCAATGGCTTCTCCTTGTCTGTTATCACAGAGCCTCCCAGCTTCAGAACAGTTGGCTTAACGCTCATACTTCGCACCATCTTTCCGTATCTCTTATTGTAGACTAATTGATTGGTTAATTTTCAGCAGACCACTATTTTATTGTGACAACACTGTTTTCTATTCGGACAGTGTCTCCAGTTTTTATTTTTGAAATATCGATTTCGTCAACGCAGGGTATATCCGAAATTATGGCGCCAACAGCAACCACCGTCTCGCACTCCCTGTTTATGATTCCAGCAGGAGCCACCCCGCCCTTCTTCAGCCTGTACAGCGTATAGGACCCAACTGTTGAGCCTTTACCATTCGGAAAAACCAAGATTTTGTCTTTGATTAGCTTTCCCTGCAGCTCATGCCCCTTTTCCAGTATCTCGCTGGTTTCCGGGTCCACTCCCCCGTAGAATGAAATTGGCTGTGTAGTGGTTAACGCTTCCCCTTCGGCGATTCCCATAGAGATTATTCTTCCTTTCAACTCCATTTTCCTTTCACCGCAGCCTCTATACACTCTTCTAAGCTTCCCATTTTAGTCAACATCATGTTATGCCGCGAATAGTAGCAGCCCTTCGCGGAGGTTGTGGCAACCGCTCTAAACCTTCCCTTCAACGGCGCCACTGCCATGCAGGTATCGCAGGCAAACTTTCCTCCTGCCCTCTCAATCACTTCAGTGTAGCCTCTATTGTCAGCGAGCTGCTTCATGGATCTTGAGGTTGCAACCCAGAATTCGGTGTTCGGCGATATCGTCTTGTTTTCCAGCAGCCTCGCTATTTCCTCTATCTCTTTGATGGACGCGTGGGGGCAGCCTATGCACACGAAATCGATGTCCTCAACATCATCGTTGATTCTCTCATACGCTTCTCTGATGTCCCTGTCCTCGAGGACGATTTTCTCTTTGGGAGGCTGATACTTCTCGGATGCAGGAGTTATTCCCTTCATATAGAACAGCGGTTTTGAGCCGAAAGTCACCACCGAGGCACAGAAAGTCTTTAACTCGTCCACACTCGCGTCTTTTATGCCTGTTATGTAGGGAATCTTGTTCTGCACCTGCTTTCCAATACAGTAACCAAGCGCGCCCCAATCCGAAAATTTAGTCAATTTAGTCCTTACTTCTACATGAGTGTCTGGAACTCTGTTCTCGTCCAGATGGAGCCCATAGTAGGGCGTTTTACCAACAAACGCTGCCGCAAGAGCCGAAGGTCCCCCTTCACGGTTTGTTTTGGCTCCGATAACTGAGTTGGCGAAGGTAACTGCGGAAGACTCTGACCAAGCGACATGTTCTCCGTATCTGGGAAGGTTGCCTATCAGGTAGGGCGTGCAGGTGCAGGAGATGAGTATCCCCATCTTCCTGAAGGCATCTATAACCAGATTCTGTTTTCTCGCAAACTCTTCGTCGATTCCAAGTTTTCTCCAATCTTCCAAATCCATTCCTGCGGGATTCAGGGTGGTTAACACTTTTACTTTTCCGTCTTTCGCCAGTTCGTTCAGAAACTCTAGCCCCGCATCTCCGAGATTATGGTAGGACACGCCCGCAACTTGCACTGAACCAACTTCTATGAGTTTTTCGGCGCCGTAGATGTTTCCGAGGGCAACAAGTATCTCCATGGACTTTTTTACTGCGTAGCCCTCTTCGCCATCCAGCATTTTTTCTTCAGTTTTTGTCAGATACATACAATCACAGGAACTTGTTTAACTCAACCTTTCGGCATTTTTCCTTTTTAAATCCTTTACCTGTTCCCCTCAGGGGGATTGTTGCGTCTAATCTTATCTTTTCTTCACCCTTTCTGGATTCCTATCTTTGTTCTCAACACTTCAAAGCCTTCATTCTCCATGGCAGACGCAACCGCTTCCTGCAAGTCTTTTCCGGGCGTCAACGCCACCATGCAGCCTCCACCGCCACCACCAGTTAATTTTGCTCCAAACGCCCCCTGCTCCCTAGCCAAATCAACCAGGTAATCTAATTCTTTGCATGAAACCCCGATTTCCTGCAGCAAACGATGGTTCTCATTCATTAACTTGCCAACCTGTTTCAGGTCAAAAGCCTCCAGAGCCTTTCTTGCCTTGAACGCCAAATCTTCTGCCTGCCTGAATAACTCACCATATTTCTGTGAATACTTTTGCCTTCGCTCCGCAACACCAGAGACCATAGCCTTAGTGTTAGCCACGATACCAGTGTTGCCTATGACTGTTTCAACTGGCTTCCGTATGCTCAGCCTTTCAATCGTGTTTACGCCCCCACTTAGATTCTTCTTGAACCAGATTAAGCCCCCATAGGTTGCCGCGGTGTTGTCGATTCCTGAGGGGTTCCCAGCATAAGCCTTCTCCGCTTCATAGGCAGCCTCATTAATCTTCTCATCGGACAAACCCATCCCCAGCTCCTCTGATACTGCCCTAGCAATCGCAACACTGCTTGCAGCAGAAGCACCAATTCCGCTGAATCCGGGCAGGTTTCCGCCCAGCCAAATTCTCAAAGAAACTTTTTGCGAGTCAATGTTCATTGCTTTCAGCATTTTTTCGATTGACTCTTTCTGTTGAAGTCTCTTCTTTTCAGCGTAACCTTCTGCGCCCGTTCTCTCATCCTCTACGGTGATGCCTTTTCCGCCTTTTTTCGCTTCTGCGTCGGCTGCTGAATCAATTGCAGAAACAATTCCGGGTACGCCGTGAACAACGAAGTGTTCATTGAATAAGATTGCTTTTCCGAAGCCAGAACCTCTTCCCATCGGAACACACCCAAAACACAATGGAAGAGAACAAATAAAATACTTTTTCAATTGCACGAGGATAAAATTTGTTTCTGCTAACTAACTTTTCGTGAATGCTATGGCGGCGTAGCCTACTACTGCGGAGCGGTCGCCTAAAACGTCGCCGCTTGTCTTGTAGCATAGTAGCTGTGCCTTTTTGGCGTCTAACTCTTTTGCTGCCTTTATGGCGGCGATGACGGGACCGTAACCGCAGGTGGATATCCCATAAGCCTCTACAGTATGATAATATTGTTCTTCGTCCATCGCTAGAGCAGCATCTATAGCTATTTTATCCTTCTTTTCTGCTCTCTCCTGCGGCTCATAATGGGTCATATCAGAGGAGGCGATAACCAAAGCGTTCTTTCCTCTCAATGCCTTTGCAACTGCTTTTCCAACTTCGCGGCTGGACATCAAATCCTGCATCATAAAACAGACAGGAACAAACTTGAACTCTGAACCGTACAGATACTGAAGAAAGGGAAGCTGAAGCTCAATAGAATGCTCGTAAGCATGCGCCCTATCATCGACGTCAATAATGTGGGAAGCGTTCACAATCTGGTTAGCTGTTTCGGTGTCGATTTCCACGTCACCGAGGGGAGTACGCCACGCTCCCTCATTCATGATCGAAAGTGCGCTTCCCCGCCCAGTGTGGTTGGGACCAAAAATCACTATGACATCCGGCTTTCCATCCTTGGCTAGACTGTGGTATGCGTGGGCGGCTACTGGACCAGAAGCCATGTATCCCGCGTGAGGAACAACAAGCCCAACAATGTTTCGTGTGCCTTCCTTCACTGTCTGTGGAAGGCTTCCGGGTCCTAGCCTGTGAGTGAAAAGCTCTTCTATCTGCTTCCTTAAGCTGTTGGGGCTACCAGCGTACCATGAGCCTGCTACTGCCGGATGCCTAATTTTCAATCCTCTTCTACTTCCCCTCTTTCCCTAGTCAACTTTATTTCGAAGTCTTCGATGGATTGACTTAGGTCTCCGTCTGCAGGGATTTCGCCTCTCTCGCGCAGTATCTGTCTAGCCAGAAGCCAATAGATAACCGCCAATGCCCGTCTTCCCTTGTTGTTGGTGGGTATAACCAAGTCGACAAAGGAGAAGTCGTTGTCGGTGCTGCAGAGGGCTACCACAGGAATTCCTATGCTCGCCGCTTCCTTCACCGCCTGCACATCAGCTTTGGGGTCAGACACTATTAGTACGCTGGGCTCGATGCGGTCTGGGTAAAGCGGATTTGAAAGCATTCCTGGGATGAACCGTCCAACTATTGGGGTTGCTCCAACTATTTCACAGAACTTCTCTACAGGAGAATGCCCATACAATCGTCCAGCCACAGCCGCTATCTTCGAGGGCTCAAATCGGGCTAGAAACTTGGCAGCCACTCGTATGCGTTCATCCGTTTTTTTGACATCCAACACGAACAAGCCGTCGGCTCTAACGCGGTATATGAACTGCTCCATGTCTTTTGTTCTCATTCTGGTTCCTATATGAACCCCCGCGGACAACAGCGTATCTTGGGGTAGCAGAAGGTCTTCCTCGCTGTATGTTTCCATGTTTTCTTCACTTTCGGACAAAGTTTTTTCCTCCAATCACTTAAATTGTTGCCATTTCGGCTCTGTTTCCAAGAGTTTCCTCTATGCGGACCAGCTCGTTGATTTTAGCCACCCGCTCTCCAGGTATTACGCCAGTCTTGATGACTGGACAAGAGAAAGCAACTGCTAAGTGAGCTATATGTGTATCAGTGGTTTCTCCAGACCGATGGGACATAACCGAAACATATCCTGCTCTTTTCGCCATTCTGGTAGTTTCCCAAGCGTCCGTGAGCGTACCCACCTGATTTGTTTTTATGATGATTGAGTTCCCCGCACACATTTTTATGCCCTGATTTAGTCGTTCAGAGTTGGTAACGAATAAGTCGTCGCCACAGATAAGGCAATCCTCAACCTTTTTGGTGAGTTCCACAAAACTTTCGTAGTCATCCTCATGGAATGGGTCTTCGACAAAAGCAAGATTGTAATCTTCGATGAGCCGCAAAATAAACTCCAGCTGCTCTCCAGAATCCCGTTTGGTTCCTTCCATTGAATAAATGTAAACCTTCTCTTTTGGGCTCCAGAAACTGGAAGCGGCAACATCTAGACAGGCTCTACATTCGATGCCCAGCTCAACTGAAACCTCTTCACAGGCCTTCACAACAATCTTCAAAGCTTCTTCATTTTCTATGTTTGGCGCCCATGCTCCCTCGTCTCCTCTTCCTCCTGCAAATGTTTTATCCACCTTTCTGAGAAGAGCGCCGATTCTTTGATGTACCATAATGTTGGCTTTCGCCGCCTCTACGAAGCTGCTTGCCTTGAGCGGGATAACGAGGTACTCTTGTATGTCCGTTGTTTTTCCTAGGGCATGTTTTCCTCCGCCCAGCACGTTTCCAAGAGGGTATGGCAGCTCGTTTGCGAGGTATCCAGATAGCTGCTGGAACAAGAATGTGCCGTAGGAGGTTGCGGCTGCTTCCGCTGTGGCTAGGGAGACCGCGAAGGCTGTGTTTCCTCCGACATTGCTGAAGTTTTCTGTTTCATCGATTTCGTGAAGAAGCGCATCAATTTCCTGTTGTTCTTCAGCATCCATGCCAATAAGCTCAGGGACAATCAGCTCTTCTAGCTTTTCTATAGCCTCGTCCACTCCTCCCTCAGGATAGGAAACAACCTCAGCTTTGCCTTTGCTGGCTCCAGCTGGGGCAGCGGCTCTTCCGAATCCATCAACGGTTAAGACGTCAACTTCAATCGTTTCTTCTCCTCTGCTGTTGAAAATTTTCCGCGCCATAACGTCCTCTATAAAAGATGACATATTTGTTCCCCACTAAAACAGCTGGGTGTTGTCTATTTTGCCTTTTTCTTCGTAAAACCTGAGAATCTTGTCGGCAATTTCTATGTGAGAAAGAATCATTCTACGACAGCAATATCTTGTTACTCCTAGGCTGTCTAGAACCTTTTTTGTGTCTTCTCCAGCTTCGACTCTTCGGGTGAACTCTTCCCATTTGTCAGCTATCAGCTTGCCGCATGTAAAACAGCGAACTGGGATAATAATTTCAATTCATCCTCCTATACATAATCATGACCTTCAGGTTGTTTCGAGCATTAAATTCCTACTTATACATTTCGGCGTCATTTCGTATAGACTTCTTAACACTTTTGACTAACACATATCCCTTCTTTTGGGTGTTCACCTGTAGCTTTTCTGATCCCTAGCCCTGGCCCCGGGACCCCCAAACTTTTTCGGCTCTTTTCTTCTAGGGTCACCGGCAATCATTGTTCGATCATAGTCTCTAAGCGTCGTGCGAAGCCGGGTGCTCTTTGTCCACTTCAGCAGAACATTAGCTATTGCAATACGCGCGGCTTCAGCCTGACCCATGAAGCCTCCTCCAGACACTGTAACATCGATATCAACTTCTTTCCAAACTTTCTCGTCTACCAGCAATAATGGTTCCAGAATTTTGTCGCGAGCTAGTTTAGGCTCAAAAATTTCTAAGGGCACATTGTTTACTCGGATTCTGCCCTTCCCAACCCTAACCTTGGCTCGAGCTATTGCGGTTTTCCGCTTCCCACTTAACACCAAAACCTTTTTCGATTTAGACACGCTACTCAACCTCTGGGCTCCACCCAATCTCTTTAGCCAATTCTCCAACGGTTATATAAGGTGATTTCAATTTCTCTGCGCTGGCGTCAAGAATTGTTTGAACCTCTTTGCCATCAAATTCCTTGGGAGCGCCTAAGTAAACCTTAAGCCTTTTGTAGGCCTGTCGACCTTTCGGTTTCTTCCAAGGAAGCATGCCACGGACGGTTCTACGAACAATTCTGTCAGGTCTTCTAGGATGATAAGGCCCCTTTCCTGGGTGACCCACCTCAAGGAAGGTTTTAGCTTCCTGAACTATTTGCAGCCTCTTGCCTGAAATGGCTGCTTTTTCAGCGTTCAAAACGATGATGGATTCGCCTTGAAGAAGACGTTTAGCTATGATGCTGGCCATTCGTCCAAGTATCAGCCCCTTAGCATCGATAATTATGGCGTTTTCTGAAGACATCTCAGTTTACCCCATGAGTTTCACATTTTTGCCTGTTGGGTTCTTTTCCATCAAATCTCTGATTGATAAACAGTTTCCCTTAGCCTTCAGAATCTTTGATTTCGCCAGATCGGAAAAGGCGAAGGCCGCTACTGTCATGGGATGGTTGATTTTTCCGGCGCCCAGAACTTTACCTGGGACAGCAACGGTTTCTCCCTCTTTAGTGTAGCGACTCAATCGGCTTAAGTTTACTGCTATGCGGTTTCTGTTGGAAGCTGACAGGCGTTCTGATATGCTTCGCCATAATTCGGTTTTATTTTCTCGCGATTTTTTCTTTAAATCTTGAATGAGCTTAATCAGCTCTGGATTGGTTGCCTTTAATTTCTTCACTTCTTCATACCCTTTTTCACTTGTTTTGTAAAGTCTTTAATTTTTTTGTCAAGAATTTCGACAGCCTCGGTGACGATTCGTTCTACTGGGAGTGTTCCAGTGGACTCGATTTTAAAAATAAAAGCTTTTTCGTCCCAAGACACTTTCACGGCTGACGGGTCTTTGGGGCAAGCATCTACGCAGTCCATACAGAGGGTGCACTCGATCTCGTTTTGAGTTTTTATTTTTCCCTCATTTTCTACAAAAATCTCTTCAGGGCAAACCTTAACGCATTTGCCACACGCGTCACAGCGTTCAGAGTCAATCTTGACTTCTGGTAGGTACATGTAGGTGCACATGGAGACGGGTTGCCATTTCGCGTGTTTCTTTCCTTTTCCCAGTCGAGCGTAGGCTTCTAACTTTAGTCGCTGCTCGGGAGCCAATTTTACTAGCGGAATCTTGTCGCTGACCGGAGCTATGTCAGGGTTCTCTGGCTTCAATTCTCCTGAATAAACTGTTGCTGTCTTGTCTGTGGCTTCGGCTTCCAGTGTTAGATTTGCCCGACAAAGGTTGCATCCAAGCTCGCTTCCGCATTTGCACTCTTCAGGAAGATTGTAGGAATCTAGATCGGTTTTGATGGGAATGAATCCCATCCTGTGGGCAAGAATCTCGTCGTTAAGGATTGAAGAGTTTTCGAGGATAATAATTTCGTCTATGGCCATTGTGGGGACTTCGGTGAGCATAATTCGCCGTAACGCGTTTACAAAAGGTACATTGACTCCTCTAACAATAAAACGCATGAAATCATCGGTTTTTTCAAGGATTTGAATCTCTACCACAGTTAAGCCTCAACTAGAGCCTCTTTGTACTGGCACATTTAAAGTTCGTGCTTTTCAAAGAGAGAGAAAGGGATTATTTCAATATTGTGGTTTATGAGCAACGTAAATCATGTATATTTTAGCTACTCAATCATTGTTTCTCAAAATTTTTGAGATCACAGATATATTAGACTCTTCGTCCTCTGCGTCCGCCCTTCCTTCGAGTTCCATCGTGAGGGATGGGCGTAACTTCTTCGATGCGACCTACGCGAAATCCAGCCCTTGCCAAGGCACGTATGGCAGCTTGGGCTCCTGCTCCAGGCGTTCTGGCGCCTGAGCCTCCGGGAGCGCGGACTTTTATGTGAATAGCGGTTATTCCCTTGTCTTTTGCGATGGTGGCGGCGTGGGCTGCGGCTCGCATAGTAGCGTATGCTGATGATTCTAGCCTGTCTGATTTGACGTGCATGCCCCCTGAGGAACGTGCAATGGTTTCTGCGCCGGAGATGTCTGTGAAGTGTATGATTGTGTTGTTGTAGGAGCTGTAAACGTGAACAACTGCCCATTTGTCACTCTTTTTACTCACGGCTATTTCCCTCCTGTGATATGGGCTCGGCTGGAATGCTTACAGCCTTTGTTACGGGATGATCGGGGTTAGTGAGAGGGCTTTTTGGAGCGTAAGCTATTTTTGTCTCTTCATCTTTGAGCACCAAATAGCTGGGAGTGGAGACTCTTTTTCCATCAATAGCGATGTGCCCATGGGTGATGAGTTGACGGGATTGCTGTATGGACTGGGCTAAGCCTCTCTGGAAAACAAGTGTTTGAAGCCTACGTTCCAGTATATCTTCTAATGTTAGGTCCAAAACGTCGTCAAGTGCAGCTTCTTCAGGCAGGATTCCTAGCCGATGTAGTCTGTCTAGAAGCTGCTTTTCCTGTTTTTTCCGTTCTTCAGCTGACATGCCCAAAAGTGAACGCCCGATGCCACGGTACTTTGAGAGCAAAGTTTTGTGGCGCCATATCTCTCTTTTATTTCGCAAACCGTATTGACCAAGCAGTTTGAGTTCTGCGTCCAGTGCGTCGATTTGCCAAGGGAAACGGGGTGGATCAAATTTTTTTCGTTGCTTCTTTGGGTCTCCCATTCTACTGTGCCCCTCGTTTTACCTGTTTTTTCTTTACACCTATGGCTTTTCCTTTTCTGCCCGTTGTTTTGGTTCTTTGCCCTCGGACCTTTAATCCGTAACTGTGGCGGATGCCTTTCCATGATCTCATCTTTTTCATTTGATCTATGTCGTTTTTGGTTTGAAGAACTAGGTCTGAGCTTAAAAGATGAATGGCTTTTCCTGTTTCCAAATCTTTTTGCCGATTTAGAAGCCATATGGGTATGTCATGCTTCACGGGGTTGGTGATGATTTCTTCGAGTTTTTCTACATCAGCGCTGGAGAGCAAACCCATTCGTGTTTCTGGGTCTATTCCAGCTTTCTCTACGATTGCGTTCGCTATCTTTATTCCTATGCCCTTTACGTTTGTGAGGGCGTAAGTTACCGGCTGAGTTCCCTCAATGTCGGTTCCGGCAAACCTTATGATGTGCTGAAATTCTCTAGGCATATTGAAATTTCACGTCTCTTTTAGGCTAACTACGGAAGTGAACTGTAGTTTATTTAAGTCTTACTAGTCGGGAACGTATAGTAAGGTTGAGTCTTACAAAAAGGAATTGGAGGAAGGTAATCCGTGTCGTCCATAACATTCACGCCAATAGGTTTTTTCCGTCCTTACTCTAGCCTTTTCAGGTCGGTCATCTGGTGGCTTCGATGATTAGTTTGTCGCCAGCGATTCGTGCAACCAAAGGCTTTTCGGGTCCGAAAGGCAGCGATGTCCAAGCGCGTTTGGGGACATGGATAAACCCGTATTTGTTCATCTTCGCCTTGAATTCGGTAACGGTTTCCTCGGGTTCCGCGTTCTTAGTATTTGGTTTGGTTGGTTCGGTGGACTTGGCTGCTTTCGCGAGTTTTTTCGCTGGTTGCGGGTAAACCACTGCTTTTTTTGTTTGCTCCATGGTTACGTTCTTCTGGATTTTCGCATGCTCCGTCGGGTCATAAACGATTTTTCCTTCAAACATTGGCTTTCACCTCCTTTATGTGTCGATTCGTTTCCTTCTTTGGAGCTTTTTTTGAGGACAAGATTGATCTGCGCTCAACAAAACCCAAATATGGCTCGCAGGTTTCGGCACTGTGGCAAAGCTCGTCCCTGAATGCCCAGCCGTTGCAGTAGGCATCAACGGAAACCACGTGACCCACGTTTGGGCAGAAGATTTTGTCGTCGGGTTTCGCCTTGAATGGTGGTTTCGGCAATGTTACCATAACGTATCCATCCAACAGTCCCACGTTTTAATTAGGTCGATAACGCCTTTTTTATAGCCAAGCCATTTAATATGTATGGTTATACAGGAAACGTAACTGGAAAGATATTCCCGTAAACCATTTTTGGCTATATTTTCCACGATTTCGTTTATTGTCAAAGTTCTTTTTTCCTCCAAAATGCTTTTTATTTTAAACGTAGGCTGTGCGCTATTTATTCCTCAGGTCAGGATTCAACCGATTTTTGGGCTTATTTTGGCGAATGCACCGTGAATTCCCAATGTGTGAATCGGCAAGGATTGGAAGAGCACCAAAACAAGTTTGGGTTTGGCGAAACCTAAAACTAAGATATCTTACTGCAGACACTGCAGACACTGCAGACCACTTTATTTCTTCACAAGCAAAGAATAATAATAAAGAAGAAGAATATAGCAACTCTGCAGTCTCTGCACTCTCTGCAGTATCAAATAAGTCGCTGGAGGATTATTCGGATGCTGCTTAAAGTCAAAACGCGCACAATCATGAGGCAGACCGCTCTTGAGTTAACTAGGCAAGTAAAAAAAATCTATGAGCGACTAATTTGTTGATAGGTTCGGCACCAAATCAAGTTTGGGTTTGGCGAAACCTAAAACTACAATATTTTACTTCAGACGCAACAGATGCAACAGACCACTTTATTTCTTCACAAGCAGAGAAGAGTAAAGAAGAAGTAGAATATAGGAGGTCTGAAGCATCTGAAGCGTCTGTTGCATCCAATAAATTATTGGAGGATTATTCTGATGCTACTTAAAGTCAAAACGCGCACAATCAGAGGAAAAACGTTCCTCGTCGAGTTAACTAAGGCTGGCGAGTTAAAAAAGCCTAGCGTTCGCCAAGTTTATTTACGTCAACGGTTGTCCATTCGCATTCCGCGAACTCGCACTCGCAAATTATCTTCGTTAAAACGATTTCGTAATCTGCGCGCGATTCGGTTTTGGTTCCCATGTTTTATTCGCTCCGGGCGATGTATATGGGCGCCGCTAACTCTTCGCGGCTGTATTTAAGGGTAACAAGTTCTTGGGTGCCGTCAGGTTTCTTCATCAGGAAGGTTTTGGTTACTGTTTTTTCCTTATTCATGCTCTTATCCACCTTTAGCCTTTAAAACAAAAAAAAGGGGAGAATTGGGTTGGTTCGCGGTGCATCGCGTTTACTATGGCGCCGTGTCCTGCTTTTGTTTCTTATTTTATAAAAGAGGAGAGTTTAGTCTTCTGCTGTTGGGTTGTTTTTCTTCTTGATTGCAGCGATCACAACTATTGTCAGAGTTGTTGCCAGAGCCGCGACTATAAGGACGGAATTAAGCCTTTGACTTTCTGCAGCTTTTGCAG
>OMKS01001541.1_pt1 | contig 20387 bp, 21 predicted proteins | sample 1674721 | NCBI WGS metagenome assembly OMKS01 (sample SAMN06264996, study PRJEB25208) | sediment metagenome | isolation source: hot spring sediment | place: USA: California | collected 2014-09-02
CCTTGACCACTTCGGCGATATCGGCCAGGGTGCCCACCACCGAACGCTGCTGGGGGGTGGAGGCCCAGCGGACCACCGCCACCGGAGTTTGGGGGGCGCGGCCATTACGGATCAGATTTTCGGCGATATGGGGCAAATTCTTGATCCCCATGTAAAAGACGATGGTACCCACGCCGGTGGCCAGCTTGTCCCAAGCGATCCGGCTCTCCTTCTTATCCGGGTCCTCATGGCCGGTGACGAAGGCCACCGAGGAGGTAAAACGGCGATGGGTGATGGGCACCCCGGCGTAAGTGGCGGCGGCGGTGGCGGAGGTAACCCCGGGCACCACCTCGAAGGAAACTCCGTAGCTGGCCAGCTCCTCGATCTCCTCGCCGCCCCGGCCAAAGATAAAGGGATCCCCCCCCTTGAGCCGGACCACGATCTTGCCGGCCAGGGCGTGATCCACCAGCATTTGATTGATCTCGGCCTGGCTGTGGGTATGCTGGCTGCCCCCCTTCTTGCCGGCATAGATCAGCAGGGCCGATTCCGGAACATGGGCCAGCAGCTTCTTGTTGGCCAGGTAGTCATAAACCACCACCTGGGCCCGCCCCAGCAGCCGACGCCCCTTGACGGTGATCAACTCGGGATCGCCGGGCCCGGCCCCGATCAGGTAAACTTTCCCTTTCTGCTTTTCCATCGGCTTACTCAAGGCTGGAGCCATAAACCGCTTCCAGGATCTCCCGACCGCCGACGGCCAGCAGCTCCTCGGCCACGGCCAGACCGATGGCGGCGGCGTCGGTCGCCGGGCCGCTTTTTTCCACCTTGAGCAGACGGCTGCCATCCAGGGGAGCGACCAGGCCGGTCATGGTCAGGGTCTCACCGCTTAAGGTGGCGAAACCGGCCAGGGGCACCTGACATCCACCCTCCAGCCGCTTGAGATAAGTGCGTTCCGCCCGTACCGCCAACTTGGTTTCCCGATGATCCATGAAGGAGAGCATTTGCAGCAGCTCGCCATCGGCCTCCCGCAGCTCGATACCCACCGCCCCCTGGGCCACCGCCGGCAGCATCTCATCGGCCTTAAAGCAGAAGGTGGCCCGCTGGGAGAGCTGCAACCGGTTCAAACCGGCGGCGGCCAAAATGATCGCGTCGTAATTGCCCTCATCGAGCTTGCGCAGCCGGGTGTCCAGATTGCCCCGCAGATCCTCAATCTTGAGGTCGGGACGCAGGTGGGCCAGTTGGGCCTTGCGTCGCAGACTGCTGGTGCCGACGGTGGCCCCGGCCGGCATCTCGGCCAGGGTTTGGTAACGGTTGGAGATAAAGGCGTCGTGGGGGTTCTCCCGTTGGGTGATAATCCCGATATGCAGACCCTCCGGCAGTTCGGCCGGCACATCCTTCATGCTGTGGACGGCGATATCCACCTCGTGGCGCAGCATCGCCTCCTCGATCTCCTTGACGAACAGCCCCTTGCCGCCCACCATGGCCAAGGGGACATCGACGATCTTGTCCCCTTTGGTGATGATCTTGACCAGTTCCACGCTGCACTGGGGGTGTTCGGCTTCGATCCGGCCCTTGATCCAGTTGGACTGGGCCAGGGCCAGCAGGCTGGCGCGGGTGCCGATCCGGATAACTTTCTGCATACGGGGTTCCTTGTTTTACGGTTATTGGTTCGCTTAATCGATCTTGGTAAAGGCCCGGCTATTGGCGCCGCAGACCAGGCATTTTTCCGGCGGGATCGAACCGGGTTCGGTATGACCGCAAACTTCGCAGACGTAATAGTCGGCCTCGGGCAAATTGTCCAGGTTTTCCATGGCCTGACGATACAGTTCGGCGTGGGTCTTTTCCACCTTGTTGGCGTGAGTGAACGACGTCTGAGCCGCCTTGTTACCCTCGGCCCGGGCGACCTCGATCATGGGGGGATACATCACTTCAAATTCGTGCATCTCCCCTTCCATGGCCACCCGCAGGTTATCTTTGGTGTCCCCGATCGCCTTCAACGCCCGCAGATGAGCGTGGGCATGGATGGTTTCGGCGTGGGCGACGGCCCGGAACAGCCTGGCCACCTGGGGATAGCCGTCTTTGTCGGCTTTTTTGGCAAAAGCCAGGTATTTACGGTTGGCCTGGGATTCCCCGGCAAAGGCAGCCCACAGATTCTCTTCGGTCTTGCTCATGGCGTAAACCTCCTGGTCTGAATCAATAATTACGTTTAAGTTATTAAGGCGGTCCGCTAAAATAGTTATTATCGATCGGAATTGCAAGCAGAAGCAAGAAAAACGATTTTACGGGTTTCACCGTCATGATTTTCAGGTTTACCCTCTCTTTATGGTTTTGCCTCCTCACCCTTTTCCCGTCGCCATCGGGGGCGGAGGTGCTGCCGGCCTCGATCTTCGAGGATGGCGGCTACCTGGTGACCAAAGGGGGGCAAATCGTGGCGGCCCGCAATCCGGAGCGGCTGCTGGTGCCAGCCAGCACCTGGAAGATCGCCACCGGCCTGCTGGCCTTGGAGCGGCTGGGCCCCGACTACCGCTTTGCAACCCACTTTCATCTGGCCCAGGGTGATCTCTTCATCCGGGGCTTCGGCGACCCCCTGCTGGTCTCGGAGGAGGTGGCGCTGATCGCTGCCCGCCTCTCCGGGCTGGGGGTTAAGGAGATCGGTGATATTGTTCTCGATGACACCTTTTTTCAGTTGGAGCGGGAACGGCCGGCCGGAGCCGGGGTTTCCCGGCGCTCCTATGATGCCGCCAACGGCGCCCTGGTGGTAAACTTCAACACCATCAACATCACGGTGGATCAGCAGGGCGGGGTCGGCTCCGCCGAGGAGCAAACCCCCACCCTGCCGGTAATGCGGGCCAAGGGCCGGGGCATGCCCCCCGGCACCCACCGGATCAACCTCTCCCAGCAAAGGCGGTACAGCCAGGAGTACTGTGGAGAGCTGTTCGCGGAGATGCTCAGGCGGCAAGGGGTAAGGGTAAACGGCACCATCCGCGCCGGAGCGGTTCCCGCCGGAGCGCAGCCCGTTTACCGCCATCTCTCCACCCGGCCGCTCAGCGAGACGGTGGCGGCGATGCTGCTCTACTCCAACAATTTCATCGCCAACCAGTTACTCCTGGCCAGCGGCGCCGCCACCTTCGGCGAGCCGGCCACCTGGGACAAGGGGCGGGAGAGCCTGCGGCTCCACCTGGAGAAGTTGGGACTTAAGGAGGGAAGCTTCATGGTGGAGGAAGGCTCGGGCCTGAGCCGGGAGAACCGGATCACCCCCTCGGCCCTGCTCCGCTTATTGGAACTATTCAGGCCTTACGCCCAACTGTTGCCCGCCGACCAGGGACGTCTGCTCAAATCGGGAACCTTGACCGGAGTTTATGCCTATGCCGGTTATTTCAACAACGGCGGCACCCTGGACCCCTTTGTCCTGATCCTCAACCAGAGCGCCAACCGGCGGGACTGCGCCCTGGAGTTGCTGGAGAGGCACTATCGGCAAACCCAGGCCCACTGAGAAAGCCCCTCAACCATGATGACGCAGAAGGGTAATGGTCTCCAGGTGGTGGGTCTGGGGGAACATATCGATCAGTTGCATGCTCGCCACCCGGTAGCCCTTTTGGCCTAAAACCGCCAGATCGCGGACCATGGTGGCGGGATCGCAGGAGATCATAACAATACGGTTGGGCAGGGGGGAGCCAACGAAGCGCACCAGCTCCAGGCAACCTCCCCGGGGCGGATCGAGCAGCAGAATATCGGGATGGATAGCGGCGGCATGAAGGGCGGCCAGCCCTTCCCGGGCCCCGGCCCGGCTGAACCGGCAATTTTCAATTCCGTTGGCCAGGGCGTTGTGTTTGGCTCCGCGAATAGCGGCGGCCTGGATATCCACCCCGTAAACCCGACCACACCGCAGGGCCAGGGGCAGGGAAAAGTTGCCCATCCCACAGTGGAGATCGGCCAGCACCTCGTCGCCTTCCGGCTGGAGCAGGGCAAACAGCCGGGCCAGCAACCGCTGATTCTGCCCCTCGTTGACCTGGCAAAAAGCAGTGGGTTCGGCGGTCAAGTCGAGGGAGCGGCCGGCCAGGGCGGCGGGAAGAAGAAAGTGGAGCCGCAGCTGCTCGGTTCCATCACGCCCTTGAGCCCCCGATTGGCGGTCGATAAAAGGGCCGGCCTGATGCCCGAGCGGCAGAAAAGCGATCCCTTTCAGCTCCGCCAGCTCCCGGCAAAGCTGCCAGGCGGCCTCTCTCTCCGCCGGCCGGGGCCGGCGCCGGTGGTGCAGCAGCAGGACCACCCGCCCGCTTTGCGGATCCAGGCTGAACTCCAAGGCCTCGCCCTGCTCCGCCAGCCGCCGCCAGGGGGAACTGGCCGACAGTTGCCGCCAGACCCGGTTGATGGCCGGACGAGCCAAGAGACATTGCTCCACCTCGGTGAACCGGTGGCTGCCGGCCTGGAAAAAGCCCAGGCGGCCCGCAGCCACCTGGAGCCTGATCCGCTGGCGATAATTAAGCTCCTGCTCCGAGGCCAGCGGGGGAGCCAAAACCGGCTCCACCTGGGCGGCCAGGCCGTGGCGTTGCAGCAGTTCCCGCAGGATTTGCTGCTTTAACTCCAGTTGGCAGGGATAGCTGGCATGTTGCAGGTCGCAACCGCCGCAGCGGTCATACCACGGACAGGGGGGCAAGCGGCGCTCGGGACTGGGCTCCAGCAGCTCCACCAGCGTGGCCTCCTGGTAGCTTCGGTGGCTGCGGCGCACCTTGACCCGCACCAGCTCGCCGGGCAACACCGCCGGCACCAGCACCGTGCAGCCATCTTCCCGGCGGCCCAGTCCCAGGCCGCCGGCCACCACCTTTTCAACGCAGATTTTCAATAATGCTGATCGGCGTAGTTCAACCAGCCGCCGGCCTCCACCAAGCGCCGGTCAAACTCATTGATGGTGAAAGAAAATTCGGCCTGCCGCTTACCCTTGGCCCGCAGCTTACCCGCCGCCAGGTCAACCTCGATTTGCACCTCGCCGCCCAGATTGAAAAGGGTATCGAGATCGGCCTGGGGCAACTCGATGGCCAGCAGGCCGCAGTTGAACATGTTCTGGCGGAAGATACGGGCAAAACTGGCGGCGATCACCGTGTTGATCTCGTTGACCTCAAAAACCCAGACCGCGTGCTCCCGAGAGGAACCGCAGCCGAAATTGGCCCGGCTAACAATCACGTTCTTGCCGGCCAGATCGCGTCTGGGATCGAATCCGCCCAGCTTAAGGTCTTCCAAGGCATAGGGTTGGAGGGCCATCTTGGTGATCTCGGTGAGATACTTGGCCGGGATGATCTCATCGGTGTTAATATCGTCGCGATCCAGGAACAGGGCCTGGCCTCCAAACTCTCTCATCTTACTTAGCTCCCATTGCCAGCATTTTGCGGGGATCGGTGATATGACCGGCCACGGCGGCGGCGGCAGCGGAGAGCGGACTCATTAGGTGCACGATCCCCCCTTTGCCCATCCGGCCGTTAAAGTTGCGGTTGGTGGTAGAAGCGCAGATCTCGCCATCGGCCAGCACCCCGTTGCTCATCCCCAGACAAGCGCCGCAGGTGGGGTTGGTGATGCAGAAACCGGCCTCCATGAAAACTTTGATCAGCCCTTCATCCAGGGCCTGGGCGTAAACCTTGGGGGTGGCCGGCACCAGGATGGCCCGCACCTGTTCGGAGATTTTGCGGTCCTTGAGAACTCGGGCCGCCTCGCGCAGATCCTCGATCCGGCCGTTGGTGCAGGAGCCGATGTAGATCTGATCCACCGGGGTACCCTCCATCTCGGCGATATCCTTGACCTCGTCGGGCTTGAAGCCGTAGGTGGCCTGGGGCACCAGCCCCGAGACGTCAAAGGTCAGTTCCCGCTCGTACACGGCATCGGGATCGGAGTGCCAGCGGGCAAAGTCGGTCACCGCCGCCTCGATGGAATCATACTGCTCCTGAATAAAGGGCCAGAGATATTCGGCGGTGGTCCGGTCGGGCAGACAGATGCCGCAGGTGGCCCCGGCCTCGATGGCCATGTTGCAGAGGGTCATCCTGGCTTCCATGCTCATGGCCTCCACCACCGGTCCGACAAACTCCAGCACCCGGTCGGTGGCGCCGTTGACCGTGATCTCCTTGATGATCTTAAGAATCACATCCTTGGCATAGACCCCGGTCGGCAGTTCGCCCTCGATCGTAACCCGGAAGGTTTTGGGCAGGCGAAAGGAGCAGACTCCCTTCAGGATCCCCACCTCCAGGTCGGTGGTGCCCACCCCGGCGGCAAAGGCCCCGAAGGCTCCGTGGGTGCAGGTGTGGGAATCGCCCATGATTACCGTATAACCCGGGCGGATAAAGCCCTTCTCCGGAAAGAGGGCATGGCAGACCCCATTCTGGCCGATATCGAAGAAGTCCCTGATTTTGTGGCGGCGGGCCCAGTCGCGCAGAATTTTGCCTTGGGTGGCGGTTTTGGAGTCCTTGGCCGGGGTGACGTGATCGATCACCGCCTTGATCTTATCGGGATCGAACACCCGATCCAGACCACGCGCCTCCAGATCGGTGATGGCAATGGGAGTGGTGATCTCATGGCACATCACCACGTCCAAATCGAGAATAATATTCTCGGGGGTGGGGGTATCGCGCCGGTGGGCGGCAAAAATCTTTTCAACGATGGTCTGGGGCATCGATTTCTCCGAAAAAATTACAGTTTGGGCAGATTGCGGGTCGCTGCGGCGATCGCCTCGTCGGGCAGAGCGTAATCCTGCAACTCCCCGGCGAAAAATTTCTCGTAGCTGGCCAGATCAAGCAGGCCATGGCCGGAGAGATTAAAGAGAATGGTCTGGGGTTTGTCCGGTTCGCGGGTTGCCTCGATAATCGCCGCCCGGACGGCGTGACACGATTCCGGAGCGGGGATGATCCCCTCGGTACGGGCAAAGAGGGTGCCAGCTTCAAAGCACTCCAACTGGTGGAGGGCGATGGCCTCCATCAGATTTTCCCGCATCAGGGCGCTGATTACCGGCGCCATACCGTGATAGCGCAAACCGCCAGCGTGGATCCCCGGCGGCATGAAATCGTGGCCCAGGGTATACATGTAAAGTAGGGGGGTACGCTGGGAGACATCGCCGAAATCGTAGGCGAAGCTCCCCTTGGTCAGGGTCGGGCAGGAGGAGGGCTCCACCCCCAGCAGACGGATCTCACGCCCGGCCAGCTTGTCCGGCAGAAAAGGGGAAGCCAGACCGGCAAAGTTGGACCCGCCCCCGCAGCAACCGATCACCACATCGGGATACTCCCCCACCATGGCCAACTGCTCCTTGGCCTCCAGCCCGATCACCGTCTGGTGCAGGCAGACATGGTTGAGGACCGAACCCAGAGCGTACTTGGTGTCTTCCCGGGAAACCGCGTCCTCCAGAGCCTCACTGATGGCGATCCCCAGGGAACCGTGGGTGTCGGGGTCCTGGGCCAGAATTTTCCGGCCGGTGGGGGTATCGGGGCTGGGACTGGCCACGATCTCGGCCCCGTAGGTGTTCATCATCACCTTGCGGTAGGGTTTCTGATCATAGGAGACCCGGACCATATAAACCTTGCAATCCAGCCCGAACTTCTGGGCGGCGAAAGAGAGAGCACACCCCCACTGCCCGGCCCCGGTCTCGGTGGCCAGTCTTTTGATCCCTTCCCGCTGGTTGAAATAGGCCTGGGCCACGGCACTGTTGGTCTTGTGGCTGCCCGAGGGCGAAACCCCCTCATACTTGTAGTAGATCTTGGTTTTGGTCTTGAGCGCATCCTCTAGAAAGGTGGCCCGGATCAAGGGAGAGGGCCGCCAGACCTGCCAAATATCGAGAACCGGCTCGGGAATATCGATCCACCGCTCGCCGCTCATCTCCTGCTCCAGCAGGCCCATGGGGAAGATCGCCCCCATCTTGTCGGGGCCGATGGGCTGGCCGGTGGCCGGATCCAGGGGCGGAGCCACCCCGTTGGGGATATCGGCGATTACGTTGTACCACTGTTTGACCCGGCGGTCGGCCGGAAGATTGATCTGCTTCTGCCGCATGGATTGAGCCTCCTAAAAATCTTCAAAGTCATCTTCGTCGAAAGGGATCACCTGCTCAGCCCGCCTCCCCTTTTCAGCGGCAACAGTGCCGCCGGCAGCCCCGGGAGCGGCCATCCGGGTCCCGGGGCGGGCCGATTTGGGAGCGGCGGACTTTTCTTTACCATCATCAGCGCCCGAGGGCAACGCCTTCATGGGCTTGGAGCCACCCTTGCCGCCAGGGGCCAGGGCGCGGCCCGACCTTTTACTCTCCAGACTCCGGCTGGGCAGGGAAGCCCCCACAATCCCGGCCAGCTCCCGGATCAGGGTATTGATCTCGGTGGCCTGACCGGAAAGTTCCTCGCTGGCCGAGGCCGCCTCCTCGGAGATGGCCGCGTTGCTCTGGGTCACCTGATCCACCTGGGAGACGGCGAGGTTGATCTGATTAACCCCCTGGGCCTGTTCATCGCTGGCCACCGCGATCTCTTTGGCCAACTGGCTGACCTTGTTGACCCCCTCCACGATCTTGATCAGGATCTCCTTGACCTGGGCCGCCGCCGCTACCCCATTGTCGGCATTTTTCTGCGACTGATCGATGAGCTGAGCGGTGTTGCGGGCCGCCTCGCTGCTGCGCAGGGCCAATGATCGCACCTCGTCGGCCACCACCGCGAAACCGGCCCCCGCCTCTCCGGCCCGGGCCGCCTCCACCGCCGCGTTCAAAGCCAGCAGATTGGTCTGAAAGGCGATCTGGTCGATGGTCTTCATAATCACCGCCGTTTCGTCGGCTGATTGTTTGATGCTGCTGATCGCCTCGCCCATTCGCTCCATGCTGTGCTGGGCGGTTTCCGCGGAATTACGGGTGTCTTCCACCATCTGGCTGGTCTGTTTAACATTATCGGCGTTGAGCCGGGTCATCGACGACATCTCCTCCAGGGAGGCGGAGGTCTCCTCCAAACTGGCCGCCTGGTTGCCCGCGCCATCGGCCAACTCGTGGCTGGCGGAAGAAACCTGGGTGGCGGCATCCATCAGGTTGCTGGAATTACCCGCCAGATCCTCGATAATTTTGGAGATCGGCCGAATCACCGAATAGGAGACCACCCGCAACACCAGGGTGGCAAAAAGCAAGGCCATCAGGCCCAACCCGACCACCACAATCCAGGTGGCTTTACCCACCGCCTGCTGCAGTTGCAGGTCGGCGGCTTCCAGGGATTGGATCACCTGGAAGGCGCCGTGCAATTCACCGACCTTCCAGTTTTCCATCCGCCCCCCGGTGGGGTCGATTCCCCGATCATTACCCCAGAGAGCCATGGAGTTGGCAGGGTCGCCATGGCAGATCAGACAGGTTTCGGTGAGCCGTACCGCCCGGAAGTAACGCACCGAATTGGTACTCTCATCAATCTCGTAATACTCCTTGAGATTCTGTTCGGCCATGGTCCGCAAAGCCCTGGCCTCCAAAGGATCGGGCTGATTGCGGGGGTTACGGGGGTGGAACTTGGGCACCCGGAAGGTATAGCCCCCCTCCTCCGCCTTGCGCATGGCCGCGTTCCAGGCTGAAACCACCGGCACGGTGGCCAGAATTTTATCCTGCTGTCCCTGGGAGGCAAAGCTGCGCAACTGTTCGGTGGAAAAAAGGCCCAGGCGCCACATGGCCTCCATCTCATCCCGGGTGGACTCAGCGGTAAGACAGATGGCCCGGGCCTTGTCGGTGAAGGCCGTCAGAGTTTTCTCCCGTGACTCGACCATATAAAGCCGAAAAAGCACGATAATGAGAATGGTAGGCAGCACCACCCCCAACAACACGATTTTCCCCCGCAACGACCATTGCTTCATCTCCATGTCCGCCCGATCCCTTAGTTATTAAATGGTTATCAATTGTACGAAGATAGGCTGTGACAAAGCTAGCATTTAGCGGTTAAAAAAAACAGGAATAATTTTCAAGTTAACCTAAATAATCGCCGGGCGTTGGCGGTGGTGGCCGCGGTTACCTCGGCGAGGGAACACCCTTTGAGTTCGGCAATTTTGGCGGCAATAAAGGTAAGAAAGGCCGGCTCGTTACGCTTGCCCCGGCAGGGCACTGGGGCCAGGAAGGGACCGTCGGTTTCCAGCAGGAGGCGGTCCAGGGGCACCCGACTCACCGCCTCACGCAGAGTGGCAGCCGTTTTAAAGGTAACCACCCCGGCGATCGAAATATAAAACCCCATGGCCAGAACCTCTTCGGCCAAGGCGGCGTCCCCGGAAAAGCAGTGCATCACGCCGCCGGCGGGCAAAGGCCCGGCCTCTTTGAGGATGGCCAAGGTATCCTCGTGGGCCTCACGATCGTGAATGATCAAGGGCAAGCCCAACTCCCGGGCCAACCGGACCTGGGCCGCGAAATGATGCCGCTGCAGGGGGGCCGGCGAATACTCCTTGGCGTAGTCCAGACCGATCTCGCCATAGGCCACCACCCGCGGGGCCGAGGCCAATTCCCGCAACCGCAGGTAATCATCCTCCACCAGTTCATTGACGTGGTGGGGGTGCACCCCGACGGTGGCATGGATTTTCAGAATGGATTCGCTCTCCGCAGCCGCTTGGGCCAGGGCGACCGCCGTGCGGGAGGTGGGCAGATCAATCCCCACGGTGATTATCTCCACCACTCCGGATCCTCGGGCCCGGGCCAGCATGGCGGCATAATCCGCCTGGTAATCGGGAAAGTCGAGGTGACAGTGGGTATCGATCAGGGAGAGAGAAGAACTCTCCGGCAGCAGGGGGGCGGGCCTGGCTTGGGCGGTCACGATTTGCTCCTTCGGGCGGCGGATTTTAACGAAGCAAATCTTTTACCAGATTCGTTCCGATCTGGCAATCTTCCGGTAGCCGCCTATCTCCGCTAACCTCGCAAAACAGGCCCGTTTAACCAGAGCGCAGCCGGTAGCAGGCCATCAGGTCAGGATGGGATCGCCCGCCTTGGCCTCGCCACCCTCAATCACCCGGGCGAACAGGCCCTCCCGAGGCATGATACAGTCACCGGTGGCCTTTTTGATGGCACAACCGGCGTTGTGGCACTCCTTGCCGATCTGGGTGATCTCCAGGAGCACCTGATCCCCGATCCGCAGACGATCCCCAACCTTCAGAGCCGCGAGATCGATCCCCCGGGTAATGATATTCTCGGCAAAGGCGCCGTTCTTGAGGGTGGGCAGCACTTTTTTGACGTTGTCGATCGATTCCCCGGCCAAAAGAGAGACCTGGCGGTGCCACTCGCCGGCGTGGGCGTCACCCTCAAAGCCCCACTCCCGTTTCAGTGTCACCTTGGTCTGTTCACGCTTGACGATCCCCTTTTTTTCACTGGTACAAACCGCTTCCACATGTGCCATCGTCGTTCTCCTCAAGAGTAATTAACTCCCTTCCGCCTTGGGGCACACCCCAGGCAACCAAATTCAACCGCCGATTGCGGCCATGGAGGGCTCCGTTTTCCGAGCGGAAAAACGCTCCGCCTCGTGGCCATTGATGAAACGTTTACTCACGCAGGCGACAATGGCCTGCTTAATCTCGCCAGCCCCGGCCCCGCTCCGCAGCAGCTGTTTCAGATCAAGGGCCCCGTCGTCGTAGAGACAGGTTTTCAGGATTCCGGCGGGGGTTATCCGTACCTTGTTGCAATTTTTGCAGAACAACCGGGAGTATCCCTGAATCACCCCCAGACGGCCCTGGTGACCCGGCAGGGCGAAGAGGCGGGCGGTGGTTGGGGCCTGGCTGGCCGGGGTCTCGACCAGAGTCGGAAAAATTCCGCGCAGGCGACAAACCAGATCACCACTACCCAAAACCACCGAACCGGTCGTGCCGGAAAAGGGCATTCTTTCGATGAATCGCAAGGTAACCGGCTGCTTTTCCGTCAGCGAAACCAGCCGGACAATCTCCTCATCGGTGGTATCTTCAAGGACCACGCTGTTGATTTTAAGGGGAATGGCCCGGTCAATAAGGCCCCGCAGGGTCTCCAGGACCGAATCAAGGAAATCCCGCCGGGTAATCCGCTGGAATCTTGCCCTATCGAGGGTGTCGAGGCTTAAATTGACCCCACTGACCCCGATTGCGACCAGCTCATCAAGATAACGAGCGGTTTTAACCCCATTAGTGGTGATATGGAGAAATTTCAGCCCCGCAATCCGGCGAATCCTGCTCAGAAAGGGGACGCAACCCCGCCGGGAGAAGGGCTCACCGCCGGTCACCCTCACCTTCTCCACTCCCAGATCGCAAAAAATCCCCACCAGGAACTCAAGCTCCTCCAGAGTCAGAATCTGATCATGGGGCATGAAGGGGACCCCTTTGGCGGGGCGACAGTAGCGGCAACGGAGGTTGCAACGGTCGGTGATCGCCAACCGCAGGTAGTTGATGCGGCGGCCCTGGCTGTCGATCAGGGGTGCGGTAATATGAGGTGCGGACATGCTTTCTCCTTTCCAAACACGGGAGGCGGGGCCGTTTCCAACCGCGCCCTATCGGCCGCGAACCTTACCGCGGAAACGCGGCTTAGGCTCTCAGGCTCGGAGACTGTATGATGGCAACATCTATGGTTACGACATTTTATCCTCGACTTGCTCCGGTTCACGCAAACCCTTTTTAAAGGATGATATCCCCTTACCCAGACCGGCCCCCAGCTCGGGCAACTTCTTGCCCCCGAAAACCAGGAAAGCAATAACCAGTATCACCATCAACTCCGTCATCCCCAGGCCAAACATGTTGCTTCCTCCTTCCAGTTGCCGCAGTCAGGCCGCGGTTTTGTGAGCGTAATCCGGCTCCATTGGGGCCAGGTGGGCAGCCGCTCCATAAAAAGGTAAAATCTCCCGAATAAAGCACTCCAGGCATTGGGCCAAAGCAAGGTGGAATCCGTTGTTCAACCCCCCACCTAAAGATACTAGCAAATAGCAGGTCAAATAAGGAAAAAGTTTTTTCAAGCTCTTACCATATCACAGCGACTACTATACTTCCCGCGCCCGGCGATGGCGAGATCAAAAGAGCGGGAGCAACCGGTTCGTCGCCAACCCTTTTCATTGACACTTTAGGGGACGCCGACTAGTATTACCACCATTTTAGCGGCAGTGCCTGCCCTGCTCGAGCAGCAGCAGAAGCGGCGAAAACCGGTCAAAGACGATTAATTAAGCAAGGTCCCCGCCGAGATTATGACTAACCCTGTATTGGATGCGATTTACCGCCGGCGCAGCGTGCGCGAATTCACCCCCGAACCGGTGAGTTTGGCGCAGTTGCAAGAGATTGTTCGGGCCGGAACCTGGGCCCCCTCCGGCCTCAACAACCAACCCTGGCGTTTTGTCCTGATCTCCGATCCCCAGATTCGGGAACGGCTGGCCGAACAGACCAGCTACCGAAAGGTGGTGCTGGCCGCTCCGGCCCTGATTGCCGTCTTTCTTGACCAGGAAGCGATCTACGACCAGGTTAAGGATCACCAGGCCGCCGGAGCCTGTATCCAGAACATGCTGCTGGGCGCCGAAGCCCTGGGCCTGGGCGCGGTCTGGCTGGGACAGATCCTGAAAAACAAGGAGCAGGTCCGGCAGATTCTGGCCCTGGATGAACGGATGGATTTGATGGCGGTGATCGCCCTGGGTCATCCCATTCCCCGCCAGCGCCGGTCCCAACGTAAAACCCTGGATGAATTTATCCTTAAGATCATTTAAACCACGCCATAGGAGGTTGCCCCATGTCCCGACCGCTCACAGGTATCACTCGCCGTTGCCGCCACCTGTCCTTCCCGCTCGTGCTGCTGGCCGCTTTGTTGCTGGCCGGTTGCGCCCAGATGGGAAGTTTCAACACCGACAGCAGGAACGAAGTGCCGGAAGAGAAAATGACGCCCCAACCATACCATCCCGCCGAATTCCGCGACCTGCTGATCCCCAGCGAACTGGACTGGGTAAGGGACAAGAGCATGGTGGTTAAAACCGATTCTTTTGCCGGCGGTGTGCTTTACTTCAGCGGCCGGGTGGAGGTCAACTCCCTTACCGATTACTTCATTACCTCCATGCGCAACAGCGGCTGGAAACTGGTCGGGTCGGTGAAATATAGGGATGTCCTGATGGCCTTCAACAAGCCCTACAAAACTGCAACCATCGTCATCAGTGAAGCCGAAATGGGCCGCCGGGCCAATGTCAGCATCTATATCACCGAGGAGATCGCAAAAGAGAAGGGAAGCCAGCTTGAAGACGCCACTCCGCAACCCAGACCCTTCTCTTTCTGAGGCTGAACGTGTCATTCCTGCTCACCGAAAAGCGGATCCTGCTGGGGATCAGCGGCGGCATCGCCGCCTACAAGACGGCGGACTGGACCAGAAATTTGCGCCGGGAAGGGGCTGAAGTCAAGGTGATGATGAGCCGGGCAGCCGAGCGCTTCATCACCCCCTTGACCATGGCCGCTCTTTCCGGCCACAAGGTCTACAGCGATATCTTCGCGGTCGACGATGCCGAGCGGATTCCCCACATCAGCCTGGGTCGCGAGTGCGATCTGATTCTGCTGGCGCCCGCCACCGCCAACACTATCGCCCGCCTGGCCCACGGCCTGGCCGACGACCTGGTGACCGCGGTGGTGCTGGCCGCCAAGGCCAAAGTGCTGATCTGCCCGGCAATGAACAGCGCCATGTATCAACACCCGGCCACCAAAGCCAACCTGGCACAACTTATTCAGTTCGGCTATAAGGTTGTTCCCCCCAAATGCGGGGAGTTGGCCTGCGGCGACCAGGGTCCGGGGCACCTGGTCGAGTGGGAGACGGTACGCCAGGAGATCATCACCGCCCTGACCCCCCAAGATCTGCAAGGCAAAAAGGTGCTGGTCACCGCCGGCCCCACCTGGGAGGCCCTGGACCCGATACGCCTGTTGACCAGCCGGGCCAGCGGCAAGATGGGCTACGCCCTGGCCACGGCGGCTAAAAGGCGCGGGGCGGAGGTAACCCTGGTCAGCGGTCCGGGCAACATCGCCTCCCCCGCCGGCGTTGAGGTGATTCCGGTGGTCTCGGCCGGCCAAATGCACGAGGCCGTGCTGAGCCGGGCGGAAAAGATGGATGTGATCATCAAGGCCGCGGCGGTTTCCGACTATCGCCCGGCCCATTACTACCCCCATAAAATTAAAAAGGACGCCAGTGGCGCCGCCTTGCCTCTGACCGCCAATCCTGACATCCTGCGGGAACTGGGAGAGAGGAAAAAAGAGGCCCGGTGCTTCCCTCTACTGATCGGTTTCGCGGCCGAGAGCGACAACCATCTTGAAGAGGGGCAACGCAAACTGCGGGCCAAAAACCTGGACCTGATCGCCATCAACGATATCAGCGCCGACGACGCCGGTTTCGCCGTGGATAACAACCGGGTCACCCTGGTGGACCGCAACGGAGCCGTGGAGGAGTTGCCGCTCTTGAGCAAGGAGGAGGTTGCCCACCGTATCCTCAATGCTGTCTTGAGACTCAACTGAGATGAAACCGTTGGGAACAAGGAGGAGAAAATGACCACCATCCGAATCAAGGGCATGACCTGTGCCCATTGCGTGGCCTCGGTAACCAAGGCTCTCAGTGATATCAGTGGAATCAGCGATGTCCACGTCTCCCTGAGCGAGGGGGTGGCCAGCTTCGAATCGAACAAGGAGGTCCCGCTGGAGACGATCCGCGAAGCGATCCACAAAATCGGTTTTGAGGTGGAGTAACCGGACTTCCTCCACTAACCGGCCCACCCCTCGAAGATTGCGGTCAGTAGTTGCCGATTCTCCCCGCAGTCGCCAGCCACCACCATGGTGTCGACACTACAGGCATTGAGGGCTTCAACCACCGAAACCGTACCCTCGGCGGAGTCCTTGCGGGCGGTGAAGGGCAGGATATCCGGCCCCCGCCGGCACTTGCTGTTGACATTGACCCGGCAGACCAGGTTGAGCAACGATCGGGCCAGCCGGACGATCCTCTTCTCTTCCCGCCCGAAAATACTCACCTGCTGCCCGAAGCGGGAGTGGCGGAGGTAAGCTGTGGCATCACCCTCCTTCCGGAAAAAGCTCACCGGCACCAACGGCCCGAACTGTTCCTCGTGATAGAGCCGCATCTCCGGAGTTACCGGAAAAACCACCGCCGGGGTCATGAAGGTCCGGCAAACCCGGCCCCCGCCCCGATTAACCACCTTGGCGCCTTTGGCCAGGGCGTCCTCCAACAGCTGGACCAGGTAATCGATTCGAGCCGGCTCCGGCAGCGGCGTGATCCGCACCCCCGGCTGCCAGGGCATCCCCCCGGGCAGTTCCTCCACCGCCTTGACCAGTTTTTCCAGGAAGGTGGGGCCGATCCCCTCCTCCACCAAAACCATTTTAAGGGCGGTACAGCGCTGGCCGTTAAACCCCAAGGCGCCCAGCACCGTCTCGGCCACCGCATTCTCCAGATCGGCGTCGGCCAGCACGATCGCCGCGTTTTTGGCCTCCAGGCCCAGCAGACAACGCAAGCGGCGGGGTTGGGGGTGCTGGCGGCGCAGCAGATCGGCCACCCGGCCGGAACCGATAAAAGCCAACAGATCGATCTTACCGCTGCGCATCAGGGGCAACAGCACATCCTCCCCCTCCCCATAGAGGATATTGATCACCCCGGGTGGAAACAGCTCCTTTAAGGCGGGCAGCAACAACCCGTGGAGCAGCACCCCCAGCCGGGGCGGCTTGTAGATCACCGTATTTCCCATCAAGAGAGCCGGAATCAGGATGGTAAAGGTTTCATAGAAGGGATTGTTGCTGGGCCCCAGACAGAGAGCGACCCCCAGGGGCGCCCGGCTGCCGCGCACCAGAACTCCCCGGCAAGCGACCGGCTCCGCCACCCTCTCCTCCCGTTGGCGCATGGCGGCCAAAGTTGCCTCCAGATAATCCAGGGTGCGGCTAAACTCCATCTCCGCTTCGGATTGGGCCTTACCGATCTCCCAGACCAGCAGATTCACCACCCGGGCCCGCTGCCCCCGCATCCGCTCAGCCAGCGATTGCAGGCGAGCCATCCGCTCGCAAGGCGACATCTGCGGCCACTCGCCCAAGCCGCCATCGTAGGCCTGCAGGGCGGCGTTCAGGGCGGCGACAGCTTCCCTCTCGCCCATCAGAGGGTAACTGCCCAGCCTAACGGGGCGCAGTCCCCCTTCGCCCTGTTCCGGGGCCGCCAGATAAAGGGGAGATAGGACCTCCCGCACCGGTCCGCCCCAGGTCAGCAGCCGACCAGCGCAAAGATAGAGGCGCTGCTCACTGGCTTCCGGAACCGGGCAGGAAGCCGGCACCTGGTCAGGAGTGGGGAAAATCGTTGCCAAGGAGGGGTTGTTATCGATCATGGTCCCGTTTACTTTCATTTCAGGAAGAGCTTACTGCGCAGAGCTTCGGAGGATAACGCGCCCTAAACGGTTTGGCAATGCGATTTCCGCCCCCGCGGCAGCCAGCGCAAGTTTTTTTTATGTGTTGGTGGAGATCGACCGTTGCGCCACCGATGCCATCCAGAGCGTCACCGGCTGCACCCTGGGCAAGCGCTCCCTCAAGTGGCTGGATTATGGGATCATGGCGGCCACTTTCGTCAACCTCAAGAACGACCGGGCAGTGCGGGTGACCGCCCGGGAAGAGGCCCGGGAAAAAGCCGCTGAATATTGTCCCGAGACCAGCAACCGGGCCAAACAACAACTGGAGGCCTATCGGCTGATGCCCGAGGAGGAGCTGTTTAACGTTCAGCCGGTGAGGGTGGAGATACCCCAGGAGGACCTGCCGGGCAAACCCCTGCGGCGGGTACAATGCCAAAGCTGCGGAGATTGGGTGCAGGATAAACAATGGCAAAAAGTGTTCCGTTGGGCGAAGCGGTGGGGATGGTACCGCCCCACGATATTACCGAAGAAGATGAGTCTGGGCGCCATCATCGATAACGCGAAGGTTTACCTGCCCGACGAATCGTGACGGTCAGCGGCCTCGGCCGCCCGCGATATCAAAGAGCCGGTTCCCCGCGAAAAACTTGTCCCGTGGGGCTTAAGGGGTTAGTATCTCCAAATTAGGCGGTTGCAAGCTGTTTTCAGGCCATTTCCGCCAAAAAAATCAACCGCGCTCGACGTTAAGCGCCGCAGCGCGATGGGCAGTGTCGCACCCGCAACTATGTTGACTAAAAAATGGAGCTGACTTGCCTGGCTGCTCCATCAAACTGGGAATAGCATGCATCAATACGTTCGCCATATATTTTGAGTCTTTCAACGGCTCTTGGAGGGAAACCTATGTCCTGTTCACAGTGCACTACAACGCCAAAATTGCCAGCCGGCCCTCAAGTCCTCCACCTAAACGCTGCCCATGAGTATATTCTTGAAAAAATTGGCTCCCTGCTCGTTCAAGGGGGAGTGCAGCCAGACCGGCATGGCACATACCTGAGTGCCACTATCGAGGATTTTGCCACCATTATTCACATGCTGGGGAGCAGCGACTCACTGACCGAACTGGAGTGTCAAAACATCAACATATTGCCCCTGTCCCCCGGTGAATCCCTGGATTTTGGCAAGATGGGGCGAACCAAGACCCTGGAGGGTTGGTACACCCTGCACCGCGCCCGTGATCTTGTCTGGATTCTTGATAATGGCTCGCTTACCGTGCATTTTCAGCCAATTGTGGATGCCGCGACCCAGGAAATATACGCATATGAGTGCCTGGCACGGGGCGTGCTGGCTGATGGCCAACTGATGAATCCTGGAGCCATGTTTGACGCCGCCCGCAAAACCGGCATGCTGTTCAATCTGGATCGCCAGTGCCGTGAAAGTGCCATCAAGACCGCCGCTGTCAAAAACGTACACAAAAGCATTTTTATCAATTTCCAGCCCTCATCCATCTACAACCCGGAGTTCTGTTTGCGCGACACCGTTCACTGGGCGCGGCAACTGGACTTTGATCCCCGATCTATTGTGTTTGAAGTCGTTGAAACGGAAAAAGTGACCAATCTCAGCCATTTAATGCACATCTTGCAGTACTACAAGGAAAAAGGGTTTCGCACCGCCCTTGACGATGTGGGTAGCGGGTACTCCTCCCTGAACCTCCTGGTCAGCATGGCCCCTGATATCATCAAGATGGATATGGAACTGGTGCGCGACATACACTGTAGCGACATGAAACAGTCCGTTGCCAGAGCCCTGATTGGGCTGGCACGGGAAGCAGGGTGCAAGATTCTGGCAGAAGGGGTGGAGACCAGAAGTGAATGGGACTGGCTCCAGGCGCAAGGAGTGGACTACCTGCAGGGCTATTACTTCGGCAAGCCCTCCGCAGAGCCGCTACGCCAGTTATAGCAGGAGAGTAACATGCATGAACTTCACCGTGAAATTGTGCTGGACGCGCCTTGCGGAGATATCTGGGAATTTATCGCCACGCCCCGCAATCTCAACGTGCTCACACCGCCCCAGCTGAATTTTCAGATCATTACCGAGCTGCCGGGCACAATGTATAATGGCTTGCTGATCCAATACCATATCCAGGTGCCCACTTTCGGCTCCCATCGCTGGCTGACGGAAATAAAGCATATCCGCGAAGGTATTTCCTTCGTTGACGAACAGCGTCTTGGTCCCTACCGCTTCTGGTACCACTACCATGAAGTGCAGCGCCTTGGGCCGACACGCACCCTGATGGCGGACCGCGTTACCTACGCCTTGCCATATGGCCCGCTGGGAAAAATTGTCCATCGCCTGGCCGTCAAAAACATGCTGCGCACTATTTTTGACTATCGCCACGACAAGCTGCTTGAGCTCTACCCGCCAGCAGGGGCATTGTGATGTACGGGGACATCCATGATAAGTAAAGTCAGGGGGAAAACAGAGGTTTCCCCTAACCTCACGGAGTTGTCCGGTGGCTTGCGATCACCCTTGCTTTTACGGAGCGTGCGGTGGTCCCGGCGTTTCCCCGGCAGGGCGTCTTCGCAAGGGTCGTGACGCCGGCGGCTTTTTGCCGGTGGCGCGACCCTTGCCGCCCTGGTTGGCCCTTACGGTTGCCGCTGGAACTGTGAACGGGGCATCGCGGCGATCCACGGCCAGCAAATTTTGCACCAGCTTGCGGGCCACCGCCACCGTTGCCCGGTTACGATTGCCACTGGCGGCAACCTTGTCGTAGAGGGCGGCGAGTTGCGGATTCCAATGCGGTGCCAGCTTGGCGGCTTCAATCAGCATGGTTTGCAGATGCTTGTTCCGTTTTTTAGAGAGCGGCCCCCGCTGTTTCTTGCCGGCCGATTCCCGCTGCGCGCTGCACAGGCCGCAGTAGCTGACGGCTTGTCGTGCGCTGTTGAAGCGGCTATGGTCACCGATCTCCAGCACCCAGGTCAGGGCCATGATTTCGCCCACCCCCGGGATGCCTCATCAGGCGCTGGACCCGCTCGCCGATTAACGGCTATTCACGCAAGCAGCGAATCAATTTTTTCTGCGCGGCGTTGAATAGCTCCAGACTGCCACGGCTCAAGCTCAGCAACT
>OMKS01001542.1_pt1 | contig 20375 bp, 15 predicted proteins | sample 1674721 | NCBI WGS metagenome assembly OMKS01 (sample SAMN06264996, study PRJEB25208) | sediment metagenome | isolation source: hot spring sediment | place: USA: California | collected 2014-09-02
GAATATCATGAATGTTTATCATTGGGACAAGGTGGTGCGTTTCTTTAATCTCCATCGAACCGGGATGCGGGACTGGAACCAGGGTTTTCCCGGCGCGCTGGGCATGTTGATCTTCGGCTGCGTTCTCTCGCTGCTTATCATTACCTTTGGTATCCGCTACGATAATTTCCTCCACGCATTCCGCACCGCCATGATCATTGCGCTGCCGTTGTTTGCGCTTATCGTGTTGGGGGCGGTGGCGCAACGCGGTTGGGCGGCCTTCGAGGGCGTCAGGATAAGCGCGTTTCTGATCGGCATACTGGGTTACGTTTTCTGGGGCTTTGTGCAGCAATTGCTCTTCTCTTCCTATCTGGGCACGCGCATCCGAAAAGGGTTCGGGCCTTCTTCCGCAGATTCAAACGCGGTTCCCGCCGAGAAGCGAAGCTCTTTTGTGGCCGTTTTTGCCGTCGCGGGCGCGGGTGCGTCAGCGCTCCTGCTTTTCGGATTACTGCGCTGGAACAACGGGAGCGCCGTGCCGGCGTGGTCGGTAATCGCGTTCTCCGTGTTTTTTCTGCCCCTGTTTGCCGTGTACGCATGGTTTTTCGCAATAGACCGGAAACGGCTGCTTGTTGCCACGCTGAGCGGTTCCTGTTTCGGGCTGATCCACATAGACTCCTACGGGCTGGTGGCCGTCACATTTCTGCTCGGCATTGCGCTCACCTATGTGTTCATGGTGGACGCGAACCGCAACCTCGTGGCGCTGGGATTTATCCACGGACTGCTTGGCTCCTCCTTCGGCACGTTTTTTTCAAAAGGCAAATCGGGCGCGCTCGAAGTGGACTACAGCGTGGGACCTTGGAATGTAGACGCGCCCACATGGGGCGTACTGATTATCCCCATCGTTTGCATTCTCTTCTATCTCGCCATGATCCTTTGGTATGCCCGTTTCCATCGGGAATCGTAAACTTCCCAATACGCGCGCCGAACCGCTTGTTTTTGACCGCAGTCTCCGGCTGATACTATATGGCATGGCCGTTCATTGAACGGTAATTGCTGCGGCATCGTATCGTTATAAACGCAGGATAAGACGCAACAAACAGGAAAAACAACCATGAACCGTCGTGAGATGCTCTTAACCGCCGCAGGCGGCGCGGGTGCGGTGTTGTGCCGTTCCGCCGAAGCGCAATCCGAACCGGAAAACGCCAAAGAAATCGCTTGGTCACGCCGGGTGCCCGTGCGCTGGGAGACTGATGTGGCCGTCATCGGCGGGGGTATGGCCGGTGTGGGCGCTGCGGCGGCTGCGGCGCGTTCAGGCGCAAACGTATTGCTTGTGGAGCGTTTCGCCATCACCGGCGGCATGCTCACGGTGGGCGGCGTCGCCAATTTCTGCGGCGAGATGGAAGGGCAGGGCGAGGTGTTCGACGCAGTGGTTGCGGGATTGCGCGCCTTTAACGCCATCGGCCATGAACGCGCGTCCGTATTCCACTACGAAACGCTTGCGATTGTGTTGCAGGAGCTGCTGTTGCGACGCGGCGTGAAATTGCTCTTGCATACGCGCTTTGTGGACGCGCGCGAGCAAAACGGGCGTATCCGCGAGATCATCGTGTGCGGCAAAAGCGGTCCCGAAGCGATTCGGGCAAAGGTTTTTATTGACTGTTCGGGCGACGCGGATGTGGCCCGCGCCGCCGGATTTGAAACCATGAAGGGGCGTCCCGAAGACGGCCTGCAACTGCCCATGTCCATGATGTATTTCGTGCGCCATTTGACGGAAGCCGCGCCGGGACCGTTGTTGCCGGAAGGCTGGTTCCGGCCCGTTCGCGCCGAGGAGGATTTGCCCATGACCAGCGTGTGGCCGGACGGGCCGGGCGGAAATGCCGTCAAGGTCAAGATTCCCATGTTCGACGCCACGGACACGGAAAGCATGACCGCCGCCGAAATCCGGGGGCGCCGCAGGATGTGGGAGGTGATGGACTACCACCAGCGCGTGGAAAAGCGTCCGTGGATACTTGACCATTGCAGTCCGATAATCGGCGCGCGCGAGGGCGCGCGCATCATCGGCGAGTATATCCTGCGCGTGGACGATCTGCGCGCGGGACGCGCCTTTGATGACGGCGTCGTGCGGGGAACGTTCTACCTCGACGGACACAAGCCGGACGACGACAAGCGCGCCTATATCCTGCCCAAGGACGAACTCGAAGTGCCGCCCTACCAGATTCCTCTGCGATGTCTCATCGCCAAAAGCGGCAATAACCTGCTTATGGCGGGACGCTGTTTTTCCGGCGATCAGCTGGCCCTGTCCTCGGCGAGGGTGAGCACCACCTGCTGCATGATGGGACAGGCAGCGGGAATTACCGCCGCAATGGCAGCGGCAAACAACTGCGCCCCGCGCGACATCAATCCCGACGAGGCGCGCCGTATCGTCCTCGAGCGCGGCGCCATGCTGGAGGTGTAACACGCCCTTTTTTTCGCAGCGATATCCAACGCCTGCAACAACTTGAAGTGTCTGTCGGGCACAAAATAGACTATGACAATGCGGCGCAACTTTTGGAAGGATTTGTATGTTTCTATTTGCTTCTTTTGCGACATTGGCCGGCGCGAGTTTTTTTGCGGTTCCGGCGGTTGAATTTGTTGCGGCCCGGCCGGTGTGGCTGGAAGGCCGGGAAACCGAAATGAACGTGTTCGCCGGATTCCGCGCAGTTGTCGAGACGCCTGCGACGGAACCAATGGCGGTGCGTGTTGCCGCGTCCACCTTGTATCGCCTTTATGTGAACGGGGCATTCGTCGGGCACGGACCCGCGCGCGGGCCGTTCCGGCCAACTGCTTCATGAATGTCAGGACTATCTCATGTACATGGTCGAACGCACCGGCACGCTTTGGGAAAACGTTCAGGACCACGCAAGCTTAAACCACGGCTTTGCCTCGCACATCGTTGTGAGTCTGTACCGGGATATACTCGGCGTGTACCGGCTTGATCCGTTGAACAAAATCCTGCATATCCGGCTGCCGGACATTGACCTGTCCTGGTGCGCGGGCGGCATACCCGTGGGCGACGCGGTGGTGACCGTGCAGTGGCGCAGCAGTGACGACGTGGTGAACGTGTACTGGGACGCGCCGGCAGATTACACGGTGACCGTCGAAAACGCAACGGGCCTGTCCCTGAAGAAATCGGATGCGCCGCTCTTTTAATTAGTTCCCCGCGCTTTGGCGCCGTCCGGCCTGTTGCGCCGCACTTGTTTTTTTCACGCCAATTGGGTACCCTTATCAAGCGCGGCATATCAGGACGCGCGCGCGGTTGATTTTCTTTTGCAAGCATGAAGGGAGTTTTGATGGATATGACAGCCTTGATGGCGCCCTTTGAAAAGGTCGCTTCGGATTATTACGGATACGCGCGAGACGCGGCGGCGGCTGGGCGCAAGGTGGCCGGATGCATGTGCTCGTACGCGCCCCAGGAATTGTTGTACGCGGCGGGTTACCTGCCCATACGCATCCTGGGACGGGAAGGCGACACGCGCCGGGCCGACGAACTGTTGCAGGCGTTTTCGTGCAGTTTTGCGCGGAGCGTGCTGGACAGCGCGTTGGAACAGGAGTGGCCGTTCCTTGATCTGGTCATGTTCTCCCACACATGCGACACCATGCAGAATGTGGCGGATTTATGGCGCGCCCACACGCCCGACACGGACACGCTCATCGCGTCCATGCCCACGCGCACGGATGGCGAGGCGTCGTTGCGCTATTGCATGGCGGAACTGGAGCGCCTCAAGAAAAAACTGGAAGCGAAGACGGGCCCCATCAGCGACGAGAAACTTACGGAAGCCATACGCCTGTATGGCGATCATCGCAAGACCATGCAGGACTTGTACGCGCTGCGGGCGGCGAAGCCGGGGCTGCTTTCCGGCGCGCAGATGATGACTATTTCGGTGGCGGCGTTTCTCATGGATCGCGCGGAGCATTTGCCGTTGGCGCGCGCGGTTCTCAGCGCCTTGAACACCGCCGCGGAACCGGGGGGCGTCTCCTGGCCGCGCGTGTTTGTGGCGGGCAGCATGTGCCGCCATGTCGGCTTCATCGAATTGATGGAAGCGGCGGGTTGCGCCGTGGTGGGCGACGACCTGTGCGTGGGTTCGCGTTCCTTTGCCCACGGCGACCCGGACGGCGACACGCCCATCGAGGCGCTGGCGCGCGCCTACCTCGAGCGCATCCCCTGCCCGGCGTTTCACCGCGACGGCAGGCATCCCGGCCACGCGCTGGTCGAGGCGGCGCGCCGCGACAAGGCGGACGGCGTCATCTTCCTGCTTACCAATTTCTGCGACCCCATGGCGTTTGATTATGTGCCCGTGAAAAAAGCGCTTGACGACGCGGGTATTCCCGCGTTGTCCCTGTCGGTGGAACAACACCGGGAACCGCCGGAGCAGCTGCGCACGCGCGTCGAGGCTTTTGTCGAAATGCTGCGCGAAAGCGAGGGCGCATGAGCGACGCGCCGATCTATGCGGGCGTGGATGTGGGCAGCGCCACTGCCAAGGCCGTGCTGCTGGACGCAACCGGCGCGGTCCTTGCGGCGTCCGTCATCGCCAGCGGCGGCAATCTAACGGATGCGGCGCAACGCTGTCTTTCGCTTGCGTCGGACAAGGCGGGGGTGTCGCCCGACGCATGCGCCGCTGTGATAGCCACAGGTTACGGGCGTGAGCGCGTGGCGGCGCGCAGCCGTTCCGTTACCGAAATCACCTGTCACGCCCGGGGCGCGCGGGCGCTGTTTCCCGAGGCGCGTTCCGTGGTGGACATTGGCGGGCAGGACTCGAAAGCCATTGCGCTCGATGAACGCGGGCGCGTGCTCCGTTTCGAGATGAACGACAAATGCGCGGCGGGCACGGGCCGTTTCCTCGAGGTAATGGCGAGACTTCTCGAGATTGAACTGGACGAATTCGGCGGGCGGGCCATGCACGCGGCGGCGCCCGTGACCATATCCTCCACCTGCACCGTGTTCGCCGAGAGCGAAGTCATTTCTCATCTCGCCCGCAACCAGAACATAGACGACATCATCGCGGGATTGTGCAACGCCATCGCGTCACGGGTGTACGGACTGGCGTCCCGCGCGCGGCTCGCGCCGCCCACCATCATGACCGGCGGCGTGGCGCGCAACGAAGGCGTGGTCAAAGCGATGGAGGCGCTCCTTGGCGCGCCCATACGCACACCGGACGATCCGCAGACCGTCGGGGCGTACGGCGCGGCGCTCCTTGCGCTTGAAAGCGAATAACACGCCGCGCGAATCTTTGTTGATGCCCATTCCAAGGCTTTGAGATACCGGCACAAGCCGGAGAATGCAAGGGCGCCGTCATTGGCGATACAAGGATAAAGCGATGAAAACACGTACCGCGATAATCCTGTTTTTGACGCTCGGGTATGCCGTTGCGGCCTCCGGCGAAACCGTGGCCCAATATCAAGCAGGCGGCGGGACAACGGCTGTAACGCTGTTGTCCGGCGCGGATGGCGTTGTAGTGGAAACGCACCGGGGACGGCGCGCCTGCGTGGCAAGCAAGGCAAATCAACAGCCCCCTTCGCTGTTCATGTATTTTGGCGTTGCGGGAACGGCGCGCGCCGCGTCCGACGCGCCGGTTTATGTGGAAGTGACGTATTACGACAACAAGCCCGGCGTGCCCCTGACGCTGGAGTATGACAGCAACGCGGGCGATGAACTCGGAGACAAGTACCGTCCCGCAGAAGAACAATGGGGCGGCGCGCGGTTCGGCAAACGCATTTGGAAGCGGGCGGTGTTTTTGCTGGAACAGCCCCGTTTCGCGGGACGCCAAAACCTGGGCGCGAGTTTTCGAATCGGCGGCGGCGATCTGGTTGTTCATAACGTGGCGCTCCATGCGTCGCGCCCTTCGGGATTGGAACGGCTTGACGACGCAACCCCGGCGCGGCTGCTTTCCAAGACCCGCATCGGCGCGGACCGCCACTTCATCATCGGCGGTTTTGATATTGACGGTGAAAAGGCGTTGGCCGGACAACTGCGGGCGTTGCGAAACGCGCTGCCGCCGTTAAGAGCGATGGGGCTTACAAGTCATGAAGCCTACGTGCGATGGAATCTTTGCGAACCGGAACCGGGGCGCTACGACTGGTCCCTGTATGACGCCTACGTGGAGGTGTACCGGGAGGTGGGCGTCAAGTGGGTTCCCTTTCTCATCATTGGTCCCGCCTACAGCCTGCCGGAATGGTATTACAAGCAGCCGGGCTCCCAGGGATATGTCTGCCTCGAGCACGGCGAGGAGTCCGACGTGGAATCGCTGTGGAATCCCGTGTTGCGCGGCCATGTGGCAAATTTTATCCGGGCGTTTTGTGAACGCTACCGCGATGCGGACATCATTGAATCCATTCTGCTCGGCATTACGGGCAACTACGGAGAAGCCATCTATGTCGCCACCGGCAACGATTGGACGGCAAACACCCACGGCGAATATCACACCCACGCCGGATTGTGGGCGGGCGATCCCTACGCCCGCGCAGATTTCCGCCGGTTTCTGGCGGAAAAATACGAACGGATAGCGGGGCTGAACGGTGCATGGAACACGGCTTTTGAAGGATTCGACATCATAGAACCCTTCCAACGGGCAGAGGCGCCCAACGACCGCGCATGGCTGGATTTCAGCGCATGGTATATCGGCGCCATGAACGAGTACGCCAAGTTCTGGGTGGAAACGGCGCGCGCGCATTTCCCTGGGCGCATTGAAATATGCACGGGCGGCCATGCGCCGGTCGAGCATGGCGCGGATTTTGGCGAGCAGTGCAAGATTGCGGCGGCGTGCGGGGCTGGGGTGCGCATCACAAACGAAGGAAGCGATTACCGCGCAAATTTCTCATTGACGCGATGGGTCGCCTCCGCGGGACAACAATACGGCGCGTACTACAGTTTCGAGCCCGCGGGCATGGTGGATGAAAACGGCGTGATTGCCCGCATCTACAACGCCACGGCGTCCGCGGCGCTCGGGCTGCATTACTACTACCCCAACATCTTCGGCGGAGAAAAATCGCGGAACAACTTCCTGCGCTGGGCGCACAAATTCCGACGCAGTCGGCCTATTGTTGAAGTTGCCGCCTATTATCCGGAGACCCATATCGTGCTAAACGGCAATGATTTTCTTCAACACGTCCAGCCGTTGCGCGACCATTTTGATTTTGCCTATTGCAGCGACAACCAGATTGCCGACGGCGGCCTTGAAAGGTTCAAGGCGCTGTTGCTGCTCTGGGGCGACACCGCCGAACATGAGACTTGGGAGCGCATTCTCGGCTGGGTGCGGCAGGGCGGCCTGCTTATCATGGCGGACAGCCTTGGCGCGTTGCGCACCGTCGAGGGCGACACCGCTTTCAATGACGCGTTCCGCGGCAATGGCGCCGACCTCGGCGAAGGCCGGGTGTTGCGCTTCGCCGGCGCGGTTGACTCTCCGGCGTACCGTCGTTTCATCACGGAATCCATCGCCCGGGCGCCGGAACTCTCGAAGGCCACCCGCAATATGGCGCGCATGGACGGATGCGAAGACAATGTCTTTGTCACCGTAACCGCGCCGCAGCGGTTGTTGTGGTTGAACATGACCGGCCATGCGCAACGCCGCGGCGACGCCGGCCTGCCGCCCTATTCGATAGTTGAGGCAAAGGTGTTGACCGGCAAAAGGTGACCTGTGCGCCCCGCTGATTTTTGCGGGCGGGCGGCGCGCCTATTCGGCGTGTTTTCCCCTGTTTGCGCTGCGGGTTGGCCGATGAAACGCTATTTCCAACACGGTGGTTGTGGTGTCGTCAACGGGCGCGCTGTCGCTGCGCCGGTAGCCGGGCAGCCACAGGATTTCCTGTTCGTGCAACAGGATCGGAACCGCTTCCCGCAGGTGCGCGGGTATGCGGCAATCAACCATGATGTCCTGTAATTTGCGGCTTTGTTTCATGCCGAAGGGGGTCATGCGGTCGCCGGGTTTTCGGGCGCGTAGGTGCAATCTTCCCGGCAGTTTGTCTGCGTCGAAGTATTGCCGTCCCGGCGCGCACAAGTCCCGGATTTCGCGCTCGGGCAACGCATTGCGCCGCAGCATTCGCGTTCGAAAAACATAGCCGGAAACACGGGTTTCTCCGGGCACGTTCAGCGGCGCGGGCGCCGGCGGTTCCTCTTGCGGGCCGCTTCCCCGAGGATGAATCTGCGCCTCTTCTCCGGTAATATAAAGGGTTGTGCCGCCGCCGCAGTCGAATCGCCTGCCCGTTTCCGCCTCAGCGATGAACTGCGTCGCGGCCACAACCCGCTCATATGCGATTTCGGTTCCCATGCGCCGGGCCAGCAGTTTCACCATGCGCCGTTGTATGGCTTTGTGGAAGTTCCGGAAAAGATGTCTGTCGAAAACGACAAACGCGCCTTGTTCAGCAACGCATTTATCCAGTGACGCGGCGGCGACGCCGTCGAGATATTCGCTGTCGGCGCGCGATATGTCCGCCAGCCGCGCAAGCGCATGACGCGCGCGGGGATTGTGCGTTTCAAGCAGCGGCAGCAATTCCATGCGCACGCGATTGCGCGTGCAGTGCGGCTCCCTGTTCGTATGGTCGTCGCGCCATGCAACGCCGTTCCTTCGCGCCCACGCCTCCATGTCGGCGCGGGCGCAGTCCAGCATGGGCCGCACAATGCGTATGCCGTCCCGCTCTACGCAGGGCGCGATACCGGTTGCGCCCACGCCGCTCGTCATGCCCAGCGCGCCCATCAACACGGTCTCCGCCTGATCGTCTTCCTGGTGCGCGGTGGCAATGACGGCGCAGGCGGCTTGTTTCGCCGCCGATAACAGGAACGCATAACGCCGCTCGCGCGCATACGCCTCAAAGGAGCGTCCCGCCGCGTCCGCTTCCACTGATTCGCTGCCCTCATGGCAGGGAATGCCCAGCCGGCGGCACGTCTCCCGCACAAAGGCGGCGTCTTCGGCGCTTGCGCCGTGGCGCGTCTGATGATCAAAATGCGCGGCCTCGACCGGGCATCCCAGTTTGCGGAGCGCGTGCAGCATGACCATGGAGTCCACGCCGCCCGACACCGCGGCCAGTACCCGTTCCCCGGCCGCAAACAATTTGTGCCGCGTGATGGTTCGCGCCATCTGTGTCAGCAGCGCGTCGTCTGATTGCGCGCGGCTCATGGTTCTTCCTGTCCGGGCATAAATACCCTTATGCGCCATGTTTCTTCCAAACGCATTTGTATCGGCGATGGATAGGAGCCGAAAAACACTTCGGGAGCGCCAAGTATATGCACTTCCCCAATTATACCGAAAGCAAGCGTCCACACGCCTTCAGCGTTGCGGCGCCATTCGCGCCATTCCGGCTCGCCCAACATCATTCCAGCATCCGCCGGCGGCGTCCGCCTGAGGGGCGCGTCGGGACAGCGTATACCGCCGGCTTGTCCCGCCGGACTGAACATCAGGATTTCGTCGGCGCCGGCGCCGACCCTTGCCATGACTACCAACGGCAGCATGCTTTCCGGAAACCCTTCGGGGACGGACGCGACCTTGCTGTGAGGTCCTGCGGACTCGATGATGGCGGCAAGCAATCTCGCGTTCCAGAGGGTCAGCGCATCCGCAAGCGACGGGGTTTCGAGCAGCGCCGCCAGCGCTGCCGCCGGCGGGCGGGACAGTGCGCGTTCTGTGTCGTCTGAATTACCCGGAACCTGAGAGAGGGGGGAGGATTCGCCGCGCAATTCGAGGAGCGACAGCGCATGCTGTTCGCGCCCCGCTGCGATAAGCGCCTTTTCATACGCCAGCCCGCGCGCTTGTTCAGGCAGGGCGGACGACTTCTCCCGCATTTCATCAAGAAATTCTGCGATCAACGCGGCGTCGGGCGGCGGCAGCAATCGTGTATGGGTGTCGCGCAGGGAACGGGCAAAAACCTTTGCGGCCGCCGCCAGATTGCCTTCGGCAAGATGGATTCTGGCGATATAATAGTCAGCGCGGGTTTCCGTCGGCGCGAGTTTCTTGACAAACCCAAGGCGTTCACGGGCCGCGTCCGTAGTTCCCGTTGCCAGCGCGGCCCTTGCGAGGCGCTCGTAGTTGCGCGGGTCCCCCGGCAGTGTCAGCATGATATTCACCGTCGCCAGCGACGCCACCAGCGCGATCATAATCGGCACGAATCGAGCGCTGGTTCCCGCCGCGACTCGCGGTTGTCCGTATCCCGCAACAATAGCGAGAAGGAAGATGAACCCCGCCGTCGGCATCGGGGCGCACCATACCGCCACAACTACGCCCGCTGCCAGCGCCGCCACAAGCCATGCGTAAACGCCCGGGCCCAAAAATTGGCGCGCCACCCAGAGCTTGGCGGCGATTCGGGCGACCGCCCAGAGGAATACGGTCACGGCAAACACGCCGGGCAAAAGAAAAGGGATGTGCGCCGGTCGCAGCGCCTCGAGTTCAGGGCGCGGCGAAAGGCAACCATACAACAGCGCGCCCACCGGCAGCACGACCCAGCCGGCCACGGCAAAACGGCACGGCGCGAATTCACGTCTTCGCGCCGCGGCCCACAGCGCAGGCGTGAGCAGCAGCAGGAATACAACGGACAGAACGCCTTCGCGCACGGAGTAAGGCCCCGCCATCACATGTCCGGTTCCGACGCTGTACGCCGTGGGAAAAAGCGCATTGAACTGCGCCAACAGCGACATTATCACAACGGCGCAGCCGCTGATGCAGGAGAATTGCAACGCCCGCAGGATCGCGCGCCTGTTGCGGGCCACGTGAGTAACCGCGACAAACAGCGCGCACAGTCCCGCAACGCGCCACGGCGGCGCGGCGTGTCCGCCCGCGTGCAGCAGCATCGCCAAAACCGCAATGACAACACACGGCCACCATAACTCGAAAGGCGTCCGCAGGCGTTTGTTGCGTTTGAAATCGGCCAACGCGCACAGGAAAATCGGGACAAGCGCGATGTGATGCAGATGCACCGGGCCGGCAACGCGCTGATACGCGCCCAACGGCCACGCGAAAGCAAACAGCTGAATGCCAAGCCCCGCAAAACGCTCCAATGTGAAGCCGGAAAGCCCCGGCGCGCGCTTTTGAGTCTGTTCAATCGTTTTCACTTGCCGATTCCATGAGCGCCGTCGAAACGGCGGGGGCGTCCGTAGCCATATCCGTCCAAAAAGCGCCCCGGCCAATCAGTTGCATCAGCGCGGCCGCCGCAAGCAGCCCGTTGAAAAACAACAACGCGATCCGGCGTTCCCGCCGCATGCGCCGCAATGGATCGCGCAAACGCACAGATTCCTGCAACCCTTTGTCCGCTTTGCTCAGATGACTTTTCCGGCGCAGGCTCATTCCACAAACACCTCGTCCACGGTAATTGTCCTCACGCTGCCAAGCGTTTCAAGCGCCGCCATGTCAACGCGCGCCTCTTCGCCCACAATCGAGACCAATTTCGCATTGTCCGCGATATAGTTCTGGTGAAAATCCGCGAGAAACGACATGTCTTCCGCCCCCATAATTTCTTTATACCAGCGCCGCCGCGGATCAGGTTCAAGCCCCCGCCTGTCCCAGTCGAGAATGACGCCGGGCACGGCGCGGAAACCGACGCGGTTGGCGCGATAATCGTTCAGCGTCGCGTTGCGGGCAAAGGCGTATCGCTCCGCCGACAAAGGCAGGTTGTCCATGAGATCGCTGAATGCGGCCACCGCTTCGATGGTCTTGTCCGCCTGGGTCTGGATCACGCCCAGCATGATGTTGGCGTCGGCGCGACGCGCCCCGGGCACATAACGCGCGCCCACTACATAGGCAAGCGCCCGTTTCTCGCGCAATTCCTGAAAGACTATGCCCGCCATGCCGCCCGCAAAGTACATGTTGTACAACTGCGCCGCCGCGCTGATTTCAGGACTATAGGGCACGCTTCCAAATTCAAGGCGTATATGCGTCTGCGCCATTTCACGATTCAGAAAATAAATTTCATTCGATTCGACCCGCCGCACGGGCTGCGCATAATAGGGCGGCGGCGTCAACGTTTCTTCGGCAATATGGTATTCTTTCGCGGTTTCCGCAACAGCGTCCAAAGGCAGGGTCCCCGTGTACAATACACGCCACGGATGGCTGAACGCCCTGCGCAACAGTTCCTGCAGCTCCCCGGCGGTCAAGGCGCGCACCGCCGGCGAAGGCAGCATGGTCAAATAGGCCGACGCCGCGCCGCTGCGGTTGTATTCAACCAGCGCCGACGAAATTTGCTGCGGGTCTTTGCGGGCGTCCGCCCGCTGCGCCAGAATGATGTTTTTCAACTCTTCGAGCGTCGCGTCATCCGTTTTCGGCTGCGTGAGCATTTCCATCAGCAACGACACAGAAGCGTCAAACTCGCTGTCCAACCCGCTCAAAGACAGCGACGTCTCATTATCTGAGACATTGATGGAAAAATCCGTGCCGAGTCTGTACCACGCAATCTTCAGTTCTTCGGCGCTCAGGCGTTCCGTTCCCGTGCGCTGGAACAGCCTCGCCGCAATGGCCATCCGATTGTCTTGGCGGACGCCGAAATCCACCACGATGGACAAGCCGAATACGTCATTCAGCGGGTTGTCCGCGTGGTAAAACACAGCGCCGTCGTCTTCTTCGCGCCGTTGATAATGTTCCCCCGCCTCGAGAAACACAGGCTCAATTGGTTCCATCGGCATGGCGAGTACTTCTTCTGCAAACACCGACTGGAGCGTGGGATCAATGGTGATGTCCGGCAGCGGCGGTTTTTCAACCTTTGGCGGATCATGCGGCGCGTCCTCGCGAAGACCTGCGATGTAGCTGCCGCCAAAATACGCGTTGGCGACGCGGATAACATCATCTCGGGTCACCGTCGCCATGCGTTCGATAACGCGGTGCGCCCGTTCCCAGGGCTCAAAGCCGATCCATGCGCGGCGCATCATACTTGCGCGGTTGGCGTCGGACTCGAGGGCGGTCTTCTCCCGCTTCCTGTATTCGTTGATGATGGCGGGTATCAGCCAGTCCGCAAACTCGCCGTTTCGTATCAGCGCCAACTGTTCAAGCAGCAGCGCTTCCACCTCTTCCAGGGTCTGACCGTCCTTGGGCACGCCGTAAAGGTACTGCGCGCCGTAGTCATTCATCATCATGGGAAACGAGCCCGCATCGCGCGCGCGCTGCCGCTGGTTCAGATTAAGGTCTATCAGCCCCGCCACGGAATTGCTGAGGATCATGTCGAGCATGGCGAGCGGCTCCGCGTCGGGATGGCCCCTGGGCGCGGTGCGGAAAGCGAGCAGCACAAACGGTTCCGCTTCATAACGCACGCGCACTTCTTCGCGCCCGTTCAGCGGGTCTTCCTCCCATTCCGGCGGTTCCGGCAGTTCCACGGGCGACCACGCCGAAAAATGGCGGTCTATAATTTCCATCGTCTTTTCCAGATCAATATCGCCGGAAATAAAAATAGCCATATTGTTCGCGCCATACCACTTGTCGTAAAAATCGAGAAGCCGTTTAATGGACGGATTCTTCAGATGCTCCACATGCCCCAGCGTGGGCTGCTGGCCGTAGGGATGCTTCTTGAACAACGCCGCGTTGACGGCATATTGGATAATGCGGTCTTTATTATCCAGCGCGCGATTCATCTCCTCGTACACCGTCTCCAGTTCGGTTTGAAAAAGCCGGAACACGGGCCGCGCAAAGCGGTCGGATTCAATCACCGCCCAGTGTTCAAGGCAGTTGATGGGCAGATCTATTTTGTACACCACCTCTTCATGCCATGTATGGGCGTTCAAGCCGCGTCCGCCCATGGCGCGGTAAACCCGGTCAAGCTCGTTGGGCGCCGCGTAGACCGCCGCCTCCGTTGACGCGCGGGTGATCTCCTCATAAATGGCGCGTCGTTTCTCAGGGTCCGTTTCCTCAAAATGTCGCTCATACAAGGCGGCGATCCGGTCAAGCAGCGGTTTTTCCCGGGTGTAATCAAGCGTGCCGAGCCGCGTCGAACCTTTGAACAGCAGATGTTCCATGTAATGAGCGAGGCCGGTGGTCTCCGGGGGATCGTGTTTGCTGCCCGCGCGCACCGCTATTTCAGCGTAAAAGCGGGGCGTGTCGCGGTTAACGGAGAGATAGACCTCCAGCCCATTGTCCAAACGGTAAATATGCGCCTGCAACGGATCATCCGGGTACGGGCCGCCGATAGGGGTGTATCCGGCCAAGGCGGCCTGCCCAAACAATACGCAAAGCGCAAACACCCACGCAATTCGATGTTGTTTTTTATGGAAAAGATAAACGTTTGTCATTGGCGATACGCTCCTTTTGTTTTCATGCTTAAGTATAACGTCCGGATAGCGCGGCCTTATGCCCTGTGTCTCATTCTACATGGAATGCCGCTGTGTTATCGAACGCGGGCGTTGCCCGCAATTATAACGACGTATCCGTTGCGGCGCCGGCGCATTCGCCCGAACAAATCGGACGCATCCGCCCCTAACGCCCCCTCAACGATAATACGACACCGTTAAACGTTGTGTCCCCGGGCGGTCTTATTCCTCAAATTTTGCCCTGCTCAATTCATCCAGTTCGTATTGAATGCTCTGTGTGACGGGGAACCGGAAACCGGTTTTCGGATCAAGATCGAGTTCCATCACCTTCATGGCAACGGGATGCTGGTCGCGTTTCCACTGGCTTGCGGAAAAGCGCCTCGCAAAATCGGCCGTCCAACGGCGCAGCTGCTCCCGGTCATAATCGGGAAAACGCAGGCAGGCCATGCGCCAGCAGTTGGCAAGGGACAGCCGCTTGCGTGCGTACATATACAACAAATCGTCCAGCACCGCGTATGGCATAAGATCGGTTTCGTCCAATTGGTTCGGGGCAAGCTCCGCGCTGGGCGGTATCTCCATGATTTTTTTCAGCGCTTTGATATTGTCGCGTTGCGCAATATGCGCGAGCAGTTGCGACACCACGGTTTTCGGCACGTTTGCGATGGGCGAGTACCCGCCTTGATTATCGCCGCCCGTGGTGCTGTATCCCACGGCCGCCTCGCTCAAATTCGAGGTTACCAGCAGCAGGCCGCCCACGCTGTTCGCCCAGTTGAGCATCATCGCCCCGCGCACGCGCGCCTGAAGGTTCTGCTTCGCCATGGGCGCCACGTTATCCATGCCCCCGACGATTTCCGCCGCTTTGGCCAGCGCCATTTCCGCTTCTTCATGGATGGACGCCACTTGGAACGGCACCCCCAGCTCGTCGGCCAGCGCGCGGGCCGCGCTTTGGGTGGCTTTGCTGCTCAGGGACGCGTTGGGCAGGTAAATGGTATTGATGCGTTTTGCGTATTGCTTCGCGTCGCGGCCTTCTTTCAACATCTTTGCGGCCCGTACCGCAATCAGCAGACACAATGCGCTGTCGCGTCCGCCGGACAAGGCAATAAGGAACCGCTCAAAGGAGCCCACCTTTTCAAAATAATCGCGCAATCCAAGAGACAGCGCGGCAAACAGGTCATCAAGCGCGGACGCGCCGTCCCGCTTGTTTTGCGCTTCCTGGCGGAGATAGTGGTTCCGAGGCTGTTGCGCCGCGTAGTCCCGCATCGGCGCGGACTTGTACGACGGCTTGTCCACGGCGACAATCTTGACGCGCTGTGCGGCGCCCTGAATCGCGGTGTCCTGCCACCAGGTGGTGTTTTCCATGCGCATCCGCGCTATTTCACCCAAATCCACCGTTGCCGCCGCAAGCGTCCAGTATTGCTTGGACAGCGTATGCCCCTCGCACACCAGTCCCTCGGGGGTGGCGATAAGCCCGCCGCCTTCGAATACGAGCCGGCTGTTGTCGCAGCCCAGCAGATTCGCGTACGCGTACACCGCCTTCAAGCTTGACGCCGCGCCCATGATCAAGCGTTTGCGCTCCTCGTTTTTATGCGGCGTGAAAGGCGACGCGCTTGGGTTGCAGACTATCTCCGCGCCCAGTTGAACCCGTTCGCGGGCGGGTGACGCGGCGCTCCACAGATCCTCGCATATTTCGGCGGTAACCGCGCCAAAAGGCAGTTGAAACACCAGCTCGCCCGCGGGCACGCCGTTGATCTCGGTTGCGCCGCCCGGCCACGCCGTCCAGCTGCGCCCTTCATAGAAAATGCTGTACCCGGGCAGATATTTTTTCAACACCAGCCCGTGAATAATCTTGTCGCTCACCAGCGCTGCGGCGTTGAATATCATGCCGTTGTCTATCACCGGCAGCCCCAAAAACACGGCGATATTGTCGCAGCAGGCGGCTATTTCCGCAAGCGCCGCCCAACTCTGGCGCGTGATGTCCGGCCAAAAGACGCGGTCTTCAAGACTATAGCCGGGAATACACAGCTCGGGCGTTACCAGCAAATGCGTCTTGTCTTTTTTCGCCGCTTCAATGATTTCGACAAGGCGAGTCATGTTCCCCGCGAAATCGCCTACTTTCACGGACACCGCCGCTACGCCTACCTTTACCAGTCGCATGATGGCTGATTCTCCAAATAGTATCCTGTTTTCAGTCTCGTAAAGTGACGCCGCCGGGAGGCGTCCTTCACTATTCCGCCGATTCCGGGTTCATCAGCATGGCATCCTTCATTTCGCCGAGCCGTGTGGAAAGCAAGACCCGGAAAATCTCCGGATTTCTAAGCCGCTTATATTCTTCCGGGAACCGGTTGCGCTGTTCAAGCGCCGCGTCGCGGATGGCGGCAAGATCGCGTTGGGGCAAGACGCGGCGTCCATTTTTGAAAACCGTTTCCAGAAGCGGCTTGGCCGTCGCCGCGTTTTCCAGACGTCGCTCCGAATGAGGATTCTTGCGGGAACGCCCCTCGACAACGCCTGATTGCTGCCACGGCTCGCCTTCAAGATAAAGCATGTCGCCCAGCGGATGGCCGTCCGCGTCATAATACCGCACCAGATGCTTGCGTCCCGGATCGGTCGCCTTCTCTATGTTCGAGGTAACCTTCATGCGCGATTGCCAGCCCTTTGCCGTTTCAATGGCAACAAGTTTGTATACGCCGGGCAACGCGGGCGCGTCGTAAGCGGTAATCAGCTGCGTTCCCACGCCCCATGCGTTGATGCGCGCGCCCTGCCGTTTCAAATCAGCAATCAAATCTTCGTTCAAATCGTTGGAAGCGACAATCAACGGATCGTCAAGCCCGGCGTCGCGCATCATGGCGTAACATATCTTGCTGAGCTTGGCAAGATCGCCCGAATCAAGACGCACCGCCGGGCGCGCCTGCAGGCCCTGAGCGCGCATCTCGCAAAAAACCTTGATGGCGTTCGGAATCCCGCTTTTCACCGGATCATAGGTGTCCACAAGCAACACGCAGTGCTCCGGATACAGGCGCGCAAACGCGCGAAAAGCCTCGAGTTCGGACGGGAAACCCATAACCCAGCTGTGGGCATGGGTGCCCGCCACCGGTATGCCGTACACTTTCCCCGCCAGCACGTTTGACGTGGAGGCGCAGCCGCCGATATAGCACGCCCGCGACGCGCTCAAACCGCCATCGGGACCGTGAGCGCGTCGCAATCCGAATTCAAGAACGGGGTCGCTCTCCGCCGCAAGGCATACCCGCGCCGCTTTCGTCGCGATGAGCGTTTGATGGTTCACCATGTTCAACAGCGCCGTCTCAATCAATTGTGCGTCAAGAATGGGGCCCTCCACCTGAATTACAGGCTCCCCGGGAAACACAAACGTGCCTTCAGGCACGGCGCGCACGACGCAGCGCGTTCTGAAGTCCTTCAAATACGCGAGAAACGCGTCGTCAAACACGCCAAGAGATTTCAGATAGGCGAGGTCGCTTTCTGAAAACCGCAATGACTCGAGATAGCTCAGAAAGCAATCCAGCCCCGCGGCGACGGCGAATCCCGTGTGCGACGGCATGGCGCGAAAAAAATAATCAAAGCTGACGCGCTGCTCCGTGCGGCCATCCTTCAGATGCCCCGCCATCATGGTCAGCTCATAGAAGTCGGTCAACAGCGCCAACCCTTCCCGATTGAACCAGTTGCTGCCGTTCCCGCTCATGAGACATTGTCGCTCGTTGTGATCTGCGCGCCCGCGCGCCGCAATTCCTCCAATACCGACTCCGTTTGGTTCGGCGCCACGGCGCGGGCGCCGTCTTTGACCAACACAACCTCGAACCCTTCGCGCAAAGCGTCCAACACCGTTTCCTTGACGCAGTAATCGAGCGCCAGTCCCGCAACAAAGACCCGGGTGACGCCCCGCGCCCGCAGGTTGTCGGCCAAATCCGTGCCGTCAAAAGCGCTGTACGCCTCCTTGTCGGGTTCGGTGGCCTTGTCCACTATGACGGCGTCCACGGGCACGCGCAATGCGGAGGGAAACTCCGCGCCCGGCGTATGCTGCACACAATGACGCGGCCAGCTGCCATCCTTGTATTCCGGCGAGTCGCTGAAGCAAAAATGATCGCCCGGATGCCAGTCTCTGGAAAAGACAAGGTGATCAAAGGTCATGAGCATGCTGTTGATGGGGCGAATCACAAGATCGGCGTCCGGGATGGCCAGTGTCCCGCCAAGACAGAAATCATTTTGAACGTCCACCACGATAAGCGCGTCTGTACATTTCACCTCAATCATACGACTACTCCTCAATGCGTTCAAGGGCCATTGCCACTATATTGCCGTGATCAAACGCCAGCGGCGGCAAAGCGTCCACGGGATGCCACGCCGCCTCCGCCGCATCGTCCGCGGCGCGCAACGGCGCGGCAGTGTCCGTCTCACCAACGTATGTCACACAGATGTTGCGCCCGCGCGGGTCCCGTCCGGGGTCGCCAAACGCGTGCAACTGGCGCAGCGCAATACCGCGCAAGCCGGTCTCCTCAGCCAGTTCACGCGCAACGGCATGCTCCAGCGATTCATCCATGTCCACAAAACCGCCCGGCAACGCCCAGCGCCCGGCGAAGGGCTCATTGCGCCGCCGAATCAGCGCCACCCGGCGATTCGCGCCATCGCCGCAAAATACCACCGCATCCACTGTTACCATGGGACGCGGATATGCATACACATAAGATTCCGCCACCAATCTGTTTCCTCTTTGCCGTCCGACGCGCCTTATTAACATGCTTCGCCCCACAAGTCGCGTGCGTCAAAACGCGCGGCAATCGGTGATTATGAATACACTTCAGCATACTCATCATATAGGATAACGGAGGGGCGTCGCATCTTTTTCCCGAAGACCCGCGCCGACAAACGCAAACAGGCTTGAAAAGTTCGTGTCTGACGCATTCGACAATTCGGTCTTTTCAAATGCCGTCTAAAACATATATCGCCATCCGAGCGTGAAGGCGGGTCCGGCAAAATCTTTCTTTTCCTTCCAGAAGAAGGAATAACCGACATTCAGAATGACGGCGCTGCGTTTGTTCAACGGCACGTCCACGCCCGCCACCAACGTGATGTTGGGCAGCGTCCATTTGTCGTCCAGCTTTACCTTTACAATCTCCTTGAACGGCCAGACGCCGATACGGATTTTTGCGTCAAAGCCCGCCCATGTCCAAGTGTGCCGCGCGCCGAGCGTGGGTTTTACGCCGCGCAACCGCGCGCGCCAGTTCGCGTAGTCTTTTTGTTCCACCATGCCCAAGGGATAATAATCAAGGTCGAGCCCGACATACGTCGCGTAACGCCGGATTCTTACGTTGGAATACAACGGCGCGCCGAAAAAAATGCTGGCGTTGCGTTTTTTGGTATGCACCGGCCCTTCCGAGTAGCCGCCATGCACGGACAGGGCAAACCGTTCCGACAACACACGGCCCAACGCGATTTGCGGCGTCCAAAGCAGCCTCTCGTCACGCATCTCCGTAAAGGTTCGTGTGCCGCGGTAGCCCGGCGCCAGTGTGCGGACGGCAGGATCGAGAATGTCCTTGATCATCTGCTCCCGTTCCAAGCGGGGGTAAACATTTATCATTCCCACCAGCACAAACCAACGCTTCCGCGCTTCCCGCCGCATGTCGGGCGCGGCGGCGGCCCCGCTCACTTGCAACGGCGCGCACAAGGCGTCATGCCCGGAAAATATTGCGTCGCCGCCCCAGGCCGTTCCCGCCAAGGCGAACAGCAAAACGGCATGAAGTCCGGCGCGCGTTTTGAAGGTATGTAATTTGGTGTTAATCCTGTTCCCCATGCGCGCAATACGCCGTTTATTTCGCCGCCGCCATCATATCTTTAATTGCTTCTCCGGCAAGAATGAACCCCGCCACAGGCGGCACAAAGGATATGCTCGCCGGAATCTGCCGTTTCTCAAAGCATCTGCGGTGGTTGTCGTCGCCGCTGACGCGTGCCTCTTCGCACGTCAGCGCCTCCGCCTCCATCGGCTTCACAGGATACTCTTCAGAATACACCACCTTCAAGGCGGCAACGCCGCGTTTACGCAACTCGTAACGCATGACCTTCGCCAGCGGACATATTCGCGTCTTGTATATGTCGGCAACCACGAATTGCGTCGGGTCAAGCTTGTTGCCCGTTCCCATACAGCTGATGCTGT
>OMKS01001543.1_pt1 | contig 20373 bp, 22 predicted proteins | sample 1674721 | NCBI WGS metagenome assembly OMKS01 (sample SAMN06264996, study PRJEB25208) | sediment metagenome | isolation source: hot spring sediment | place: USA: California | collected 2014-09-02
ACCCAGAGCAGCCCCTCCCCGGCCAACACCTCCTCTATGTAAAGGTAGCCGTCTCCCATCACCTGGGGAAAGCCGATGGCCATCACCCCCACCCCCAGGGCGCCCAGTACGGGCTTGAGCTGCGGGTGGATGCGCAGGCTGGCGAAACGGTCGCGCACCAGATAGAAGAGGTGGATATGGGCCACCGCTATCAGGCCGATAATCAGACCCAGCAGCGAATAGAGGGGCAGTTCCACCAGGGGGTTGATCAGAGAGTAGTCGGGGATGGGAAAGGCCGGCGAGGGCCCGTAGTAAGCCCGGGAGATCACGGTGGCCATGGCCGAGGCCACCACCAGCACGGCAAAGGAGCTGATGGTGTAGGTGCCCAGCAGAATGATCTCGGCGGCGAAGAAGACCCCGGCGATGGGGGCGTTGAAGATGGCCGCCACCCCCCCGGCGCAGCCGGCGGCGATAAAGACCTTCATCAGGTTGCCGGAAACCCGGAGGTGTTGCCCAATCTGGGAACCGATGGTCCCGCAGATCTGGGCAATCGGGCCCTCCACCCCGGCCGAACCGCCGCTGCCGATGGTCAGCGAACAGGCCATGATCTTGGTGAAAATGGTCCGCAGGCGGATAATCCCGGCCTCCAGGTTGACCTGGCGCAGAAACTTGGGAAAGGAGTAGCCGTTGACCTCGCCGGGAAAGAGCAGGGAGAGGGGGATCAGCAGCACCATCCCGGCCATCGGGATCAAGGGCAGCAAAAGTATATTCAACCCGCCCTCGGCGATTCCCAGCAGTTCCTGGCCGCCGACGAAAAGCAGGTTGTGGGCCGCGTTGAGCACGGTGCGGAAGATAATATTCATCCCCCCGGCCAGCAGGCCGATACAGGCGGCGATAACCATGATCCGGAAATTCTCGCCGGGGATTATGGAGGCAAATCTTTTTATCAGCACTCTTTGCAAGTAATGGAAATCAAATCGCACGGCCCGATTAACCCCGACAACCTACCTGGGATTGCCCGGCACGGCAAGCGGGGAGGGAGGGTGCCGTTTTCAGGAGATGGTTGTCCACTGTTTTTTTAATTTTTGCTTGCATCGCCAATAAAACAAAGTTAAGCGCGGGCCGCGACGTTTGTTCTAACTTTCCCACCAAGGCCAAGCCGGAGTGGGATGAGTAGAAATCGCCTGATTGCTCAAGGATGAATCGTTGCATATACCTGCCAAGTGAGTTTTAGGAACAGGCGAAACCTAACAATATTTGATCGGTAATTCAATAATTTAGTTTGTTCTTTTTTGGGCCATATTTTGCTGATCAATTATCACGGATTCAGGTAGAAGAAAAGCATTAGGGATTAAAAAGAGGTTGACAGCAACCTGCGGGAGAATTAACTTCATATTCAAAACTGACTGATCACTCAGTTAGTTTGCTGTCAGGTGTGGGGCCAGAGGGGCGCGTCCTGCGTATTGTGGGGGGGATTATGGCCGAAGAAGAGAAAAAAAGAGTTCAAAAGAGGGGGGGGCCGTCTCGAAAGCAGGTGATCTTGGATATGGCCACCATCTTTTTTGCCGACAAGGGTTTCCGCAACACCGCCATTGGTGAGATTGCCAGGATGGCCGGGGTGGCCGACGGCACCATCTTTTATCATTACAAGACCAAGGAAGATCTGTTCGTGGCGGTGCTGGCCAATTTTAAGGAGCTGCTGCTGGGGGAAAGCCGGGAGTATCTGGCGGCCCACCGCTTCGCCGACGGCATGGAGATGGTGGAGGGACTGCTCTCCTTTTACCTGCAACTGGCGGCCAAAATGGAGGAGCGTTTTCTGCTGCTCCACCGCTACTACCCCTATCGGCTGGCCTTGGATAACCCCCGGTGCCGGGAGCACCTAGAGGCGATCTACGCTTTTTTTGTCGAGTTGTTCGAGCAGGCAATCAAACGGGGGCAGGAGGACGGTTCGATCCGGCAGCTCTCTTCCCGTAAAACCGGGCTGCTGCTTTATACCCTGGTGGATGGCCTGGTTCGCCTGGACACCTTCAAACTCTATCAGGCCGGGACCCTCCACGGTGAACTGATCGAGTTTGCCCGTAACATGCTGGCGGTGGAAAATCCGTGCGACTGCTCTGTCGCCGCGGCTGGAATGCAAACATAACCCTGGTGTTGAACTCATGTACGCGCGTCTCTTTCCGGCAATATCCTGGTTAAAAGGCTATAATTTCAGCATGCTCCGGCTCGATGCTTTAGCCGGCCTGACGGTGGCCCTGGTCCTGATCCCCCAGTCCATGGCTTATGCCCAGTTGGCGGGTTTGCCGGTCTATTACGGCCTTTACGCCTCCTTCCTGCCCCCGATGGTGGCGGCCCTGTTCGGCTCCAGCCGCCAGCTGGCCACCGGCCCGGTGGCGGTGGTTTCGCTGATGTCGGCGGCATCCTTGGCTCCCCTGGCCAGCGCCGGCAGCAGCGAATTCATTGCCTATTCGATCCTGCTGGCTCTGATCATCGGGGCATTCCAGTTTTCCCTGGGGGTACTCAAGCTCGGGCTGGTGGTCAACTTCCTCTCCCATCCGGTGGTCAACGGTTTTACCAACGCGGCGGCCCTGATCATCGCCTCCTCCCAACTGGCCAAGTTTTTCGGGGTGGAGGTGGACAACGCCCCCCACCATTACCAGACCATGATCATGGTGGCGCAAGCGGCCCTCGACTTTACTCACCTGCCTACTCTTTTGTTCGGCTTGGGCGCCCTGGCGCTGATGTTTACCCTGCGCAAGATCAATCGCCGCATACCCGATGTGCTGTTGGCGGTGACCCTGGCCACCCTGATCTCCTACTTCACCGGTTACAGCGACAACCGGACCGTGACTTTGGCCGAGCTGCCGACAACTCAGGTGGCGGAGATGGTTGTTCGCTACAACAACCGGCAGGGTGAGCTGGTGGAGCAAAGTCGGCTCCGGGCCGAGCTGGGCGCGCAGATCGACCACCTGCAAAGGGAATTGGACCGGGACCGGGGCGAGCGCCTGGAGCTGGTAGCCCTGAAAAACCGGCACAACCTGGTCAACGCTGCCATCGAAGAGACCGGCGGGGAGATCCGTGACCTGCGGAGCCATTTACGCAAGTTGCGGTTCACCGCCGTGGAGCAGAATGGCCGGCTGCTCTACCATGCCGGGGATGATCGGGTGGCCGGGGCGGCGGACTCCGGCCAGATCTGGCGGCTCAAGGTGGGAAGCGGGGCCCTGGATCTGGAAGAGTTGACCATGATGGGCGGCGGCGCCGTGGTGGGCACCATCCCCCGGGGCTTGCCGCCCTTTGCGGTTCCGAAGCTGTCCCTGGATGCGATCGTGAAGCTGGTGCCCATGGCGGTGATCATCTCCCTGCTGGGCTTTATGGAGGCGATCGCCATTGCCAAGGCGATTGCCGCCAAGACCGGCCAGCGGCTGGACCCCAACCAGGAACTGATTGGGCAGGGTCTGGCCAACATGACCGGCGCCCTTAGCTCCAGCTTCGCGGTTTCCGGCTCCTTCTCCCGTTCCGCCGTCAACTTCCAGGCCGGCGGCGTGACCGGGATGTCCAGCGTGGTGACCAGTCTGGTGGTTCTGCTGACCCTGCTTTTTCTCACCCCGCTGCTCTACCACCTGCCCCAGGCGGTGCTGGCGGCGGTGATCGTGATGGCGGTGATCGGTCTGCTCAATATCAGCGGTTTTATCCATGCCTGGAAGGCCCAGTGGTATGACGGGGCGATCTCCATCCTCACCTTCCTGGTCACCCTGGCGGCGGCCCCCCATCTGGAGACGGGAATCATGGTGGGGGTGGTGCTTTCCATGGGGGTCTTCCTTTACAAATCGATGCGGCCGGTGGTGGCCACTTTGTCGCTGCACGAAGACAAGGTGCTGAAGAGCGCCGAGCACTACCGCTTGCAGGGGTGCCGCCATATCGCGGTGATCCGCTTCGACGGCCCCCTCTTTTTCGCCAATGCCAGCTACCTGGATGAACAGGTGGCTAAATATCGGGAGCAGCGCCCCGATCTGCGCTATATTATTCTTGAGGCCAGCGGAATTAACGACATGGACGCCTCCGGCGAGGAGGTGCTGGCCCTGCTGGTTGAACGGCTGCGGGCGGCGGGAATCGGTTTCGCGATCAGCAGTGCCAAGGGAGCGGTGCTGGCGGTGCTGGAGCGGACCCACCTGCTCAATAAGATCGGCTGGGAAAATTTCTACCCCGACAGCAAGTCGGCGGTGGAGAACCTGGTCCACAAAATTCATCAGCACAGCGACCTGCCGGAAGGTGGCTGCAAATCCTGCCCCTTGACCCAGTATCTGCCCTTGGAAGGGGGTAAGGGAAGCGATAACCGCCGGAATACCAAGGTAAAAGAGGATTAGTATGACCAGTCTTGCAATTTTCAGTGGCGATTTTTGCCGGGGAAGCTCAGTGGTTGAGGAGATTCTTGGGCGGACCGGATTGAAGTTGGTCACCGACCAGGAGCTGGTGACCCGGGCGGCCGGGCTTGCCGATCTCAGTTCCGATCGGATCGAGCGGGCCTTCTCCCCCCGGACTTCGGTTTTTGATCGTTTTACCCACGAAAAAGGGCGGGCCCTCGCTTGTCTTCGACTGGCCATGGCGGATTTGGTGGCCGCCGAGTCGGGCTTGCTGCTGGCCGGATATCTCGGTCATCTGGTGCCCCATGAAATCACCCATGTGATGAAGGTCTGCCTGATCGCCGACCTTAAATTCCGGGTGCAGACGGCCATTGCCGAACAGGGGTTAAGCGAAAAGGCGGCCACCCGCTTGATTGGCGAACTTGACGAGGTGCGGCGCCACTGGGTGAAAAGCCTTCATCTCGGGAATGACCCCTGGAGGGCTGAACTCTATGACATAGTGATACCTATGGCCACCACCGGTGTGGCCGAGGCGGCGGACTTGGTCACCGAATATCTGGGCAAGGAGGCGGTGGCCCCAGACCGGGCCTCGCGGCAGGCGGTGGCCGATTTCAAACTGGCAGCCGAGGTGGCCATGGTGCTGGCCAGGGAGGGCCACGAAGTGGAGGCGACCGCCCGCAACGGGGTGGTCACCCTGACCGTCCATAAACATGTGCTGCTCTTTAATCGCCTGGCCGAGGAGTTGCGGGAGATTGTCGGCCCGATTCCGGGGGTGAGCGAGGTGCGGGTCGAGGTGGGCAAGGAGTTTCACCGGGCCGATATCTATCGCAAACACGACTTCGACATCCCCTCCAAGGTGTTGCTGGTGGATGATGAGCGGGAGTTTGTCAAAACCCTTTCCGAGCGCTTGATCCTGCGGGATATGGGTTCGGCCGTGGCCTACGACGGTCAGTCGGCTCTGGAGATCATCGCCGCCGACGACCCCGAGGTCCTGGTACTCGACCTCAAGATGCCGGGTATTGACGGCATGGAGGTCCTGCGCCGGGTCAGGAAGATCCGGCCGGGAGTGGAGGTAATCATCTTGACCGGCCACGGCACCGAGGAAGATCGTAAAACCTGCATGGAGCTGGGAGCTTTTGCCTATCTGCAGAAGCCGGTGGATATTGACCTGTTGATTGTCAAGCTCCGGGAGGCCCATGATCGGGTTCGGCAGAGCCGGCGTTCAAGCTGAGAGGTCGCAATCATTGTTTTGGGCAGGGAGGCGGTGACGGCATGTCCATAACTGAAGCCATTATGGCCAAATTCAAGCCGGAATTTTGGGCCACCGGCGGTGGCGAGCCCGGCTCGGGCCGGCGGGTTTTAAATTTTCGCCGGACCTGGGAGCAGGCGATCCTTTTAATGCTGGGCGTTTCGCTGGTGCCGCTGCTCGCCCTGGCCCACCTGGATTTTCAGGTAACCCGCAACCATGCGGAGAACGAAATGGCTTTGCGTACCGGTCGTCTTTTGAACGACAATATGCGAGCGGTTTCCTTTTTCTTGCAGGAGCGTAGGGCGGCTCTCCAGTTTGTCATTCAGACCCATACCCTGGCTGAACTGGCGGATGAACGGGGTCTTGCCCTGAACCTGGAAGGCCTAAGGTCCTCAGTCGGCGGCTTTGTCGACCTGGGCCTGTTTGATGGTAGCGGCCGCCACTTCCGTTACAGTGGCCCCTACTCCCTGCAGGATCTGGATTACGCCGCCGAGAGCTGGTTCCAGGAAGTGGTCACCGCCGGGGTCCATATCAGCGACTTTTATCGCGGTTTTCGGGATGATCCCCACCTGGTGATCGCCTTGCGGCGGGATATGGATGACGGTTCTTTCTACATCCTTAGGGCCACCCTAAGCACGGAGTGGTTCAACGCCCAGTTGGCCCAGTTCAAAAGGAGCGGCTACGGAGAGGCATTTCTGGTCAATCGACAGGGAATTGTCCAGACTCCGACCATGAATTACGGTGAAGTTCTCCAGAGGGTGCGGTTGCCAGAGTTGCCCTCATTTACGGAGGAGTTTCGGGTCTTCCCCGGCGTCGATGAAGATGGCCGGGAGCTGATTATCGGGTACGCGGTTATCCCCGACGCGCCCTTCATCCTAATGGTTATCCAGCGGAAAAGTGAGGTGTTGCGCTCTTGGGTACAGACCCGGCTGGTGATCACCGCCTTTGTTGCCGTCAGCATTATTTTGATCATATTGGTCATTCTGGGAGTAACCACCCGACTGGTGAACAAGCTTTACCAGGCCGATCACGAGCGGATCAAGGCGATGCAGGAGGCCGAACAGGTGGGAAAACTTGCTTCGGTGGGCCGGTTGGCCGCCGGAGTGGCCCATGAGATCAACAACCCCTTGGCGATTATCAACGAAAAAGCGGGGCTGATGCGGGATCTTCTGGTCCACGGCAACCAGGAGACCCGGTTGGTCAGAATGCCGGTTCTGCTGGACGCCATTCGGGAAGCGGTTGAGCGTTGTGCCGTGATTACCCGCCGGCTGCTTGGCTTTGCCCGTCACCTGGAGTCCCGCTGGCAGGAGGTTCGGATTCAGGACGTGATCGAGGAGGTGTTGGCCTTCCACGGCAAGGAGGCGGAGTACCGCAATATCAACCTCTGTGTCGATGTGGCTCCCGAGGTCCCGGTTTTTGTCAGTGATCGCGGCAAGCTCCAACAGATCTTTCTCAACCTGGTGAGCAACGCTTTTGCCGCCATCGGCGATGGCGGCCATATCTACATCACCGGGACCATGAAGAATGAAGCCCAGGTGCTGGTTACGGTTACCGACGACGGCACCGGCATTCCGGCGGTCGATTTGAAGCGGATCTTTGAACCGTTCTTCTCTACGCGAACCCAGCGGGGCGGCACCGGCCTGGGCCTTTCTATTACCTACGGTCTGGTCCGGGAGTTGGGTGGGAATATCCAGGTGGAGAGTGCTGTGGGCGTGGGCACCAGGTTTTTTGTCACTCTGCCGCTTAACGCGGCTAAACTGCAAGATGGGCGGGAAGAAAATGCGAATTCTGTTGGTTGACGATGAATATGAGTTGGTTACCACCCTGGCCGAGCGTATGGAGCTACGCGGTCTGGAGGCCGATTGGGCCACTAGTGGAGATGACGCCTTGGCTCGCATAACCACCACCTCCTATGATGTGGTGGTTATCGATATCAAGATGCCGAAGATAAGCGGGATCGAGGTCAAAAGAAGAATGGAAAAGATCAGGCCGGGAATGAAATATATCTTTATGACCGGCCACGGCTCGGAGGGTGATTTTCAGGAGGGCTCTACCGAGGTCGGTGGTGAGCGCTATTATCTGCTCAAGCCGGTGGCCATCGAGTCTCTGCTCGAGAAGATCAACGAAGTGTCCGGACACTAGCGGCAGGGTGATGCTATGAAGGCGCAGGATCCAGCGGTGTGGGCGTGGGATGAGATCGGTCCGGAAGGTTTGCGGTTCTACGGCAAAATGTCGGCCTCCATCTCCCATGAGGTCAAAAACGTGCTGGCCATCATCAATGAAAACGCCGGCTTACTCAACGATCTGGTCATGATGGCCGAGCGGGGGGTGGCGGTTGAACCCCAGCGTTTGGTGGGAATCGCCGGCACCATCGACAAGCAGGTGCGGCGGGCCGATCTGATCGCCAAAAATCTCAACCGTTTCGCCCACAGTGCCGACCATTTGCAGGGAGAGGTTGATCTGGCCGAGTGGGTGGAGCTGGCCCTGGCACTGGTCGGTCGTTTTGCCAGCAACCGGGGAATCAGGCTGGAATTCAGCCCACCTCCGGCCACCCCGCCAGTGCAGAGCGCCCCCTTTTTTTTGCTCAACCTGATCTGGTTGGGGCTTGATATGGCCATGGAACTTGCGGGACCGGACAAAACAGTGTTATTGCAAATAGAGGTTGCGGCTGGGCGGTTGGGTCTGGTCTATGACCGCTTGAAGCCGCTGTCCGACAACGATTGGGATTTTGTGACCGACGGCCACGTCCGCTCCCTGGCCCTGCTGCTTGGGGCCAACCCATGGCAGGACGTGAAGTCCGGGCGTTTCGGTTTCGATTTACCCTGCGAGCGGTAGAAGGTTGACTGGAGGGTCAATCGACTTTGGCGCAGTTTAATAAACATAGCCCGAAAAGGAGAACGATCATGGCTGAGAAAATTTTGCTGGTGGATGACGAGAAGGATTTTGTTGAGGCTTTGGCCGAGCGGATGCGGGCCCGAGGCATGGATGTCTCCACCGCCACCTCCGCGCCCGATGCCCTGGCGCAAACCGACAAAGAGTCCTTTGACGCCATCGTTCTGGATTTGGCGATGCCCGAGATGGATGGCCTGGAGGCGCTGAAGCGGTTCAAGGAGAAAAATCCGCAGCTCCAGGTTATCCTGCTCACCGGCCGGGCCACGGTGGAGAAGGGGGTCCAGGCCATGAAGCTGGGGGCCTTGGATCTGCTGGAAAAACCCGCCGATATCGAAACCCTGTCCCGCAAGATCAAGGACGCCAGCGCCCGCAAGATGGTGCTGGTCAACAAGGCGGCCGAAGAGAAGATCCACGATATCATGATCAGCAAGGGCTGGTAACTGATTAGATTGGCACTCTTTGTTTTGCCGGTGCCAGGAGTGGAGCAACGGCTGTCAGGGCGGGCAAAAACCCCTGGTCGATAAGTTTTTTTCAAAAAACCCTTGACAGCCGTTTGGGGGTAGCATTATGAACAGAACCCAATGCCCCGCCTTGCTCTTAATCACAATCCTGATTATCGTTTTTGTTATTGTGAAAACGACCTGCCGGGAGGGGTTTGCCATGCCGTAGCGTGTCGCAGCTTTTTGAAAATTATGCTCGTTTGTTGCCCGTGGTGGAGGGGGAACCCGCAGGGATGTGTTTATATACGCCTTATCACTTATTTTTTTTAGTGAGGGCGTTTTTATTTTTTAAGGCATCTGCTTAAGGAGGCTTTCATGGCCGCGGAATTAGAGGGTAAGGAGAGATTTTTGGTGAAAGGCTTGGTCATTCCGATGAAGCGCTTTCCCCATATCGAGGATGAGCTGAACTTGGCCGAGGCGGTGCGGGCGCTGCAAGCGTTCACCTTCGGTGAGTATGAACGGATGCGCTATTCCGAGATGCTGGTGCTGGATGCCGATAACCAACTGGTCGGCCGGGTCAGTCTGCAGAGTATCCTCAAGGGGCTTGACCCCAATCTGGCCCAGATGTTCGAGGGCTTCCAGGGCAAAGCCGGCGAGTTTCCCAACCTGTCCATCCTCTGGGGCAACTCCTTCTTTAGCGCCTGCAACAGTCGTTTCGGAAAGAATATCAAGGAGTTCATGACTCCATTGCCCACCCCGGTCAAGGAGAACGAGTCGGCTTTGAAGGCCCTGTCGATCATGCTGGCCCACAACGAGACGGTGCTGCCGGTTTTGAATGAGGCCGGTGACGAGGTGCTGGGGGTTATTCGACTGGAGGAGATATTCAACGCCATTGTCCGCCATTGCAGCGGGACTGTTTGATGGCGTCCAAACAGTAAACGGGTTTAATTCCTAAATAAATTTGTCACGGTAAGGCGGTTGGCCAGGGTTGGTCACCGGTCGAAAGAGGGGAGAGTCATGTCTGATAGTGCTAAACAGAAAGAGGCCGCCGGGGATAGGGTTGGTATGGCGAAGCCGGCAAGCAAGATCGAGTGGTCCAAGTGGTTCTTCATGTTCCTGGGGATGGGGCTTTTCGCCTTGGTTTACCTCTCCCCACCATGGCCCAATGCCGTTGACCCCATGGGCAAGGAGTTTGTTTTAAGCCCCCAGGGCAAGGCGGCCCTGGCCCTCTTCCTGCTGGCCGGCATCTGGTGGGTTTTCGAGGTGCTGCCGATCGGGGTGACCGGCATCGCCATCGGGGTGGTCCAGGCGCTCTTCTTTATCCGGCCGGCCAGCGAGGCATTCAAAGATTTCATGGATCCCTCGGTCCTCTTTATCTTCGGCTCGCTGGTGATCGGGGCGGTCTTCACCAAGGTGGGGATTACCAAGCGGCTGGCCTACAAGATGCTCGATATCGTCGGCGAGCGGACCAGTATGATCTATCTTGGCTGCTTTGTGGTCACCGCGCTCTTGACCCATCTGATGGCCCACACCGCAGTGGCGGCCACCATGTACCCGCTGTTGCTCTCCATCTACGCCCTCTACGGCGAAGGTGATCGCCCCACCAAGTTCGGCAAGGGGCTCTTTATCGGCATGGCCTTCGTGGCCGGGGCCGGCAGTATCATCACCCTGCTCGGTGCGGCCCGCGGGATTGTCGCCCTGGGCTTCTACCAGGAGATCGTCGGCCGGGAGATCTCCTTCTTTGAGTTGACCTTCTACATGGCGCCGGTGGGCTGGCTGATGGTCTTTCTGCTCTGGGGCTTCTTTATGATCTTCTTCAAGCCCGAGAAGGCGGTTATTCCGGGGCTGCGGGAGAAAGCCCGGGAGCTTAACGCCGCCATGGGGCCGCTGACCCGCGATGAGAAGATGGCCGGGCTGATCGTTCTGGGGGTGGTGGTCTTTCTCTCCCTGCAATCCTTTATCCCGGCTCTCCAGGCCTTCAACAAGGCGGCGGTGCTGCTGGTCTCCACCATTCTCTTCTTCATCTTCAAAATCCTGGACGTCAATGACCTGGAGGCGGTGCCCTGGAACATCATCCTCCTCTTTGCCGGGGCGATGAGCATGGGTTTCTGTCTCTGGCAGACCGGGGCGGCCGAGTGGCTGGCCATCAACTGGCTGGGATTTTTCCAGGAAGCCCATTGGTTTATCTTTGTTCTGAGCATCGCCTTCTTTGTCATGCTCATGACCAACTTCATCATGAACGTGGCCGCCATTGCTATTTCGGTGCCGGTGGCTCTGGTGGTTGCTCCCTATCTGGGGGTGGCCCCGGAGGTGATCGTTTTCGCGGCCCTGGTCACCGCCGGCATGCCTTTTCTGCTGCTGGTCGGCGCGGCCCCCAACGCGATTGCCTACAACTCCAAGCAGTTTACCAGCGGTGAGTTCTTTGCCACCGGCATTCCGGCCTCCATCCTGTTGATGGCCTTGGTGGCCTTGGCGGTGCTGCTGATCTGGCCGTTGATGGGGATGCCGATCACCCTGCCGACCCCCTAGTAATTGGGCAACTGCGGCGGGTGGAGCAAAAATGCTTCCCTGCCGCAGCTCGTTTACCGCTTTGATCCGTCCTTTGCTTTAATTTTGGTATGGGGAGAACAGGGAGCGCCATGGCTGCTGTTGTTACCTTTTGCGTGATGTTTGCCTTCTGGGTGGTGATGTCGGGCAAGCTCGACCTTTTCCATCTTGGGATGGGGGTGATGGCCAGTGCCTTGGTCAGTTGGCTTTCCCGCGATCTGCTCTTTTCCGGCCATACGAAAACCCTGGGCGGCACCCTGGGCGAGATCGGTCGTTTTTTGCGCTACGCCGGCTGGCTCTTCTGGCAAGTGGTGCTGGCCAATGTCCATATCGCCGGGCTCTCCCTGTCGCCTCGGGCCATGGAGCGGATCGACCCCCGGATTATCCGTTTCAAGACCGTGCTTAAAACCGATTTTGCTCGTTTTGTCCTGGCCAACTCCATCACTCTGACTCCGGGCACGGTAACCGTTCGCATTCAGGACGACACCTTTTATGTCCATGCCATCAATCCCCAGGCGGCCGGAGATCTTGCCGGTGATGCGGTCGGGGGGCCCGGCGAGATGGAGCGCTGGGTGGCCTGGATCTTCGAGGGGGGCAAGCGTTAGGCTATGGAGCAGTTCCTGATTGCGATAGGGGTAGCGATCCTGCTGCTGATGCTGACCAGTCTTTATCGGGTGGTGCGGGGGCCGACGGTGATCGACCGGATCTTGGGGGTCAACGTGATCGGCACCAAGACCGCAGTGCTTATCATCATCATCGGTACCTTAAGTGCCCGGGTGGAGATGTTTATCGATATCGCCTTGGCCTACGCCCTGCTCAATTTTATCACCACCATCGCCGCCGCCCGCTTCTATCAGCGTCAGTCGCAACCGGTCCTGCCAGAGGTGGAGGAGGCCGAGCCGGCCCCGTCGGCCCCGCCGACTGTTGAACATCCCAAGACCACCGGGGAGGGTTCCCATGCTGCTTGATCTCGTGGTTGTGGTACTGATGGTCTGCGGCCTGCTGCTCTTTTTGGCCACCACCGTAGGCCTGCTGCGCTTTCCCGATTTCTATACCCGGGTCCATGCCGCCGGCAAGGGGGATACCCTTTCCACGGTGCTGATGCTCGGCGGGCTGATCATCTACCTGCTGCGCGATTTCAACGGCGAAACCGCTTTGACCGCCGTTAAGTTGTCGCTGATCGTCTTTTTCGTCTTTATCGCCAGTCCCACCGCCACCCACGCCATTATCGACGCGGGTTACGAGTCCAAAGTGCCTTATTGGACCAGGCGTAAGGGAGCCGGCGCCGGCTACGACGGGCCCGAGCGGCGCCGCCAAGATCGGCAGATTTAGGGGGATGGTTATGGTTTGGGATGCGAGTTTGCTCTGGCAGTTTGACCTGTTGATCCTCCTGATGATGGTGGTCTGCGCCATTGCCGCCCTCTCTTTGAAGGATCTGGTCAGCTGCGCGGTGGTCACCGGGGCCTACAGCTTTCTGATCTGCCTGATGTGGACTGAGATGATGGCGGTGGACGTGGCCTTTACCGAGGCGGCGGTGGGGGCCGGCATCAGCACGGTGATCATTCTGGGCACTGCCCAGTACATCAAGCGGAGGAGCAAGGATTGAAACGGCTTACCCTAATCATTCTGGCGGCCTGCGCCCTGATCATGCTGCTGGCGGCCTCCGATCTGCCCGATTGGGCCGATCCCGCCTCGCCGGCCAGCAGCCACCTCTCCCCCGGCTTCGTCGAACAGGCCTATGAGGCCACCCATACCCCCAACGTGGTCACGGCGGTGTTGGCCGACTACCGGGGTTACGACACCATGTTCGAGACGGTGGTGGTCTTTTTGGCCGCCCTGATTATCATGATTATTTTGCGCCGCACCCCCCATCGGCGCTTCTGCAAGATTCTGCCCCATCGCCCCCAGCGCCAAGGGCGCGACACCGTGCTTAAGGGGGCGGCCCAACTGATTATTCCGGTGATGCAGGTCTTCGCCCTCTATGTTCTCGGCCACGGCCATTACAGCCCCGGCGGCGGCTTTCAGGGCGGGGTGATCTTCGGAGCCAGTTTTATTCTGCTGGCCCTGTGCTACAACCTGGAATTCACCATCAACCGATTCCGGGAGCGGATCGTATTGCTCTGCTGCGCCGGCGGGGCCTTGCTCTATGCCGGGGTTGGGGCCCTCTGCCTGGCCATGGGCTGGAATTTTCTGGGTTATGCCGCCCTGGCCGGAATTTTGGGAGTCTCCGAGGCGATGGCCCGCTCCCACGGTATTCTGCTGGTGGAGGTGGGCGTGGGGATCACGGTCATGGCGGTTATGGTTTCGATCTATTACGATCTCGCCTCCGGCGGGGATATGCGCGAGGGGCTGTAGCTCATGGACGAACTGTTTCCCTTTATTATCGCCAAATATAACTACTGGGCCTCCCTGATCCTGCTCTTTATCGGCCTCTACGGGATGATCGCCAAGAACAACCTGATGAAGAAGATTATTGGAATGGTGATCTTCCAGACCGCCATCCTGCTCTTTTACGTCTCCATCGGGGTCAAGCGGGGTGGCACCATTCCGATTCTGGAATTCGGCGCCGACCACCAGCCTCTGCTGGATGCCACCGCCTACGCCAACCCCCTGCCCCATGTCCTGATGCTCACCGCCATCGTGGTCGGGGTCGGCACCTTGGGGGTGGCCCTGACCATCCTCCAGAAGATTCAGCGGGTCCATGGCACCATCGAAGAGGATGAGGTTCTGGAGGATTTGCGTCAATGATCGAACAGGCCCCCGCCCTCATTGTTATCATCCCGCTGCTGGCCGCCCTGCTGCTGATTCCCGCCACCCCCCTGGGGCCGCGCTTTGCTTACGGTCTGCTGGTCACCGCCCTGGCCGCCACCCTGGCCGCCGCCCTGGCCACCCTCAACCTGGTGATGGTCGCCAACGAGGCAGTTCATTACCGGATGGGCGACTGGTTGCCCCCCCACGGTATCGAGCTGGTGATCGATCATCTCAGCGGGGTGGTGCTGGTGCTGGTCTCCGGTTGCGCCCTGCTCACCGCGATCTACTCCCGGCAGAGTGCCGAGCAGGACAATCCCGACCGGCTCAACCAGTATTACGCCCTCTTTGCCCTGTTGGTTACCGGGCTTTTGGGGATGACCGCCACCGGCGATGTCTTCAATCTTTACGTCCTGCTGGAGATTTCGGCCCTCTCCAGCTACGGGCTACTGGCCCGGGGCCGGGGGCCGGCCTACTACGCCACCTTTAAATACCTGGTCGTCGGCACCATCGGGGCCTGCTTCTACCTGCTGGGGGTGGGCTATATCTACATCATGACCGGCTCGCTCAATATGGCCGATCTGGCCGAGATTCTCAGCCGTCCCGAGTTGCAGGAGTCGATGAGCGTCAAGATCGGCTTCACCCTGATTATCATCGGGGTCTGGATCAAAATGGCCCTCTTTCCGCTTCATGCCTGGATGCCCAACGCCTATAGCAAGGCTGGCACTACCACCGCCTGTCTGGTGGCCCCGCTAATGACCAAAGTTTCGATTTACATCATGATCCGTTTGATGTTCTCGGTTTTTTCGGTGGACTACGTCTTCGGGGTGATCCCCTGGCACCATCTGGTGAGCTGGCTGGCGGTGGCCGCCATTGTGGTCGGTTCGCTGACCGCCCTGGCCCAGCAGGATCTGCGCAAGATGCTGGCCTACATCATTGTGGCCGAGGTGGGTTACATGGTCGGCGGGGCCTGGCTGGCAAACGAAGCCGGGCTTACCGGGGCGATCTATCATATATTAAGTGATGCCCTGATGACTCTCTGTCTCTTTATGGCGGTGGGAGCCATAATCTACCGCACCGGCAAGAGTTCTGCCGCTGCCATGGAGGGCCTTTTTGCCAAAATGCCGATAACCGCGGCGGTCTTCGTGTTGGGATGGTTTTCCATTATCGGCATTCCGCCCACCTGTGGCTTTTTCTCCAAATGGTATCTGATCAGCGGGGGAATTGAGGCCGGCCACTGGGCTTATGTGGCGGCCCTGCTTTTCTCCAGCCTGATCAATGCGGTTATCTTTTTCCGGCTCATTGAGATTGCCTACTTCGGCAATTTTGCCACCCACGACGGCCACCACGCTGCCCCGGCCCGCAACGAGGCCCCGTTCACCATGCTGCTGCCCATGGTGGTTACCGCCGCCCTGCTGATCATGGTCGGGCTCTATACCAGTGAAATCATCACCGCCCTGGTGGGAAAAGCGATCCCGCCCGGTCTCTAGCGGCGGCCATTGAGGAATGTAGAACGATCATGACGGAACTTCCCTTCATCCCCGCAACCCCGGCTTTGGCCATTCTGGTCTCGCTGGTCGCCGTCCCGCTGATTTACTTGAGCGGCCGCCGCCCCAATCTGCGCGAGGGTTGGACCCTGCTGGCGGCCGGGCTCAAGTTTCTGCTGATTTTATCCATGGCTCAGTGGATTCTGGCCGGCAACACCCACACCTACGAACTGATCCGGATTCTGCCGGGGCTCTCCCTGAGCCTGACGGTGGACGGGTTCGGGATGCTCTTCGGTCTGGTGGCCTCATCGCTCTGGATAATCACCTCGGTCTATTCCATCGGTTATATGCGGGGTCTGAACGAGCACGCCCAGACCCGGTTTTTCGCCTGCTTCGCGGTGGCGCTGGCCGCCACCGTGGGGGTGGCCTTCGCCGGCAATCTCTTTACCCTTTATGTGTTCTACGAGATTCTTTCCCTCTCCACCTATCCCCTGGTTACCCACCATCAGGATAAAGAGGCCAGGGGAGGGGGGCGCAAATATTTGACCTATCTGCTCTCTACCTCCATCGGGCTGGCCCTGCCGGCCATGCTGATCACCTATCATCTAACCGGCACCCTGGAATTTTCCAGTATGGGTATCTTCCCGGCCGACACCGCCAAGCCGCTGCTGACCATCCTGTTGCTGATGTTTATGTTCGGCTTCTCCAAGGCCGGGATGATGCCTTTCCACTCCTGGCTGCCCGGGGCGATGGTGGCCCCGACCCCGGTCTCCGCCCTGCTCCATGCGGTGGCGGTGGTCAAGGTGGGGGTTTTCAGTGTGGTCCGGGTGATCACCGGGATCTTCGGGATTGATCTGCTGACCGCGACCAGCCTCAATACCCTGATCTGCCTGGTGGCCGGCTTCACGGTGATCACCTCCTCGCTGATTGCTCTCTCCCAGGACAACCTTAAACGGCGACTGGCCTTCTCCACCATCGGTCAGCTCTCCTACATTATTCTGGGGGCGGGAGTGGCCAGCACCCTGGCGGTTCAGGGCAGTATGCTACATATCGCCATGCATGCCTTCGGCAAGATCACCCTCTTTTTCTGCGCCGGGGCCATCTTTGTAGCCACCGGCAAGAAGTACATCAGTGAAATGGTGGGAATCGGCCGGCGGATGCCGGTCACCATGATCGCCTTTTTCGTCGGCTCCCTGAGTGTTATCGGGCTGCCGCCGGCCGGCGGCCTGATCAGTAAATGGTATATGGTTCTGGGGGCAATGCAGGCGGATATGCTATGGGTTATGGTGATCTACCTGATCAGTTCATTCTTGAACGCCGCCTATTTTCTCCCCATTGTCTATCGAGCGTTTTTCTGTCGGTCGGAGGAGGCCCTGTTTGAGAATAAGGTTGCGGAGGCTCCCTGGCGCTGCGTGGTCCCGCTGGCCTTGACCGCCCTTATTTCCATTATGTTGTTTTTCTTTTCCTACCCATTTTTCGAGCTGGCTGCCGTTGCGGTGCAGGGTAGCGGACAATAGCGCTTGAGGCGACGATATGGAGCATGAAAAAATGGAACTCTCTCACCAGCCGGTGCCGGGTTACCGACTGGCGTTTTATCTGGTTTTTGCCGCTTCCATGGCCTATCTGACCTTGATTTTCATTCAAGGCTGAAAAGGAGCAAGCGATGAGCAGCGAAAAAAAACATCTGTTCGACCAGCCCCGAAATGTTCAAAGAGTCCTCTACGGACTTTTTGCCCTGCTGGGAATCAGTTTGGCCTTGGAGCCTTTTATTCATAAGCACTCCTATTTTCCCTGGGAGGATTGGCTGGGGTTTTACGCCATATACGGTTTTGTCGCCTGTGTATTGCTGGTGCTGGGCGCCAAATATATTCTGCGGCCGTTGGTAAAAAGGGACGAGCACTACTATGATTGAGCATATACCTCCGGCTCCGGTTTTTATTCTCGGAGCCTTGCTGATACCCCTGCTGAAGGGACATCTCAAGTCGGCCTATCTGCTGATGTTGCCCGTGGCCAGCTTTTTTCTGCTCCAGAGTTCACCGGTGGGAACCGAATTAAGCGCCGACTTTTTCGGATTCGAACTGGTGTTTTTTAAGGTAGATCGGCTCTCCTTGGTTTTCGGCTATATTTTTCATCTGATCGCTCTGATCGCCTCGATTTATATGCTCAATATCAAAAGCGATCTGGAGTATATGGCCGGAATGATCTATGCCGGCAGCGCCTTGGGGGTGGTTTTCGCCGGGGACCTTTTCACCTTTTTCGTCTTTTGGGAGATGTTGACCCTCAGCGCCTTACCCCTGTTGCTGGCCCGTAGAACCAAAGGTTCATCGGAGGCCGCTTTTCGCTATCTTATGGTCCATGTGTTCGGTGGCCTGCTGCTGTTGGCCGGGATCATTATGTATATCAATGAGCAACAGAGTATCGCCTTGGGTTTTATCGGTTTGGGCAGTCCGGCGACCTATTGCATTTTTCTGGGTATGGGAATCAATGCCGCTTGGCCCTTTTTCCACGCCTGGTTGCCGGATGCCTATCCCGAGGCCACGGTGGGTGGAGCGGTGTTTATGAGCGCGCTGACCACCAAAACCGCAGTTTATGCTTTGGCGCGTACTTATCCGGGGACGGAGATCCTGATCTGGATTGGAGTGGCCATGACCGCTTTTCCCATCTTTTACGCAGTGATCGAAAACGATCTGCGCCGGGTGCTCTCCTACAGCCTGATCAACCAGGTCGGTTTTATGATGGTGGGGATCGGGATCGGCACCGAGCTGGCCCTCAATGGCGCCGCCGCTCACGCTTTTGCCCACATCCTCTATAAATCATTGCTTTTCATGTCCATGGGGGCGGTCATTTACCGCACCGGCAAGATCAATGCCACCGACTTGGGGGGCTTGTACAAATCGATGCCTTGGACCGCCTTCTTTTGCATTATAGGCGCCGCTTCGATTTCGGCCTTTCCGCTGACCAGTGGTTTTATTAGTAAATCCATGGTGTTGGATGCCGCCGCCCACGGTCATATGGGTTTTGTCTGGCTGGCCCTGCTTTTTGCCTCGGCCGGCGTATTCCACCATTCAGGGATCAAGATTCCCTTTTTCGCCTTCTTTTCCCATGATGCCGGGCACCGGGTCAAGGAAGCCCCTGCCAATATGTTGGTGGCCATGGGGATTGCCGCCTTCTTCTGCATCCTGCTCGGGGTCTATCCTCAGGTGCTCTACGCCATTTTGCCTTACCCGGTGGAGTTTGTCCCCTACACCGCCCCCCATGTCCTGTTCCAAATGCAGCTGTTGCTCTTCTCGGCTCTGGCCTTTGTCCTGTTGCTGCTTTCTGGAATTTACCCCGCTGAAATTCGGGCGATTAATCTTGATGTAGACCTGCTTTATCGCAAAGGTGGGGCCTTGGCTTACACAATTCTGGCCACGGTACTTAACGGGATTAACGCCGTGGCCGATCGTCATGTCGTCCACGGCCTGACCGCCCGGCTCGCTCGCTTCGGGGCCGATGCTCCGGCCCGTCTCTGCCTGCTGGTGGTAAAACCGGTCTGGCAGCTGAGCGGGGTAAAAATAGACGGTCCCGACGGGGCCGAACAGCGACTGCTGGACACCTTCCGCCGCTCACTCTTCACGGTGGGCAGCAGCGCCATCTGCACGGTGGCGGTGCTGTTGGCCCTGCTGCTGCTGCTCTCCTAGAAAGGTAACCCCTTTTTATTGTCTCCGCTTGGGAGGGTTAAAACCCCCACCTTTCAGGTGGCAGCTTTAGCGTCGATTGTCTACGATAGATGCCATGACCTACCGACATGGCTCTCATACGGTTTTCACGATTCATCTGCATCTGGTATGGATCACGAAGTACCGGAAGAAAGTACTGGTTGACAGCGTAGCCCTTCGAGTACGGGAGATGATCCGCGAGATATGTCAGTGTGAGGGAGTTGACATCATCAAGGGTCATGTTTCGCAGGACCATATCCATCTGTTTGTCTCTCTTCCGCCGCAGGTGACGATCAGTCGTCTTGTACAAAGGCTGAAGGGTAAGACCTCGTTCAAATTGCTGAATGAATTTGCACACCTGCGCAAGACATATTGGGGTCGGCATTTTTGGGCGCTGGGGTATTTCTGCTGTAGTAGCGGCAATGTTACCGATGATGTGATCGAGCGGTACATTGAGGGCCAAGATGTTACCTCCGACGACAATTTCAAGGTAGAGGGTGAGCAGTCGGCGTAGCCGACCCCGCCAGCTTTAGCTGTTAACCGAAGCCACCGCCTTAAGGCGGTGGAGTATTCACTTTAGCCTGCACCAGGTATCACGGCTGTCTCGGGGCGGTGTGATCGCGTAATCACGCCATTGGGCTTCGTGACGGCAGGGATGACTGGATGGATCGGCGACAGTTTGTCAAATTAGGTTTGCATACCGTGCTGGCGGCCGGCCGGTGACCGGGCCTTCCCCCGACCGGGTGATGATCATGCAGAGCTACGACCTCTTTCCCTGGCGGACGGTGCTGGCCAACGTCGAGTACGGCCTGGAGATGCAGGGCTGGGAACGAAAACGGCGGCGGCAGAAGGCTCGGGAGTTGCTCGCCCTGGTCGGCTTGGAAGCTTGCTTGGAGTGCTACTTCACGAGGCGCGAGAGGATCTGGTAGTTGCGGTTAACCATGCTGCGGGGCTCCACCATCAGGCCGGCCTGGA
>OMKS01001544.1_pt1 | contig 20368 bp, 20 predicted proteins | sample 1674721 | NCBI WGS metagenome assembly OMKS01 (sample SAMN06264996, study PRJEB25208) | sediment metagenome | isolation source: hot spring sediment | place: USA: California | collected 2014-09-02
ATCTGGCTCGGGGGGCGGGCGACGATCGGGGGGACGATGACCGTGGGCCAGGTCGTGGCCTCCGTGAACTACCTCACGTACGCCCTGCTCCCGATGATGCTCATCGCGGGGATGATGGCCCCCCTGTCCGCCGCCGAGGCATCCGCGTCCCGGATCCTCGAGGTGCTCAATACGGAGCCCGACGTGCGCGAAAGGCCACAACCGAGGCGCCTCCCCGCTACCGGTTCCCCCCGCGGGGCGCGGGTCGCGTTCGAGGACGTGACCTTCGCCTACGATGGGGATGGCGGGGAGCCCATCCTGCGCGGGGTGAGCTTCGTCGCCGAGCCGGGGGAGACGGTGGCCATCCTCGGGGCGACGGGATCCGGGAAGTCCACGCTCATCCACTTGATCCCCCGCTTCTACGACGTGACCGCGGGCCGGGTCACGGTGGATGGGATCGATGTGCGCGACCTGGCCCTCGCGGACCTGCGCCGCCAGATCGGGATCGCCCTCCAAGAGGCGGTTCTGTTCACGGGGACGGTCCGCGACAACATCCGCTACGGCCGGCCCGAGGCGGGCGAGGAAGAGGTGATCGCCGCGGCGCGGGCGGCCCAGGCCCACGAGTTCATCCTCGACCTCCCCCAGGGCTACGACACCGTGGTCGGCGAACGGGGGGTGAACCTGTCCGGCGGGCAACGGCAGAGGATCGCAATCGCGCGGGCCCTCCTCGTGCGGCCACGCGTCCTCGTCCTCGATGACAGCACGAGCGCGGTGGACATCGAGACCGAGGTGAAGCTCCAGGACGCCCTCGACCGGTTGATGGCCGAGGACCACTCCGCCACGCGGTTCGTCGTCGCCCAACGGATCAGCACGGTGCTCTTGGCGGACAAGATCGTGGTCCTGGACCGGGGGCGCGTTGCCGCGATGGGGACGCACGACGAGCTGGTGCGGGGGAGCCCGATCTACCAGGACATCTACGCTTCCCAGTTGGGGAACGGGGAGATGGGCCGTGGCGCGTGACGTGGCTCCCCCGCTCCGTCGGCCTACACCCGGGATGCCGGGGGCAGGGGGACGGGGACTAGGGATGATGAGGACGCCGATCGAGAGGGCGCGCGACGTGCGGGGAACGGTGCGGCGGCTGCTCGGCTACCTTCGGCCCTATCGGTGGCACTTCGTCGGGGTGTTCTTCCTCGCCCTCGCCTCCACGGGCCTCGCCCTCCTCGGCCCGTTCCTCATGGGGAAGGCGATCGACGGGGCGATCCGCGGGGGGGACCCCGCGGCCCTCCTCAGGATCGTCCTCCTCATGCTGGGGACGTACCTCGGGGCGTGGGGGGCCCGATACGCGGAGAACCTCCTCCTCGCCCGGGCTACGCAACGGGCGATGCGCGCCCTGCGCGGAGACCTGTTCTCCCACCTCCAGGACCTGTCCCTCCGTTTCTTCGATGCCCGCCCCCACGGGGAGACAATGAGCCGGCTCACCAACGACATCGACGCCATCAACCGCGTCCTGTCCCAGAACATCCTCCAGGTGTTCACGGGGAGCCTGACCCTCGTCGGGATCCTCGTCATGATGTTCTCCCTCAACTCCCTCCTGGCGTTGGGGTCGTTCGTCGCCTTCCCCCTCATGTTCGGCCTCGTGGGGTGGGTCGGCCGGCGCACCCGGAAGGGGTTCCGCGAGTACCAAAGGAGGCTGGGGGAACTGAACGCCCAGCTCGAGGAGACGTACAGCGGCCAGCGGGTGATCCTCGCCTTCGGCCAGGGGCCGGCCGTCCTCCGCTCGTTCGACGAGGTCAACGCTGCGGTGCGATCGGTGGGGATCCGCGCGCAGACCTACGCCATGCTCGTCCCGCCGCTGATGGGTATCCTCTCCAACGTCAACATCGCGATCCTGGCCGGCCTGGGAGGGTGGCTGACCCTCCTCGGCCGGGCGAGCGTGGGCACGATCGCCGCGTTCATCAGCTACTCCCGCCAGTTTGCCCAGCCCCTGCGGATGCTGGGCGACCTCTACAACCAGGTCCAGTCCGCCCTCGCCGGCGCGGAGCGGATCTTCCAGACGATGGATACCCCCCCTGACCTCGCCGATCCCCCTCAACCGGTGGAGCTGGGCACGGTGCGGGGCCACGTCGAGTTCCGGGATGTCGACTTCAGCTACGCCCCCGGTGTGCCCGTCTTGCGCGGCGTGAGCCTGGAGGCAAAGCCCGGCCAGACCATCGCCCTCGTCGGCCCCACCGGAGCGGGGAAGACGACGATCGTGAACCTCCTCACCCGGTTCTACGACGTGAACGGGGGAGCGATCCTCGTGGACGGGGTCGACATCCGCCAGCTTCGGCGGGAGACCCTCCGCCGCCAGATCGGGATCGTGCTGCAGCAGACGTTCCTGTTCGCGGACACGGTGATGGAGAACATCCGCTACGGGAGGCTCGACGCCACGGACGAGGAAGTGATCGCCGCCGCCCAGCTCGCCCACGCCGACCCGTTCATCCGCAAGCTCCCCGAGGGGTACCGGACCGTCCTCTCCGAGCGGGGGGCGAACCTGAGCGAAGGGCAGCGGCAGCTCCTCGCCATCGCCCGCGCCGTGCTTGCCGACCCGCGGATCCTCGTCCTCGACGAGGCGACGAGCAGCGTGGACACCCGGACGGAGGTCGCGATCCAGAAGGCCCTCCTCGGCCTCATGAAGGGGCGGACGAGCTTCGTGATCGCGCACCGGCTGTCCACGATCCGCAACGCGGACCAGGTGATCGTCATCGACGGCGGACGGATCGTCGAGCGGGGGACGCACGACGAGCTCCTCGCCGCGCGGGGCTTCTACTGGCGCCTGTACACGAGCCAGTTCCGCCGCGCTCCCCTTGCCGTCCCCCCCGGCGGGTGAAGCGGCGCCCTCCTCCGCGGACCGTGCTCGGCCCGGGTGAGACCGGCCCGCGGGGCGTGGCCACCCGGTGAAGATCGCCTCCCCTCGGCGAGACGGCGGGGGACCCCCGCCTGCGGGGTTCGGTGATGCACGGGCGGCCCACGTTCCCCGGGCCCGCGCGTCGCAGTCCCGCGGAGGCTCCCTTCCCTAGCGGGCCAACAGCCCTGCGAGCTTGAACAGCTCCGGATCGAGGGCCTTTTGCCTCCCCACGACCGCGGCGAGGGGCGTCGTCGTCACTTCCCCGCGGACCCAGCCCACGAGGACGCCGTTCTCTCCGCGGGCCAGCGCGTCCACGGCGCCCGCGCCGAGGCGGGTGGCAAGCAGCCGGTCGAACGCCCCCGGCGCCCCGCCGCGCTGCACGTGGCCGAGGATCGTCACCCTGAGCTCGAACCCGAGCCTCTTCTCGTGCTGATGGAAGTAGTCGGCGAGCCGGGCCGCGTTGAGCTTCGCTCCCTCCGCCACCACGACGAGGGCGTGGCTCTTGCCTCGGTCGTAGGCCCATCGTAGCTCCTGGGCCACCGCCTCGGGCTCGGTGTCGACCTCGGGGATGACCACGGCCTCCGCCCCGCCGGCGATCCCCGCCATGAGCGCGAGATACCCACAATCGCGGCCCATGACCTCGACGAGGAACGCCCGGCCATGGGACGAAGCGGTGGTCTTGAGCCGGTCGATCGACTCCAACGCCACGTTGAGCGCGGTATCCACCCCGATCGTGACGTCGGAGCCCACGAGGTCGTTGTCGATCGTGGAGGCCACGCCGACCACGGGGAACCCCAGCCGCAGAAGCTCGTACGCGCCGGCCTGGGAGCCGTTGCCGCCGATCACGACGAGGGCCTCGACCCCCTTCCCGCGAAGGGCCTGGAGCGCCCGGCGGCGGCCGAGCTCGGTGCGGAACTCCGGGCAGCGGGCGCTCCCGAGGACCGTCCCCCCGAGCTGGAGGATCCCCCCCACGTCCCGCGCCCCGAGGGGGGCCATCTCCCCCCTGGCGAGCCCGGCGTAGCCGTGCCGGACACCGAGCACCTCCCAACCTTGGGCGACCCCCGTGCGGACCACGGCGCGGATCGCCGCGTTCATCCCCGGGGCATCGCCCCCGCTCGTGAGGACCGCGATCCTCTTCATCGGCGCCGTTTGGCGTGGGCGAGGATGTGCCGCGCGGCCAACACCCCGGTCACGGCGGCGAACACGATCCCCCGGGAGTGGCCGGAGGCGTCGCCAGCGACGTAGAAGCCGGGGAGGGCCGTCTCCATCCCCGGACCCACCGCGTACCGCGTGTCGTAGAACTTGATCTCCGGGGCCCACAGGAGCGTCCCCTCCGAGGAGAGACCGGGGATGAGGCGGTTCAGAACCTCCACCGCCTCCACGATGTCCACCACCACCCGATGGGGGAGGGCCATCGACACATCCCCGGGGGTAAACGAATCCAGGGTCGGCTGGACCGACGCCCGGCGGATCCGATCGGCAGTGGACCGCCGTCCCTGAGCGAGGTCCTTCAGCCGCTGCACGATCGGCTTGCCCCCGCCGATCGTCGTCGCGAGCTTCGCGATCGCCCGGCCATACTCGGTGGTATCCTCCACGGGGTCGGTGAGCTCGATGTGCACGAGGAGGGCGAAGTTCGTGTTCTCCGTCTGGCGCTCGTTCTCGGCGTGGCCGTTGACGAGCACGAACTGCCCGTGGTCCTCCTGGACCACGAACCCGCGGGGGTTGGTGCAGAAGGTGCGCACCATGTCGTCGTAGGTCGGGGTCCGCACGCGGAGTTTCGCGTCGTACATCACGCGCTCGATCGGGTCGTAGAGCTCGGCCGGGAACTCGACGCGCACCCCGACGTCAAGCGGGCCGAACGAGGGACCGACCCCGAGCGACCGCGCCACCTCGCGCAGCCAGTACGCTCCCACCCGCCCCGGTGCGACGAGAAGCGACCTCGCCCCGATCGCCTCCTCGCCCAAAGTCACGGTGAACAGGCCGTTGGCGTGATGGACCGTCTCCGCGGTCACCCCGAGCCTGAACTCGATGCCGCGCTTCACGAGGTCGCGGTAGATCGCGTCGATGACCTCCCGGATCCGCCCCGTGCCGATGTGGCGCTGGCGGCCGGCGATGAACTCCACCCCGGCCTGCGCGGCTTCCCTTTTCAGCTCCCCGAGCGCCTGGGGATCCTCGCCGGAATACTGGGCCGGCGCCCCGTAGCGGGTGAACACCCGATCGACGTGGGCGATCAAGTCCTCCAGCTCGCCCACCGAACACCCGATCGCCTCCGGATCGCCGCCGATGCGGGAGGTGAGGTTGAGCTTCCCATCGGAGAACGCGCCCGCTCCGCCCACCCCGCAGGTGTTGCTCGTCCGCTCGCGCGGGGCGAGGCCCTTGTCCACGACCAGCGTGGACAGGCCCGACCCGGCGAGCTCGAGGGCGGCGAACAGCCCTGCTGGCCCTGCTCCCACCACCGCTACGTCGTACGGCACGCCTTCGCTCCTTTCCGGCCGCTGGCCCGGTCGGTTATCCTAGGGCGAACCACGGCATCGTAGCCCGTGGCGAGGAGGGCGCAAGGTGAGGATCAGCGCGGGGGAGTACCGAGGGCAGAGGATCGCTGGGCCGCGGGGCGCGGGGATTCGGCCGCTCCGGGATCGGGTCCGGCTCGCCCTGTTCGACACCGTGCGCGAGCTCGTACCGGGGGCGCGGTTCCTCGACCTGTTCGCGGGGACAGGCGCAGTGGGGCTGGAAGCCCTGTCCCGTGGCGCGTCCCACGCCGTGTTCGTGGATGGTTCCGCCCAGGCGGTGCGCCTGATCCGGGAGAACATCCGCCGCTTGGGGTGTGGCTCCCGGGCGGAGGTTCTGGAAGGGGACGCTTTCGCCGCCCTGCGGTCCCTGGCGCGGAGGAAGCGGGAGTTTGACCTCGTGTTCGTCGGCGCGCCCTACGGGAGCGGCCTCGCCGCGCGGACGGTCGAGGCCTTGGCCGAGCTCCACCCCCTCGCCTCGGGGGCGGTGGTGGTGGCGGAGACGTTCCACAAGGAGCGGATCGCGGACCGCTACGACCCCCTCGTCCTCGAGTTGCGGCGGACGTACGGGGAGACCGTGCTCTCGTTCTTCCGGTTTGTGCCTGAAGAGGGAGATGGATAGACTGCCCCCAACTGGGGAAACGATGGGAAAACCGTTTATCTTGGTCACGAACGACGATGGGTACCTCTCCCCGGGGCTCCTCGCCCTGCGCAAGGCCCTCTCCCCGATCGGGGAACCGTGGATCCTCGCCCCGGACCGGAACTGGTCCGCTGCTTCTCGGACGAGGGTCTTCCACAAACCGTTGCGGTTCTCCAGCGCCCGGCTTCCGGATGGCGAGGAGGTCCACGTCACGAACGGGGCTCCTTCCGACTGCGTGCTCCTCGCCCTGTTGGGGCTCGCGCCGCGGCGGCCGGACCTCGTCGTGGCGGGGATCAACATGGGGGCGAACATCGGTCACGACGTAACTTACTCGGGGACGGTCGCTGCAGCGATGGAGGGGGCATCAGCGGGGATCCCGGCGATCGCCGTCTCCCTGGACCTCGGCCCGGAGGGCGGGGCGGAGCCGAGCCCGGATTACGAGATCGCGGCGGCGATCACGGCGCGGGTGGCGCGGCTCGTGCTAGCCAGGGGGACCGCGTTGGCGCGCACCCTGATCAACGTGAACGTGCCGCGCGGGGTGCCCAAAGGGGTCCGGGTGACCCGCCTCGGCGGCAAGATCTGGTCCGACGATCTCGTCCGCGGACAGGACCCGCGGGGCCGGGACTACTACTGGCTTACGGGGGAGATGCTCACCTCCCCTCCCCCGGGAGAGGAGGACACAGACGTGTGGGCCGTGCTCTCCGGGTATGTGTCGATCACCCCCCTCCACCTCGACCTCACCGCCTACCCGATGCTGAACGATCTGCGGCAGTGGGAGGACGAGATCCGCGTCGACGACGCGGGGTAGCCTCTATAATCCCGGCGTGGAGGTCCGTATCGGTTGCTGCGGGTGGTCGGCACTCCCCCCCGCGGGGGACGCCCGGGGCCGGGAGGCCCGCCACGAGTTCGCGCGGTCGGTCGAGGCGGCCCGCGCCCTGCGGGCTAGCGTCCTCCTCCAGTCCCCCCCTTCGTTCACCCCCGACCCCGAGAAGGACCTGGCTCGGTTCCTGTCCGAGGTGGACAGGAACGGGCTCACCCTCGTGTGGGAGCCGCGAGGGCGGTGGGGAGAGGAACTGGAGCGGCTCCCCGACCGCGTGTTGGAGCTGGACGCCGATCTGGTGTACGTGCTCTTCAACAACGATACGATGGCCGCCGATGCTCAAAGGTTCACGCGGATGTGGGGCGAGCGATGACGGGCGAGCTGCGGTGCCCCCTGTGCTCCTTCTCCGCCACGCCGATGGCCGTGCCCGCGCTCTGTCCCTCGTGCGCTGTGCCGCTCGACTACCACCGCGACTTCCCCCGCGAGTTCGCCGCTTCCTCCCTGAGCGGTCGGGGGATCTGGCGGTACGCCCCCCTCCTCCCCGACGTGGAGCCGGTCACGCTGGGGGAGGGCGGGACCCCGCTTGTCCCCTCCCTGCGCCTCGGCCCGCGGCTGGGGGTGAGGCTCCTGTTCAAGGCCGAGGGGATGAACCCCACCGGCTCGTTCAAGGACCGGGGGGCGGCGGTGCTCGTGGCCGCGTTGCGCTCGTTCGGGGCGCGGGCCGTGGCCGATGATTCGTCGGGGAACGCCGGAGCAGCCCTCGCCGCCTACGCCGCGCGGGCGCGGATCCGCGCCCGGCTGTTCGTGCCCGCGCACGCCTCGGGGCCCAAGCTCGCCCAGATCGCAGCGTACGGAGCGGAGCTGGCGCGCGTTCCTGGCCCCCGGGAGAGGGCCAGGGATGCAGCCCGGGAGGCGTGCGCGGCCGACGCAGACCTCCTCTACGCCTCGCACAACGCCTCGCCGTACTTCGTCGCCGGCCTGACGACGATCGCCTACGAGCTGTTCGAGGACCTCGGCGGGCACCCCCCCGACCACATCGTCGTCCCCGTGGGGGGGGGCGGGTTGTTCCTCGGGCTCGTCCACGGGTTTGGCCAGCTGCGCAAGCTGGGGTGGTGCGGCCAGGTGCCGCGGATCCACATCGCCCAGCCCCAGGCGTGCGCCCCCATCGTCCGCGCCAGGGGAGGGGGCGACCCGTTCGAACCGGAACCCCGAGAAACGGTGGCCGAGGGGGCGCGGATCCCCCGCCCGGAGCGGGGCCGGGAGGTCCTCGCCGCGCTGCGGACGGTGGGGGGGGAAGCGGTCGCCGTGAGCGAAGAGGAGATCGTCACCGCTCGCGCGACGCTCGCCCGCGCGGAGGGGCTATGGGTGGAGCCGACGGCGTCCCTTGCCGTGGCCGCGCTCCCGTCCCTCCTCGCGCGGGGCGCGATCGGCCCCCGGGACGAGGTCGTGCTCCCCCTCACCGGGCACGGGCTCAAGGCGGAGAAGGGGTGAGCGCGTGCTGATCGGGCTCGTCTCCGATACCCATGATCACCTGGACCACCTCCGGCGGGCGCTCGTCCTGTGCCGAAGGCGGGGGGCGGAGCTCATCCTCCACGCCGGGGATTTCGTGTCCCCCTTCACCGCCGAGCCGTTCCGGGAGCTGGACCTTCGGGTGATCGGGGTATACGGGAACAACGACGGGGACAAGCTTCATCTTCGGGAGAGGTTCTCCGGAGTGGGGGAACTTCATTTCGGGCCGCACGAGATCGAGCTTGCCGGGAGGCAGATCGTGCTCCTCCACGAGCCGCGGGCCCTTGAGGCGCTCGTCGCCTCCGGCCGCTACGCTCTCGTCGTCTATGGCCACACCCATCGGCCCGAGGTGCGCCCCGGACTGCCGGTGGTGGTGAACCCCGGGGAGTGCGCGGGCTGGCTCACCAACCGCCCTACGTGCGCCGTGGTCGACCTCGCCACGCTGCGCGCGGAGGTCCTCGACCTCGGCTAGCATCCTGGCGACCGCACGAGGCGAAGTTGCTCAGCCCCCGGGCGCCGCAGCGCGCCTCCCTCCAGTCAGCCCTCGAACCGATCGCGGCGCACGATCTCCGAGAGCGGCACCCGCTCCACCTCTCGCGGCACGTAGGCGGGCCGGCCGAGGGGAAGGAGGGCCACGACCCGCATCCCACGAGGGATCCCGAGGATACGCTTCACCTCCGCTTCCGCCCGCCCGCGCAGTCCCGCCCAGTACGAGGCCAGACCCAGGCTGTGGGCCATGAGGGCCATGTTCTGGGTCGCCACCGCCCCCGCCTCAACCCAGTGCCCCCGATCCTTCACCGGGTCGACGACAACCGCGATCAGGACCGGCGCATCGCCGACGCCCTTCCCGGCGAGGGCGACCTGGCCCCGGCGCGCGAACGCAAGCCTCTCCACCAGGTTCCCCAACTTGCTCTTCGTCTCCTGATCCCGCACCACGATGAACGTCCACGGTTGGGAGTTGGCGAACGAAGGCGCCCACCTTCCCGCCTCGAGGACCGCCTGCAGCTCGTCTTCGCCCACCGGCTTCGGCTCGAACCGGAGCACGCTCCTTCGACCACGGATCGCTCGCAGCACGTCGTTCGTCGTCATGTGCCCTCCGTTTGGCTCAAGTCCGTGAACTTATTCCATGCCAGCACGGCCGACAAGGGCTTCCGCTCCCGCGGTCCGAGCTCGATCGCGCGGTGCTTGCCGCTGAGCGTGCTCACATCGCCCGGCTTCCCGACCACGATCAGCGTAATCAAAACGTACTCCTTCGGGATCTCCAGCACCTCCTTGACCGCGAGCGGGTCGTAGCCGGCGATGGGGTGAGCGATGAGCCCGATCTGGGTCGCCTGGATCATGAGCAGGCCCGTCGCCATGCCGCATCCGAACAGGTAGTAGTCCCGTCCGTCGGAGAGCTTGCAGTCAAGATCGCGGTGCGACGCCAGGGCGAGGATCGCCGGGGCGGACTTGGCCCAGTAGTTCCCCCCGGAGAGGGCGGCCTTCACCCTCTCCAGGGCCTCCCCTTCCGCGATCACGAACCGCCAGGGTTGGTTGTTGAAGCAGGACGGGGCGAGGTGGGCCGCTTCGACCAGGCGCACGAGCGTCTCGTGCGGAATGGGGTCCGGTGCCAGGGCTCGGTAGGAACGGCGGGCCTGGAGGAGCGGGTTCACTTCGCCCTCAGCGCTACGGAGATCCGTGAGGACGGCGATGGCCCCCTCCGGGTCATCGCCCCGCCAGCGGACGATCCCCACCCGATCGAGGGGGATGAGCTCCCCCGCCCGGCACTCTTGAGCCAATACCCGCTCGGGATCGGAGAGGAGGAGTACCTTGCGCCTCCGACACGGCGAGATCCGCCAGGGCGGCGATGGGGTCAGAGGCGACCACGACCGCGAGCGTCCAGGGGGACAAGGCGTGGGGCGAGCTCGCTGAGGGCGCGCACCAGCGCGGGCGTCGCCTCCCCGCCGCCGCTCCCCAGGAGGACGTACCTGCCCCCAAGATCGCGGGAGTGGATCGTCTCCCCCGTGGCCGCTTGGAGCGTAAACTCCCGGATGGGACCGAACACCCCTTCACCTCCTCGCGAGCCGATGATAGCTCACGGAGGGACGACAGCGGGCCCGAGGATGGGCAGCGAGCGATGCCCGCTTCCCGTGGCGGGAGGCCAGTCCCGATGGAGTGGCTGCTACAGGCTGACCTCAGCGCCGACCGTGACCTGGAGGAAGCTCCCGAGATCGAACCGGGTGCGGGAGTAGATCCGGACCCAGGAGAAGGAGACCTCGACCCACACCTCCTGCTCCACGAACCCGAGGAGGTCGAACGTCGTCACGAGCCGGACCCCCACCGGTGGCACCCGCACGCCGAGGAACAGCTTAGCCCAGTCGAGCCACGAGGCATCGAGGCGCGATCGGACCCCAAGCTCGGCTTCGGGTTCCGGATAGATGTAGCTAGCGCCGAACTCGGTCCACACGAACCCGAAGGGGTCGAACAGGACCGCAGCGTCGGCGAGGAAGCAGTCGCTCGTGAAGCCGACGTGGAGAAGCTCCTCCTCGAACCACAGCCCTGGGGCCGCCGCCACGAACGTCGCCGGGTCGAGGTCGATGAGGGCCCACACGTTCGTGACCCCGAAGCCCGTCAGACTACGAGCGAAGAACCCTCGCTCGTACCCCATGCCGAGGTCGAGGACGATCCCCATCGTGTAATCGGGGATTTGGCAGACAGGGGCGAGGTTCTCCACCAGGAACAGCCCGCCCAGGCCGAGTGGGCAGCACCACAGGTAGCAGCTGCCCCGGACGTCGAACCAGTAGCGGGAGAAGCAGGGGTTGAACGTCATCCCGGTCCCGAACGTGACCCCTCCCCAGTCCACGGCCAGGGTCGGTGCTCGGCGTCGAGCCCGGCACGGGAGAACTCGGTCCGGCTCGAGACCGTGGCCTGCCCAAACGCGAGGGAGAGGGAGGTTGCGCCGCTGGACGCACCTGGGGCGGTGAACGTGATCTCGGTCCCCACCGTTCCCACGGGGGCAGGAGCCTCGGCCCACCCCGCCCACCACACGAGCGTCGCCACCACGACCGCTCCGATCAGGCTCTTGCTCATCACAGACCACCTCATGCCCCAAGGATACGGACGAGAGGCGGAGGGCAGGGAACAGGGGGCGGGCGGTCCCCGTCCATTTGTCCGCCTGCCCCCGCACCGCTGTCTCAGAACAGGGGAAGGAGGTCGGGCAGCGTGGGGCGGCCGATCTCCTGGAGCTCGTACCGGACCCGCGTCGACGGCTTCCCAAGATCGATGAGGCGGCGCAGGTCGACCGGCGTCGCGATGAGGACGGCCTCGCAGGGGACGCGGGCGATCGTCTGCGCGAGCTCCTGGATCTGCTCCGCCCCGTAGCCCATCGCGGGCAGCACCGGACCGAGGTGGGGGTAGGCAGCGTAGGTGGCGGCGAGGGACCCTTGGGCGTGGGGCCGCGGATCGACAAGGGACGCTCCCAGCTTGCGCGCGGCCACCGCTCCCGCCCCGAACGGCATCTCGCCGTGAGTCACGCTCGGGCCGTCCTCGATGACGAGGACCTCCCGCCCCACCACGAGGTCCGGCTCCTCCACGGTGATCGGGGATGCCGCTTCCACGATCCTCGCCCGGGGGTTGAGGGAGGAAAGGGAGGCCCGCAGGCGCTCCACTGGCTCGATCCCCGCTGTATCCACCTTGTTGATCACGACTGCATCCGCCTGGCGGATGAGGACCGATCCGGGCCAGTACGTGTTCTCATGCCCAACTCGCAGCGGGTCGGCGACGACGATCAGGAAGTCGGGACGGAAGAAGGGGAAGTCGTTGTTGCCCCCATCCCACAGGATCACGTCCGCCTCGGCCTCGGCCCCATGGAGGACCTCGCGGAAGTCCACCCCCGCGTACACGACGAACCCCTCCTGGATATGGGGCTCGTATTCCTCGCGCTCCTCGATCGTACATTCAGCGCGGTCCAGGTCACCCAACGACGCGAACCGCTGCACCTTCTGACGGACGAGATCCCCGTACGGCATGGGATGGCGGACCACGACGACCCGCTTTCCCCTCTCCCGCAAGATGCGGGCCACCCGCCGTGTGGTCTGGGACTTTCCTGATCCCGTGCGGACCGCGCACACGGCGACGACCGGCTTCGTCGCCACAAGCTGCGTCGTGCGGGGGGACATGAGCCAGAAATCCGCCCCTGCCGCGGCGGCGAGCGCTGCGCGCTCCATCACGTACTGGTGGGAGACGTCGGAGTAGGCGAACACCACCCGGTCCACCCCCCGCTCCCGCACGAGGTGAGGGAGGCGCTCCTCCGGCTCGATCGGGATCCCCTGGGGGTAGAGCTTGCCGGCGAGTTGAGGGGGATACCGCCGGCCCTCGATCCCCGGGATCTGGGTGGCCGTGAACGCGACCACCTCGTAGGCGTCGTCGTCCTTGAACGCGACGTTGAAGTTGTGAAAGTCCCGCCCAGCAGCTCCCATGATGATGACCTTCGTCTTGCGCAATGGACTCACCTCAATGTGGGGTTACGTAGCACCTCGATTATACCCGATCCCCTCGCGTTGGCCTCCCCCCTTGGCAGGAGTACCATGCTCGGGATGACGGTCGCCAACGCCCTCACCGTGCTGCGGGGGTTGCTCGTGGTCCCCACCGTGCTCGCGATCCTCAGCGGACGGTGGGGGGCAGCTCTGGGCCTGTTCTTGGGGGCATTGGGGACGGATATCCTCGATGGCTGGGTGGCACGGAGAAGCCATCAGGTCACGATCTTGGGGCAGCTCCTCGACCCCGTGGTGGACAAGGCATTCTACCTCGCCCTCTTCTCCTCCCTCGCCGTCGTGGGACGGATCCCCCTTCTCGGGTTGGGCCTCTTTTCCCTTCCCCAGGTCGGCCTCGGGGCAGGGGCGCTCATCCTGTGGCGGCGGCGGAGGGAGTTCACCGCGGAGTGGCCGGGGAAGGCCGCGGCGGGCCTCGTGGCCCTCGCTGCGGGGCTCCTCCTCCTCACCCCTCACGGGGTCTGGGCGTTCTGGGTGGCGGTGGGAGGGCAGTTCATCGCCGGCGCGTACTACCTCGTTCGCCGCACCACGCGGCGAATTCCGGAGGGGGATCCGCCTCGCACTCCACCCACCCCCCGCGAGCGGGGTGGCGAAACCCAAGCCGCCAAGCGTGGAGGAGGAGGGGGCCATCCCCCTCCCCGTAGAGGGGATCGCCCTTGATCGGGTGGCCGATCGCTGCGAGGTGGACCCGGATCTGGTGGGTCCGCCCCGTGCGCGGGCGGACGAGGAGGAGGGTCCCCTCCTCCCTCCGGCTGACCACGGAGAAGTCGGTACGGGCATCCTTCGCCCCCCCGACGCGCATCCGCCACGGCTGCGCCGCGTCGCGCCCCACCCGACCCTCGATCGTCCCTGCCTCCGCCTCCACGTCGCCCCGCACCGCGGCGAGGTACTCCTTCTTCACCACGCGGTTGCGGAACTGCTCCCCAAGCCCATGGAGGGCGCGGGGGCTCTTGGCGAGGACAAGGACGCCCGTTGTCGCGGCATCCAGGCGGTGAACCACCCCCGGCCGCCGCGGGGCCCCCGGGGCGAGGGGGCCACGGGCGCTGAGGATGGAGACGACGGTCATCCCTGGCCTGTGCCCCACGGGGTGGACGGCCAACCCGCGCGGTTTGTCCACGACCACGATGTCCTCGTCTTCGTACAGGATCGGGATCGGGTACGGGGTGGGGGCGATCCCGGGCCCGCCCCACACCACCTCGATCTCCTCTCCGGCCTTCATCCGCCGCGCGGGCGAGGGGCCCTTTCCTTCGATCTGAACCGCACCTTGGGTGAGAAGGGACTGGGCGTGCGACCGGGGGATCCCGAGACGACGGGCAAGGAGCCGGTCGAGCCTCTCCCCGTCCTCCCCCTTCTCCACAAGGATGCGATCTCTACGCGTTCCGCTCGTTGTGTCCGCCACGGAGGGTAAGTATAATCCCTGGTATGGACCGGGTTCAGGAAAAGCTGGATGCACTCGTTCACCAAGGCGCAGCCGATGCCCAAGTGGAGGTGTACCACTGGGAGCTTCGCCGCTGGGGGCAGCGCGCCCGGCTTCTCGTGCAGGTGGATCGCCCGGGCGGGGTGACCGTGGACGACTGTGCGCGCGCGAGCCGGGCCATCGAGGCGCTCCTCGATGAGGTGGATCCTGTGCCCTGTCCTTACGTCCTTGAGGTGTCCTCGCCGGGGTTGGAGCGGGGTCTGTGGGAGCCCCGCCACTATGCTCAGGCGGTGGGGAGGCTCGTCCACGTCAAGCTCAAGACCGACGCCACGCGGCGCGGAAGGCTCGTCCGCGCCACGCCGGACGCGATCACCCTCGCCCGCGAAGGAGCGGAGCTCGACATCCCCGTTGCGGACATCGTGCGTGCCCATCTTGTCTACGAACGGGAAGGGCGATGAACATCGAGTTCTTGGAGGCCATCGAGGAGATGGCCCGCGCGCGGGGGATCGACCGTGAGGTGGCGTTCGCGGCGATGGAGAAGGCGATCGCTGCCGCGTATCAGGCGAAGTTCGGGGGAGAGGAACCTCCCCCGGTGGAGATCGACCGGCGGTCAGGGGATGTGTACGTGAAAGGGTCCCGATTCGACCTCGTGCGGGAGCTGGGGCGGATCGAGTCTCGCCGCGCTGAGGACTTCTTCCGCCGCGAGATCCTGCGCCACCGCCGGGAAGGCTTGTACGAGATGTACGCCTCCCGCATCGGGGAGATCCTGAACGGGTTCGTCCACCGGTTCGAGGGCCGCGATGTGTGGATCAACTTGGGTGAGGTGGAGGCCCTCCTCCCCAGCGAGGAACGGTTGCCCACCGAGCGCTACGTCCCCGGCCGTCGGCTGCGCACCTACCTCTACCGGGTGGAGCGGACCCAAGGGGACCCCCGGATCTACGTATCCCGTGCCCATCCTGATTTCGTGGCCAAGCTCCTCTCCCTGGAGGTGCCGGAGCTGGAGCAGGGGATGCTCGAGGTGGTGAAGGTGGCCCGGGTGGCCGGCGTGAAATCGAAGGTCCTCGTGCGTGGCGTGGACCCGCGGATCGACCCCGTGGGAAGCTGCATCGGACCCGGAGGGAGCCGGATCCGCGCCGTGAGCCGGGAGCTCTCGGGAGAGAAGGTGGACATCGTGCGCTGGAACGAGGACGTGCGTCAGGTGATCCGGGGGGCCCTCGCCCCGGCGAGCACCCTCGAAGTGGAGCTCGATGAACCCGCGAGGACGGCCCTGGTCACTGTGCCGGGGAGCGATATCTCACTCGCCATCGGTCGCGATGGGCACAACGTGGAACTGGCGGCGAAGCTCACCGGGTATGCCATCACCATCCGCACGCCCTCCGGCGAACGCGCCTAACCTCCGCGGGCGACGGGACCGCGCCTTCTTCGCCCTCGCCCGCGCCTCCACGCGCTGGCCGGCGGTGGTGATCGTCCTGTTCACCGCCCTCGCCGCGCTGGCGTACCTGTACATCCGTGATTTCCCCATCCGCACCTCCTACCTCGACCTTCTGCCTCAAGAGGATCCCCTTGTGGTCCAGTTCCAATCCGTAGAGCAGGAGGCGGCGAGCACGGATGTGATCGTGGTCCTGTTCACCCTCCTTGCTCCCCCCCCCGAGGCCGCGGAGCGGGAGCGGATCTTGTCTCTGGCCGCAGACCGGGTGATCGCGGAGCTCCAGCTGGAGGAGAACCCGGACTTCCTCGCTGCGTCATATCGGGTGGGGGAGGGGATCGTCGTTCCCTCCGAACTCCTCATCTTCCGCACCCTCTCCTCTGCGGAGTTGGAGCGACTGCGGGCCATCGCCCGCGAGGTTCAAGCCCTGTTTCCCCTCTCGCTTCCCGCTCGATCGCTCGAGGACATCCTCCGTTCCGTCTCCGCCGACGGCGTGCCCGATCCAGCGGTGGTCCAGGTCGCCATCGCCGAGTTGGTGGCCGCCGGGCGGGCCGGGTTGGGATTCCTGGCGGGTCTCACCGCGCAGGAGGGGCTCCTCGCCGAGGCGGCAGCGATCTCGCGGGCCGTCCTCACCCGGCCCCCTCCCGAGGAGAGCGGGGAACCGATCCTCTCGCCGGACCGGAGCCGGCTCGTCCTCCAGATTTGGCCCACGCGCCGGCCGTTCGAGTCCCTGACCTACAACCAGGCCGTGACCCGCGCCGTGGAGGACGCGGTGGCGCGGGCGGGGCTCGACGAACTGGGGGTCACCGCGGGCCTCGCCGGGGCGTATGTGACGACCGTCGAGACGGAAGAGGTGATCCGGCGCGACATGACCCTCATCACGATCGTGTCCTCAGCAGCGGTGTCCATCTTCGCCCTCCTCGCGTTCGGCAGCCCTCTCCTGTGTGTGGCGGCGGTGGCGCCAGTGCTCATATCGGCCTTGTTCACCATGGCCTGGGCGAAGTTCGCGGTGGGCGGGTTCAACCTCCTCACGATGTTCCTGCCCGCCCTCGTCCTCGGCCTGGGAATTGACTTCGCGATCCACATTCTTTCCCGTTTCGTTGAGGAAAGGGCCAAGGGGCAGCGGGCCAAAGAGGCGTTGGTCACAGCCGTGCGGACGAAAGGCAGCGCCTGCCTCACCGCGGCGGTCACCACGGCGGCGGTGTTCAGCTGCCTCCTCCTCTCCCATTCCCGGGCCCTGTGGGAGATGGGGGCGATCTCGGGAGTGGGGATCCTCATCTCCTTCCTCACCACCCTCCTCCTCGTCCCGGCCCTCGCCACCGTGTTCGCCCGGAATCGTCGCCCGTCCCGAAGGCACCCCATCGTCTCCTCCACAACTGCCTTGCGACCGGCCTACCGGCGCTTCCTCCGGCTGCGGCTAGGGGTGGTGGCCGTGGGGCTGATCCTCACTGTCGCGGTCGTGTACCAGGCCAGCCGGGTGCAGTTCCGCTTCGTGTCCGGTGAGCTCGCCCCGGCAACTCCGTCCACCGCTGTCCTGGCCGCGATCACCCGCGAGTTCGCGGGGGAGGTGTGGCTGGGGAATTCGTTCCGGTTCTTCGTCGACGATCCCGAGGACATCCTCGCCCTCGAGACCGCACTGGCGACCCAGCCCCTGGTCCACTCTACCGCCTCGGTGCGGGACTTCCTTCCCCAGGAGCTTCTGGGGGGCGAGGCTTCGATCCTCGACCTGCCCGTGGCCGAGGTCCAAGCGGGGGTCGCTGAGCTCGAGGGGCAGCTCGCCCACTGGGAGGAGACCCTGGAAGGGGTGCGCAGGCTGATCGCGAGGCTGGCCCAACTGGAGCTGCTCGCCGTCGTGGGCGCGCGGCCCGATCTGGCGGTGGCCCTGTCCCAAGGGGTGGACGAACTGGTTGCCCTCCTCGGCGAGCTGGAACGGGTGGATGCCGAGGGGCAGCGGGCCCGGCTGGAGGCGATGTCCCGCGACTTGGCCACGGTGAGCGAGTTCGTGAGGAAGATCGTGGATCTCCCCCCCGAGCCCATCCTCCTCACGAGCATCCTTGCCCTGTTGCCCGCGGAGGTTCGGGCGCAGTACTACACGAAGAGCGGCAAATACGTGGTCGAAGCGCGGCTCACGCCGGCCATCGGCGAGGGCAACAACCTGCGGATGTTCCTCCAGTGGGCGGATACGTTGGGAGTGGAGAGGTTTGGGCTTCCGGAGGTCACAGCGCGGCTCGAGCAGTACATGCGGCGCGATTTCGTCCTCTCCACCGTCCTCGCGGTGCTGATCATCTTCCTCCTCGTGTGGCGCAATTTCCCGCGGCCCCTGGAGGCACCGCTGGCCCTCGCTCCACTCGGAATGGGCTACGTGTGGATGCTGGCCGGGATGAACCTCCTTGGGATCCAGTTCAACTTCACGAACATCGTTATCTCCCCCTTGCTCATCGGAATCGGGGTGGACAGCGCGGTGCATCTTCTCCATCGGGTGAAGGAGGAACGGGCGGGCAGGGGGGACGTGGTGGAGCGGGGTGCAGCAGCGAGTGCTGTTCCGATCACCGTGAGCTCCCTCACCACGATGGCCTCATTCGGATCCCTCCTCGCTGCTCACACCCCGGGGCTGCGGCTCCTGGGGACATCGGCCCTCCTCGGGCTGGGGTTCACCCTCCTGTGGAGCCTCACGTTCCTCCCCGCTGCCTCCGCCCTCGTGGTTGAGAAAGGCAGACCGAAGGAATAAAGTGCTCCGGACTGGAGGAGAACGGCGGGTGTTCTGGATCGGCTGGCTTGCCGTGGTGACGTGGGCGGTCCCCGTCTGGGCCCAGGTGGGAACCGAGCCTGTGCTCCTGGGGATACCATTCCCTTGGTTCCATATCGGGGTGGGCGTGCTCGCCCTCGCGATGGGGATCGGGTTGGGCCTCTTGTTGTCCCGCCTGCGCCACCGTCGCGTGACCCAGCGGGCGGCGGCGATCCTGAGCGAGGCCCGCGGGGAAGCGGAGCGGGTCCACCGGGAACGCCTCCTTCTGACCCAACAGGAGATCGAGGAGCTGAGGGAGCGGGAGGAGGAGCGCCTGCGGAAGAAAGAGGCGGAGCTGGCCCAGCTCGAAGAACGCCTCCGCCAGCGCGAGGACCGCTTGGCGAAGAAGGCCCAGCACCTAGAGGCGATCGAGGCCTCGGTCCGCCAGGATGAGGCGGAACTCGTCCACCTCCTCGATACCGGCCGCCAGCTCCTCGCGGAGGAGCGGTCACTCCTGGAGCGGCTGACCGGCCTCACGGAGGAGGAGGCCAAGGAGTACCTCCTGAAGCTGGTGGAGGCGGAGTCGGAGCGGTACTTCGCCCGCAAGATCAGTGAGGTGGAGCGGCGGACGGCCCAGGAGGCGGAGCGCCGCGCCCGCCGCATCCTCGCCAACGCCGTGCAACGCTATGCCCTCGACTACGCCGAGGAGGCCACGATCACCACGGTCCCGTTGCCCAACGACGAGTACAAGGGGCGCATCATCGGCCGCGATGGCCGCAACATCCGGGCGTTCGAGGCACTCACCGGAATCGAAGTCCTCGTGGACGACACGCCGGAGGCGGTGGTCCTGTCCTCGTTCCATCCCGTGCGGAGGGAGGTAGCCCGCGTCGCCCTGGAGAAGCTGCTCGAAGATGGGCGGATCCACCCCGCCCGGATCGAGGAGATGGTGCGCAAGGCCAAGGATCGCGTAGAGGAGGCGATCCTCGAGGCGGGGGAGAAGGCAGCGTTCGAGGTCGGGGTCGATCTCCCAAGCGACCTCGTCCAGCTCCTGGGGCGCCTCCGCTTTCGAACCAGTTACGGCCAGAATCAGCTCCAACATGCGCTCGAGGTGAGCTTCCTCGCCCGGCTATTGGCCGAGGAGATCGGGATCGACCCCAAGCCAGCGAAGCGGGCGGGGCTCCTCCACGACATCGGCAAGGCGGTGGACCACGATGTGGAGGGTCCCCATGCCCTCATTGGGGCGGATCTCGCCCGGCGCGCGGGGGAGCCATGGCCGATCGTGAACGCGATCGCCGCCCACCACGGCCAAGCGGAGCCGGCGACCGTGACCGCCGTCCTCATCCAGGCGGCGGACACCCTGTCCGCAGCCCGCCCCGGCGCGCGCCAGGAGACCTACGAGCGGTACTGCCAGCGGCTGGAGGAGCTGGAGAAGCTCGCCTCCGGCTACCCCCTGGTGAAGGAGGCATACGCGATCCAGGCTGGCCGAGAGGTACGGGTCATCGTTCGGCCGGAGAAGACGACGGATGACATGGCGGCGAAGCTCGCGTATGATATCGCACGCCGGATCGAGGAACAGGTCCAATATCCTGGCGAGATCAAGGTAACCGTGATCCGTCAAGCCCAATTCGTGGACACAGCCCGCTGAGGAGGAAACGATGAACGTTCTCAAGATCGCATCGACCTCGGAGGCCAGCCTGGCCGCCGGGGCGGTGGCGAACACGTTTCGTGAAGAGGGAGTGGCTGAGCTGCAGGCCATCGGCCCCAAAGCGGTGAACCAAGCCGTGAAGTGCATCGCCATCGCCCGGGGGTACATGGCCCCGAGCGGGGTCGATCTGTACTTCGTCTGTCTCTTATACACATCTCCGAGCCCACGAGACGGTACTAGATATCGTATGCCGTCTTCTGCTTGAAAAAAAAAAAAAAAAACAA
>OMKS01001545.1_pt1 | contig 20368 bp, 20 predicted proteins | sample 1674721 | NCBI WGS metagenome assembly OMKS01 (sample SAMN06264996, study PRJEB25208) | sediment metagenome | isolation source: hot spring sediment | place: USA: California | collected 2014-09-02
GTCATCGATGGTACTTTATATAATACTCGCACCTTCGCGCCTTTTCAACCAGGATCTTTTCATTAAGCAGCCCTCCGGGCTCAAAAGGCTCATCCCATCATGACAAGATCACACCTTCAAGGGTATATGACCCGATGCTGCGGTCCTACTCCTTGCCGGGATCGGGAAAGACATAGATGATCCGCTGGCAGGTAGGGCAGATGATGAGCTTGTCGCCGCGGACGAGTTCATTGAACAGCTGCGGGGGGACATGCATGTGACATCCCATGCATACGCCGTCGACACACTCCACCACGGCAAGTCCCTTCTTGTTCTGCTTGATCCTGTCGTATTTTGAAAGAAGAGAGGCATCCACGCTCTTTCGCAGATCTTTATCCTGTCCTTTGTAGCTGTCCAGCACAGCCTCGAGCTCTTTGATCTGGGCGAGTAACACTTGTTTCTTTTCATCGAGGATTACCTTGTCCGATTCAAAGGACTTTTGTATCCGCTCCTTTTCGGTGATCTTTTTATCGATCTTTTCCATGATGGTCAGGAGCTGTTCCTCTATATCGGCCTTTCGTTTCTTTGCAAGATCCATTTCCCTTTGAAGCGCAAGGTACTCCTTGTTGGTCTTGATCCTCTTGATACGCGCGTCCGCTGCATCGAGAATGGTCTGGTTCTCTTTCAGCTCCGCCTCGAGCGGCACCTTTCTCTCTTCAAACAGCGCAATCTCCTCATCTATCGCATCGAGCGAACTCTTGCGGGCATGGATAATGCTCTCGATCTCTTCGATCCCCTTGGGTATCTCCCTGAGGCCGTCTTCGGCCTTGAACATCTCGATCTCCACATTCTGCAGGGCTATCAACTCCGTTAATAAATCCTTCAATCTTCACTCTCCTTTGTATATGTGAATATATCCCTGCATTCATACGCATGGATATATATTCCTGGCAGCTGCCGCTGCAATCTCTTCATCAAGGGTTTTACCATTATCTCCTCGGTGCCGTAGTGTCCAAGGTCGATGATATTGATGCCGGCCTCTCCTGCTTCCTGGGCAGAATGATACCGGACATCGCCTGTTACAAAGGTATCGCATCCGCAGGCATAGGCTTCTCTCCACATATCCATTCCGCTTCCCGGACAGACCCCCACCTTGTGAACCATCCTTTGCGCATCAACGAAGCGGATATTGGCAAATGGCAGCGTCTTGATCCAGGCAGAAAGCGCGATCTTCTCATCCAGCATGCCTGTGCGCATCAGCCCGTGATCCTTCACTTGAGAAAGTCGCAAGGCACATGCAAGTACATCTGCAACACCATCCCGTGCAATATCAAGGTTCGTATGCATGCTGACCAGTGAAATTTCCCAGCACATGAGCAGCCTGACCTTCCTTGCCGTGGCATCCTCAAGATTCAGACTGCGTGTGGGATGAAAGAAAAGCGGGTGGTGCGTAACAATGCACCCCGCCCCTTTTTCTTTTGCATAAGAAATAGCCTCAAAACAAGGATCCAGGGCCACGACTACGGCCTGAATCTCCCGGGCCGGATCACCGACCAAGAGACCGACATTGTCCCACGGCTCGGCCGTATCAAACGGCGCTATTTCATCAAGTATCGTTATGATCTCTTTTACCCGCATTTTTCACACAAAAAAAAGGGATGCTTTTTTAGAGCATCCCTTTTGTCTTCTCACCAGGAGAAAGCCGCCGATGTACATATTCCAAAAATCAATCTCTGCTTCACCCTTCCTTCCTTATGGTTAAAAAGTGGGCCCACCTGGAATCGAACCAGGGACCTACCGGTTATGAGCCGGTGGCTCTACCAATTGAGCTATAGGCCCTTTACCATGAGCTTCATTATCCAATCAATATCCCGGTGTCAAGCCCTTATTTGGCCTCGATCTCTTCGAGGATATTTATGATCTTGATATTATCTTCGATTGTTTTGATGCTCGCTTCTATAGTATTGAGCTGCTTCGAGAGATTTTCCTTTTCCTTGTCATCACTTTCTCTCGAGGCAAGCTCGGCGGTGGCCTGAGCAAGACCCTTGAGATAGGCCACCTCACGATCAGGCAGAGAAAGCAGCTTCGGCACCTCTGTCTGTGAGCCTGACGATGTCTCACGCAGGTAATCGATAACATCCGGAGATTCCGACCGGGTAAGGCCATGCTGCATATCGGTATTTATGAACGTGATATTGTCATAATAGAAATTGAATACCGTCCGGATGAGGTTGGATCTCCTTGACATGAGATCCTCGAGATAACCCTTGAACTCTGAAAGCTTCTTCTCGATCTTTTCCTCTATCTTAGCGCACTCGCTCTTTTCAGAGCTTAGACAGTATTCATGAACGGTATCAAGGAAAAAGTCATAGTAGCAGTACAGGGCCATGATCATGAGGAAGTCTCCGATAAGGTTCCCATTGGTGGTGCAGGAACTTGTCGAGAGTGCGCCGCCTCTTCTTATGATCTCCGCTGGTGCCTGGCTGAACCAGTCTATACCGAATAGGCCCGGCACATTCGTTACAGCCTCGTAGCTCACTCCTTCCCTGCGGATCTGGTCCACGAGTTCTCTGTCCCTGAACATCATGCTGAGCCCCTTGAGATTCGGGATAAGCGAGGCATAGATAAAACCGTATTCGTTGTCTTCATAAAAGCTGAATGTCAGATAATTGGGAGAGTTTATTGTCAGGAAATTCGGTGGGAAATTGACCAGAACCTTTTCTCCGTCTATCTCGCGTATGGTCTTGGGCTGTTTTTCGAGAATCTGCGCATAATAACTGTATTCATCCGTTGAAATGATCTGTTCAATGATCTTTCTCAAGACAGTCCTGAATTTTGCCGACGCCTTTCCAAACTCGAAATCTTTATACTCGAACAGCGGGTTTTTAAGCGCAAGCCCTGTCCTGAACAGGGTACCGGTAGGGCTGAAATTCCTTGAGCACATTACCGTTACCTCATCCTGCCGGGAGAGCATTCTGCTTTCCCACCCCTTTGCCGGGGCTGATTCCAGGAAACCGATCGAGTATCCCTTTTCATGGATCTTGTCCATCCATCTCTTCATCGGGTCTGCCTTTTTTGCTGTATCCCCTACACAGGACAGCAAGACATTTGCCCCGAGGTCATACGCGGTGTCCAGAACTCTGTCCATGATCGCCTCTCCGGAAAGCTCGCCAAGCCGTACATTGATATGTCGGATAATGGAAAGGACCTCCTGTTTGTCATGAGACAGGATCTTGATGGCAGGAATGCCTTCAGGAGTATCAACGATCTCCTGCCGGTCAAAGGGGATAACGTGATCTCTCTGCGGCTCTTCATCGAGGGTCTGTTCCAAATATTTGGTTCTCAGCTCATGCTTTCCGTCTGCCTTCAACCGGTAAATGGGAGATCCTGATTTGTCGTATCCTTCAAGAATCTTGGATTTCTCCGAACGCATGACACCTGCCAAAAGCTGCTGCACCGTCGGGATATCTGCTGTGAACGCACCAAAGACGATATCTATCCATACGTCTTTATCCGTGAGTTCTTTTCTCTTTGCCCGGACAAGAATATCCTCGTTGTTTTCCATGGAAGCATAGATGGCCTGAAGCCCCATCCTCCCATTTGCACCCCTGATTGCGACTCTGATCACAGGAACTTTATCTCTGATATCCATGATCTCCTCCATGTCTTTTGATTGTTGACTTGAAATGATAGCGAAACATAAGTCTTATATCAGATCAACGTCTTTCAGGCAAGGAAATCAGTGTAAATACGGTCCTTGCCTGCACAGTTATAGGCAGATAACATCTATGATATGATTGAGGTTTATCTATATCTCCGTTGTCATACGCCTTCGAGATATACGATTTTATCTGGCATTTCGCTTCCTTTTAGTTTTCATTCCTTGGTATAGAGACACCATGTATGGTGTTGATGCTACCATTATCGGCGCCGGCGTCGTGGGCCTTTCCATTGCATGCCGGATAAGCCCTTCGCTTCGGCATGTCGTGGTCCTGGAAAGTGAACCCGGGCCCGGCAGAGGGATCAGCTCGCGCAACAGTGAGGTCATCCATGCCGGTATTTACTACCCCGAGGGATCCGTCAAGGCACAGCTGTGCGTGAAGGGCTCTTCCATGATCTATGCTTTCTGCTCGAAATACGACATCCCTTTTCGTAAAATCGGCAAGGTCGTAGTTGCCGCATCTGAAAAAGAAGATGCTTCGATCGAGGAGCTTTTTCTGAAAGGAACCGATAACGGGGCACCTGGGCTTCGCATGCTCGGCCCCAAAGAACTGGCAGAGATTGAGCCGCGGGTAAAAGGTACCTGCGCTCTTCATTCCCCTAACACCGGTATCCTGGATTCCCACCGGTTCATCAAGCGCCTCGAGTCCATGTGTATCGACAGGGGGGTCACCTTCTTGTACAACAGCTCTGTCCTCGGTCTGGAAAAGACGGCATCGGGTTTTGTCTGTACGGTCGAAGATACGCGTCGGGCAAGTTATTGTTTCTCCTCTCAGGTCGTGATCAATGCGGCAGGTCTTGGCTCGGATCAGATTGCGTCTCTTGCGGGTATCGATATCGATCAAGCCCATTACCGGATCTTCCCGGTAAAGGGAGAATATTTCCGGGTTAGGCCGAGCAAGCAGCACATGATAAAAGGGCTTGTTTATCCAAGCCCGGAGAAACACCTGACCGGCCTCGGCATCCATGCGACCAAGGATCTCTCCGGGTCGCTCAGGCTGGGTCCGAATGCGATCTATGTCGAGCATATGGACTACGATGTGGACCCGAAGCATGCCCGTGACTTCTTTGAGAGCACACATGCTATTATGCCGTTTCTGGAGAAAGACGACCTGATACCTGATATGGCAGGTATCCGCCCGAAACTTCAAGAAAAAGGTGCTGCGTTTTGCGACTTTGTCATCTCGCACGAAAACAGCCGTTCCATGGAGGGATTGATCAACCTGATCGGGATAGAATCACCGGGGCTTACATCATGCCTGGCCATTGCGGAGAAGGTGGCCTTCATTCTGAACGAGGATGGGCTTTTTCAGGTCGCGCTGTAAACGGTCTTCCCCTGCAAAAAGGTCTGGACGACCCTGCCGGTGAACTCCTGACCAAGAAAAGCCGAGTTTATTGATCTTGATTTCACATCCTGCTCTGTAAATGTCCATTTCGCTTCCGGATCGAACAGGGTGATGTCGGCGCGTGACCCGACCTGAAGATCGCCGCCTTCTATTCCGAGAATACCGGCGGGATGAGCCGTGACACACGCCAGAAGCTTCATGAAATCAATGCCGTACTCCAGATGGATCTTCATTATCGAAGGAAGCAGTGTCTGCAGACCGATCATGCCGAAAGGTGCGGTGTCGAAATCAAGGGCCTTCTCGTCTCTGGCATGAGGGGCATGGTCAGTCGCAATGCAGTCAATAAGAGAGCCCTTCAGCGCTTCCAGGAGGGCTTTCCTGTCAGCCTCGCTGCGAAGAGGAGGATACATCTTGGCATTGGTATCATACGAGCGCACCTTCTCTTCGGTAAGCAGAAGATGGTGGGGTGTTACATCGCAGGTAACCTTCACGCCACGTTGTTTGGCCTGCCTGATGATATCGATACCGCCCTTTGTGGAGATATGGGTTATGTGTATGGGTATGCCGGTATACTGTGAAACGAGAATATCTCTTGCCACCATGATATCTTCACAGACCTGCGGGATTCCGGGAAGGCCGAGAAGAGAAGAGAGAGCCCCTTCATTCATTACGCCGGAGGCGCACATGCTCCTGTCCTGACAGTGTGAAATTACTCTAAGGCCGAACGTTGCAGCATATTCCATTGCCATCCTCAGCAGGGAAGAATCCTCTATGGGATTGCCGTCATCGGAAACCGCCACAATCCCCGCCTTCTTCATTAGGCCCATCTCTGCAAGCTCTTTGCCCTTGAGCCCTTTGGTAACGGCCCCTACCGGAAGGATTCTAACCTTGGAAACCTGCCTTGCCTTCTCCAGGATATAGTTGGTTACGGAAGGATTGTCATTGACAGGATCGGTATTGGCCATGCAGGCCAGCGTTGTCACTCCACCTGCTGCCGCAGCCATACTCCCTGAAGCAATGTCCTCTTTATACTCGAACCCCGGGTCCCTGAGATGGACATGCATGTCTATAAGCCCCGGCAATACCCATAATCCGCTTGCATTGATAGAGGGTTCATCGCTTTTTTCGCTGCCCCCCGGATATACGCCTGAAATCCTGCCGTCCTTAATGCAAAGGTCTGCCTTTTCCTGGACATTGTTCGCAGGATCTAAAACCAATCCACCCCTAATCCACATTAACTGATCCTCCCAAGGAAAGGTAAAGGAGCGTCATCCGTATGGCGACACCGTTTTCCACCTGATCGAGAATCATTGATCTGGCGCTTTCTGCGGCGTCACATGTTATCTCGACTCCTCGGTTCATAGGACCCGGATGCATGATTATCGCATCGGGTTTCATCATTTCCACTCTTGCCCGGTTCAGCCCGTAAAAAATGGAATACTCTCTGTCTCCGGAGAAGAACTGCCGGGAAAGCCGCTCCTTTTGAACACGAAGCATCATGATGACATCACAATCCGGCATGACAGGGTCAAGCTCGGCAGAGACATCCACACCCCAGGTATCCACTCCCGGGGGAAGCAGGGTCCTTGGTGCAACCAGCACCACCTGTGCCCCCATCTTGCGAAGCCCGTATACATTCGACCTGGCGACACGCGAGTGCATGATATCACCGACAATCGCAACCTTAAGCCCTTCGAGACTCCCGAAGCGTTCCTTCATGGTAAACATGTCGAGCAGGGCCTGGGTGGGATGTTCATGGTATCCGTCCCCTGCATTGATCACAGAACAGGGAAGAAGCTGCGCCATCTTACTGGGTATGCCGGCATAGGGGTAACGCACAACAATGCAGTCAGGTGCCATTGCCATGACATTATGCGCTGCATCCATGATCGTCTCTCCCTTGGTAAAGGAAGATCCCGATGCAGACAGTGCTGTTGTGTCTGCGCTGAGTCGTTTTGCCGCCAGTTCGAATGACAGCCTGGTTCTTGTGCTTGGCTCATAGAAGAGCAGCACCACGGTCTTTCCTCTCAGTGTAGGTACCTTCTTGATATCCCGTTTCGATATCTCCTTAAAGGAAGACGCCATCTCGAGAATGGTGGAAATATCCTCGCGCTTGAGGTCATAAATGGCGATGAGATCCTTATAGGGCCATGTCATCTATCCACCTCGCTTATGATAACATCAAACGCCGACCCGGAATTTTCAGATGCCTCTATCTTGATGATTTTTTCATCGGAGAGTTCGACTTGTTTCCCGACATAATCCGCCTGAATGGGAAACTCCCTGCCTCCTCTATCAAAAAGCACCATCAGATAGATTCTCATGGGCCTTCCCAGATCAACGATATGGTCGATTGCGGCACGAACCGACCGACCCGTATTGATAACATCATCTACGAGAATGACGATTTTACCATCTACGGAAAAAGGGATATCTGTGCTTCTGACCTCGGGATAAAACCGCATCTTAGAAAGATCATCACGGTACAGGGCAATATCCAGGGCACCCAGCAAAAGAGTTTTCCCTGTTTTTTCTTCGAGCAGATCAACGACCTTCTTTGCGACAAGAACCCCTCCGCTTCGTATCCCGATAAAAACAATATCCTCCCACTTTTGTATGGTTTCAAGGAGCATGCTTGTCAGATTATTCAATATCTCATTGATATCCTTTGGTGTTATCGGCAGTTCAGTCATACATCAGCTCCTATCGCACCACCTGTCCCATTCTGGTAAAACGGATCCAGGGCTTGTCTGTATCCCAGGAAAAATAGATGATAAAGGCCTTGCCCTTGATGTTTAGAACGGGTACCTGGCCCCAGAATCTGCTGTCATAGCTCTGGTCGCGGTTGTCCCCCATGACAAAGCAGTGGCCGGGATCAACAACCACTGGTCCGAAGTTGTCCCTTACCTTGCCCTGCCCCTTGGTGAGGATAAACGGATCTGTATATTTTTCATAGGGACACTTATAGGGCTCTCCATTTATATAGACCTTTTTATCCACAACCTCTATGGTATCACCCGGCAGACCTATCACCCTCTTGACAAAATCCATGGCATGATTTCCAGGAAAGGTGAATATCACGATATCACCCCGGTCGGGCACACTCTCTTCCCCCCATATTTTTCTGGTTGTAAACGGGATGGTCAGCCCGTAGTTATATTTTGTCGCGAGGATATGATCTCCTTTCAACAGGGTGTCTTCCATGGATGAAGAAGGAATCCTGTATGCCTGAAGGACAAAGGCCCGGATGATCATGGCAATGACAAAAGCCACGACAAGGGCCTCGGCCCAATCCCGCGCTACACTCTTTTGCTTCTCCTTTTTCAAAGCCTGCTCCTTCACCGGCAAGATGTCAGAAAATGACTCGTATGGGATATCCGCCCTTGGAGTGTTTCATGCGCTTCTTCCCGGGTTTCTTTATTTATCAAAATAGTAATATCAAAAAAGCTGATTCCTCTTCATGCCCTGCTACAATCAGACTCAGGCCTGCCCCGACTTACGGTATTCGAACAGATATTCTTTTATATAGAGCTGCAATGAGATCTGCCACAGGGGCATAAGCTTTTGAGTTGTTTCTGTGAATCTTTTTGTGGAAAGGATGCTGTTTTTCGGTCTTACAGCAGGCCTTACAAACTCGCTTGTGCTCACCGGTACGACCCGTGTTTCCAGCTCTGCAAGCTCAAGGGCTTTTTTTGCAAGATCATACCAGCTTGCGCTGCCGCGATTGCACACATGGAAGATACCCCGCGCATCCTGCTCTATCAGTGCCCGTATGGCGCGAGCCAGATCTTTGGAATAGGTTGGGGAACCCCTCTGGTCGTTTACCACATTTATGCTCGCTCTCTCCCTGGCAATCCCTAAAACAGTGGATACGAAATTCTTTCCGTTGGGACCGAACAGCCACTGCGGACGCACAATGATAAAGTCCTTTATGCATTGTCTGATCGCCTCTTCGCCTGCAAGCTTGCTTTTTCCGTAGACGCTCAAAGGATTTGTCGGGTCTTCTTCTGTATATGGCTCTGGTTTTTCCCCGTCAAAGACATAATCGGAGCTTATGTGCAAAAGCATAGTGCCGCTTTTCGAACATGCCTGTGCAAGGTATCCGGGGCCTTTTGCATTGAGCTCATAGGCCAGGTCTTCACGGTCTTCACATCCGTCGACATCGGTATATGCCGCGCAATTGACAAGCCAGTGGGGTTTCTCGGCTTCGAGAAATGCAAGAGTTGCATCCATATCCGTTATATCGAGACAGCGGAAGTCCTTTGCAACATCGGTTTCAATGACCTCATCACCATAACCGGCACACACCCGTACCACCTCGTGACCCAGCAGACCATCTGCTCCTGCGACAACAATCTTCATCTCTGAATGTACATCCTTTCGTAATAATCCTGATAATCACCCGTGAGAATCCTGTCCCACCAGGTTGTGTTTTCAAGATACCAGTCTATGGTGGTTTTGATCCCGGTCGCAAAATCGACCCGGGGTGACCAGTCAAGGGCTTTATTGATCTTCGAAAAATCCATTGCATAGCGGAAATCATGGCCCGGTCTGTCCTTGACATACTCGATCAGCTCTTCTCCCTTTTTCAGGTACGCAAGAATGGAACGGACGATTTCGATATTCTCCTTTTCCGCATCTCCGCCCATGTTGTAAACCTCGCCGCTCTTACCCTTTTCCGCAACGAGAACGATCCCTCTGCAGTGATCTTCCACATATATCCAGTCTCGAACGTTTTTCCCGTCTCCATATACCGGGAGTCCCTTGTCATGATAGGCATTGACAACCATCAAGGGGATGAGCTTTTCCGGGAACTGGTACGGACCGTAATTGTTCGAGCACCTGGTTATTACCGCGTCCAGCCCGTAGGTCTTAATGTATGCCCTGACAAGCAGGTCCGCTGCAGCCTTCGAGGCCGAATACGGACTGTTGGGGGCCAGCGGCAGGTCTTCCCGGAAACTCCCCCGGCTGCCGAGGCTCCCGTATACTTCATCGGTGGACACATGGAGAAACCTCTTGATCTTGTGCTTTATCGCTGCATCAAGGAGAACCTGAACACCTAAAACATTCGTCCGGATAAAAATGCCTGCATTCTCAATACTCCTGTCTACATGAGATTCTGCGGCCAGGTTCAGGACAAGGTCAAATTTATGGGCGCCAAAGACCTCGTTGACACCGGCGGGATCTGCTATATCTGTACGGATGAAGGTGTATCTGTCTGGATACTCGTCTTCAAGGCCGACGGTGTTTTCCAGATTGCCGGCATAGGTGAGAAGATCGAGATTCACAACCTCCCAGTCGGGCCTGTTTTTCAGGATGTACTTGAGCAAGTTTGTCCCGATGAACCCGCAGCCGCCTGTCACTAATACCTTTGTCATGAACATGCTCCCCTTGTTGTACTCTATTGCTACTTGATCTTGTTCGCTCCGGATTTCTCGACCATATTACTCGCCTTGAGCAGAGATTCGATGGTCCCTGCATCGGTCCACCAGCCCTTAAGGGTAGACCACTCCATGGCTCCAGCTTCGATGTAGGCATTGTTTACATCGGTGATCTCCAGCTCTCCGCGCTCGGAAGGCTTGAGTCCTCCGATGATATCAAAGACCCGTGAATCGAACATATAGATACCTATAACAGCATACTTGCTCATGGGATCTTTCGGCTTTTCCTCGATACGAATTATCTTTTCCCCGTCAAAGACAGGTACACCGAACCGTTCAGGGTCCGGGACCTCCTTGAGCATAATCCTGGCTCCTCCACCCTGGGCCTTGTATGCCCCTACCGCATCGATAATATTGTTTTCTATGATGTTGTCTCCCAGGACAACACAGATGGGCCTGCCTTCCGCAAACGCCTCGGCCAGACCCAAAGCCTCGGCAATACCACCCTCTCCTTCCTGATAGGCATAATGAATCCTGCTGAGACCGAAATCTTTCCCGTTGCCCAGCAGACGCAGAAATTCTCCGGCATTATTACCTCCGGTGACAACCATAACCTCCTTGATCCCGGCTTTGGTGAGCGCCTCTATGGGGTAATATATCATGGGTTTGTCATACACCGGGAGCAGATGCTTGTTGGTAACCTTTGTAAGCGGTAACAGCCTGGTCCCCAATCCGCCAGCAAGAACAACGCCTCTCATCGTGTAGTCCTCCTCTTTATGCCATTTATTGAAATAAGGCCCTCTTGGGTCTCTTCTTGCGAGTTTCTATCCCGCCTGTGCAGTCATGATCATCGTGGTATTCTACCCCGATCAGGTAAAGTCCCTGCGGAGGTGCCGTGGGCCCTGCGCAGGACCTGTCTCGGCCGTCCAATATCCTTCCCATATCTTCAGCTTTAAGTTTCCCTTTCCCGATCAGCAGCATCGTTCCTATGATGTTTCTTACCATATGCCGCAGGAAGCCGCTACCCTGGATATAGAAGAAAACCCTGTGTGCGCGGGAAAAGACATCCGCAGAAAATATCTTTCTCCGGGTGGTCTTTACCGAAGAGCCTGCCCCCATAAAAGCGGTAAAATCATGCTCGCCTAAAAGATACGCGGCAGACCTGTTCATAGCTGAAATATCAAGCCCCCCATCAATGTGCAAGACATATCTTGCACTAAAGGGACTGGAAACAGGGGATGTGTCAATAATATATACATACTTCTTTGATTTCGCCATAAACCGCGCATGGAAATCATCCCTTGCCTCTTCAACAGATATGATGGAAATCTCATTGGAAAGGGAAGCATTCAATGCACGCAAAAGACCCTCAACCGGGATAGTTGAATCCGTGTGCACATTAACCACCTGGCCAAGGGCGTGAACACCTGTATCCGTGCGGCCGGACGCGATAGTTCGAGCCCTGTGTCCCAAAAGCTTTTCTAAGGCATTCTCCAGTGTGGCCTGGACGGTTCTGCCCCCGGACTGCCGCTGCCATCCCAGGAATCCTGTACCGTCGTATGCCAGTGTGATCTTAAGATTTCTCATCTTAGGCATTGTTTTTGCACAAACATATACGATAAAAGAAGAAAGAGGCAAGGACAATCATGATATCTTTTGATTTGAGGAGCTTGCACCGCACCTATAGGGAAAGAAATATCACCTGTAAATTAGGAGATATATCCGTTAGTGGTACTACAAGTTATATCTCGTCCAGGGAGTTTATTCTTATGATTCCCACACCAAGAATAAAGCTGTGCATGCTCGAAATGCTGAACAAAGATGTCATCCTTGAAATCGAAAATGTAACTCTCGACGGCTCAATCAAGTGGTATACCATTGAGTGCGATTATTACTGCATCGGTATCGGCATACACAAGACAGATGTCCCTGTTTGGAAAAGACTCCTTTCAGAAACCACTGCCGATATAGTGAATCCAGGGATAAATCACGCACAGGTTTGATGCTATAGAATGGTTATCTCTTTGATATCTTGCTGATCCATCTTCCCCAAGGAAACCAGCGTGAGCCTCTCCCGGGTAAAGATGTCGTTTGCCAGTGCGATGATATCATCAAGGCTGACAGCCTGAATCTTTTGAATTACCTCTTCTACGCTGACCTCGCGATTATAATAAATCTCGTTCTTGGCAAGAGAAGACATCCTGCTTACCGTGCTTTCTCGAGAAAGCAGGAGATTTCCCTTTATCTGAGCCTTCACATCGTCAATGCTTTCGTCTTTAAGAGCCCCTTGCTTGATCCTTATCATCTGCCGGCCTATAATCTCAAGGGTCTTGCGAATATTATCGGGGGTTGTCGCGGCGTACATGGCAAGGACACCGCAATCACGGTAAGAACTCAGATATGAGTATATGGCATAGACCAGCCCGAGCTTTTCCCTTGCTTCCTGAAAAAGCATGGAGCTCATAGACCCACCGAGCATGGTATTGAGAAGAATATAGGTCCATCGTCTTTCATCGTTCATGGCCGAACCGACAGTGCCAAGATTGATGTGAACCTGCTCTATATCCCTGTAGTAAGCCTTCGTGCATCCCGTAGGCTTGGGGCAGATTGAATCCTCTTGTATCAGGCAATGCGATTTTATACCGTCAAAACGGGTTGCAACAAGATCCTCGATCCTTGCATGCTCTACATTGCCTACCGCGGCAATGACAATGGATCTGCTCTGATAGAACTGTTCGATAAATTCGAATATGTGCTCCTGCCTGAAGGAACTCACTGTCTCTGAAGAGCCGAGAATCGACGTCCCCAGGGGGGAGTTCGGGAAAAAGGCGTCTGCAAAGAGATCTGTAATATAATCATCCGGGGCGTCTTCCGTCATGCTTATTTCTTGCAGAACGACCTTCTTTTCCTTCTCGAGTTCTTCAGGGTCTATCCTGGAATCAAGAAACAGGTCAAACAGGACATCAGCGGCCTTGTCGAGATGCTCATCGAGCACCCTGGTGTAATAGACCGTATACTCCTTGGCTGTCTGCGCGTTGAGAACACCGCCGAGGGCATCTATCTCCCGGGCTATCTGAACAGCACTCCTTTTCCCTGTACCCTTGAAAAGCATGTGCTCGGTAAAATGGGCTATCCCAAGATGCCCCGAAGGGTCATGCCTGGAGCCTACCTTTACCCATATGCCAAGAGATACCGAGCGAACCTCGGACATCGTCTCGGTAATTATCCGTATACCGTTATCAAGAACAGAGGAACGAACCATGCAGTATCAGCTGATCGTTTCGTTAAGTGCTTCTTTTCTGCTGAGACGCACCTTCCCGGTTTTGCTGTCTATGCCGATGACTTTTACAATGATCTCATCGCCCTCACGGACAACATCTCTGACCTTTTCGACCCTCTCGTTGGCAAGCTGTGATATATGAACGAGGCCCGACTCTCCCGACGGAAAATCAACAAACGCGCCAAAGTCCATTATCTTCGCTACCTTGCCGCTGTAGACACGCCCTATCTCCAGTTCTTCGGTAAGGATATTGATCATGTCCACAGCCATCTTTGCGTGATCCTCGTCCGGGGAAAAGATATCCACGCGGCCGGAATCGTCAATCTCGATCTTGGTGTCTGTTTTGGTGGTAATCTCTTTTATCATCTTCCCGCCCGGACCGATTATGTCCCGAATTTTATCCGGGTTAACCTGAAGTGTATAAACCCTGGGCGCATAAGGAGAAATCTCCTGTTTCGGCGCGGATATACTTTCATTCATCTTTTCGAGGATAAACAGCCTTCCGATTCTTGCCTTTTCAAGGGCCTCCCCAAGGACCTCTCTCGGAAGCCCGGATATCTTGATATCCATCTGGAGGGCCGTTACCCCGTCGGCGGTTCCTGCCACCTTGAAGTCCATATCGCCGAGGTGATCTTCATCACCCAGGATATCAGAGAGGATCATGTATTCATCTTCTTCCTTGATCAGGCCCATGGCAATACCTGCAACCGGCTTTTTCAAGGGTACGCCTGCATCCATAAGCGACATGGAGCCTCCGCAGACCGTTGCCATTGAAGACGACCCGTTGGATTCGAGTATCTCGGATACCAGCCTGATGGTGTAAGGGAAGGTCCCTTCATCCGGCAGCACCTGGCTCAAGGCTCGCTCTGCAAGGTTGCCATGTCCGATCTCTCTCCTGCTCGGCCCACGGAGCATCCTCGCCTCTCCGACACAAAACGGCGGGAATGAATAGTGAAGCATGAAGGCCTTTGTTGTTTCGCCGAGCAGGGTCTCTACCCTCTGTTCATCCCGAGGGGTCCCCAGCGTGGTTGTGGCAAGTGCCTGGGTCTCTCCTCTGGTGAAAAGTGCAGAACCATGTGTCCTTGGCAGTATTCCAACCTTGCATTCGATGGGCCTGATTTTATCGAAGGTTCTTCCGTCGATGCGTATCTTTTTCTCCCGCATAATACGGCGCAGCGTTTCCTTTTCCACTTTGTCAATCGTCATCCCTACGAGGGCCTTTTTCTCATCGGCATCATCGGAAAAATGTTCGATCGTCTCTTTACGGAGCCGTGCAGTAAGGTCCTGCCTGGTCTGTTTATCATGAGAACCTGCAATGATCTCCTCGAAACGCTTTTCGGCAAGAGCTTTTATCTCGGCGTAAAGCTCTGGGGCTTCCGGTATCGAAGGATGCTCCCTCTTTTCTTTTCCAGCAACAGCCCTGAGCTCTTCTATTGCCTCAATGACCTCCAGAATACGGGTATGGGCAAAGGATATGGCATCAATGATCGTCTTCTCGGGAAGTTCTTTTGCCTCGCCTTCCACCATTACAATCGCATCCCTTGTACCGACCACCAGCAATTCCATCTGGCTGTTTTCAAGCTGTGCGACAGACGGATCTATGACGAATTCCCCGTCGATCAGGCCCACCCGTGCACCGCCAATGGGACCGTCAAAGGGTATGCTCGAAACGTGCAGCGCCGCTGATGCGCCGTTTATAGCCATAACATCAGGCGTGCAATCAGGGTCCGCCGATAGCACCATTGCTATCACCTGGAGCTCATTATAAAAACCTTTGGGAAACAATGGTCGGATCGGTCGGTCTATACACCGCGCCGTAAGAATCTCCTGCGTGCCTGGCCTTCCATCCCGTTTGATGAAACCGCCCTTTATCCTTCCGGCGGCATAGCTCATTTCCTGATATTCCACGACAAGCGGGAGAAAATCCATACCTTTGCGTTCTTCCTTCGAGGCCGTCGCCGTAACCAGAACAACACTGTCCCCTTGATATACAAGTACTGCGCCATTTGCCTGTCTGGCAACATCGCCTACGGAAAAGATAAGCGGTTTGCCCGAACCTTTGGTTTCTACTTTCATATTTTACCCTACTTCCTGAGACTGAGTTCCTGTAATAATTCACGGTACCGCTTGATGTCACGGTCCTTGATATAATTCAGCAGCCGTCTCCTCTGCCCTACAAGCATCAAGAGCCCTCTCCTCGAATGATGATCCTTCTTGTGAATCTTGAAATGCTCTGTAAGATCATTGATCCTTTTTGTCAGGATAGCTACCTGAACATCCGGTGATCCTGTATCGCTATCATGCGTTTTAAACTTATCAATAATACCTTTTTTCTCATCAACACTTAAACCCACTTCTTTTTCCTCCTAATCGAGCTTACTCCTTGTTTAGGAATATTTGTCATTGTTTGTTAGCACACCCATGATTCTGCTGTAAATAGCTAATAAGGCTGAAACCCCCGTTCAATGTAACCCCATATGCCCTCAAAGGGTTGAGATCTTGCAATACACAGCAACCGCATGTCGGTATTCAGCATAGCCACATAACTCCCCTGTTTGACGTTTACGTCATCCAGCAGCCAGGAAACCTGAATGGGATTGCCGTCCAAGATGCCGCTTTCTCCGGTGCGAGTAACCCTAACCTTCGGTATGTGGAGAGCCGAGGAAAGAGGTATTATAACATCCTCCCCGTTCGACACCTTTTCTCTAAGGGCATCAATGGTACTTGCGTCGTCAAGATGAAACCCTTCCGACTTGAACCGTCTGAGTTCGCGCAGGTAACCGCCATAACCCAGATATGCGCCCAGGTCCCTGGCGATGGAGCGGATATATGTACCGCGGGAACAGACGATCCTTGCATTAATCCAGTCCGGGCCATATTCAAGAATATCGGTATTTTCAATATAGACCTGTTTAGGCCTTGGCTGCACATCCTGGTTCTCCCTTGTAAGCTTGTACAGTGGCTTGCCGTTGAATTTCTGGGCGCAATACCTAGGTGGGACCTGATTGATCCATCCTTTGTTTTGCTCGAACCACTGCCTGGACTTTTCGATATCGATGGACACATTACAAAAACGCCTTGTGGGCGTCCCGGTTACATCATCGGTATCAGTGCTCATATCAAATCCGATAGTCGCTACATATTCTTTTTCATGTGCGTGCATAAACGGGAGCAATTTTGTCCCCTGACCGACACCTATGCACAAAAGACCTGTAGCGAACGGGTCAAGCGAGCCGAAGTGTCCGGCCCTCTTTACCTTGAGCATGCCCATAACCCGGTCCAGCGCTTTTCGGGAGGTGATACCTTCTGGTTTATCGATGAGAATTATCCCTTGTTTACCCACTTTAATCCTTCTTCAATAACATCTTCGATTTTTTCACTGGCCCGGCCTTTCAGGGTAATCCCGGCAGCCCTTTCATGGCCTCCGCCTCCGAAGGCCCTGGCAGTACGCAGTGCGGATTGACCTGTCTTGCTCCTCATGGAACAGTGCACAGTATCCGGGTTCAGTTCCTTTAGAAATATTACGAGTTCGGCCCCGGCCAATGAAGCCATTTCCTCGACAATTCCTGATGCATCATCGGGCCTGGCCTTTATCCTTTTCAATTCGGCAAGGCTGATATAACTTGCATATACACCGTCGTTTATCATCATCCTGTCCATAACCATAGAAAGAAGATGATAGTACGTCAATGATTTGCTTCTGCGCACCCTATAGGCGATAAGATTGGGGTCTGCTCCCCCACGGGTGAGCTCATAGGCTATCCTGAACACCCTCGGTGTTGTATTTACATGGATAAACCCCCCGGTATCTCCAAAAATCCCTAGATACAGATTTGACGCCATTGCCTGCGTAATCTCTATCTCCAGTGCACGCAACAGATCATAAACCATCTCTGAGGCTGAAGATTTTCCAGGATCTATCCAACAGGTCATTCCTGCTGTTATATCTGTCTTGTGATGGTCAACGATAACAATCTCTCCCCTGGGATGAAACCCGCCAAGCATATTCATGTCTGATACATCTAAAAGCAAGGATATCTGGGGCTTCACATCCTTCTGATTCTTCGGAGCAGATGTAAACAACAAAGAATCGGGGATCGGCGTCGGATAGACGATTTTGACCTTCTTCCCCATAGAGAGCAACCCAAAGGCCAAAGCCCTTGAGGAACCCACTGCATCTTCATCAGGCCCTTCATGGGTTACTATCTCAAATCTCTCATTGTTCCTGAGGATATCAACTACCAGGTTTTTCATCTTTTTCTATATCTTCCAGTATACTGTCTATCTTGGATCCATATTCAAACGAGGTATCATACTGAAACGAAAGGACAGGAACATTCTTGAGGCGGAGCATCTTCCTCAGCTCATGGCGCAGATATCCCGCAGAACTGTCTAGCCCCTGCTGCGCCTGGTCTCTGTTATCTTCGTTATGGATACAGAAAAATACGCGTCCGATCTTCAGATCCATGCTCACATCTACACCTGTTATCGTAACGCCATCAATCCTCGGGTCCTTTATCTTCCTGTGTATCATTTCAGCTATGGTTCGGGCGAGAAGATCACCTACCCTTGCCTGTCTCTTTGTCACCAGCTTCATAAATGAATAATCTCCGCTTTGCTGTTCATTGTTTCCACACCTGGAAACTCACACAAAAACCGCGAGAGTTTGTCTATGACGGAATTGATATACGCGGAATCATTGCTTACCAGGGCAATGCCGATCGTGGCCGCCTGCCATTTATCCTGGTCATCAACCTCGGCGACGGAGATATTCATTCGGGTAATACGATCCTTGATGGATTTTAACACTTTGCGTTTATCCTTCAACGATCGTGCACCCAAAACCTTCAATCTTACCTCATAGGCTCCGATCACCACGAGGGCTCGATCTCCATCTTCTTTTGGGTATAACTTTCTATGATATCGCCGATTTTAAGATCGTTGAAACTGCCCAAACCTATTCCACACTCATATCCGGAGCCAACCTCTTTGGCGTCATCCTTAAACCTCCGCAAAGAGTCCACTCTCCCTTCATAAACTATCACATTATCCCTGAGGATTCTTGCCTGAGCCCCGCGAGTTATTGTGCCCTCGGTCACCATACAGCCCACAATTATACCGATCTTCGGGACCTTGAACAGGTCGCGGACCTCTGCCCTTCCCTGTATGACCTCTTCGTAGACCGGTTCCAACATCCCCCGCAGGGCCTGTTTGATGTTATCGATAAGATCATAAATGACCGTATAGAGTCTTATGTCCACTGAATATTTTTTGGCAAGAGCCCTGGCTTTGGGTTCGGGACGTACATTGAAACCAACAACTATTGCCATGGACGTTGATGCCAGCAGAACATCATTTTCCGTTATACCACCTACTGCGGAGTGGATGACATTGATGCGCAGATCTTCTCCTGAATCAATACCGTTAAGAGACGCGACTATTGCTTCGACAGTGCCGTGAACATCCCCCTTGATAATAAGATTCAATTCTTTCAGATTGCCTTCGTGGACCTGATTGTACAGGTCTTCAAGCGTAACCTGCCCCTTGGGTTCCTGGTTTTGCTGCTTTGACATCTCTTCATTTTCATTCATATACGAGATGATCTCTTTGGCCTTTTTCTCGTTGGGTACAATGAAAAAGGTATCTCCCGATGACGGAAGCTCATTCAATCCGATTATCTCCACCGGTGTGGCTGGACCGGCCTGGACTATCGGCTCTCCTCTGAAATTATACATGGCACGAGCTTTGCCCCAGGAAGATCCTACTATAAACACATCCCCGGTATTCATCAGTCCTTGCTGAATAAGGACAGTTGACATTGGACCTCGATTTTTATCCAGTTTTGATTCCAGAACCACCCCACGAGCGGCCCCTTTCGGGCTTGCCTTGAGATCCAGGATCTCCGCCTGAAGCAGGATCATCTCCAGGAGGTCATCGATGCCGATATGTTTCAGCGCCGATACATCCACAAAGATGGTATCCCCTCCCCAGTCTTCAGGGACAAGACCCATCTGCGACAACTGCTCCTTCACACGCTGCGGATTTGCATTTGATTTGTCGATTTTATTGACGGCAACCAACAGAGGTATCTTTGCCGATCGTGCATGGTTTATTGCCTCTTTGGTCTGATCCATTACCCCGTCATCCGCAGCAACAACCAGAACGACAAAGTCCGTTACCTGTGCGCCTCTCGATCTCATTGAGGTAAACGCCTCATGCCCGGGTGTATCGATAAAGGTGATGAGCTTGCCCTTGCAGTTGGCCTGGTAAGCGCCTATATGCTGGGTTATACCCCCGTACTCACTATCGATTACATTGTCCTGCCTGATGGCATCAAGGAGGGATGTCTTTCCATGATCGACATGACCCATTACCGTAACAACAGGGGGTCTGGTCTGTAATTCATCCGGCTCATACATGGGCACGCTGAAGTAGGTATCCTTTATCTCGTCTTTTGCCTCCTCGGCCTCGAAGCCCATCTCGGAAGCAAGAAGCAGCGCCTCTTCTGCGGTAATATACTGGTTTTGATTTGCCATTACACCAAGGGCCATCAATGCCTTGATAACATCGGAAACCTTGATGCCCATCTCTTTAGCGAGATTGAGTACTGTGATGCTCCTTCCGATGCGGAGCTTTCTCTTTTTTGCAGGACTGGCCAGGGT